>VOFC01004326.1_pt1:842500-1183622 | contig 1183622 bp, 1219 predicted proteins | sample 5384161 | NCBI WGS metagenome assembly VOFC01 (sample SAMN12384722, study PRJNA508395) | human gut metagenome | isolation source: healthy gut B | host: Homo sapiens | reverse complement strand
GAAAATACTAAGTTTGTAGCAAGTGAACTTTCCCTTACTCTTTCCCTTGTGTTACATTTTCCCATTGCTTTTCATGAACCTTAATATGGGAAAAATTAAGGGAAAGAAAATTTCATAACACAATATAACATATAACAATTTGAAATGTTTTCGATATTTAACTCTGTAACTGATTATCAAAAGAAAATGGAGATAAGATACGATGAGAACAATTTATGCAGAATATAATATAAACCACGATAGTATTGATGTTTACACAAGTGCTGGATATATGCTTCGCATTGATTGCTGGGAAGCTGAAAAAAATTTAAAAACCACATATGGATCAGAATGTGCGCTTACTTCATTGGCTGTGGATGAGCCTTTGGAATATGCAAGATTATATCTTGATGGCAATTTACAGATGTGGGTGGATACAGAAGATTCATTAGAACTTTATTAAGCAAGAAGTGAGATAGTGTTGTAGGGAGTTTCCTGTAGTTAAAGATACCACACCCGATATGATGAACCCACGCTTATACACTACCAGCTATGATAAAAGAAAGGACAGCAATTTGACACTGCTGTCCTTTCTTTTATAAAATTGCAGTACACAGAAAAAAGCTGTAAAATGAAAAATATATTTGTCCTTGTAACAATTCTCGGACATTTGCCTGTTATACTATCTGCAAAAAGAAAAGGAAGTGATAATATGAAGCATATTTTAATTGTCGAAGATGATAATCTTTTGAATAAAACGCTTACTTATAATTTGGAATTGGACGGTTACACAATAACTTCTGTTCTGAATGCAAGGACAGCCGCTGAATCATTAAAAACAAACATTTTTGATTTGGTATTGCTGGATATAAATTTACCAGACGGAAATGGTTATGACCTATGCCGTCTTATCAAGCCAGAGCATCCTGATACAGTAGTTATATTTCTAACTGCCAACGATCAGGAAAGCAATCAGATACGGGGATATGAAGCTGGTGCAGTGGATTATATCACGAAACCTTTTTCGATTAGTGCTTTGCAGCGAAAAATCAAAGCCATGTTCGCTATGTTGGAGCATCACAAACCAGCTAAGGATATTTACGAGGATGGTAGCTTGTTTCTGGATTTTTCGGAACAATTTGCAAGTTTGAACGGGAAACCATTAGCACTTTCTGCGATGGAATATAAAATGTTGAACCTATTTCTTAAAAATCCGAAGCAGGTACTTACTCGCCAACAATTTTTAGAAAAACTGTGGGATGTTGATGAAAAATATGTAGATGAACATACCCTTACTACTTCTATCAGCCGTATTCGCAGTAAGATTGAAGCGGATGGCGACACATATATCAAAACGGTTTATGGTATGGGGTATCAATGGACAGGAGGCGAAAAGAAATGAATCTGAATAACCTTTCTGCTAAGAAAATTTGTAGACTGGTTAGTGCTGGCATGGTTTTCTCTATGCTGGTAATTACCGGTATTTTCGGCGGTATAATGCAGGATATACGAATTTTTATAGTGGGTGGAACATTGACACTCTGTGCGTTTTTCTGGATTTGGCTATTGGTGCTGATTTTTGGAAAACGCCTTTCTCATTTTACTTCTAATTTGTGCCGGACGCTGGACAACATGATTGATGGAAACGAGGAATTACAAAAGTCAAATGATAGTGAAACTCTTTTTGCCCGTATCAACCACCGCTTAATTCGGTTGTATGAGATTATGCAGAAAAACCGGCACAAGGTAGACATGGAACGACAGGAGCTTCAAATGCTGATTTCTGATATTTCACATCAAGTTAAAATGCCTGTCAGCAATTTGCAAATGGTAACGGACACACTTTTAACAAAGCCTGTTTCAGAAGAAGAACGGATGGACTTTTTACAAGGCATACGTAGTCAGACTGATAAACTGGATTTTCTGTTCCAAGCACTGGTTAAAACGTCCCGGTTGGAAACCGGAGCAATACGATTAGAAAAGAAAGACAGCAGCTTATTCCATACGCTTGCACAAGCCATGAGCAGTATTGTATATGCCGCAGAGAAAAAAGAAATTGCTGTATCCGTGGATTGCCCGGAAAATTTGATAATCTCCCATGACAGCAAGTGGACAAGCGAAGCCCTTTTCAATCTGCTGGACAATGCAGTAAAATACACTCCGTCAGGTGGAAAGATTTCTGTATCAGTGGTTCAGTGGGAAATGTACGTAGAGGTCAAAGTGACCGACACCGGCAAGGGCATTTCAGAAAGCAATCAGGCTGCCATCTTCCGGCGCTTCTATCGTGAGGAAGAAGTACACGATCAACAGGGTGTGGGAATAGGTTTGTATTTGGCTCGTGAGATTGTAACAAGGCAAGGGGGCTATATCAAGGTTGTTTCAGAGCTGAGGCAAGGCTCAGAATTTTCTATTATGCTTCCTGTAAGGTAAGATATAACCACTTTTTTTGAAATGTCCGAGCGTTGTAACATTTCACTCTGATTTTCGATAAAAATTTTTTCTATCTCGGACATTTGTGTAACATTTGTGGTTTACAATGGCTTTATCAACAGATAGAAAGCCTTGAAAGGAGCATTTGAATATGAGCATTTTACAAACAATCGACTTAAAGAAGTATTACGGCACAGAACCAAATATTACTCGTGCCCTTAATGGTGTAAATTTTACTGTGGAACAGGGAGAATTTGTTGCCGTAGTTGGAACTTCCGGCAGCGGTAAGTCTACATTGCTTCACATGATGGGAGGACTTGATACCCCCACTTCCGGCAGCGTGATTGTACGGGGAGAAGAACTCGCAAAAAAGAATGATGATGAATTGACAATTTTCCGCCGTCGTAACATCGGATTTATCTTCCAAAATTATAATCTGGTTCCGATTTTGAATGTATATGAAAATATCGTCCTGCCTGTGGAACTGGATGGCGATACAGTAGACCAGAAATTTATGGACGAAGTTGTGTATATGTTGGCTTTAGAAGATAAACTGGAAAATATGCCGAACAATCTTTCAGGCGGTCAACAGCAACGTGTAGCGATTGCACGAGCTTTAATTACGAAGCCTGCGATTATCCTTGCTGATGAACCGACCGGAAATCTTGATAGCAAGACCAGTGCAGATGTGTTAGGGCTTTTGAAGCATACCAGCGGAGAATTTAATCAGACCATTGTAATGATTACTCACAACAACGAGATCGCTCAACTCGCAGACCGCATTGTACGGATTGAAGATGGTAAAATTGTTGGCTAAAGGAGGTGGGAATTATGAATTATCCTTTTGAAAATGATACCAGTGCAGTAATTAAAAAATTAGCACGAAAAAGTGTGCGTTTTGATAAGAAGAAAAACTTATTTTGCCTTTCGGCAATTATTGTAGTCGTTGCTATGATAATGATGTCGTTGCTCACAGTGCAAAATATCATTTATCAAAATCAGAAAGAAATCGAAGGATTACATCAAGGGATTTTCTTTGACATTACGCAGGACAGTAAAGAAAAGTTGTTAGCAAACGAAGAAGTAAAAAGTGTAGGACTTTCCTGTAATATCAAAACAGTGAAAGAAAATTCTAAAGAACTGTCTCTGATTTATTATGATGATGACATGCTTAGTTTGATTCCTGCCTTTGACGGAAAATATCCAGAGAAAGCAAGTGAAATTGCTGTTACAGATGCCTTTTTTGCCAGTGAAAATAAGTCTCCGGAAATCAACGCCATAGTTCAGTTGAATCTGGATGGTACTTTGAAGAATTATACTATTGTTGGTATTTATCATGATAAAACTTCTACCGCTTATCCTGTTTTTGTTTCACTTGAAAAATGCCGGGAATTACGTGGAAATAACCTGCTTAATGGATATGTTTGGCTTGAAAATGCAGATACCCTTACAAAAGACGAAGCAACAGAAATATTATCTCAAATTTCAGAGGAGACTGGACTGAATAATTGGACAGTCAGCAGTTACTATGATTATGTAAATACAACTTTGTCCTTCAGTAATTATGCGGTATATGGTGTAGTTGCTGCCATTTTGTTTTTAGCTGCCGCACTTGTAATTTACAGCATTTTCTATATTTCGGTTGGACAAAAAGTTGCTGAGTTCGGACAGCTTCGGACAATAGGGGCAAGTAAAAAGCAAATTTATAAAATAGTTCTTAAACAGGGTTATATGCTTGCAGTTCCGGGGATTTTAATTGGTAGTATCATGGGAACGATCATCAGCTATTGTCTGCAATCAAAAGGCTGGTCAGTATTTGCATTTATTGTTTCTCTATGTGGCGCATGCCTTTTTGGAATACTGCTTGTTTATATTAGTGTTCGTAAACCAGCAAAAATTGCAGCGAATACTTCTCCAATTTCCGCCCTGAAAAATCCAGTGGGAATTGTAAATTACCGCACTCACAAAAGACATCGTATTACGCCTGTATATTTAGCGAAAATCAGCTTTTCCAGAAACAGAAAAAAATCTCTATTGACCATTTTATCATTGGGACTGTGCGGAGTTATATTTTTCCTTGCAGCAAGTTATCAGAGTTCTTTTAATGCCGAGAGTATGGCTCGTTATTGGGATATGAAGTACGGAGATTTCAAAATCAGCATTGATTTAGAAAACGAAAGTGAAAATTTGGATGCTCTCTTGCAGAAAGAATATTTTTCTGATTATGTAAAGCGTGTTGGAGATATAGAGGGAGTTAGCAATATATTTACTTATGCTACCGTACCAGTTGATTTCTCAACAGACAATGATATTTCAGATAGCACCTTGATGCTCGGCTATAATGAAAAGGATTTGGCGTCGCTAAATGCAGCGGTTTTGTCTGGAAATATTACTGATGATACAGAATTAGTTGTAAGTGATCCCGAACGTATTTATGATGTTTACCATTGGAAACCTCAAATTGGGGATACTGTGACCTTTAATTTCAAAAATCATAGTGGTAAAACAATAACAAAAGCATTCAAAATTGGTGCAATCACTTCCAGCAATGATGGAATGGGTGGCTATATTTTCAGAATGCCGGAAAATATGCTCAAAGAACTTGCAGGTTATGACTGTACATACGCAATCGAAATACAAGCAGAAGCTGAATATCAGGAGATAATCGAGCAAGAACTCAAATTACTCGTTTCTGACAATAGGGATGTTCGCTTACAAACCCTTCAAGATTTTATTGTAGAACACCAATCAGACAATCGTGCAGGTTTTACATTAGCTTATGCGATTGCAGCCATCTTGTGGATATTTGCGGTTATCAATCAAATCAATCTTACTGTGACAAATCTTTTATCACAGAAACAGGAAATGGGCACACTAAAATCTATTGGTATGACAAATAAGCAGTTGGAGCAAGCATTTATGATGGAAGGTCTTTTTACTACTTTGATTGCATTGCTTATAACTGCTGTTGTTGGAATCCCCGGCGGATATGCAATCGGTATATTTTTGAAAAATGCAGGCATGTCTACGGGATTTGTATTTCCGGTTGTTGCTTTTACTCTTTTTGCTGTTGCTATGTTTATGCTTGAAAGTTTGATGACAATATTGCTTATTCATTCATGGAAGAAGCAATCTGTTATTGCAATAATGCGAAATTGACGATAGAAAGTTTTTCATATCTCGGTCAGCTCCACAATTACATTACTCTGCTGATACAGCCAGTCCGTAAATTCTTTCGGGCTGGCTGTTCCTGTTTTTACAGCCTTTTTTCTCTGTAATACTTCTTTTCATACAGTAAATTTTCACTAGGCTGGTATGGAGTAATTTTACTGTCTATACAGTAAGTTGAAAATACTAATATGGTCTTTTTTCTAACCAAACTTTAAGATAACATCTAATTCCAACATATGCGCCCTGCGAAAGTACGAAAAGCAATAGAAGATTTACTGACAGTACTTTTTTGATTGATTCTCCAAAATAAATGACAATAGCAACACTTGTCAGTATCATTAGTAGAGTAATAACATCCCAACAGTTTTTCTTATATAATTCTATAACCTTTATTTCTATCAGTATCGCCAGCATCCCTGTTCCTGCCATACATATTCCTACAATCAATATTAGCAATAACCAATATACCATTCCGGCTATAAAAGCATTTGGAATTTTTGTACTAATCTGTGCCGCAGAATGCCCGGCATCAATCGTCCATCCGACAAAGGTTTGTATGAATGATGCTAAATCATTGAAGAATGATTTACAATCGACAAGGAACATATCTGACTGTACTGCCTGAAAAAGAGTGGTTGTCAACGAATACCATGCAAGAAGGAACAAGGTTGTTTGGAACATTACCGTTTTTGCTTTATACTGTCCTGCAAGTCGCTCTTTTTGTGTTTCGTATTTTGCTTTTGCATTCTGATAGGCTGTCCGGTTACAGGCTTCACATTTTTCATAGAGTACCGGCTTTTCTACCGGTATTTCTACGATTTTCTGATGTGTCCGGGCATAATCCCGTTCCTGTGTTAAATAGCATATTTTATCTTGACATTCCTCTATCATGACGTTTGCGCTTCGCAACTTCTCTTTCTCGATCCGCAATGCTCTGTCTGCCAGCTTCAAGTCGTTCTTTAATGCTTGAATATTCCCGGCTCTGTTCTCTTTGTTTAATTTCTCGTTCAAGGTCAGAGATTCGCTGAGCTGCGTCTTCAGTTCCACGATAAGCTGTTCTTTCTGTTCTAGTTCTTCTTGTATCTCCTCGGTCAAGAGCAGAAGTTCTTCCAACTGTTCGGCGTTCTTTGATTCTCTGGATTCGTTCATCTATATCACGTCCTTTCTCTATCTGCTGTTCCAGTTCAGCAATTCGGTGTTCTGTTTCAGTAATAAACTGTTTTCGCTGTTCAGCTTCTGTGCCAATTTCTGCCATTGCTGATTTTCGTTTTCCAAAAGCTCTATCTTCGTTTTCTGTTCTTCCATCTTGGAAAGCAGTTCCTCGGTATTTGGCAAAATGTTGAGCAGCTCGGATAACTCGTTGTTTAATTTTTGTAATTTCTGATTCTGTTTTTGCATAAGAGAGAGTTGAGTGTCCCGGTTCTGCATTTCCAGAATCATTTCTGCCATTAGGTTCTGCTGTTCTTCGATTTGACCAATCATGGATTCCATTAAGGGTATAATTTCCCGGCTTTCTTCTAATGTCATTTAATCGCTCCTTCCATAATGATAATGCACCCGATACTTTCCCAAAGGTGTTTAGTATCTTTTGCAATAACGTGTTTTGTTGTTTTATGATTTGATTTTCCGCTACTTTCCACGAGCCTTTTATTTCCTGCCCGGCAAAAAACTTTTGTTCAATCTTTCTTGCGTCAGCTCCTTCATGGATGGTAGGAATCTGGAGTTTTCCCTGCTTTTCATAAGAACGATGATCAACTTGATTATGCAAAGGCAGATGTTCATTACATACCTTTGCCCATTCACTCCGCCACAGTTCACAATTTTTTGGATTGTTCCATCCAGTAGCATCGGTCAGCACCCGTTTCCATTGCAGGCGGTTTCTTGCTCCAATCTTCTGAATTCCGTTTTCGTCTAATACAGGGATACGGATTCCATGACGGTCAGGGTTTTTCTTATCCTGCCACCAGTTCGGATGGGATTCATCAATCACGATATTTCCGTTTTTATCTCTGACAAAATCCCAATCCTTGACTTCTTTCTTTCCCCAAGAATGATCCGGGTTAAAAGGACGCATAGTTAGAAGCAGATGGACATGGGGGTTGCCATCCCCTTTGTCGTGGATACTCCAATCAGCGCACATTCCTCTATCTACAAAAGTTTTTTGGATATAGTCGGTTGTATATTGAATTTGTTCCTGTCTGCTCCATTCTTTGGGGAGGGCAAATTCAAATGACCTGCCAAGTTGGGCATCTGCATTTTTTTCAATCTTCAATACCTCATTCCATAACCTCTGTTTCTGAAATGTGATTTTGAATTTTTTTAAAGCAGCTTCTTTATCTTCTGACCTTTTGTATCGGACAGATTTTTGAAAGCGTTTTATATTTTCTTCTGGTACTATCTGCCATTCAGGAGGTGCGTTTTCACACATCATAAGACTGGTGTAGACCACTTCTTTTTTTTAGAAGTGTAATAACTGATTCTCCCTGGTTTCCTCGTTTTTCATCACATCCCCATTGAGATATGCGGAAGCGGATAACAGATTTCCCTTTACTTCGTCCGACTATTTTGATTGTGTAATGAAAAATCGCCATATCTGGATTCCTCCTTTCTGACGTATCCGGTATAGATTTCCGGCAACATTGCTTTCAGTTTTAGAAAAAGCAGCATTGCCGGAACTCCCTCTGCGTAAGAGTGCCCTGCGCATAGCAGCCTGCATGGAATGCGCCTCTCTGGCGAAGAGTGCCTCCTGCGGCATGAGCAGGTCTGGCTGAAAGCCCCGCCGACGGAACGAGCCCGGCAAGCGTGAGCGCAGACCGGTTGCACTTGTGGCAAACTTATTGGGACGACCTCTGGTTGTCCATAAGTGCGCCCTTCATGAAAAAGCAATGAAGGGAATGAAAAACTCATCCCCTCTGCCATTACACTTCCTCCATATCGGTATTGGTTTCTTTCTGCATTGCTTTTGAGAAAAATCTCCCATTGGCTTCCTGCCTTTTCAGAAAAACAATCAGCTTTGGGATGTCTTCTTCCTCAATAGGAGCACCAAGAACGGATTCCACCGCACCGCCAACCTGACAGAGCCTATGGGTTCGTTTTTTACTTTCCTCGGTTTTCTTTCGTTTCAGAAGTTCTTTCTTCTGTGCTGCATATCGTTTTGCTTTTTTTTCAAGGCTTTCCTGTTCCCTTTTTTCCATTTCAAGCATTCGTTCTTCATAACTTTTTGTTGATTTTGCCATTATTACATTCTCCTTTCTTTTGCAAACATAAGTTCTCGGTTGCGTATCAGAAGAAGCACATGGTATAATCTTCTTGCGTGTAGGTATATCATGGCTTTGGTCTGATAGAACCTTTGGCGGTTTCTTTGGAAGCCGCCTTTTTAATTTGCCACAGTTCTTGTTACAGCTTTTACATTTCCTCTATCCCTCAAATCACGACCTTCATTAGCTTCCATAAACATTTCCAGAATATCGGTTTTAATCAGGACTTTGCGACCAACCTTTAATACTGGAAGTTTCTTCCATTCTACAAGCTGTCTTAAGGTGTTTCTGCCGATTCCCGTATAGTCAGCAGCTTCTTCGATGGATAATGCAATTTTTCTTTGCGTCATATAATCACCTCCTTACAAATTGCATTATGCAATTCTTGTGATGTAAGTATATCCTTTTCACATCTTTTTGTCAAGCGTTACGAAATGTTAAAAATAAACTTTATATTGCATATTGCAATTTCAGAAAAACAATGCTATAATTCATACATACCGAAAAAGGAGGCAGTCAGCATGAAAGATAAAGAATTACGCAAGCTGATAGGGAGCAGAGTAAAACAGCGCCGTCTGGAATTGAATCTGACACAGCCTTATGTCGCAGAAAAGATGGGTGTTACCGCTTCTACAATCCTGCGTTATGAGAATGGTTCGATTGACAATACGAAAAAAATGGTGTTGGAAGGTCTTTCGGAAGCACTCCATGTATCTGTGGAATGGCTCAAAGGGGAAACAGATGAATATGAAACCGATATTACGGATAAGAGAGAATTACAGATTCGTGATGCGATGGGAGATATTCTGGAACAGTTACCACTTGCCCTTACCAAAGAAGAAGATGCTTTTTCAAAAGATTTATTACTGCTGATGTTAAAACAATATGGTCTGTTTTTGGATTCCTTTCAGTTCGCCTGCAAAAACTTTAAGGGGAATGATGGTCAGACGGATATTGCCAAAACAATAGGGTTTGAATCGAATGATGAATATAATGAGATTATGTTCTTAAGGGAAATCACTCACACCATCAATGCTTTTAATGAGATGGCAGACATCGTAAGGCTCTATTCCAAGAAACCCAAAACAGCAGAGCAAAGGCTTGCAAATCTTTTATCAGAAGTCTTATACGAAGATTCCGAATCGGTATAGTAAGACAGCCGGAGTTATGATATACTTACACGCACGAAGCATTTCATCAGTTCCGATTGTCTAATATCGAAAGGAGACATACGATTATGGCAAAAGGATCTGTAAGAAAAAAAGGAAAGAAATGGTACTACCGCTTCTATGTAGAGGACGCAAGCGGCAATCTTGTTCAGAAAGAATGCGTTGGAACAGAAAGCAAAAGTGAAACTGAAAAACTGCTCCGTCAGGCAATGGATGATTATGAGAAAAAGAAATTTGTTGCCAAAGCGGAAAATCTCACAGTCGGACAACTTCTGGATGTGTGGGCAGAGGAGGAATTAAAAACAGGTACGCTCAGCAATGGTACGGTGGAGAATTACCTCGGAACAATCCGAAATATTAAGAAACATCCGCTGGCAGAACGGAAATTAAAAAATGTAACCTCTGAGCATTTGCAATCCTTCTTTGATTTGCTTTCCTTCGGGGGAGTTCATCCCGATGGAAAAGAGAGAAAGGGTTACAGCAAAGACTACATCCATTCTTTTTCCGCAGTCATGCAGCAATCATTCCGCTTTGCAGTATTTCCAAAACAGTATATTACGTTCAATCCTATGCAGTATATTAAACTGCGGTATCAGACGGACGAAGTTGATTTGTTTTCGGATGAGGACATGGACGGAAATATCCAACCAATTTCACGAAAAGATTATGAAAGACTGCTTGCGTATCTTCAAAAAAAGAACCCAGCCGCAATACTTCCAATCCAGATAGCCTATTATGCCGGGCTTCGTATTGGAGAAGCCTGCGGTTTGGCGTGGCAGGACGTAAATCTGGAAGAACAATGCCTTACCATAAGACGCAGCATCCGATATGATGGCTCAAAGCGCAAATATATCATCGGACCAACCAAGCGGAAAAAAGTGAGGATTGTTGATTTTGGAGATACGCTGGTAGAGATTTTCCGTAATGCCCGGAAAGAGCAGTTAAAGAATCGAATGCAGTACGGAGAACTTTATCACACGAACTACTACAAAGAGGTCAAAGAGAAAAACAGAGTGTACTACGAGTATTATTGCTTAGACAGAACAGAGGAAGTCCCGGCAGATTATAAAGAAATTTCTTTTGTCTGCTTAAGACCTGATGGCTGTCTGGAACTTCCGACTACTTTGGGAACGGTATGCAGAAAGGTAGCAAAAGCATTAGAGGGATTTGAAGGCTTTCATTTCCACCAGTTACGTCACACCTATACAAGCAACCTTTTAGCAAATGGAGCTGCCCCAAAAGATGTGCAGGAACTGTTAGGACACTCAGATGTAAGTACCACAATGAATGTCTATGCTCACTCCACAAGAGATGCGAAACGAAAATCAGTTAGGCTTCTTGATAAAGTGGTAGGCAATGATTAAAAAAATTCCCTTATTTCCCTTGTGATTATCTCATAAGGGTAAAAATAAGGGAAACTACATATCATTTCACTAATGGACAGGCGGGAAAGCCTATAAAATGGGGAAAGTTAGAGAGATAATTATATAAATCCCAGTTTGTGTGTATGGTAAATCTAAACTGTATTTTAGCAATATTTCCTGAGTGGGGGCAGAAAGTGCCCCCACTTTCACTATTTGGGGGCGAAAAGCGCCCCCGGAATTCAAAAATGGCTCCATTTTGCGCCCCCGTTTTTGAAATCTGGAATCTAAACAAGATTACAATAAAATCAGAACATAAAAAGTGGTGGCAAAAAGCGCCACTACATATAATAAACAAAGGGTTCAAGGGAAAAATCCCTTGCTAGAACAGCATTTGGATGGAGACATCTCTAATGCGTATCTAGCCGTCAACCTAAGAAGTATCAAAGCAGCCAAAATAGCAGATTAATCACGCAACATTTCTTGATGGTTAATTAAATTGAATGAAAATTAAACACTGTTCAATTGTGCAATCTATATGAATCTGATATGCTGAGTATACAAAAGCTTTTGAATTTTTTTAGGAGATGAAGCAAATGGATATAGGCGTTGTTATAAAAAAATATAGAAAAGAAGCTGGTATGACGCAGCAGTTGCTGGTGGTTGGAAAATTTGCCCCATACTGTTTCTTTTCACAGATATTGAGAATGCCATGGAAGAAGTCGAAACAAGACTTTATAATATCAGGCAGGACAAAATCTCAGAAGATAATGTTTACCAGTTCCTTTTATTCTTTGATAAGCTGTATGATAAATTTACAGATCTGGAAAAGAAGACATTTTTGAAGAACTTCCTGTCTGATGTGTTTATCTATGAGGAAGAGCAAAAGGATGGCAGAATATTAAAAGGTCTCCGGTTTAAATTTCCGATATATATGAATGGCAGAAATGTATTAGGCGTGGATTGCCCATCTACCCAAGCAGTTCAATCATTTCAATTATGTAAGGAAGCATTCCAACCATTATATAATTACAAAGTGTCCCTTAACGGCTATACAGACTGCGATTCGACCTTTCTCATTGCTTTCCTAAACTGGAAATAAAACAAAATTGCAGTAAAGGTTACGGCTATGAAATCTGCTACCGGCTCTGCAAGGTAAACACCCATGGTTTTGTTTGAAACCATATGTGGCATAATATAAATCAATGGTAACAGCAGAATAAATTTTCTTGTAACTGCCACAATGATAGAACTTGTCGCATTGCCAAGAGCTGTAAAGGTCATCTGGCATGCAATCTGAATACCAAATAAAAACATGACTGCCATATAGACACGCAGAGCTTTTGATGCGAACTCGATCATAGCTGTCTCCGGAGTAAAAATACTTACAAAGAATTGTGGCAAAAGCATTACCGCCAGCCAAAGTGTGACAGAATAAATCAGGCTTACTGTTAATAAAACACGAAAAGTCTTTTTTACACGTTCCGTATTGTTTGCTCCATAATTATAGCTTGTAATTGGCTGCGCTCCCTGTGCAATTCCCTGTAAAGGAAGCATTGCAAACTGCATGACACTGGTAAGAATCGTCATTGCACCTACCGCAATATCTCCGCCATATTTCAGTAAAGAAGAATTAAAGCATACAGATATAACGCTTTCGCTCGCCTGCATAATAAATGCTGCGGTTCCAAGTGCTATGCATGGGAACACAACTTTTGGCTTAATATTCAGATTCTTACGTTTCAGTCTAAGTATTGATTTCTTACTGCACAAAAATGCCACAACGACGATACATGAAACTGCCTGCGAAATAACAGTTGCCAAAGCAGCACCACGAACACCCATATTTAATCCAAAAATCATAATCGGATCAAGCACAATGTTTAGAATTGCTCCGATAGCAACGGATACCATGGATATCTTTGTAAACCCTTCAGCAGTTACAAATGCATTCATGCCCAAGGTCAACTGCACAAATAACGTTCCAAAAGCATAAATATTCAAATATGAAGCAGCATACGAAATGGTGTTCTCACTGGCTCCAAAAGCTAACAGCAAATTTTCTCCAAACAGTAAAAGTACCACTGTCAGAACGATTGAAACAATTACCTGTAAAAGAAAACATCCACCAAGCGTTTGCTCTGCACTGTCCATATCGCCTTTTCCCATCGAAATAGAAGCACGAGGAGCACCTCCTGAACTTACAAGTCCTGCAAATGCCGACACAATCATAATAATAGGCATGGTCACACCGACACCCGTCAGAGCAAGACTGCCTGCATCCGGTATATGACCGATAAAGATCCTATCAACAATGTTATACAACATATTGATCAACTGTGCTATTACCGTAGGAATTGCCAACTTAAAAAGCAGTTTTCCAACGGGCTGCGTACCTAAAAAATCCTTGTTCTTTTCCACTGTAAATCTCTCCTAACTGTTCGTATATTCTTTGATATTTCTGTTTACCTGCTCTGTAAACTGTTGCAGCTTTTCCATTTCTTCCTTTGAAAATCCCGCAAATACTATTTCACAAAATTTGTTCTGTGCCGCACGCCCGACTGCAATTATGTCCCTTGCTTTATCCGACACACTTAAGTGAATGGTTCTGTGATTTCCTCCCTTATGTTCCCCTAAAATCAATCCTCGTTCCTGCAAGGAACGAATGGAAATAGATACATGGGACTTTGCAAGATGACGATATCTAACAATTTGAGTAGCTGTATTATACTGGGGATTATTTGCTAAAAACATAAGAACTGTAAACTCCATATAGGTCAATTTGTATTTTTCATAGACTGGAGATATCATATTTTTATACACTTCTTCGACATCAACACAATGTGCAAAATAATTTATCACAAATACACCTTCTTTCATTTTGAACTGTTCGTTTTTGAACTTTAATAATATACTCCGCTTTCATTTTTTTGTCAAGTAAAATCATTTCTCTGTAATAAAAGAACTGGACTTCACAACATTTCTGCATGTAGAATCCAGCTCTTTTTCCCGTCCGCAGAAATGACGGCTAACACCATGACGAGAAATCGAAAGCTTTGTGTGGAAGCCGGAATGGATATCATTGTCTTTTTTGTATAAAGTGAACATATATAAAACGAGTTCCTTTTTATCCTAGATGTCCCCAAAAAACAATATTACAATTAAGAAAAACAAGGAGGTGGCAACATGAAAGTATTATCAACGAGTCATTTGGGATTTATAGTAAAAGATTTAAACACTAATTAATTTTTATCATGGGATACTGGGTTTGAAGCTGTTAAGTGGTCCGAGTGAGGAATTTCATGATGTTAATGAAGGTAAGGCAATGGGGATTGTTGGAGATAATGTAACACATTGCCATAGAGAAGCCTTCATGGAAACACCGGATGGAGTCATGCTTGAGTTCATAGAGATTACGGATCCTGTTCCGACACCGATTCCGCCAACTGCAGCATGTGCAGGTAAATTACATTTGTGCTTATACGTGGATAGTATTCAAGAATGGGTCCAGGAGTTGGACAAACATGGGGTTAAACCATTTATGGAACCACAGGAAGCATTGCTAGGTGATGGGGTGACGTGTTATTGGGTTTATTTTATGGATCCTGAAGGGATGTTATTTGAGCTGCAGGAAAAGAATTAAATATATAGATCGGAGGAAACAATGATGGGAATAATGGATATTGATTTAACGGGGCAGACGGCGGTTGTCTTTGGCGCAGGAAAAGGAATTGGAGAAACTGTTTCCAAGCAGCTTGCGCAAGCAGGTGCAATTGTGTATCTTGCAAGCCGGACAGAGGCTAATTGCGTTAGAGTAATGACTGAAATAGTGGATGCGGGTAATAAGGCGGTAGCGATTTCGTGCGATGTGAGTGATATTAATCAAGTGGATGCAGTATTAGCACAGGCAGAAAAGGAAACGGGAAAATTGGACATTGTAATTAATAATGCAGGTATTGATTGTGTGACACCATTTGTAGACTGCTCGCAGGAAGAAATGATGCGTGTTATTATGACAAATCAAGTTGGCGTTAATAACGGATTACAGTGTGCACTACGGAGAATGAAAAAATATAATCATGGAAAGATTGTTACAACGACATCCTTTGCGGGGAGACGTGATTTGCCACATGGATTAGGTTTTGGACATTATGGTATGACCAAAGCGGCGGTGAATTATATTACACAGTCGGCAGCGTTTGCGGGTGCAGATTATAACATTAATGTGAATGCAGTTGGACCGGGAATTGTGTTGACAAAAATGTGGGAGGATATTTTAGATACGGCGGAGAAAGAAGGAAAAAATAGGAAAGAAGTATGGAATGAATATATAAAGACATATATTCCACTTGCAAGAGGGGCACAGACCCATGAAGATATTGGATACATGATGGTATTCTTATGTTCAAAGTATGCAGACCATATAACAGGACAGATTATTTATGTGGATGGGGGAGCAACAACAGCTTAAGAAACTTGACAAGAAAAGAAATTTTAGTATAATACTAGAAAAGGCAAAGAAGTTTTTTACTTCTTTGCCTTTTTGCTTTTTTGGAGGAAAGAAGGTGCTATTATGTCTAGTATTAAAAGGCTTTGTATGCTGGAAACAAATGAATTTTTATCATATCAACCGTATTTAGAGTTGAATAATAATTATCAATCTTATGTACCAATTGAACATAACATTATAAGGGATATTGTATGGGAGGTTTACGAGGTTGATGATTTTGATTTGGGAAAAACAGTTGCTTTACCAGATGTATGTGCAGATATTATGACTTTCTATACGGATGATAATGCATATAGTTTTTTTATGGGAGGTTCTATATCGCTTCAACAAATGAACGAATTGGATTTTATGAAAGATGTAAAGAGTATATTTGGAGTGAGACTGCGAACAGGGATGCTTGGAAATCTATTTCGTTGTGATGTGAAGGACATTAATAATTCAAGAATTGCCATGAGTGATGCGTTATGGAATGGTAGAGAGTATGAAAAACGAATGGCAGAAGCAGATCAGTTTATGCAGCGGTGGGAGATAATGTCGTCATATCTTGAACAACGAGTTGCGCATAATTATAAAACCAATAATATTGTAAATTTTGTTGTAAGGGAAATAATAAATAGTCAGGGATGCATAGCAATTAAAGAATTAGAGGATAAAACAGGGTATACAGGTAGATATTTAAGAAAAATGGTAAAGGATTTGTTGGGTATATCCATAAAACAGTTTTGTGAAGTGATAAAATTTCAGTGGATGTGTAATTATTATAAATTAAGACAGGGTGATGTTACATTGTCTGATTTGGCATTGCAATCAGGATATTATGATCAATCGCACATGAATTTATCATGTAAAAAATTAACGGGTGAATTGCCCAAAAAAATAATAAATATGTATTCATAAAGAAGGTGGGTGAACTTCCTAGAAATGAATCTAGGAAGTTTTTTGTTCCGTTTTTTCCTAATTTGTATTCCTTTTTATCCTAGAGAATATGCGTTTGCTTTGATAATATAAAGCCATGTTAAAAACATTGTATCTTTTCAATAGGTTAACAGGAATTAGTACAGGTCAGGAGGATGAGATTATGTTAAAAAAAGACAAAAGTGAAGCTTTAACAAAAGAGTATAACAAGTATTATCCAGGCGGACATTCCAATCTTCGTATTCCGATGGATGTTACAGAGCACAGATTATTTATTGCGAAGTCAGACGGAACACATTTGACAGATGTGGATGGCAATGAATATATAGAGTACAATGGTTCAATGGGACCCAATATTTTAGGTCATAAGAATCCAAATTTTGTTAAAAAGGTTGTAGAGTATATTGAAAATAATGGTACGGCGATTGGTTCAAATCTGTTGTTTTCGCCAATGGATGTGGAAGTTGCAAAGAGACTTTCTGAGTTGATTCCGTGCGTTGAAGAACTCAAGTTTACTGTTACAGGATCGGAAGCGGTTCAGGCAGCATTTAGAATTATGAGAGCTTATACTGGAAAGAATGTAATCGTTAGGTTTCAGGGTAATTATGCTGGATGGGGTGATAATGTTCTAGGCGGACGGATTAATTCGGATGTAAATGCGGAAATTCCATTTACGGACTTCTCTACACATGGAGGACCGGAAGAAGATCCTTATTATACAGAAGGTCGATCACCTTTGGCGTGCAAAGAAACTATTATGATTCCTTGGAATAATTTTGAGGTTCTTGAGGAAACATTTGATAAGTATCATGATATTATTGCGGGAATTCACTTTGAGGGTATTGTGTGGAATCATGAAGGTCTATATCCAAAACCGGGATTTGTTGAGAAAATTAGGGAATTATGTACGAAGTATAATATTGTAATGTGCATGGATGAGGTCATTACTGGATTTAGAGTAAATATTGGAGGAGCACAGACTGTTCTCGGAGTTACACCTGATCTTTGTACAATGGGTAAGGCAATATCAAATGGTATTCCGGTATCGTGGTGCTAGAATATAAATAGTACAAGCCAAAATGAGAAATTCCAAATACACATAAGCATGGTACAATAGAAACATGCTGAAGGAGGATCTCATATGGCAAAGCAACATGACAAACAATTTAAACTTGATGCAATCCAGTACTATCAAGATCATAAAGATCTCGGAGTACGTGGATGTGCAGAAAATCTTGGCATCGGATACAGCACACTAACAAAGTGGCTGAAAGACTTCCGTGAATCCGGTGATATTCCTGTTCGGGGTTCTGGTAATTACGCATCCGATGAACAGAAGGAAATCGCCCGTCTCAGACGTGAATTACGTGATGCACAAGATGCACTTGATGTATTAAAAAAAGCAATCAACATTCTGGGAAAATGACGGAAGCCATTTATCTCGAAGTGTCTGAGAAGACGGAAGCTGCCCAAAAGGCTGGACGCCGGTTTTCCGTCTCCGGAATGTTGAAATTTTTAGGTGTCTCACGTTCAGGATATCGTGCATGGCTCCACCGCGTGCCTTCTGATACAGAAAAACGCCGTGAATCTGTAAAAGCAAAAATACAGGATATATATGATGATTCCAAGCAGAACTACGGTGCTCCGAAAATCACTGTAGAATTGCGGAAAACCGGTGAAGTCATTTCGGAAAGAACTGTTGGTACATACATGCGTCAAATGGGAATCCGTGCCCAGTGGAGCAAGCCATGGACAATTACCACAAAAGATTCTGATTTCAGCACTGAATTACAAAATATCCTCGATGAGCAATTTAATCCTGACCGCCCGAATGCCGTCTGGTGTTCGGATATCACCTACATCTGGACAATAGACGGATTTGTCTATCTGACCAGTATTATGGATTTATTTTCCAGAAAAATCATAGCATGGACACTTTCAGAAACACTGGAAGTATCCTGCGTGATTGATACGATAAACAAAGCCAAAGCTCGCCGAAATATCGACCAGCCATTGATCATTCACTCTGATCGTGGCAGTCAGTACGTTGCGACGGAATATAAAAAAGTAACAGAAAATATGCAGCGTAGTTACTCAAAGAAAGCATTTCCGTGGGATAATGCCTGCATTGAATCCTTCCATTCGATTATCAAACGTGAATGGCTCAACCGCTTTAAAATTCACGATTACAAGCAGGCATACCGCTTGATTTTCGAATATCTGGAAGCTTTCTACAATACGAAACGAATTCATAGCCATTGTAACTATATGTCACCAAATGAATTCGAACGATTGTATAAAAGAACACACACTGAGGCTGAGCTTCTGGCGGGTTAAAATGGGAAAAGTTTCTCATTTTAACTTGTACTAAATCTTGACATATGACCATCGTGTGTGGGTGGTAAGAAGGAGATCATGGATTGTATCAGGGGAAATAAAGTGCTTGTTCCGGGTACGTATCCTGGATATGGACTTGGCATGGCTGCGGTTCTGGCAACCCTTGACGAGTTGACAAAAGATGATTGTGCAGTTTATAAACAGGTATTCAAAGTACAGGAAAAGATTATGGATGGCCTTGTGGAAATCTCTAGAAAGTATGATATACCACTTACAATTACGGAAGCAAATGGAGTTTTTGATACATTATTTGGCATTCCGGGTGGCAGACGGAGATTATATACAGATGGAGAACTAGTGGGATTTGATAAAAACATCGTTAATAATTTCCAGAGGTATATGCAGGAGAATGGTGTGTTCCTAATGTTTGGTGGAAGATGGTACGTGAACGCATCTCATACAATGGAAGATGCCGAGAAGACGCTTGCTGCTGCGGATAAAGCCATGAAGGCATTAAAAGAAAACAATTACAACTATATAGCAAAATAAATATTATGTGAATCAAAGAGGATTGCATCTACAAAGGGGTAGAGCAGTCCTCTTATTGATTATGATAGGGAAGGAGATGATAGTATGTCGTTAGGATTAGTAAGTGTATTGTTAATCTTATTTGTTGTGATAGGGGCAATTGCTACAAAGAGAGTAGAAATATGTTTGTTTTTGGCATGCTTGATAGGAGCAATTGTTCTATATGGTACACATGCATTGTCAGAGTTAGGTGGTATTTTTGTAGAGGCACTGGAAAATAATGCATGGGTTATGTTGATAGTGTTATTACTTGGTGGGTTTATAGCATTATTGCAGTCCTCTAATGGGCATCTGGGATTTTCTAAAATAGTTGATAAAATTTGCGATACAGAACGAAAAACATTACTTATGACATTTTTAATGGGTGTTGTTATTTTTTTATTGAAGAACTTCTTAATGCAATGACAATTGGAGCTTGTATGAAGACACATTACGATAAAAAGAAGATACCAAGAGAGACATTGGCCTATCTTTTAGACGCAACAGGTGGTCCTATTTGTGTGATGATTCCGATATCTGGCTGGGGTGTTTGCCTTATGAGTATGTTTGTACAGGAAGATGCATTCTTGTCTCTTGGTAGTAATCATATCAAATCTTATTTAAGTGCAGCACCTTTTTTGTTTTTATCCCATTGCTACATTGATTATTGTATTTCTTTTTCTGTATGGGAATTATGCCTAAACTTGGAGGAATGAAGAAAGCATATAAACGTGTGGAAGATACCGGAATGGTGTATAGTGAGAAAAGCAAAAAATATAATCAGACGATTTCAGAGAACGTAGTAGATGGTAAAATCATTGACTTTATAATTCCGGTAGGAGTCTTGATTGCATTAACGGTTATTACGGGAGATTTAATTACGGCTGTAATAGGAGCGATAGTTGTTTGTGCAATTATGTATATTCCTAGAAAAATTATTTCGTCAGAAGATTTATTTCCGATACTCTCGAGAGGTTTTTCGGATATGTTAGTTGTTGATATTGTACTTTTATTAACGTTTGTGCTCCAAATTATAACGGGAAAAATGGGAATGACAGACTATATTATCGAAAAAGTTCAGCCATATATGATTGGTTCCTTGTTTCCGGTGATGATTTTTGTGTTGGTTGCCGTATTGTGTTTTTGCACAGCCTCGCTTGTTGGCGTGTGTGCCTTGGTTGCACCGATTGCATTTCCACTAGGTGCTATCTTAGGTGTAAATACATTGCTTGTCATGGCTGCAATTATGTCAGGTGCAGGATTTGGCTCTCATGCTTGTTTCTATTCTGATGCAACGCTTGTGTCGTCGCGAATAGCGGGAATTGATAATTTGGAACATGCGACTAGTCAGTTGCCGTATGTCATTATAGCAGCAGCAATTAGTTTAGTTGCGTTTATAGTTGCCGGTATCGTTATATAATTAAATTTACTATGAATTGTGATAGAAATAGTGTGTAGTAGAAAAGAGGAATGAGTATGAATAAAAAAAAATACGTTGTTACGATTGCTAGACAATTTGGAAGTATGGGAAGACCGATTGCTATGAAATTGTCGGAGATATTAGGGATTGAATTCTATGATAGAGACATTGTGGATCAAGCGGCTGAAAAATTGAATTTGCCTGTATCTATTGTAGATGAAAATGAAGAAACAGCAAAGGAACTTAAGAACAATTATTCAAGAATGCAATTTCCACTCGGCCGTCAAAAATCCACAGAAGTACAGGATAAAATCTTTGAGGCCAGAAGAATATCATTAATTTCATGGCGGAAAAAGAAAGTTGCATTATTGTTGGACGGTGTGGTGATTTTATACTTTCGGAAATGGAAAATACGATGCATATTTATATTTATGCACCTTATAACATTCGGTTACAGCATTGTACTGATGAATTAGGGCTTTCGGTTGACGAAGGAAAACGAATGATTAAAAAGGTTGACGAAGCAAGAGAAGCTTATCATTTGCAATATGCGGGGTTTAAGCCAGATGATTACAACCACAAGGATTTAATGATAAACTCCAGTCTGCTGGGAGTAGATGGTACAGCAGAATATTTAGCCACATTAATTAAAAAAGAAATTTTGTTTATGATGAAAAAAAAAGATTTTGAAAGCATCCTGCAGATAATATGCTGTAGGATGTATACATATATCAGGGGACTTCATTCATGGCGAGTGGAGTCTCTTTTATTTTGCATTGTATAATAGAAAAAGTATTAGTTGAACAGAGGTTGGAATGATGATAAGATTTAGTTGGGACAATAGTGAACACATGTGTTCACATTTTATAACTAAGAAGTAATGGATTAGAGAGGTGCTTATGGCAGATAAAATTGGAACCGATGAATATGGGGAAATACTTATATATCAGACTGATGATGGGCAGACAAATATAGAAGTTAAAATAGAAGATGATACAGTGTGGCTGACACAACAGCAGCTTACTGAATTATATCAATGCAGTAAATCAAATATAAGTGAACATATAAAGCATATATTCGAAGAAGGGGAATTGGATAAGGATTCAGTTGTTCGGAAATTCCGAACAACTGCAGATGATGGAAAAACATATAATGTTACTTATTACAATTTAGATATGATTATATCTCTTGGATACCGAATTAAATCAGTGAATAGAAAACTTTTAACTGGAGCTGGTTCTGTAAGTCATAAACAGGCGTTGGAGAAAGCAAAGTCAGAATACAGAAAATATCAGGAGATTACTTTGACGCCAGTCGAAAAAGCATATCTTGAAAGCATTAAAGAGGTTTCCAAGGAAGTAAAAAGGAGATAACATCTGATGAAAAAACAGCAGAAATGCTATATATACACAAGAGTATCAACTTCCATGCAGGTAGAAGGTTACAGCCTTGATGCACAGAAGGACAAGCTTAGAAAATACGCAGATTATCAGGAAATGTTTATCGTCGGTGAATATTCTGATGAGGGTAAATCTGGCAAAAGCGTGGAAGGCAGACCACAGTTTAAGCAGATGCTTGCGGATATAGAAAGTAGCAAAGACAATGTTGATTATGTGTTGGTATTTAAGCTGTCACGATTTGGAAGAAATGCTGCAGATGTTTTATCGTCATTGCAGAAAATGCAGGATTATGGGGTTAATCTTATCTGTGTAGAGGATGGGATTGACAGCTCTAAGGATGCCGGGAAGCTGATGATATCTGTGTTATCTGCGGTAGCAGAGATAGAGCGTGAGAATATCCTTGTCCAGACAATGGAAGGCCGCAGACAGAAAGCGAGAGAAGGCAGATGGAACGGTGGATTTGCACCATATGGCTATCAGCTGGTAAATGGTGAGCTTATCATTGCAGAGGATGAGGCAGAGATTATCCGTATTATATATGATAAATTCGCCAATACAACGATGGGAATGGCTGCGATAGCTGCATTTTTAAATAACAGTGGTTATAAGAAAAAGCTTCGCCAGAATAACACAATCGAAGGTTTCTCTACATCATTCGTCAAAGGTGTGCTGGATAATCCGATATATTGCGGCAAGCTCGCATTTGGTCGAAGAAAAAATGAGAAGATTCCGGGAACAAGGAATGAATATCATATCGTAAAACAAAAGGATTACTTGCTAAGTGATGGAGTCCATGAGGCAATCATATCAGAAGAAATGTGGAACCAGGCACACAGAAAGCGTCAGGAGACAGGCGTTTTACAGGTAAAAACACATAGTCTTGAGCATGAACATATTTTATCAGGGATTATTAAGTGCCCTGTATGTGGAAGCGGTATGTATGGCAATGTGAATCGTAAGAAGCATCCGGACGGAGGCTATTACAAGGATTATTTCTATTATGCCTGCAAACACAGGAAGCTTGTGGACGGACACCGCTGTACTTATAAAAGACAGTGGAATGAGGACAGAATCAATGCGGCAGTTGAGGAAATTATCTGTAAATTTGTAAAGAACCCAAAGTTTGAGCAGGAAATCCGTAAGCAGATAGGAAGCAGCATTGATACTTCGGAGCTTGACAAGGAATATGATGGTTTGAAAGACAGATTGAGCCAGACAACAGGGGCAAAGAACAAGCTTGCAGACCAGATGGATCATTTATCTGTATCCGATAAGAATTATGACAAAAAATATAATGACATGCAGGAACGTTTGGACAAGCTATATGATGAAATTACGGATATTGAGAATGCCATGGAAGAAGTCGAAACAAGACTATATAATATCAGGCAGGACAAAATCTCAGAAGATAATGTTTACCAGTTCCTTTTATTCTTTGATAAGCTGTATGATAAATTTACAGATCTGGAAAAGAAGACATTTTTGAAGAGCTTCCTGTCAGATGTATTTATCTATGAGGAAGAGCAAAAGGACGGCAGAATATTAAAAGGTCTCCGGTTTAAATTTCCGATATATATGAATGGCAGAAATGTATTAGGCGTGGATTGGGACAACGAGAGTACAGATGAAACTGTTGTTTTACTTTCCAAGGGTATAATCGACTCGCAGAAAGTAAAGGTTGAGATGTCTCTCGAAGATATGGATATGTCTGGATTTCAATAGCATGTATTTATAAGTAGATGGATATTATATTATAAGTAATACTAAATTGACCGCATAGCCTTATGATCGTAAAATAATTTTGTGATTTTTTTATTAAATAAGAGTATAAATATTTGGAGGAACCAATGAAAAAGACAACAAACTCTTCACCTTACCAGTTTGAGGGCAGAATACCTCTGTCTCAGGCTATTCCGCTTGGACTGCAGCATGTTATGGCTATGTTCATCGGAAACCTTACACCTCTTATCATAGTTATGGGAGCATGTGGACTCACAGCGGACGCAGGCTTTGCGGAGCTTAGAACAGCTCTCTTACAGAATGCCATGATTATCGCAGGTATTGTCACATTAGTACAGATGTTTTCCATCGGACCTGTCGGCGGAAAGGTACCTATCGTTATGGGAACTTCTTCGGGCTTTCTTGGAGTATTAAATAATACAGTTGCAGCGTGTGGCGGCGGAGTTATAGCATATGGAGCTATTATGGGAGCCTGCCTTGTAGGAGGTATTTTCGAAGGCATACTCGGAGCCTTCTTAAAGCCTTTACGCAAGTTTTTCCCTGCAATCGTTACAGGCTCAGTTGTTATAGCAATAGGACTTTCACTCCTTGGAGTGGGAATCAACTACTTCTGCGGTGGCACAGGCAAAAATGATTACGGCTCACTGCCAAACCTTTTTCTTGGAATGGTTGTACTTATAGTAATCGTGCTTCTTAAGCATTTTGCACCGTCGCGCAGTATTTTTTCATCATCTGCCATCCTTTTTGGTATTCTGGCAGGATATGTTGTAGCAATCATTATGACACTTACCATGTCACATACAGGTGTGACTGCTGACGGTGTCAAATACACATATTCATGGGTAGTAAACTTTGACGAGGTTAAAAATGCAGCATGGATAGCAGTTCCAAGCTTTATAGGCTTTGGAAAGCTTTCAGATGTGGGAATTTCCTTCCATGCCAATGCAATCATCCCAATCGGCATCATGTTTATCGTTACTGCAATAGAGACAGTTGGCGATATCTCAGCCTGTGTGGAGGGTGGAATGGACAGAGAGGCTACAGATTCAGAGCTTTCCGGCGGTGTTATCTGTGACGGTCTTGGTTCATCATTTGCAGCGCTTTTCGGAGTACTGCCAAATACCTCATTCTCACAGAATGTAGGTCTTGTTTCAATGACAAAGGTTGTCAATAGATTTGCTATTTCAATGGGAGCTATATTCCTCATCATTTGCGGCTTCTGCCCAAAAATTGGAGCTCTCATGTCAATCATGCCTCAGTCGGTGCTCGGCGGAGCTGCGGTTATGATGTTTGCCTCTATCCTGATTTCCGGAATTGAGCTCATCACAAAGGAGCCAATCGGCAGCCGTGAGATTACAATTATCTCAGTTGCAATCGGTTTAGGCTACGGACTTGGCGCTACAACAGGTGCTACATCACACCTGCCATACTATGTACAGCTTATATTTGGCGGTTCAGGTATCGTGCCTTGCTCACTTTGCGCTATTCTTCTCAATATTATTTTGCCGAAGAAATCTAAGAACGCACCATATATGTGGGATATGGAAGAAAAAGATGATGTGAAGCGTGTGGATGATTAACGCTTAGGATTTTAAAGTCGTCCGGTGCATTAAGTACACCGGCGGCTTTATTATTTGTGGGAAAGTATGGAAATATATGGAAAAATTGATTTCAATAGTGGGCGCAGGTGGAAAGACCACACTCGTTCATAAGCTTGCAAGGGAATATCACAGGAGTGGAAAAGGTGTGCTTGTCACAACAACAACGCACATGTATGTCGAAGCTGACACTGACCTATCCTGCGATTTTTTTGCGTTAAGGGATAAAATAATAAAAGATGGATATTGTATGGCGGGGCAGAAAATATCTGAACAGAAAATATCAGAACAGTCAAAGCCGAAAATGTGCGGACTGCCGTATGATTTGCTTGATAAACTGATTAAAGACATACCACAGGCGTTAGATTATGTTATAATCGAAGCAGATGGAGCAAAGCACCATTCTCTCAAATATCCGGCAGCGGATGAGCCTGTCATATATCCGCTCACCACAGATGTTATCATAGTGCTTGGCACGTGGGAAAAGGGCAAGCTGTGTAAAGACGTTGTGTTCAGATATGAGCTTATGCAAAACGAGCTAGGAATGGCAGAGGATGTAGTGGTTGATGACTCGGTTATAGACACGCTGCGTCAGGTCTATGTCAAAAAGCTTCGCGACAGCGGGTTTGAAGGACGGATTTCGACATATTACAGATAAACATGGAAATAATAAGTTAACAGGGTAACTAATTATATGAGCAATAATCAAATAAAAAAGAAAAATTTGTTAATCATATGCCGTGGTGCAGGCGATCTTGCGACAGGCATCATCCACAGACTGCACCGTGCAGGACATCGGGTGATAGCGCTTGAGACAGACTATCCGGCAGCCATACGGCGCCAGGTGTCCTTTTGCGAGGCAGTGTATGATGGGAGCGCAACTGTAGAGGGTCTGACAGCCAGACTGCTTCCTGCCTTGAATGATGCAGAGACAATTTCCGGGATAAATGACACACCGCAAGCTCATATTGCATCGCAAAAGTGGAAGAGCTCAGCTATCGAAGCTGTGCTTGAGGCCGGAGAGGTTCCGCTTCTCATAGACCAAACCGGTGAATCAATTGCACTTTTTAGACCGGATGTTGTGGTAGATGCCATAATAGCAAAGAAAAATCTGGGCACCACAATAAATATGGCACCGCTTGTGATAGGAGTAGGTCCGGGCTTTACGGCAGGGCAGGACGTGCATCTGGTGATTGAGTCCATGCGTGGGCACAATCTGGCGCGCATCATTACCGATGGCATGGCACAGCCCAACACAGGGGTTCCGGGAAATATTGCAGGCTTCACAAGTGAGCGTGTGATACACGCTCCGGCAGCAGGATATATTTATGATGTCAGAAAAATCGGAGATATTGTGCAAAAGGGCGATGAGATAGCGCGGATATATCCGGATAAAGGAAGCTATGACAATAAATTGTCTGAATATGTTCCGGTAAATGCTACAATTACAGGCATCATACGAGGTCTTATCCGTGAGGGTTATTATTTCAAGGAAGGCTTCAAGATAGCGGATATCGATCCACGCGAAGGGGAGCTTTCAAATTGTTTTACGATCTCTGACAAGGCAAGGAGTATAGCAGGCAGTGTGCTTGAGGCGGTATCGGCATTTGAGCACGGCATAAGGGTTTATTAAATGTGCAGTTACTAATAGATAATAAATTATGGTAACTGAACAGTTACAATGAGGATTAATTAATTGACGCAGCAAAACGGATTAGATATCAATAATCAGGAACAAAATAAAGAAAAGCTCACACATTTTAATGAGGCAGGGGAAGCCCACATGGTGGATGTGCACGCAAAGGATGACACATACCGCGTGGCGAAAGCCTGCGGCACGATAAAGGTAAATGACGCTGTATACAGGGCTGTATCTACGGGCACGGCTAAAAAGGGTGATGTGCTGGGAGTGGCAAGGATTGCAGGAATCATGGGAGCAAAGAACAATTCCATGCTTATTCCGCTCTGTCACCCTATTGCTATGACAAAGTGTGATGTTGAGTTTGAGCTGGATGAAAAAAACAGCAGTATCATGGCAATTTGCACGACAGCCTGTGTGGGCAAAACCGGTGTAGAGATGGAGGCCATGACAGGGGTCAGTGTGGCGCTTCTTACCATATATGATATGTGTAAGGCGCTAGACCGTGGAATGGAAATCGGGCAGATACATCTGCTTGAAAAATCCGGTGGAAAGAGTGGACACTATACAGCTGAATAGTTAAAAATACACATTTAATCAAGGATAACAGGGTGATGTAATGTATACTGTAGGGATTATAACAATAAGTGATAAAGGCGCAGCGGGCCGGCGCGAGGATAAAAGCGGCCCAAAAATAAGACAGATGCTTCCAAAAGATGAGTACGAGGTGGTATCATATAAAATCATACCGGATGAGAGAAAACAGATTGCAGACGAGCTTGTCAGGCTGAGTGATGACATGAAATGCAATCTGGTGCTTACAACCGGCGGCACAGGTTTTTCACCTAGGGATATCACGCCGGAAGCTACAATGGATGTTGCACAGCGCAATGCACCGGGTATCGCTGAGGCACTGAGAGCGTACAGCATGAGTCTTACACCGCGCGCCATGCTTGGCAGAGGCGTTTGCGTCATCAGGAAAAACACACTGATAGTTAATCTGCCCGGCAGTGTGAAGGCAGTGTCGGAGAGCATGGATTTTCTGATGGGAAATATAGAGCATGGGCTTGATATTTTACTGCAGTATGACAGTGAGTGCGGTCGGTGTACTAGGTGTGGTTTGGAATAGTTAATATTTACAGAGATAATAATTGGAGTGTGGGATTATATGAAGCTTATGAAGACAACTGAGGCAGTCGGACAGGTGCTCTGCCACGATATCACACAGATTATTCCCGGCGTGAAAAAGGATGCAGTTTTTCGCAAGGGGCATATCATAACAAAAGAGGACATACCGGTGCTGCTTAGTGTCGGAAAAGATACCATATATATATGGGAAAATGATGAGACCATGATGCACGAGAATGAGGCTGCGGAGGTGCTTTATCGTATGAGCGCATGTGGCACAAAGAAAATTGAAGCAGACACACAATCAGGCGTTTCTTGCGGCACTGTGAGTAAAATGCATCCGTCCCCCGTAAAGGAGGGCAAGATAGAGGTAATCGCTGACTGTGATGGACTGCTTAAGGTGGATAGTAAAAAGCTGAAAAAGGTTAATTCCTTTGGAGAGCTGATGATAGCCACAAGGCACGGCAATACCACTGTGAAAAAGGGTGATAAGCTCGCCGGAACAAGAATCATACCGCTTGTCATAAAAAAAGATAAGCTAAAGGAAGCTTCTAATATATGTGAGGATGGTCCAATCCTTGATATTAAGCCGTTTGTGGTCAGAAAAGCAGCAATAATTACAACCGGAAACGAAGTGTACCATGGCAGGATACAGGATGCATTTACACCTGTTATAGAAAAAAAAATAGCAGAGTTTGGCGCACAGATGATGTTTCATGAGGTGTTTGATGATGATGACAAAAAAATCACAGACGGATGCTTACGCGCGATAGAAGCCGGAGCGGAAATTGTATTCTGCACAGGTGGAATGAGCGTGGATCCTGATGATAAAACGCCGCTTGCCATCAAAAATACAGGCGCACGGATTGTGTCATACGGCTCGCCGGTGCTGCCGGGAGCCATGTTTTTGCTGTCGTACTATGATGCAGGTGACAGGCTGGTGCCGATATGTGGGCTGCCCGGCTGTGCCATGTACAATAAGCGCACGATATTTGATATTGTGTTGCCTAGGCTTATGGCACGTGATATGATTTATGCAGATGAGCTTGCCGGACTTGGAGAAGGCGGCCTCTGCCTGAATTGTGATGTCTGCACGTTTCCTAACTGTGGTTTTGGAAAGGGCTTTTAACATGCGCGATGGATTTGGCAGAGAGATTGACTATATGCGCATATCGGTGATAGATAGCTGTAATTTAAACTGCTATTACTGCAATCCCTGTGACAATAATGAGCACTGTCATGCACTAAATATACTTAGCGTAAAAGAGGTGCTTTGCATAGTCCGCGCAGCCACAAGGCTTGGAATTAAGCATTTTCGTCTGACAGGCGGTGAGCCGCTTTTGCATCCGCAGCTTGATGAAATGGTTTTACAAATCAAAAAGATACCGGGTGTCAGCAGCGTATCGCTTACTACAAATGCAGTACTGCTTGTGCAGCATGCAAAGTGGTTAAAGGAAGCAGGCATAGACAGCATAAATGTGAGCCTGGACACTATAGATGCGTCAGAATATGAACGCATCACAAAAACCGCTGCTTGAAGAAGTAAAGCATGGAATCAATGCCGCTATAGAGTGCGGAATAAGAGTGAAAATCAATGTGGTGCTCACACCGCAGACAGATGTGGTGGCGCTCACACGATATGTTGCAAAAAAAGGTACAGATATCCGCTTTATAGAGATGATGCCGGTAGGTGAAGGACACACCAACGGAGTCGAGCCATATAAGAAGGTTATTGGTACACTTTCAAAACTGTATGGAGAACCTTGCCGTATAAATACTGAAAAAACAAAAGAAATTAATTCGGGAAATGACAAACGGAAAATTCCGGATAACGGCCCGGCAGAGTATTACATTTTTCCGGAACTTGGTATCAGAGTAGGTCTGATTCAGGCAATTCATGGGAAGTTCTGCGACACCTGCAACCGCATACGTGTTACGGCTGACGGCAGGCTTATGCCATGCCTGGGAAGCAGCGTGACGATGGATTTAGTACCTGATTCATGGGATTTTGCAGATGATGTGGAAAAAGATTTTGCAATAGTCCGGGCACTAAGGGCTGCCATAAAGGCAAAGCCAAGGTGTCACAATTTTAATGATAATGCAGTGACATATACAAAAACTACAGAGACAAAGACTACAGAGATAGAAGCTGCGGAAGTAAATGCAGCAAGAAATATGAGCCGGATAGGGGGCTGATAGAAAATAATGGGAAAGCTTCTTGCAATCAATATAAGCAAAGAGAGAGGAACTGAAAAGAGAGAGGTGCCACAGGCGGAGCTTGTTGCAGACTACGGCATCATGGGAGATGCACATGCCGGAAAGTGGCACAGGCAGGTCAGCCTGCTTTCCGCGGAGAAAATAGATGACTTCAGGGCAAGAGGGGCACAGATAGACAACGGTGCATTCGGTGAAAATTTAATTATTTCAGGATTTGATTTAGGAAATCTGCCTCTTGGTACACGCTTTTGCATAGGAGATACCATCCTTGAGATGACGCAGATAGGCAAGCAGTGCCATTCGCATTGTGCCATATACAAGAGGATGGGCGAGTGCATTATGCCAAAGGAGGGTGTGTTTGCGGTAGTCGTAAGAGGTGGTCAGATTCATGCCGGTGACGAGGTGAAGTTGATTCCGGCCAACATATATGCTTCGATAAAGGACAGACCTGTGGACAGCCGCTGTGAGCTTTTGACAGTCATAGAAGGAGCACATGCCGGGGCAAAGGCACTCTATATAGATGGCAGAATAAGAGTGGCATACGGCAATGTGTGGGCAGATGAAATAGATGACAATGATAATTCCATTGTGATGTTCAGACAGCAGATAGGCAGCAGACCACGTCTCATAATCTGCGGTGGAGGGCATGTATCGGCGGCACTTGTACGCATGGCATCGCTTTTGGCATTTGACATATGGGTGATAGAGGACAGACCTTTGTTTGCAGACAATGCAAAGCGCCAAGGCGCAGACCATGTGATTTGCGGCGATTATAAAGAAACTCTCGCCAAGCTACAGCCGCAGGCGGATGATTACTATGTATGCATGACAAGAGGACATCGCTTCGATATGGAATGCCTCACAGAGATATTCACAAAGTCCTATGCCTATGTGGGTATGATGGGCTCAAAGAAAAGAACTGTGATAGTGAAAAAAGACCTTGAAGAATCGGGATTTTCACAGGAAATTATATCAGGATTACATTCTCCGATAGGTCTTGCAATAGGTGGACAGACACCGGAGGAAATTGCTCTTTCGGTGATAAGCGAGATAGTAAAGTGTAAAAATGAGCGTACAAGCTGCACTCAGATAGATAACGAAGTGCTTGACGCACTTACTGAGGTGGCTGGGCATTGTGCATCAGTTACACACTCCCCGGATGAGAAGTACATACTGTGTACCATCATAAAAAAGAACGGCAGTGCACCGCGCGGAGTTGGCACACAGATGCTTGTGAGCTCAGACAACCGTATTGTTGGAACAATAGGCGGAGGCTGTGCGGAGGCTTTAGTTATAAGCCGCTGCAGGAGGCTGTTTCGCAATCAGGAGTTCAAATGTGAGCTGATTGATGTCAGCATGAATACTGACGATGCCGAGAATGAGGGAATGGTGTGCGGAGGTAGCATTTCAGTGCTGCTGGAGCAGATCAAATGATGAATAAATAAAAAGAAAAGAGAGATTAAAAGTGTGATTTTAAGAAGAGCAACAGGCACTGATAAATCAGTAAAGGAGCGCAAGGGTTTAAAGAGAAAATTTGCAGCATATGCAGGACTTACGCTTGGACTTATTCTTACAGCAGGACTTTTTGCAGGCTGCGGAAAGAAGGATACTGCAGAGAGCGGTAATGCTACTGATAAAATTGTGACAAGCAGCGCGCAGACAGAGAACGGTAATGTAGATGTAGATTTATCGATTTTTGCGGCAAAGAGCTTAAACAGTGTTATGGATGAAATTTGTGCAGCCTACACCAAGGAGCATCCAAATGTAAACTTCCAGAACAACTATGACAGTTCGGGAACTCTGATGGCACAGATTAAAGAGGGCGCGAAGTGCAATATCTTTTTCTCAGCAGGAGTGGCACAGATGGATGAGCTTCAGAATGGTTATGAAGCAGGAAGCGTGGTTGATGATACTCGTGTTGACCTTTTAAATAATCAGGTGTGCCTTGTTACATATAAGAATAGTGGCACGGCAGTTACCAGCTTTGCAGACATCTCAAAGGCTAAAAATATGGCACTTGCTGACGGAACAGTTCCTGTAGGACAGTACACCAGAGTAGCACTTGTAAATTCAAAAATGGTTGAAGGAGATGCTTCAAAGCCACAGGATATTTCAGATTCTGATATCTCAAAGGCACTTGGCGGTCTGGAAATCAACAGCTGTGCAAATGTAGGTGCAGTTGCATCTGCCGTAGCTGAGGGTGCAAACGAAATAGGAACAGTTTATTACTCAGATACATTCGGATACGAGAATCAGCTTGACATTATAGAAAAGCTTCCAAACAGCTTAACAGGTGATGTTATATATCCGATAGCAGCCTTAAAGGGTGACAACACTACAGCAGACGAGCTTGAAGCCGCAAAGGAATTTATTGCATATCTTCAGACAGATGAGGCAATGTCAGTATTTGAGAAATATCATTTTACGGTAAATGAATAATGGGAACGATTGATTTCGCACCGCTTTGGATAACATTAAAAACAGGAATAGTAGCGTCGGTTTTTTCATTCTTTATTGGAATAGCCTTTGCTGAGCTTGTTATAAACACAAAGGGCAGAGTGAGGGCATTCTGGGATGGACTGCTGACACTTCCGATGGTATTGCCGCCTACCGTGGCTGGATACATCCTTTTAAGGATTTTCAGTACAAGACGTCCCTTTGGAAGTTTTTTAAGCAATAGCATGGGTATACAGGTAGTACACACGTGGCTTGGCTGTGTGGTTGCAGCGACCATCATTGCACTCCCTCTCATGTACAGAAATGCGAGAGCGGCATTTGAGCAGATAGACGAAAATGTCATATATGCGGCGCGCACTCTCGGCATAAGTGAGTGGAAGGTTTTCTGGAAAATACGTTTGCCGATGGCAAAGCCCGGCATCATATCGGGTGTCACACTGGCCTTTGCCAGAGCTATCGGTGAGTACGGCGCCACATCAATGCTTGCCGGAAATATAGCGGGAAAGACATCGACCATATCACAGCAGATAGCAATGGTCATCCAAAGTGGTGACTATGCCACAGCGGGCTTCTGGTGCATAGTAATCATAGCGATTTCGTTTGCATGCCTTGTATCGATAAATATGATATGCGGCAAAAGCAAGGGCATAAAGAGAAAGAGAAAAAAAAAATAATGTCGCTCATAGTAAAAATAAAAAACAGTTGGATAATTTCATGCTTTCGGTTGACATGGAGCTTACGGACGAGATTGTGTCCGTAATTGGTATGTCGGGATCAGGAAAGAGTATGACACTCAAGTGTATAGCAGGGATAGAGACTCCTGATTCAGGCTTTATATCATTAAATGACCGGGTGCTGTATGACTCAAAAAATCGCATAAATCTGCACCCCGGTAAGCGCAGGGTAGGCTATCTGTTTCAGGACTATGCACTTTTTCCTACAATGACCGTGATGGAAAATATATGCATAGCAATGGGACATCGCGATGAAAAAAAGGTGAAGGTCTGGCTGAAGCGGTATGGGCTTGATGGCATGGCAGACACATATCCGGATCATCTCTCGGGAGGCCAGAGGCAGCGCGTGGCAATGCTTCGCATGCTTGCGGCTAAACCGGAGTGTATACTGCTCGATGAGCCTTTTTCGGCACTGGATGAGCATGTGAAAAGAAGTATGGAATCAGAGCTTATGGAGATGCTTTCCGATTTTCACAATCCTGTTATCTTTGTGTCACACAATCGCGATGAGGTGTATCGTCTGGCAGAGCGTATCGGAAGTATTGAGAGCGGCATGCTGAGTGCAGTCCGCGACAAAAAAGATTTCTTCATGCGGCCTATGTCTGTGGAGCAGGCACTGCTTGTGGGCTGCAACAATATATCACAGGTGAAATGGCAGGATAAGCATCATGTTCTTGCCGTGGAATGGGATAGCGTATTTGAGGTCACTGATGAGCAGATTGAACAGCTTGCGATGGATACGGACAACATATCACACATAGGTGTTTTCCCTCAGGATATAATAATATCTGCAAGTAAAGCAAAATCGGTACTTGCATATAACAATAAAAATATAATCAGGATTAAAGATTATAAAATAGTTGAAGAACTAAAAACATGGGAAGTATCGTGTGAATTAAATAATGATTCAACAATTTATGCAAATCTTCCAAAGCATACAGAAGCAAATATGCTTAGCAAAAAAATATAAATGATGAGCTTTATATAAAGAAATTTTATCTGCTTGGATGAGAAGTAAATGAGGACATACTATGATTTACCTGGACAACGCTGCCACAACAATTAAAAAGCCGGATGCGGTATATGATGCTGTGCTTGATGCAATGAAGCACTGCGGCAATTCAGGTCGGGGAATGTCGGATGCATCGCTTGATGCGTCAAGGAAAATATATGAGGCCAGAATGTGCCTTACAGAATTTTTCGGCGGGGAGGATGCGGATAGACTTGTTTTTACGGCAAATTCCACTGAGTCGCTCAACATTGCAATCCACGGACTGCTTGAGCCGGGGGAGCATGTGATTACGACACAGCTCGAGCACAATTCGGTGCTCAGACCTCTTTATATGCAAAGGGAGAGGGGAGTGTGCGTGGATATTGTGCCATGCAGTGATGAAGGAATAAAAAGAGGGATAATTTCCCCGCGGGATATAGAGGCTGCAATTTGTCCGGAAACAAAAGCCATCGTCTGCACACATGCTTCAAATCTCACAGGCAATGTGGTGGACATTAAGTCAATAGGGCAAATCGCACGAAAGCATGACCTTTTATTTATAGTTGACGCATCGCAGACAGCCGGTGTGCTTCCGATAAATGTAAAAGACATGAATATTGATGTGCTCTGCTTCACAGGGCACAAGGGGCTGATGGGTCCACAGGGGACCGGAGGACTTTATGTGGGAGAAAGAGCAGATATAAAGCCGGTTAAAAGCGGTGGCACCGGCGTGCTCAGCTTTCTTGAGAGCCAGCCTATGGAGCTTCCGACAAGACTTGAGGCCGGTACCTTAAATGGCCCGGGAATTGCAGGGCTTTTGGCAGGAATAAAGGCGATTGAAGAAATTGGTGTGGATAACATATATGCTAAAGAGTATATGTTGATGAAGGCTTTTCTAAAGAAAATAAAGATAATCCCGGGAATCAGGATATATGGGGATTTCGACATGCTGCCCGATAATGGAGCACATTGTGCGATTGTTTCAGTAAATATAGCTGATATGGATTCTGCTGAGGTGTCGGATATACTTATGAATGAGTATGGCATTGCAACAAGAAGCGGCATACACTGCGCACCACTGATGCATAAATTCTTTGGAACACAAAAACAGGGTATGGTGAGATTTTCATTTTCATATTATAATACAAATGATGAGATAAATGAGGCCGCTGAAGCGCTTATGCAGATTGCGGCATTGAGATAAACAGTATTAAACAATTGAAAGGAGCAAACATGCCACAGGAAATAGTGTTTTGCAAAGGCGGTGGCTGTACTGCAAAGCTTGGTCCGGATTTATTAAGTCATGTTTTAGCAAAGTTGCCAAAGGGCGAAAAAGACAGCAATCTGCTCGTCGGATATGATAGCAGCGATGATGCGGCAGTGTACAGAATTTCAGATGACACGGCGATAGTCCAGACGCTTGATTTTTTTTCCACCGATGGTTGATGATCCATATACGTTTGGACAGATAGCGGCCGCAATGCGCTCAGTGATATCTATGCGATGGGCGGCACAGTTAAGAGTGCGTTGAACATCGTTTGTTTCCCTGAGAAAATGGATTTGAATATACTCGGTAAAATAATGCAGGGAGGCGCTGACAAGGTGATAGAGGCAGGCGGTACACTTGCAGGTGGTCATTCCATAGCAGACAGCGATGTGAAATACGGACTTTCTGTCATGGGCACAGTTCATCCCAAACACATCTACAGCAACAATACAGGGCAGCCGTCAGATGTGCTTATACTGACCAAGAAGCTCGGAGTTGGGCTTGTGTGCAACGCAAACCGTGTCGGGGAAGCTCCGTTAGGTGCAATTGAGGATGCGGTAAGCTCCATGACCACACTAAACCGCGCGGCATCAGAGATCAGTCACAGCTTCGAAATACATGCATGCACAGATGTCACGGGCTTTAGTTTTTTAGGACATCTGAGCGAGATGTTAAATGATGATATAACAGCACTTATCGACTCGATTTCCATCCCGGTCATTACCGGAGCACTGCGATGCGCAGATGAGTTTTTCCTCACGGCAGCGGCGCAGCGCAACAGAAACCATGTAGGTGACAAGGTGCGTTTTGCAAAAAATATACCTTTCTCAATGGAGGAGGTGCTCTTCGATCCGCAGACCTCAGGAGGACTGCTGTTTGCAGTAAAAGCCTTTGAGGCAGATACCTTTTTGCATGAGCTTAAAGCCGCAGGGCTTCCGGCTGCAAAGGTGGGACGATTTGTTAAGCGCTGCGATGTGCCGATATATGTGAACTGATTTTAAGCTATCATAGCTTATGTAAATATGCTGACAGGCTGCATGCCCTGCATTTTGAGGGTTGACAAGTTAAATAACATAGGGAGGATTATAAATATGATTACAGTAAATGCAATCGGGGATACATGTCCAATCCCGGTAGTAAAGACAAAGAAGGCAATTGAGGCTCTCACACAGCCGGACACAGTGGAGACACTTGTGGACAATGAAATTGCAGTAGAAAATTTAAAAAAGATGGCTGCACAGAAGGGCTATAGCTGCGACAGCAATAAGCTCGACGACGGAAGCTACAGTGTAAAGCTGACAATTGAGACTCTTAACACAGGAGCGTTTTCGGATACAGATGAAGCTTCACAGTACACATGCAGGCCGGCTACAGATAACAGAGCCGTTGTAATCCGCTCTTCCTATATGGGAGAGGGCAGCGAGGAGCTGGGCAGTGTACTCATAAAGGGCTTCATCTATGCACTTTCGCAGCAGGACAATCCGCCTGAAACCATGCTTTTCTACAATGGAGGAGCAAAGCTGACCTGTGATGGCTCAGAGTGCCTTGAGGATTTAAAGGAGCTTAAGAATCGTGGCGTGAAAATCTTTACCTGCGGAACATGTCTGAATTACTATGAGCTGTCAGATAAGCTTGCAGTCGGAGAGGTGACGAACATGTATGATATCGCCGAGAAAATGGCTGCAGCCTCTCTTATTGTGAGTCCTTAGTGTTATATTAAGTGTGATGTGATGGATAATAATTTGGTAAGAGAAAAGAAAAAGCGGCTAATCATTACCTTCGAGACTACCACAGCGCCGTTAAAGCTGGATATCAAGGGCAAGGCATGTGGTATTCCGGGGCGCACGATTCCTCTTCCGTCTGCTATATCGGCGGGCTGTGGTCTGGCATGGCGTGCAGAGCTTTCAGACAGGGAGAGCCTCATAGCCTTTATGAAGGAGCAGGACATTAGGTGGGAAGCCATGTATGAGCTTGAAATGTATTGATATAGGAGAAAAATATGTTTTATTACAATCAGTATGTGAGGGCGCAAAGCCTTGATGAAGCCTATGAGCTTTATCAGAAAAAACCGAATTTTGTGCTGGGCGGCATGCTCTGGCTCAAAATGAAAAATAAGACACTTGGCACGGCAATTGATTTGTGCGATCTCGGACTTGACCGGATTGATGAGGATGAAAACGAGTTTAGAATCGGTGCATATGCAACCCTCAGGCAGATAGAGACACATGAAGCCCTGAATGCATATACACACGGTGCAATCGCAGAGTCGGTCAGACATATCGTCGGAGTGCAGTTTAGAAATGTGGCGACTGTCGGAGGAAGCATCTGGGGCAGATTTGGATTTTCAGATGTCATGACGATTTTCAGGGCGCTGGGAGCAAAGGTGCAGCTTCACAAGGCAGGAATTATGGATTTGGACGAGTTTGCGGCACTTCCAAGAACCACGCGCGATGTGCTCGTATCAGTAATAGTGCCGAAAAATGCAAAGGGCGTAGTATACTTAAGCCAGAGAAACCAGTCAACAGACTTTCCTGTGCTCACATGTGCAGTGGCAAATAGAAACGGCAGGTATGTGGCGGTCATCGGAGCATCACCATATATGGCAGAGCCTGTGTGGGATAAGGACGGCATACTCGATGGTATAGTAGATGCAAAGACGCACGGTAATGTAGCTTTGACGGAGAACTCCAAGAACAATGCAAAAATAGATAAATTTGCAGAATATGTTGCAGAGCATATCCGTTTTGGAAGCAATATCAGAGCAGGAGCCGAGTACAGAGAGATGATCTGCCGGGTGCTTACACGCCGCGCTGTCACACAGTCGCTTGACATCTGCGATGATATAAGGTAATCGCTACCGGATGCATGGAAGTTATGCAGGAAACTTTGGAAGCTTTATTAGTGTGATGACATCAATGCACGAGCATTAAGTAGGAAGGAATTCATGTATATGGATGTTAAAATAAAATTAAATGGAAAGTTAATAATCGACTCGGTTGACCAGGATATGGTGCTTTTGGACTTCTGCCGCAAGCACAACTGCTTTTCAGTGAAGAGGGGCTGTGAGTCAGGCAACTGCGGTCTTTGTACAGTGCTTCTGGATGGAAAGCCTGTGCTGTCATGCAGCATGCCGATAGGCAGGGCAGACGGCAGAGCCGTGGATACCCTTGAGGGACTTGAGGAGGAAGCTAAGCAGTTTACAGGATTTTTTGCTGCACAGGGAGCGGATCAGTGCGGCTTCTGTAATCCAGGTTATATTGTAAATATTGTGGCACTTTTAAGAGAAAATCCTGACCCGACTGATGAGGAAATTCTTGAGTATCTTTCAGGAAATCTGTGTCGTTGTACAGGATATCAGAGTCAGCTCCGCTCAATCAGAAATTTCTTAAACAGTAAGAAGGAGGGCGCACCTCTTAATCTCGAGGCAGGCGTCTACGGAGAGGATATCGGAAAGGAGTGGCAGGATGAGCACAAATCAAACTAATGTAAACAGCTTCAACCGCGCGAGAAGGGATTACCATGCAGTTGGAAAATGTATACCGAAGAAGGATTCGAGCCAGCTTTTACTCGGAAAGCCGGTATTTACTGATGATATCACACCGCGTGATGCGCTTGTCATAAAGCTTCTTAGAAGCCCCTATGCGAATGCAATTGTCGAGGATGTAAAGACAGATATTGCTCTTAAGGTACCGGGCATGGTCGCAGTATACACCTGGGAGGATGTTCCGAAAAAGCGTTTTTCTATCGCAGGCCAGACCTTTCCGGAGCCGTCACCGTACGACAGACTAATCCTTGACCGTCATGTTAGAAGTGTACGTGACGCTGTCGCTATTGTGGTAGGTGAATCGGAAAAGGCTGTAGACAAGGCTCTTAACATGATAAAAGTAAAGTACACGATTCTTGAGCCGGTGCTTGACTTCAGAAAGTCGCTGGACAACAAGGTGCTTGTGCATCCTGAGGATGACTGGTCATCCAGCATAAATACAGGCGATGTAAAGCGCAATCTCATTCATCATGAGGAGGATGAGCATGGAAATGTAGAGAAAATTCTGTCGGAGTGCGATGAGATTATTGAGCACACCTATCGCATAAAGGCAGCGCAGCAGGCATATATGGAGACCTGCAGAGCATACTGTGAGATAGACAGATACGGCAGGCTTCACTGCATCAGCTCGACACAGATTGTTTTCCACCTGCGCCGAATACTGTCCAATGCACTCGATATTCCTAAGTCCATGGTGCGTGCTGAAAAGCCGCGTATCGGAGGAGGCTTTGGTGCCAAGCAGACAGCGGTCTGTGAGGTATATCCGGCATTTGTTACCTGGAAGACAAAGCGTCCGAGCAAGATAATCTACAGCAGAAAAGAGTGCCAGACTATCGCGTCACCGCGTCATGAGATGGAGGTCACCGTGCGTCTTGGAGCAATGAGGGATGGTCATATAAGGGCGATAGATCTTTATACGCTGTCAAATGGTGGAGCATACGGAGAGCATAGCACTACAACAGTAGGACTCTCAGGTCATAAATCGCTCCCTCTTTATACAGGAGGCTGCGAGGCAACCAGATTTTCGTGCGATGTTGTGTACACAAACGTGCAGGCGGCAGGAGCATATAGAGGCTATGGAGCTACACAGGGTATCTTTGCACTTGAATCAACTGTCAATGAGCTCGCTGAAAAGCTGCATATAGACCCGGTTGAGCTTCGTTTGAAAAATATCGTCCGTGAGGGCATGTTTATGCCGGCATATTTTGGCGAGACAGCCAATGCATGTGCACTCGACAGATGCATAATGCACTGTGCGGATAATTTCCATTGGGCAGACAAGTATCCTGTCCGCGATATGGGAAATGGCAAGGTTCGTGCGGCAGGCATGGCACTTGCAATGCAGGGCTCCTGCATATCAAATGTAGATGTCGGATCGTGTACCTTAAAGCTTTCAGACTGTGGCACCTACAATATGATGATAGGCGCGGCAGACATGGGAACAGGCTGTGATACCATACTTGCGCAGATGGCGGCTGAGGTACTCGACTGCGAGCCGGATGATATAACCGTGTTTGGAGCGGATACGGATGCTTCTCCTTATGATTCAGGTTCATATGCCTCATCAACCACCTACATTACAGGAATGGCCACACAGAATGCAGCACTTGAGCTTCGTGAAAACATAAAGAAAATCGGTGCACAGATGCTGGGCCATGCTGCATCAGAGGTGGATTTTGACGGCAAAGAGGTGTATATCATAAATCCGGACGGTGCAGACAATGGGGAGGTTTGCGTAAGTCTTTCCGATATAGCAACAAAATCACAGGTCAACAACACGATACCTGTAGATGTCACAGCGACATATTCATCACCTGTTTCACCTCCTCCATACATGGTAGGAATGGTCGAGATAGAGCTTGATAAGGAGACAGGAGCAGTTAAAATACTTGATTATCAGGCTGTTGTGGACTGCGGAATTCCGGTCAATCCAAACCTCGCGCGTGTACAGACCGAGGGCGGCATAGGTCAGGGAATAGGCATGGCGCTTTATGAGAATGTCACCTACAATGCCGGTGGAAAAATCGCAGAAAATGACCTCATGCAGTACAAGATACCGACACGACAGGATGTGGGCAATATCAATGTCGAATTTGAGACAAGCTATGAGCCGTCAGGCCCATTCGGAGTTAAGTCAATCGGTGAGATAGTTATCAATACACCGGCTCCTGCGCTGGCACATGCCATTTATCGCGCAACAGGCGTATGGCACAGGACAGTTCCGTTTACCCCTGAAAAAATACTTATGGGAATGGTAGACCCAAACTGGCACGAAAAGGACCTTAGAGTGAAATGATTCATATCATATACATGGCGGCTGGAAACAGCCGCCGTTTTGGAAGTAACAAACTGTTTTATGAGCTGGATGGAAAACCTATGTACAGGCATTTGCTTGATCGCTTGGCGGAAATTAAAAATAGATATAATAAATCAAAATCAGACAGCCAGACCATAGATATAACCGTTGTCACCCGTTACCGGGAAATATTGGACTACTGCGCATGTATCCCAGATTGCCATGCAGTCATAAGTCCGGACAGCGAAAAAGGCATATCCTACACTATAAAGGCAGGAATTATGGCGGTGCAGGAGCAGAAAAAGCTTAAGAAAAGCAGTGAAGTGACGCATCATACTGCCGAAAAAGAGGAATATTACATGTTTGCAGTAGCTGACCAGCCATATTTAAAAAGTCAAAGCGTGATTAAATTAATAGACAGAGTGCTTAAAAATACAGGGGGTAAGCGATTGGCGTTTTCACTTCGTTGTGGAGATGCTGTAGGCAACCCGTGTGTATTTAATTCATCGCTTATACCACAGCTTTTATCACTGGAGGGTGATAAGGGTGGCAGAAGTGTGGCAAAGAAGCATGACTGTGTATATGTAGATATTGCAGATGAGAGAGAGCTGATGGATATAGATACATATTTAATCCGCTAATTTACTGCCTTTAAGCAGTAAATTGCTACTTTCTCAGTGTAGTGCGGGTCAATAAGACATACATCGAATTGCATGCAAGCATGCATAGATGATGTCTTTTCCCCCTTGAATTATACATATTTCATACAGATTTCCATATACTACCTCCAAAGCATGAATGCAAATGCAAAAGTAACGGAGGACAATAAAGTGAAAATTACAGGATTGACCAGAAGAGTAGACTCACTCGGCAGAATAGTCATACCGAAGGAACTGCGCAGGATGCTCCATATCAAGGAGGGCAGCCCGCTGGAAATATATATGGATGCAGACGAGACGATAGTGCTAAAGAAATATTCGCAGGTGGGAAGCCTCAAAAATATATCACAGGCATATGCACAGAGCCTGTCAAAGGTAACTGGTGCCACGGTATGTGTGGCAGACAGGGATGAGATAATAGCGGCAGCCGTTATACTTTGTGCTTACGCTGAACAAGGCGATAAGCTTGAGATTGTCGAAAAGCTGGTGAGTGCAGCAGCAGAATTTCCGGCCAGACAGCTTGGCTAGAGACAGCGAAAAGCACTGTAAAAAACTATTTACTTGACTACAACAGTAATAAAGAGTCTCTTTCTCTTAATGTTTACTTTTCTTCTACAGAAAGCTGAGTGACTTTCATCTCCAGATTTTTACAGAAAAGAAGCAAAAGACCATTTATATAAGTCTCATTTGCCAAGCGTTGAAATGGGAATGCCGGTAGCATCAGATAATTCCTTTTATATATATGATAAATGATTTTAGTAATGCGTGCTTGAATGTGTTATTGTTTGTTCCTTTTGGCTTCTTTTTGCCAGTGTTATGGAAAGAATTCAGGAATGCAAAAAAAGTATTTATAGCAGGATTTGCAATGACATCATTTATCGAAATAGCTCAAATTTTCACAGGACGAGCGACAGATATAGATGACATTATTACAAACATTGCAGGTACTTTAGTCGGGTATCTAATTGCATATTGGTTTACAGGTATTTTTACAAGAAAAATAGTGAAAAATTCAAAAAAGAACGACTTTTACATAATATGTGCATCTGTAGTACTTATTATGTTCTTCCTTCAACCATTTATTTCATCTTTGTTATGGGAAATGATTCTGTGACTTCAAATTTCACTCTACGTAGCATAGAAACCGTAAAATTCACCATATTCTACGTTGCGTGGGTGTGATTGGGAATCAAATCATGGGATAATCAAATCAGAGAGGGGGAAAACAGATGGATCAAATTAAAAAACTTTCAGATACTGAAATCGAAGAAATTATCAGGAAGATGGACAGAATGTTTTTAGAAGAAGGCTACGAGAAGACTTACGAATGGGCATTGAGACTTATAAAGGAATATCCGAATTGTAACATGCTTATCTGGCAGGCTGCGGTAATGCTTGATGCAAGAAGAATAACGGATAGTACAATGACATGCAGGAACGACTTGATAAGCTGTATGATGAAATCACCGATATTGAGAATGCCATAGAAGAAGTCGAAACAAGACTTTATAATATCAGGCAGGACAAAATCTCAGAAGATAATGTGTATCAGTTCCTTTTATTTTTTGACAAGCTGTATGATAAATTTACAGATTTGGAAAAGAAGACATTTTTAAAGAGCTTTCTGTCAGATGTATTTATTTATGAGGAAGAACAAAAGGACGGCAGAATATTAAGAGGTCTTCGATTTAAATTTCCGATATATCTGAATGGCAGAAATGTATTGGGTGTGGATCGGGACAACGAAAGTACAGATGAGACTGTGGTAGCACTACACCATCAAAGGCCGACTGTAGGATCCCAAAACAATCCAATATCCGGCGGGCAATAGGTGAACACGAAAAATGCAACCGTAAGCAACAGCAGGACAGCGGCTGCGGCTTTCGTCGACAGAAGAGAAGACTTGCGATACCGTTTGTTTTCGACAAACAATGACAGAAGAACCCCTGCAAAATACAAAGCGATATTTAAAGCATCGTAGTTTCGGCCAAGCACACCCCGCAGCGTATAAAATCCGACCACAATCCCGCCCATTCCGGCGAGGATACCGAGAACTCTTGCCGGGAGAAACTGTTCCGGAAGCATATTGCCGCGGAGCAGCACTTCGAGGATGGTCAGAAGCAGAAACGGGAAAAACAAAAGTTTTAAATGCTCCCAGGTGGACTCATTTACAGCTGAGAATAACCCGACGACAGCGTTATCTCCGGACCATTCATAGGTGAAATGGAGAAGAACACCCAGTACAGAAATAAAAATAAAACGGAACAGATTGGTTTTTAAAGACATAGATTCCTCACGGTTTTATAATTGTTAGAAACAGTATATGAAATTTGAACAGCTTTATGCAGGCATCAGCCGTTTTTTGTGAAAATATGGAAAATTCTTACGTTTTTCTTAATCCATTTGAAACCGAAAGCATACCATGGTAAAACAGGGGGAGCAAAAAAGAAGCAGGAGGAAACGAAAAATGAAACGATTAATTACAACAATTTGTGCCGTTTTTGTTTTCTGTTTTGTTCTTTCAGGAACAGCAGTCCAGGCGGCAGCAGAGTATCAGGGAACCTTATCAAAAGATTACCGTATGAGCTGGTCGAACGGAACGAATAAAGTTTATTATGCGACCTATCCGGAAGGTGGAACACACATGAATAAGATGAATGTGTATCGCTGTGACCGGAACGGAAAGAATAATAAACTGTTATTCACACAGAATGTTGATGACGAAAATGGCTATATTATTCCGGAAGAATTTACTGCAAAGAAGATAACATTTGCAGTAAGTTCAGAGAAACTGTCCGGTTCCGAAGAAGATCCGGTAATAGAATATGTTTATGACTGCACCACAGAGCAGATCACAAAAGTGGAAAAATAGTTACGGTTCGCAGGGAGACCTGCGAACCGTGACAGAAAATAAATGATCATATTACATAATGATACATAAAGATAAAGTGACAGACACTTCCACCCATCACGAACAGATGGAAAATTTCATGGCTGCCGAAGTATTTGTGAAGTGCGTTAAATACCGGAAGTTTCAGAGCATAGATTACACCACCGATGGTGTAGATGATGCCGCCCGCTAAAAGCCAGCCAAATGCGGCATGCGGGAGATCCGTCCACAGCTGGGTAAATACTGGCAGGCACGTCCAGCCCATGGCAATGTAAATGATGGAAGAAAACCATTTCGGACAGGTGATCCAGAGTCCTTTGATAATGATTCCTGCCACTGCAATTCCCCATACAAGAGCCAGAAGGGTATATCCAATTCTGCCGCCTAAGATGATCATGCAGACAGGGGTATAAGATCCGGCAATCAGAACGAAGATCATCATATGATCAAGCTTCTGAAAATTCCGGAGTACTTTGGCAGATACATGACAGATACTGTGATAAATGGTGCTTGCTGCGTACAATAAAACCATGCTTGTGGCAAAAATGGTCATGGCAAGCATATAGGTTGTATTTCCGTGAGCTTTTATTAAAAGTGGTGAGGCTGCGATCAAAGCCATCAGGCAGCCGATAAAATGTGTGATGGCGCTTCCGGGTTCCCGAATTGTTAATTGCATGGTAAAATCTCCTTTCTTACAATGTGTAAATAAAAACTAACTAATGTAGTATTGAAAACTATATCTAACATAAATAAATACTATGATATATTGGTGCTCATGTCAATAATAATTATGCATAAAAAAACGGGAATAAAATGCCGTTTCATTGACACAAGTTCAATGTTTGTGTATTATGCAGTTAGTTAAAACTAACTGCGTGAATAGTATGAAAAGAAAGGATTTCTGATGTATGAATAAAAATAACAGGAAAGAAAAAAAAGACAATTTAAATATTTTGAAGTTTATCGGTCCCGGACTGCTGGTAACAGTCGGGTTTATTGATCCGGGAAACTGGGCATCCAATATTGCAGCCGGATCGGGATATGGATATACCCTGCTCTGGATGGTAACTCTTTCAACGATTATGCTGATTATTTTACAGCATAATGCAGCGCATCTGGGGATTGTGACCGGATTGTGTCTGTCTGAGGCAGCGAGTCGTTACATAAACAGAGTATTAAAAAACGTGATTCTTGCGACTGCGGTAGCCGCTGCCATTGCGACTGCGATGGCAGAGATTTTAGGAGGTGCCATTGCACTGCAGATGCTGTTCCACATTCCGATTAAAGTGGGCAGCATGCTGATCCTTGCCGTGGTCTTGTTCTGTGAATTTACCAATGCATATAAAAGGATCGAAAAACTGATCATGCTTTTTGTCTCTCTGATTGGTTTTTGCTTTTTAATTGAAATCTGTATGGTGAAAATTGACTGGGGAGCTGCCGCCACAGGATGGGTAAAACCGGTATTTCCATCGCATGCGATGCCGGTTATCATGAGCGTGCTTGGCGCGGTTGTCATGCCGCACAATCTGTTTTTACATTCGGAGATCATTCAGAGCCGGAAGTGGAATCTGAAAGAAGAAGCGGTGATTCAGAGACAATTGAAATTTGAATTTAAGGATACGCTGTTTTCCATGATCATCGGATGGGCGATTAACAGCGCCATGATTCTCATGGCGGCGGCGACGTTTTATCAGAGAGGGGAAAACCAGGTGGATGATCTGACGACTGCGGGAAATATGCTGACACCACTGCTTGGAAATGAAGCAACGGTGATTTTTGCCATTGCCCTTTTACTTGCCGGGCTTTCTTCAAGTATTACCGCAGGGATGGCGGGAGGAACGATTTTTTCCGGAATTTTTAATAAACCTTATGATATTGCGACCAAAGAAACCAGACAGGGCGTTTTGATTACGATGATTCCGGCAGCGCTTATCATTCTGCTGATCCGGTCTCCGTTTCAGGGATTGATTTATTCCCAGATGCTTCTTGCAGTACAGCTTCCGATCACTATTTTTACGCAGATTTATCTTACCTCGTCCAAAAAGTGATGGGAAAGTATGCAAACAGTATGGGACTTAAAATGGTTCTCTGGGCAATTGCAATTGTAGTCACAGCATTAAATATCGGGCTTTTTGTGACGGGCTTTTAAAAAGACGATAGTTTTTTCAGAAATTCTCTGGGTGTCATGTGGAATTTCCGTTTAAAAATTTTATGAAAATAGGAAAGGTTGTGGAATCCTGTGGCGAGAGAGACCTCCAGAATGGAGGTGTTTCCCTGTTCAAACAGTTCTACAGCCTTTTCTAATCGCAGATTGTTGAGGTATTCCACTACGGTCATGTTCATGTGTTTTTTGAAAAAACGCATAAAGTAATATTCGCTGAAATAGCACTGGGCAGCGAGACCGGCAACCGTAAGCGGCTCGGCATAGTGCAGATGGATATAGTCCAGTACGGTTTTTAATTTTTCAGAGGCGTTTGCGGTGTCGACAGATCGTTTCCCGTCCGGGGTACGGTTCTGCAGGAGCAGGAAAATAACCTGCAGCAGTAATGCCTTAATGGCCAGTTCGTATCCCTCAACCGGATTTGCAAAGAGAGAACTGATCTGTGCAAAAATTTTGCGCAGAGATACATAAGCCGGATGGGTTGGACGGATCAGACAGGGAACCGACAGTTCTTCATTGGTCAGTGGCATCAGATAACGGGTGGAGCAGATATCGGTCGCATTTCCACCGAGAAAGTTCATGTGAAACACATAGGTTTCGGACTGGTAAAGCGCAGACTGTCCGCGGGAGACCGAGTGCAGCAGCAGAGGCGGGATAAAAATCAGATCGTCTTTTTCCACAGCGTAGGAAGTAAGGTCGATCTGGTAGTTGGCATCTCCTTCGGTGATGAGTGTAAATTCAGCCTCTTCGTGCCAGTGCGTTGTTATGACCGGATAATCCGGCTTTAAAGAAGTGATATATTTCTGTATGGGGAAGGTCGCGTCACCGTGACGGGCATCTTCTTTCTGTTCAAGGGCAAGTGTCTGTAACCGTTTCATGGAAAATTCTCCTTTGTCTTATGAGAGCAGTATTGTGTTATAAAAAGTAAGAATTATGCAAGATAATTTTGAAATTCCAAACTATAATGACAGTATAATGTTACAGAAACAAATTGTCAAAGGACATGGAGATACAGGCGAAGGAGGACATGGACATGCAGAAAAAATGGTGGCATGACAAGGTGGCATATCAGATTTATCCAAAGAGTTTTTGCGATACAAACGGAGATGGGATCGGTGACCTGCGGGGCATTATTTCCAAACTGGACTATTTAAAGGAGCTGGGAGTTGACATTATCTGGCTTTCTCCAATCTATAAGTCCCCGTTTGTGGATCAGGGCTATGATATTTCGGACTATTATGCAATCGCTGAAGAATTCGGAACGATGGAGGAATTCGACGAACTGCTTGCGGAGGCCAAAAAGAGAGATATGTATCTGATTATGGATCTGGTTGTCAATCACTGCTCCGACAAGCATGAATGGTTTCAGAAAGCACTGGCGGATCCGGACGGACCGTATGCCGATTATTTTTATTTCCGGAAGGGAAAAAATGGAAATCCACCGAGCAATTACCGTTCTTATTTCGGGGGAAACTGCTGGGAGCCGGTACCGGGATCGGACAAATATTATTTCCATATGTTCGCAAAGGAGCAGCCGGATTTAAACTGGGAAAATCCAAAACTGAGGGAAGAAATCTACCGGATGATCAACTGGTGGCTGGACAAAGGACTGGCAGGTTTTCGGATTGATGCGATCATCAATATTAAAAAAGATCTGGCATTTCCGGATATGGAGCCGGATGGTGACGATGGACTGGCAAGCTGTTGGCGTATGGTCGAAAACGTAGAAGGTGTCGATGCGCTGCTTGAAGATTTAAAGAATCATACATTTGCCCAAAAGGATGCATTTACGGTAGGGGAAGTATTTAACATTGGGGTGGAAGACCTGCCGGACTTTATTGGAGAAAATGGACATTTTTCTACAATTTTTGATTTCAGCGCCCATATGCTCAGTGACGGGGAACACGGATGGTACGATGCGCCACCAATTTCTTTTGATGCGTGGAAAAAAGCAATCACAGATTCCCAGATGCGGGTACAGAATGTCGGGTTCGAGGCAAATATCATTGAAAATCACGATGAGCCGCGCGGCGTTTCCCGTTTTCTGCCGGATTATGCGCAAAATGCGGACGGGGCAAAGATGCTTGGTACAGTAAGTGTTCTGCTGCGTGGAATTCCGTTTATTTATCAGGGGCAGGAGATTGGCATGCAGAATGCCAGATGGAACAGTGTGGATGAATTCGATGATATCAGTACCAAAGACCAGTACAGGATGGCGCGTGAGGCCGGACTTTCGGATGCAGAAGCACTTGCCGTATGTTCGGCCATGAGCAGGGACAATGCACGGACGCCGATGCAGTGGAAGGATGCGCCGCAGGCGGGCTTTACCTCGGGAACTCCATGGCTGAAAGTCAATGATAATTATCTGGTGATCAATGTGGAAAAAGAGGAAGGGCAGCCGGATTCGGTTCTACATTATTACAGAAAACTTATCGCATTGCGCAAATATGGGGAATATCGGGAGTTGTTTACTTATGGAAAATTTGAGCCGGCATATGAGAATGCAGATCACGTAATGGCATATTACCGCATCCTGCAGGGGCGCCGGGTTCTGGTAGCGGCAAATTTTGGAACAGATACCATAGAACTGGATTGGGAAGTTCCGGCAAAAAAGGTACTTTTATCAAATAAAAAACGAACAAATGCTGAAAATAAGCTGATTTTAGAGAAATGTGAAGTGTTTGTGACGGAATGTAAATAGCGTTGCAATCTTATCGGATTTTGATATAATGAGAGCATACACGAATGTCTGTTTGGGGAGAGGAAAGGTATGCCGCAGTATATCGCAATTGATCTGAAATCATTTTATGCATCCGTAGAATGTGTGGAGCGTGGACTTGATCCGCTGACCACCAATCTGGTGGTGGCGGATGAAAGCCGCACGGAAAAAACCATCTGCCTGGCAGTTTCTCCATCCCTGAAAAAATATGGGATTCCGGGAAGGGCCAGGCTTTTTGAAGTGGTTCAGAAAGTAAAACAGGTAAACCGCAGCCGAAAAACCGGTGAGCCGGAATTGTCGTACATTGCGGCACCTCCGCGGATGGCACTTTATGTGGAATACAGTACGCGGATCTATGATATATATCTGAAATATGTGGCGCCGGAAGATATTCATGTATATTCGATTGATGAAGTGTTTATGGACGTGACACATTATCTGAAAACCTATGGAATGACAGCTTATCAGCTGGCGCAGACCATCATTCTGGATGTGCAGGATCACATCGGGATCACGGCCACTGCCGGGATCGGAACCAACCTGTATCTGTGCAAAATCGCAATGGATATTGTGGCAAAGCACATCGATGCGGATGAAAACGGTGTGCGCATTGCCCGGCTGGATGAAAAAAGTTACCGGAAACTGCTTTGGGACTACCGGCCGATCACGGATTTCTGGCGTGTCGGACCGGGATATGCGAAGAAACTGGCAGAAAACGGAATGTATACCATGGGAGATGTGGCGCGCTGCTCCATCGGAAAAGAAACAGATTATTATAATGAAGATCTGCTTTACAAACTGTTTGGTGTGAATGCAGAACTTTTGATTGATCATGCCTGGGGGTACGAACCGTGCACGATTGCACAGATCAAAGCGTATCGTCCGCAGGCGAACAGTTCCGGATCGGGACAGGTATTGCAGTGTCCGTACCCGGCAGATAAAGCAAGGATTGTTGTGCAGGAAATGACAGACCAGCTGGTACTGGATCTGGTGGAGCATGGATTCGTGACAGATCAGATAGTGCTGACGGTTGGCTATGATATCGAAAATCTGACAGACCCGGTGCGGGCAAAAAGATATCACGGGGAAGTGACTACGGATCGTTACGGAAGAAAGATTCCAAAGCATGCGCATGGGACAGCAAATTTGCAAAATCATACATCTTCTGCCATTACGGTAGTAGAAAAAACACTGGAATTATATGACAGAATTATAAATCCGGATCTTTTGATCCGCAGGATCTATGTTACGGCATGCCATGTACGCACAGAGCAGGAGGCACAAAAAGAACAGACTTATGAGCAGATGAGCCTGTTTGATTTTGCGGAAGAAACCGAGGAACAGAAGGCACAAAAGCAGGCATTGCAGAAGGAAAAACAGATGCAGAAAGCCATGCTTTCCATTAAGCAGCGTTATGGGAAAAATGCCATTTTAAAAGGAACCAATTTCAAAGAAGGGGCAACCATGCGGCAGCGCAACGGGCAGATTGGAGGACATCGGGCATGAACCGGCTGGAAAATACGCATCGTTATGATGACATCATAGATCTGCCGCATCCGGTTTCGAAAAAGCATCCGCAGATGCCATCGGAAGACCGGGCCGCACAGTTTTCTCCGTTTGCAGCATTGACCGGTTATGAACGCGCCATCCGGGAAAGAAATGCAGCATGAGGAACGGATGATGCTCGGGGAGGGCATCAGCAGGGAAACTTATGATTCAGAATAAGGACAACATATTTTTTATGATTAAATTCATACGATATACTAAGCAGGAAATTTGTGTGGTATGAAATGGCGGACAAAAAACAATGGAAAAGATATGTGGGGTATGCACTGTTTCTTTTCCTGTCATACAGCATTGGAAACGCAGCGGCTGTTGTAAGTACAATGACACTGCAGCCGGAGAAAGTGGAGAAAGAAATGAAAACAGTTGCAATTACCTTTGATGACGGGCCGAATCCGGAATATACACCGAAATTGCTGGACGGATTAGAAAAACGTGGTGTAAAAGCCACTTTTTTTCTGCTGGGAGAAGAGGTAAAACAGTATCCGGATGTCGTCAGACGGATGCATGATGACGGACATCTGATCGGTGTTCATTCTTATAAACATGTTAATTTTAAGGAAGTGGGCACGGCATGCACTTTGCAGCAGATTGAAAAAACACAGAAGGCGATTTATGATGTGACGGGAGAATATGCAGGATATATCCGTCCACCTTACGGATGCTGGCAGAAGGAACTGGATGCGCAGGTAAATCTGATCGAAGTACTGTGGAATGTAGATCCGCGGGACTGGGCAACGACCGATGCGGATACTGTGGTTCAGAGAATTCTAAAGGATACTAAGCCGGGGGACATTATTCTGCTTCACGATGCTTCGGCGTCATCTGTACAGGCGGCATTTACGGTCATAGATACCTTGCAGAAACAGGGATATTCGTTTGTCACGGTCGAGGAGCTTTTGTTAGAGTAGCATACTTGAATGTTCCGGTGATCTCGTGGTAAAATAACTAGCAGACCCAATCATTACAAGCTGAAAAAGAAGGAATAAAAAATGAGTAACGATAAATTTGACACGGCACGGCAGGTGCTTCGTCAGCAGAAATTAACAGGAGAACGCGCACTGTTTCAGTCTGAAAATCTGGCGGTATATGACAGTGTGTTTGAGAATGGGGAATCCCCGTTGAAGGAGAGCAGCAGTCTTTATCTGGATAATTGTCTGTTCCGGTGGAAATATCCGCTCTGGTATTGCAAACATGTCGATGTAAAGGAATGTACCTGGTTTGACATGGCGCGGGCCGGGGTATGGTATACCGATGATATTTCGGTAAGAGATTCCATTGTAGAAGCACCAAAAAATTTCCGCCGTTGCAGGGGAGTAACCCTGACAAATGTAAATTTCCCGAATGCAGAGGAAACCCTCTGGAACTGTACCGATGTAAACCTGTCCTATGTGCAGGCACACGGGGATTATTTTGCCATGAATTGTAAAAATATGCAGCTGGATCATTTTGAACTGGTTGGAAATTATTCATTTGATGGTGTGGAAAACATGGAGATCCATCATGCACGCATGCTTTCCAAAGATGCATTCTGGAACAGCAATCATGTTACTGTGTATGACAGTTTTATTTCGGGAGAATATCTGGGATGGAATGCCAGAAATCTTACACTTGTCAACTGTACGATTGAGAGCCTGCAGGGCATGTGTTATATAGAAAATCTGAAAATGGTGAACTGTAAATTGATTAATACGACACTGGCATTTGAGTATTCCACGGTGGATGCACAGATTGTAAATACCGTGGACAGTGTGCTCAATCCTTCCGGCGGAATCATCCGGGCGGATAAGATTGGAAAACTGATTTTGGAAAAAGACAAGGTAGATCCAGGGAAAACCACAATTATATGTACAGAAGATGAAGGGGAGGGACAACGATCATGAAAGCAAGTCACAGAAAAGACGTCATTATTGCCAGAATTATTTTTGCCATAATCTGCGCAGCACTGCTCGCAGGAATTATATCACTTATCGTATGGCTTCATGGGCGGAATGCAGGGAAAAACCAGACACCGGAAACGGAAATCACAAATAATGCACCGCCGGCAGACAACAGCAATCTGCCACCGGTAACGGAACAGCCGCTGGACGAAGACGGACAGAGTGTATGGACAAGCACGGATGGCGTAAATTTCCGTGCAGAGCCGAATACAGACAGTGAAATTCTTACCGTTCTCGTGACGGGAACGAAGCTGACACTGCTGGGAGAAGAAAACGGATGGGTGCAGGCAGAATATAACGGACAAAAAGGATATGTCAGTTCAGACTATGTTACCGATCAGGAACCGGATACAACAACGCAGGAAACAGAGTAACGGAAAGGGGAAACAATGAGTACAGCAGGAAAAATTATGTCCTTCCGACAGGATGGAAATGAGATTTGTGTGAAGTATGAACAGCAAAAACTGGTGGTGAAAGCCATAAGGGATGATATTGTCAATATTTTTGTGCCTTACAGAACAAAAGAACATTATTCTAAGGCCATTGATGGAGACAAGGCGGTTGCGACAGAACTGACGGCAGAGCAAAAAGGAGAAGATCTGGTAATTGCAACCGATAAGATCCGGATGCAGTTTGGAGAAAATCTGGAAATGGTGATTACGAGACCGGACGGGACTCCGCTTGTCCGGACACACCGGCAGGGCAGAAGTGTTTGCGGGGAAGTCAGTGAGCAGATGAAACAGATTCTGGAGTCGGAAGGGCATGATACGTCGAATCTGGGCGCACATGATTATCCGGTACAGATGATGTTTGATCTGGACGAGGGGGATGATTTTTACGGTCTGGGTGATAAGACCGGATTCCTGAATAAAAAAAATTATGAGTATGAGAACTGGAATTCCGATATTCCACAGGCACACAATGAGGACTATCATGCGCTGTACAAGTCGATTCCGGTGCTCTTTTGCAAGAAAAAGAATGACGTATATGGCATGTTTTTTGATAATACGTTCCACAGCTATCTCAATCTGGGCAAAGAAAATCCAGAATATTATTTTTACGGCGCGGATGATGGCAATCTGGATCTGTACTTCCTGGGTGGAGAAAAACTGACGGATCTGATTGAAGAATATACATATCTGACCGGGCGGACACCGCTGCCGCAGCGATGGACGCTTGGATACCAGCAGAGCCGCTGGGGCTATCAGTGCGCAGAAGATATCCGTGATGTGGCAGAACATTTCCGTGATCTGGATATTCCGTGTGATGCCATTCATTTTGACATTGATTATATGGATGGGTATCGTGTGTTTACATGGAATGATGCAAAGTACGGAAAACCTGGGGATCTGATTGCGGAAATAAAAAAACAGGGCTTTAAAACGGTAACGATCATTGATCCGGGAACCAAAGTCGATCCGGACTATTTTATGTGTAAAGAAGGCGAAGAGAACGGATATTTTGCGACCGATACACAGGGAACTACCTATGTCAATGAGGTTTGGCCGGGAGATGCAAATTATCCGGATTTTGGACGCCGCAAAGTACGCGACTGGTGGGGAAAACACCATAAGTTTCTGGTCGACATCGGTGTGGACGGTGTATGGAATGATATGAATGAGCCGGCAAGTTTTCGTGGCGAGCTGCCGCAGGATGTTGTATTTCATGATGAGGAGCGTACGACAAATCATGCGGAAATGCACAATGTATATGGACATTATATGAGCCGTGCGACCTTTGAGGGACTGCAGAAACTTTCCGATAAGCGTCCGTTTGTTATCACACGTGCAGCGTATGCAGGAACACAGAAATATGCGACCGTGTGGACCGGAGATAATCAGAGTCTGTGGTCGCATCTGCAGATGATGGTGCCGCAGCTGTGTAATCTCGGTATGAGTGGATTTGCGTTTGCCGGAACCGACATTGGCGGATTCGGTGCGGATACGACCCCGGAACTTCTGACCCGGTGGATCGAGGCTGCCGTATTTTCTCCGCTGTTTCGAAATCATTCCTGTCAGGGAACACGCAGACAGGAGCCGTGGCAGTTTGATGATCAGGTGGTGGGAATCTATCGAAAATATGTAAAGATGCGTTATCGTTTCCTTCCGTATCTGTATGATCTGTTTTATCAGGGAGAACAGACCGGACTTCCGGTTATGCGTCCTCTGGTTCTGCATTATCCAAAGGACCCGGAAACCTATAACCTCAATGGGGAGTTCCTGGTAGGAGAAAATCTCCTCGTTGCCCCGGTATTGGAGCAGGGAGCCACGAAGAAAATGGTGTATCTGCCGGAAGGGGAGTGGTATGATTACTGGACCGGAGAGAAAATTACCGGAGGAAAGTATTTCCTGCGGGATGCACCGATTGATTTGTGCCCGATGTACCTGAAAGAAGGAACGATGATCCCGATGTATGAAAAAATGGCGTATGTTGGAGAAAAGCCGTACCGTACGCTGTATCTGCTGACAACTCCGGGAGAGGCTTCTTACGATCATTTTCAGGATAATGGAGAGGACTATGCCTACCGTAAGGGTGTGTATAATTTATATCATTTCCATAAGAATGCACAGGGAGTACTGGAAACGGAAATGCGGCACAAAAATTATCCGGAATACGAGCAGATATGCTTAAAAATAGTAGGAAAATAAGAACAAAAAACCGTTGCATGGCATAGTCTATAATGATGACAGGATGGAGCATGCAAGTGGATTATTCAAACGATTTTTACCCAAAGATTCCGTTTTATATGACATATCCGATGCAGAGTATGTATCTGACAGAGATGGAATATGAAAAAGATATGGAACGAATGAAACAGTACTATCCGGCAGAGACAAAAGAGATCATGGAGCTGGTGGAACAGAGGCTTGACCAGCTGGAATATGAGGGAAGCCGCATCTACGATGAGGAACCGGACCGCCTGATGATACAGATGGAAATTGATGGAATTTACCGGAAGCTGTCCGAAGTGCAGAAAAAGAAAGAGAACCGGATCGAAGGAAACATGCAGGCGGCATCATATTTCGAAATGGTTCCGGCTTCTATCGCCGGAGAAACTATGACAACACAGGAACGGGAATGTGGGAATCCGTGGCTTTGCAGTATGATCGGCGTGCTGTTTGGTGCGGAAATGTGCAAACGGCGCTGCCGGCATCGCAGATGCAGGAGATGGATGTAACGACAGAAATTACAGCCATAGTAAGAAGGAAAAGATAAATGAACAGGAAAGTAATTAAACCAGTGGTGCTGTCAGGGCTTTTTCTGGCAGCACTGATTGTTTTCAGTATCATAACCAATCAGGATAATAAAGATATGACAACGGCGATGAAGGAGGCAACCCTTCCCATCGTCCAGTTTTATGAAGGAAATAACAGCGTGGCACAGCTGCACGGATACGTATCGGAAATGAATATTACAAAGATGCGGGATGGAATTGTGCCGGTAGACCATACACGACTGCTTCCGCTGAAAATTAATACATATGGACAAAAAATCAGAGGCATTGCTTATGAAATCCGGAGTCTTGATGATTCCCGGCTGGTTGCAAAGGGAAATGCACAAGGAATAAAAGAAAAAAATAATGAAATCTCTGCAAACCTGAAAATCCAGAATATTCTCGGAAAAGGGGAAGAATATGAACTGATTGTTATTCTTGCTTCAGGAAAAAATAAGATCCGGTATTACACCCGGCTGATGCAGACACAAAACGATGATACCCAGGCATGTATGGATTTTGCACTGCAGTTTCATGAATATACATTCCGGGATGATGCAAATAAATTTATTCCGAAATATATGGACGCGGCAACAGGTGATACCAGCACGCTCAATTATGTGGATTTAAGCTGTACCTTAAACCAGATTACCTGGGCTGATTTAAAACCGGAGCAGATGGGAGAACTCGAGGCATCTTTCAAGGAAATCAATGATTCCTATGATGTGATCACACTCCGGTATGTGGTGACCACCAAAGGAACCGGCGGGGAAACCGAGTATTATAATGTGGAAGAATATTATCGTCTGCGTATGACAGAATCCCGTATGTATGTCTTAAATTTTGAGCGTACTTTAAATCAGATTTTCCGTGGGGAAAACCGGTTTATTACAGATAATAATCAGATCCAACTTGGCATACGTGACAAAAATATTGAATATGCTGTAAGTGAGACCGGAGATGTGATCGCGTTTGTACAGCAGGGAGAACTCTGGTGCTTTGACCGTGTAAATAATAAGATTGTACAGGTATTCAGTTTCCTTGGGGCAGAGGGGATCAATGCGAGGGATAACTGGGATCAGCATGATATCAAAATTGCCCGTGTGGATGAAGCGGGAAGTATTGATTTTGTTGTATATGGATATATGAACCGTGGGGATCATGAAGGCGAAGTGGGCACGGCAGTATATCATTATGACGGTCTGGTACACACTATAGAGGAAGAAATTTTTATCCCATCGGATGTTTCTTATGAAATACTCAAAGCACAGATGGGGCAGTTAATGTATGTGAACGAAAAGGGGACATTTTACCTGATCATGGATCAGAAACTTTACAGTATAGATACGGACAAGCGGACTCCGGAAGTGCTTGTGAAAGATCTGAAAGAAAGCTGTTATAAAGTGTCGGAATCGAATCAGTATTTTGCGTGGGTAGATAGCGACAAAGAATACAAAAGCGATGTGATTCACCTGATGAATTTGAAAAATGCTTCTGTCTATGATATCAAGGCAAAAAAGGGAGCGTATATTCTTCCGCTTGGGTTTATCGATGAAGATTTTATTTACGGAGCAGCAAAGAAAGATAAGGTGATGGTTGCAGCAGCGGGAAATACGGTTTTCCCGATGAAAAATTTAACCATCATGGATACTTCCGAAAATTCACACAGTATCTTAAAGACGTATGAACCGTCCAGGGGAAGTATCGGTTCCATTTCGGTGGAGGATTATACAATTACCATTCATCTGATCAAAAAGTCCGGCGGACATTATGTGGCTGCAGGAACCGATGCGATCATGAACCGTGAGGGAGACACGGAAGAAAAAGTTACCGTGGGATCAACCGTGACAGATCGCAAGGAAACACAGTACCAGCTTATGATGAAAAATGGGGCAGATGCATCCAAAATTAAAATGCTGACTTCCAAATCTGTTTTACTCGAAAATCCGCGTGATGTTTCCGTGAAAAATAAGGAGTCGCAGGAATACTTTTATGTGTACAAAAAAGGTGATGTGCTGTTTGCAACCGATGAGATCGCGGATGCCATCGTCTGCGCCAATAATCATATGGGGGTTGTGGTGGATTCCAAGCAGCAGTATGTATGGATGCGTGCGCGTAAATCGGCACAGACGGCATTTAGCAGCCTGAAAGTAAACGATGCGGATAAGAGTTCATCATCCGTGGTTCAGGCGGTCAGTGCCATGCTTAATTACAGAGGAAACGGGCTCAGTGTAAAAGAACTCATTGACAATGGAGGAACCCCGAAAAGCGCGATTGAAAATACATTAAAAGATTCAGTTGTTCTTGATATATCCGGCTGCACAGTAGAGGAGATTCTGTTTTATGTCAGCAAGGGCAGCCCGGTATTTGCAATGACCGGAACAGACAGTGCCGTATTAGTGACGGGATATACCTCTGGAAGCATTTATTATTATGATCCGCAGACCCATTCCACGAGGTCAAAAAGTTATAAAGATGCGGATGACTGGTTCCGGAAAGCAGGATACATTTTCTTTACTTATTTGGACCGTTAATTTTCATTGTAAAAATGAACAATTAAGGACAAGGTTTTATGGAAGATTCGTGAAGATTTAACAGAAATAAAGTTCATATATTGCAATTCCTGGATAAGTGAGATATATTTGAGAATATGTTATACAGTTTTGGAAAGGGAGAGCGTATGAGTAAGAAAAATGTGATCGTTTCTAATGTGTCAGAAGGACACGACAATCCAATCGCAGAACTTGTTCAGGTAGCATGTCAGTTCGACAGTGATATTATGTTGGAGAGCGATAACCGCAGAATTAATGCAAAGAGCATTATGGGAATTATGGCGTTTAATCCATCCGATGGAATGTCGGTTGATATTGTGACGGAGGGTGCCGATGAAGAAGCAGCGCTTGATGCAATTGAAAAATTTTTAGTATGTGAATAATTCTGGTTAGGAGGAATCGTTATGCAGGAGAAGAAGTTAAACAAAGCAGTTTCTGACGTGAAGCTGATGAAGACACCAGAGGGAAAGACAGAAGTTAAAAATGCGGTTAAGGATGCTACAAAAAAGGTAGAATCAAAAGTCGGGGATGTTGCTGAGGCAGCAGCAAAGAAAGCAGAAGTTGTAGAAGAGAAGGCAAAAGAAGTTGCAAAGGCAACAACAAAGGCTGTTGTTGAGAAGGCAGAACCTGTTGTGAAGAAAGCTGCAACGAAAGCAAAGGCTGCTACAAAGGCAAAGAAAGAAAAACAGCCGGCAAAGACCGAAATCATTGTTCAGTATCAGCAGAATGCTGCAAATCTTGGAGAACTTGAGGATAAGGTAAAGAAACAGTTTGTAGCTGAGGGACATCGTGCCGGATGCATTAAGACATTAAATATTTATGTAAAGCCGGAAGAGTACAAGGCATATTATGTAATCAATGACAAGTTCTTCGGAAGTGTAGATCTCTTCTAAGCGAGTTTTATTACCCATACATGATATAAAGGACGACTGCAGATGCAGCCGTCCTTTTTACGTGGTATGAGACAGGATATTCATAAAAAGAGTATAAAAAAAGAAACCGGATAAACAGTTTCTTTAAAAGAGCGGGTGATGGGAATCGAACCCACGTATCCAGCTTGGAAGGCTGGTGTTCTACCATTGAACTACACCCGCATATAGTGCCTAGTTCCGGAATCGAACCAGAGACACGAGGATTTTCAGTCCTCTGCTCTACCAACTGAGCTAACTAGGCATTGCAGTGGATTTCTTAATTGAAAATCTCACGCGGAACATTTAGTATTATATCCGAGTGAGATCTTCTTGTCAAGAAAAAAATCATTATTTTTGATTTTTTTGAATATCCTGTGTGTAGCAGCGCAGAATTTCTCCAACGCTCCATGCCTGGGCATAGCAACCACGGCAGGTATGCGGGGCATCACCGTCAAAAATTTCGGAAATAGAACCAATGCAGCCCTCTTCCAAAAGGTGGGTCTGTACCGGTGCAAGATATGCCATTGCCTGTTTTTTTGCTTCCGGAGAGTGGTGGTGGACTTTCATGTAAGCGGTCAGAAAGCCACCCATCAGAAATCCCCATGCGGTTCCCTGATGGTAAGCGGCATCTCTTTTCGGAAGAGAGCCACAGTAGATCCCGTGATAGTCTTTGTGTTCCGGAGAGAGGGAGCGTATGCCGGGGCCGGCAAGCAGCTTTTCCTCTACGGTATTTACCACCTGCAGAGCCTGTTCTGCCGTGAGCATGGTATGTGGAAGGCTGACGGCATAGATCTGGTTGGGGCGGATGCTTGCATCTTTGCCGTTTTCTTCAATAACGTCATAGAGACATCCGTCTTTTTCGTTCCAGAATTCTTTTCGGAAGGAAGCAGATACACGAGTGGCAAGCTTGCGGTAAACGGAGGAATCTTCTTTGAAATGTTCTGCCAGTTCCGCAGTCACGCACAGCGCATTGTACCACAGTGCATTGATTTCTACCGGTTTTCCGTGACGCGGGGTAGCTACCCAGTCACCGACACGGACATCCATCCAGGTTACCTGGTCCAATCCGCTTCCGGCATGGATGAGGGCGTCATCATCCATATAGATGGAAAAAAATCCGTGCCGTGTGCATAGGCATGAATAATTTCACGCAGAACGGGGTAAATACGCCGCTGTATATAGTCATAATCCGATGGTTGTCCGGTAACCTTCAAATATGCGTCCACGGCATAAAAATACCACAGAGAGGCATCTGCAGTGTTATAGAGAGGGTCCTGCCCGTCATCCGGAAACATATTCGGGACCATGCCGTGATGGACATACTGCGCAAAGGTCGAAAGAATTTCCCGGGCATCCGAAAACCGCCGGGTGGCCAGTGTCAGCCCGGAAAAAGCGATCATGGTATCTCTGCCCCAGTCGGTAAACCACGGAAGACCTGCAAGGATTGTCATAAGTCCGGTGGAATCGCGCCGGGCAAGAAACTGGTCTGCTGCCACGACAAGTGTATTGGCAAAAGCATCATCGCCATATCCCGCCTGTTGTTTTAAGGAATCATAATATTCCTGTACGTGTGCGATTTCGATTGCTGCGGTATCTGCCTGCGGGTGGGAAAGCACAGGGGTGTCCTGTACCGGGTGGACGGTGCAAAGCAGGGAAATCTCTGTACTGCTGTGTGCCGGAAGTGTAAAACGAAGATCATATGGGCAAAAATGTGTATCCAGTCCCGCCGTTTCGTTGTCTACTTCCGTCTGGTACTGCATATCCACGTCGTATTGGTTTTCACGTGGAAAAAGTCTGCCGGCACTGCAGGAAAGCTCGATGCAGAGTCCGGGTGCAGCAGCCGGGATCAGAGTGAAACCGCCCACTGTGTTTGGCTCACAGGTAAACTGCAGGTCAGAAACGGCAGACGATGCACTGTGCTCCCGGAAATTCATAAGCGGGGTGATGGAAAGTCCGGCTTCCTCTCCCTGGTTTGTAATCGTATAGGAGATCGCAACTGTGTTTGATTCCCGCAGCAGGGCCAGATGTTTGTCCATACGGATATTGCCGGCGGCATAGGAAAAGCAGACAGTTCCGTCACAGGAGAAATCCGTTAAAAAACGCTGTCCTTGCGTGCGGATGGGAGAATGTCCTTTCCCGGCATGCTGGGAAGTTTCCAGATTGTAAACATGGGTTCCCTGTGTCAGTTTTTCATTGGTTTTGGAAAATACCAGATAGCGCTCGACCGGGGGATGCAGACTGGCAATCAGATATCCCTGATGTGTCCGGTTGCAGGCACCGATAATGGAGCCTCCCGCGTATCCGCCGATTCCATTGGTCATGGTCCATTCACGGCGGATGTTTTTTTCAAAATCTGCAAGTTTTTCTGTTGGAATATGTATCATATGCACCTCCGAAAATAAACGAAAAATAATATCTCTTATTGTAAGGGCTGGGGAACAAAAAATCTACTGTATTTATGAAAAAATTATTCTCTAGTGGAAAAAAAGTGTGGGATGGAGTATAATTAACATTACTACAAATGAAGGAGAGATAGAAGATTGGAAGTATATGTATTAGTACCGGTCCGGAAGACCGTGGTTGCAAAAGTAGTGGGGACATTGATGCTTGTACTTGCAGTAGTGAGTCTGCTTGCAGCATGTCTGACCAGTGGCATTACATTACCGGTTGCACTGGTATGCGGAATTGTCTGGTTTGTTCTGATGGGAAACTCCAAGGAGTTTGAGTATTCTTATTTTGACGGGGAAGTCCGCTTCGCAAAAGTTTTAAACAAGAACCGCAGAAAGTCACTGGGAAGTTATACGATGGATGATGTAATTCAGATTGCGCCGGCTGGAGATCGCAGTGTATCACAATACGAGAGAGAGGGTGTCAAGGTGATTGATTATACCTCTCATGACAAAGATACTGCATATTATGATATGGTTCTGAAAAAGGAAGGCGAGACACTGCTGATCAAATTTGAACCGGATGATAAATATCTGGAAGCAGTGGAGTTTAAATACAGACAAAAAGTAATTCGCAGAAGTACACAGGCGTAAGAAAAAGGGGTGCCGAAATCCGGCATCCCTTTCCTGTGAGTGGATAGTTCTTATTTCGTTTTGTCAGAAGGGGTATCGAGATAGTGCATGCGTGAATCCGGTGAAATGGCAGGGGCAACGGATCTGCCCTGTGTGTTCATCAGTTTCAGACAATTCGGACACAGGGTACCGAAAGAAACCGGAGCACCACAGCGCTGGCAGTGCATGCCGGAGATAGTGGAAGCTGTGTTGACCTCATGATATTCGATCCGGCCTTCCCGAATCCACTCTTTGATCTGCCGGAGAGGAATATGGAAATGTTCTGCAACTTCATATTCATTTACAGTGTTGGCGCGGATATAATCCCGCACATTCCGGAAAAGCTGTGCTTCCTGACAAGTGGGACATAGCGTTCCTTCATAATGTTTTGGAAGCGTGCGTCCGCAAAATTCACAGTATTTATATTTATCGGAAATATTTTTTTCAGTCAGCATAGTTGTCACTCTCCATTGCTATTTACTAGTTACTATTATAACAACTGAACCATGTTTTTTCAATTAAGAAAGGATAACAGATCTGTGGAATATCAATTGCAAAGAGAAAACCCAATTGCGGTATTTGACTCCGGAGTGGGAGGAATCAGTGTCCTGCGGGAACTGATCCGGATTATGCCGGAGGAAGATTTTATTTATTTCGGTGATTCTAAAAATGCACCATACGGAACAAAAGAAAAAGAAAAAGTGCGGGACCTGACGATCGGATGTGCACGAAAGCTGTTTGACCAGGGGGCAAAAGGTCTTGTGGTTGCCTGCAATACAGCCACCAGTGCTGCTGTCCGGAAACTGCGCGAGATGTATCCGTATATTCCGATTGTCGGGATTGAACCGGCACTGAAACCGGCGGCACTTTGCATGGAACATCCCAAAGTCCTTGTGATGGCAACTCCGATGACAATTCATGAAGAAAAGTTTCATGTGCTGATGGAGCGCTACAAAGAGAAAGCACAAATTCTTCCGTTGCCGTGTCCGGGGCTGATGGATTTTATTGAGCGGGGAGATCTCGACGGAGAGGATCTTCATAAATATCTGGAAGATCTGCTTTATTCTTACCGGGAAAACCAGGTGGATGCAGCGGTACTCGGCTGCACACATTATCCGTTTGCCAGAAAACAGATTCAGCAGGTGTTGGGGGAGAATGTGAAAATTTTTGACGGAGGCGAGGGAACCGCACGCGAGATGAAAAGAAGACTGCAGGAGAAAGATCTGCTTTGCGGTCGGCAGAAACGTGGACAGGTGGTATTTGAAAACAGTCTGACCGATGACAGCAAGATCGAATTATGTAAGAAATTGTTAAATATATAAAATGTCTCTAAAATTTTTGGAATATGATTTTAGAATTTGTTTTTGAAGTGGACATAATATGGACACATTTTTTGCATATACTAGACAATGTAAACGGAAATCATTCCTTTACATTATTCCCTTTTTATTTAATAAACATTTTCATAACTAAACTCCTCGAAGAGAAGCCGATCCGGGAACGGAGAGGCTTCTCTTCATTTTGTGGCAAAATGCTGCCTGTGAAATAAAATACACCGTGTGGATGCAGGCTTTCTTTATATGGAGAAAATATACAAAAATAAGTGAAATGGAGATTGGAACTTTGTTAATTATTTGACGAATTAGCGGTTACTTTTTTGGGGGCTGAGGTGTAAAATATACAGAGATTATAAGGAGGTACAAGAAAATGGGTAACATACCGCTTTGGCTGTGCATACCGTTTGCCGGCCTTTTATTATGTATCGCAATTTTCCCGCTGGTAAAAGGAGAATGGTGGGACAAAAATAAAGGCTGGGCGGTACTCATCTGGTCACTTTTATTTATTATTCCGTTTGCAGTAAAATACGGCGCAGGCGAGACTGCAGAAACAGTTCTGGAATGTATAGTGAATGATTATCTTTCCTTTATTGTATTGCTGTTTGGTCTGTTTTGTGTTTCCGGAAATATTAATCTGGAAGGAGATTTTGTCGGATCACCGCGTATGAATACCGGACTTCTGGCGATCGGAACACTGCTTTCAAGCTGTATCGGTACAACCGGTGCCAGCATGCTTTTGGTACGGCCGATGATTCAGATGAATTCCTGGAGAAGAAATAAGAGTCATATTATGGTCTTCTTCATTTTCCTGATTTCCAATATGGGTGGATGTCTGACACCAATCGGTGATCCGCCACTTCTGATGGGATTTATGAGAGGTGTACCGTTTACCTGGAGTTTACGTCTGTTCCCGGTACTGGTATTTAATATGGTAATTCTCCTGACCGTATTTTATTTTATCGACCGTCGTGCATACCGCAGAGACATTGCACTTGGCATGCGTCCGGATATTTCCAAGCCAACGACTACTTTTAAAGTCAATGGTCTGCACAACATCATTTTTATGATTATGATTGTGGCAGGTGTTGTATTAAGCGGCGTTCTTCCGGGAATGAAAGCATTCCAGAATGCAGACGGAAGCGTTATCAGTATTCCGATTTTCCGGAGCGTAAGACTGGCAGTGCCGACACTGATCGAGATTATTATTATTCTGGTTGCAGCGTTTCTGTCATTTAAGACAACGAAATCCGATGTGCGCACAAAGAACCACTTTACCTGGGGTGCCATTGAGGAAGTTGCAGTACTGTTTATCGGAATTTTTATTACCATGCAGCCGGCACTCATGATCTTAAAGAGCAAAGGTGCGGAACTGGGACTGACAAAACCTTTAGAGATGTTCTGGGCGACCGGTGCACTTTCCAGTTTCCTGGACAATACACCAACCTATCTGGTATTCCTTACAACGGCAGGAACACTGGGCGCAACCAGTGGTATTGCTACAACTGTGGGAACCGTTGCGGTCAAGATGCTTATGGCAATCTCCTGTGGTGCGGTATTTATGGGAGCCAACACATACATCGGAAATGCACCGAACTTTATGGTGAAATCCATTTCGGATGAAAACGGTATCAAGATGCCGTCATTCTTTGGCTATATGTTATGTTCCCTGAAGTTTTTGATTCCGGTATTTATCATTGATACACTGGTATTCTTTTTATAGGAGGTAGAAGGCTATGGACAACAAAGAACAATGCAGAAAGCTGGCGAACCGAATCTATGAACTGGATGAAAAAGTGTATAAGACTTCCGGTTCCGGTTTGGGAAAAACATTTACTGGGGAAAAGGCACGCGTGCTGGACAACCTGACGGTGCTTATCGTTTCAAATCCGCAGGGACATCTGCTTCGAAGTGAACTGGCTCTGATCGGAAACATGGCGAGAAGTATCCGGGATAAAGATGCACGTCATGACCTTTTGATTGAATATAATGATATTCTGGAAGAAATAGCAAATCTGCCGATGAGTTTTGGATCGGTTGATATTGTGGACAAAGATCTGGCAGATATGAATTCTTCCATTCTGAACAAGAATTTTTCGGAGAAGGATCATCTGGTCATCTGTATCAGCCGTTCACACGGAAGTGCAGGTACCGATATCGGATTTGCTCTGGCTGAGGCACTGCACATCAATTACTATGATGAGTCTGTGCTGAATCAGATTCTTGATCGCAGGGATGCGAAGGAATTTGGATCAGATGCAACGAAAGTCAGCGATTTTAAACGTTATCACGGTCTGTCAAAGAAAGATGCGTCATTTTTCCGGCAGAGCGCTTTGATCTGCGAACTGGCAAAAGAGGAAGATATGATTATTATGGGACGTGCTGCGGATGTCGTATTGACCGGACAGCATATTCCGCATATCAGTATCTATATTACCGCACCGTTTGCGATTCGTGTGCGCCGTATGATGGAACTGAAGAATCTGGATCTGAAGCAGGCAATCAATCTGGTGCGCAAGATGGATCACAAGCATCAGGATTATTATCATTCTTTTACGGGAAAACGCTGGGGAGATGCGATCAATTACGATCTGTGTATCAACAGTGCATGCTATGGAATTGATGAGTCTGTAGAATTGATCGGACGTCTGATCAACCGACAGGCAAAATTGGTATATCGAAATAAAGATACCAATAAAAATTAACATTTACGGGAAATGTTCTAGATATAAGGTTTCTTGATGCGACGAATTTGCGGTGTACATGCTTTTGCTCCGGTTTTTCTGCAAGTTAGCTCCGGCATTAATTTCAGGAAAATTTTAACAATTCTACTGAATTGTGCCATTATCGTTACATGATGGAACTCCGGAGCAAGTTGCAGAAAAGACCTTCACAAAACAGTACACGCGTCAAATTCTGTGGATTAGTAAAACTATATGTAAAAATGATTCGATGATAACTCTGGTATCTATAAATGAAAAATTAAAGTCTTAGGTGACGTTTTCTTAAAATTTTAACGCTTGAAATCAGGAAATGTCACCTATATAGTAAAAATTGCTTCTCCAGATACCGCTTTTTTGAAAAAGTGGTATCTGGAGAAGCAATTTTTGATTCATAGAGACTTTCCGGTATCTAAATGTTAAATTTTCAGTGTATAGATACCGCGATGGTATCTTTTGCATAAATTTTATTGGCACAGGTACCACGATGGTATTTTCTACTCCCTCTTAAGAAAACAACAGGCTTCCAGCTCCGTTAAACGGCAGTTTAAGGAAGCGTTAAGATACAACAGGTAAAACATTAAGCGTACAAAGATATAATAAGAAACAGATAAAAGAAAAGGAGTTTCAGTCAAATGGAAAAGAAAAAATTGCTGAAAAACAAAATTGTTGATACGCTTCCGATGCTTTACCTTGAAACGGTAATTCTCATGGTTTTAGGACAATTTCTGGGAAGTTTTATTCTTGGAATTCCGGTAGGGATTGCCATTGTGGCGCATCCACAGCTGCAGAAGTCCGCATTTTTGAATACGGCGTTGATGTATGTGATCTTTTTGGGAATCTGGGCAGTGGCACTGTTCTGGATTCTGATCAAAAAGAGAAACCGTCCGATCCTGCAGGCGGTTGGAACAAAACCACAGGGAAATAACGGAAAATATCTGTTGCTCGGACTGGTTTTGGGATTTGCATTAAATGGCATCTGTATTCTTGTGGCATGGCTGCACCACGATATCGCATTGACTTACGATGCAATTCATCCGCTGTGGTTTGTGGTTGTGTTTTTAACCGTGTTTATTCAGTCTTCTGCGGAGGAACTGCTGTGCAGAGGATTTTTATACCAGAAATTGCGCAGAAGTTATAAAAATCCGGTTGTTGCAATTGTCGGAAATTCGCTGTTGTTTGCATTATTGCATCTGGCAAATCATGGGGTCACGATTCTTTCTGTTCTGAATATTTTTCTTGTGGGAATTTTATTTTCTCTCATGGTATATTATATGGACAGTCTCTGGTGCGCATTTGCCGTACATACTGCGTGGAATTTCACACAGAACATTCTCTTTGGGCTGCCAAACAGCGGAATCAACGTACCGTATTCGGTATTTAAGCTGAATGCAGCGACAGCAAGAGACAGTTTTGCATATAATGTTGGTTTTGGCATTGAGGGAACGGTTTTTGCCGATATTGTACTTCTGGCTGCCTGCGTGCTGTTGTATCTCTGGGGAAGAAAGCATGGAAAGAAATCCATGGATGTGTGGGCAGAAACATAATATAATTAGTATTTTACGAAAACGGCACCAGGTTACATCTGGTGCCGTACAACTTTGTATTCGTCCCCGGAACGGTAAAAGGGACATTCCTTGTAATTACTCTGGACAAAACGAGCCATGTCGTCTTCATCCATATTGACGGAGCAGTAGTACGCTTCGTCCTCTTCATCATATTCATTGTATGCACAAAAATCACAACTGGCCATACAAAAGTTCCCCTCCTTTTATGAAGTGAATCAGGCGATTGCCTGTTAAATAAACTGATTCTGCCCCTCATCGTAATGATAATTGATGGCAGCAAGGGTTTCTGTAATTGCATCTGCATCTGTCATATATGCGGCAGCAAGTTCGGTAAGTGTCGGGTAATGATCACGCAGCTGTGTGTTGACAACAGACAGAAGCATGACAGGATCTTTCGGTAAATTCATAGTATATTCCTCCTTTGGAAACGATTATTGCATATCGGTATAACTGCGCAGGATTTCCTGCAGAAAAATTTGGTATTCATTGACAACGGAATCCGGGGAAATCACACGGATATGTGTGGATAAGCCGGCAAGCCAGCCGAAAAACTGTGGACTGACAGCGACCTGTGCCCGCGCGAGAATGTGGGTTTCGTCGTAGGGGCGCATGGCTACACCGGCACCGAAACGGTCAATGATGACACCGGTCATGGAAGTATCGCACAGAAGCTGTACGGTTGTCTCTTCCCCGGCAAACATGCCGAAATTTTTGCGGGAATAAGAGGCGATATCCATCTGTTCGTAATCGGTCCGTCCGCACCGCGCCTGATCCACAGCGGAGAGATCAAGCATCTTGTCGACACGGTAATGTTTCATTTTCCCGGCATCCGCGTCATAGGCAACAAGATAATAGTTTTCGTCATCCCAGGTAAGAAGCCAGGGGCTGACCTGATAGAATCTGCCGTCTTTGCGCAGCTGCATTTCTTTTCTGACATTCCAGTCGAAGTAGTGGAAACGGATCTGCCGGTTTTCTGCAATGGCAGAATGGATGACATCCACGCTGTAATAGATTTTTTCATTGCTGGTTTTGTTGCGGTCTGCAACGACAACCTGACGCTGTAGTTTTTTCGCATCGTTTTTACTGACAAGCTGTTCCAGTTTGCCAATCAGCTGCCGTGATTTCTTTGTGGTAATAAATTTGGAAGACTGTACCAGGTCGACAAGCAGTTTGACTTCCGGCAGCTCAAATGTGCGGTCTGCTATGCGGTAACCGGCATGCGCGCCTTCAGTCCGGATGATGTCATAACCATAATCACAAAGCGTCTGGATATCGTTATAGATGCTTTTACGCTCCGCCCGGATGCCGTTTGCCGCGAGATGGTCGATGATCTGTGGGGGAGTGACGGTATGGGTTTCATCCGTGTTCTGACGCAGATAATCCAGAAGGAATAACAGCTTTTGTTTTTGATTCACAGATTTGGGCATGACAGTTCTCCTCTTTCAAATAAAGCGAAAACCCGGCGGAAAAACCGCCGGGAATTACATTATCGTTTACACTTGGTTGCTGCTTCCACAAAACCACGGAACAGTGGATGTGGACGGTTTGGTCTGGATTTTAATTCCGGATGTGCCTGTGTGGCAATAAACCATGGGTGATCCGGGAGTTCGATCATTTCTACAATTCTTCCGTCCGGAGAAGTTCCGCAAAGTTTCATGCCATGCTCGGTGAGAGTGACACGATAATCATTGTTTACTTCATAACGATGACGATGACGCTCGGAAATCTCAGTGGTTCCGTATACTTCATATGCTTTGGAATCTTTGTCCAGTACACAAGGATAAGCGCCGAGTCTTAAGGTACCGCCGATATCTTCTACACCGTCCTGATCCGGCATCAGTGCAATGACTGGATGTGTTGTGTTCGGGTCAAGTTCGATACTGTGTGCATCGTTGAATCCGCATACGTGACGTGCAAATTCAATGATGGATACCTGCATGCCGAGGCAGAGACCAAGGTACGGAATCTTGTTCTCGCGGGCATAGCGTGCGGCAAGGATCATTCCCTCGACACCGCGCAGACCGAATCCGCCGGGAACAAGGATACCGTTTACATCACCCAGCACCTCATCTACATTGTCTACATTTAATTCTTCGGAGTCTACCCATTTGATGTCGATGGTTGCATGCTCTGGAATACCACCGTGCTTTAAAGCTTCCACAACGGAAATGTAAGCATCGTGTAATGCGGTATATTTTCCGACCAGTGCAATCCGGACTTCCTTGTCCGGATGACGCAGATCATTGACCATGGACTTCCAGTCACTTAAATCCGGTTCCGGACAGTCAAGATTTAAACACTCACAGGCAATTTTCGCAAGATTTTCTTTTTCCATCGCCAGTGGAGCTTCATATAAATACTCAACATCCAGATTCTGCAGTACATGTGTGTTCGGAACATTACAAAACAGTGCGATCTTGTCCTTTAATCCCTGATCTAACGGCTGCTCGGAACGGCAGACGATGATATCCGGCTGGATACCCATACCCTGCAGTTCCTTGACACTTGCCTGGGTAGGCTTGGTCTTTAATTCCTGTGAGGCACGCAGGTACGGAATCAGGGTAACGTGACAGAGAATCGCATTCTCATGTCCCACTTCATGCTGGAACTGACGGATTGCTTCAAGGAAAGGCTGGCTTTCGATATCTCCGACGGTTCCTCCGACTTCTATAATAGCGATATGCATATCATCGGATGTGAAATTACGGTAAAAACGGCTCTTGATCTCGTTTGTAATATGTGGGATTACCTGTACGGTTCCTCCGCCATAATCTCCACGACGTTCTTTCTGCAGAACGGACCAGTAAACCTTACCGGTTGTCACATTGGAATTCTTTGTCAGACTTTCGTCGATGAAGCGCTCGTAGTGACCGAGATCCAGATCGGTTTCCGCTCCATCATCCGTTACGAACACTTCACCGTGCTGAATCGGGTTCATGGTTCCCGGATCAATGTTGATATATGGATCGAACTTCTGCATGGTGACTTTGTAGCCACGCGCTTTGAGCAGACGTCCTAAAGATGCAGCAGTGATACCCTTTCCAAGACCAGATACGACACCGCCAGTGACAAAGACGTATTTTACAGGCATAATTTTCCTCCTAAGTTTTTATCTAAACTACCATAGTTTAATATTATACAGCGGACAACGAAAATATTCCACACTTTTTTATAAAAAGTTTAGAAAGGATAGGAAAAGTTCTCGAACAAAATGTTGATTTTGCGTTTCTTATTACATATAATAAGGGTATTGATTACAAGAGATATACAAGTGGAGGGCTTATGGACAATCAGGCACCGAATAATTATAACAACGGAAACTATAACGGTGGCAATAATTATAATAACGGAAATAATGGAAACAACGGAAACAATGGTAATAACGGAAACAACGGTGGCAACAACGGAGGAAAGAAAGACAACCATAACGGACAGATGATCCTGGGATTTATCATGGTCACTCTGGTGGCACTCTTTTTCCTGTCATTTTTTGCCAACCGGTTTTCACAGATGAGTTCGAAGGAAACTACATACTCCGAATTCCTAAAACAGCTGGAAAAGAATAATGTCAAAACGGTGGAATTCAGCAATTATGAGATGGATTACACACTGGTGGACGATAAAAAACCATATGAGATAACATATTACACCGGAATTGTCAATGATCCGGATCTGATCACGACACTCAAGAGTGCAAAGACATCAGAGGGGAAAGCAATTGAAATTTCGGCATCCGTGCCGGACAATACTTCGGCATGGCTGGTAAACATTTTAAGCTTTGTTATTCCGCTGGTACTGATCTGGATTCTTTTTGGATTCCTGATGCGCCGGATGGGCGGAGGAGCCATGGGGGTTGGAAAATCAACCGCCAAAGTATATGTGGAGAAAACAACCGGTGTGACATTTAAAGATGTAGCCGGACAGGACGAGGCAAAGGAATCCCTGCAGGAAGTGGTGGATTTTTTGCATAATCCGAAGAAATACAGCGATATCGGGGCAAAGCTCCCGAAGGGGGCACTTCTTGTCGGACCTCCTGGAACCGGTAAGACATTGCTGGCAAAAGCAGTTGCCGGAGAGGCAAAGGTTCCGTTTTTCTCCCTGGCAGGTTCTGAGTTTGTGGAGATGTTCGTCGGCATGGGTGCTTCCCGTGTGCGTGATCTGTTCAAGGAAGCGCAGAAGATGGCACCGTGTATTATTTTTATTGATGAGATCGATGCAATCGGTAAAAGCCGTGACAGCCGGTATGGCGGTGGCAATGATGAGCGTGAGCAGACCTTAAACCAGCTGCTTGCGGAGATGGATGGATTTGATGCATCCAAAGGTATTTTAATTCTTGCGGCAACGAACCGTCCGGAAGTTCTGGATAAGGCACTGCTTCGTCCGGGACGTTTTGACCGTCGGATCATTGTTGACAAGCCGGATCTAAAAGGACGTCTGGAAACGTTAAAAGTACATTCCAAGGATGTACACATGGATGAAACCGTAGATCTGGATGCACTTGCACTTGCGACTGCAGGACTGGTCGGATCCGATCTTGCCAATATGATTAACGAGGCTGCCATCAATGCGGTAAAGAATGGACGAAAGTTTGTCAATCAGTCGGATCTGTTTGAAGCATTTGAACTTGTGGCTGTCGGTGGAAAAGAGAAAAAAGACCGCGTGATGAGTGATAAAGAACGCAAGATTGTCTCCTACCATGAGGTAGGGCATGCGCTGGTATCTGCTTTGCAGAAAAATACGGAGCCGGTACAGAAAATCACGATCGTACCGCGTACGATGGGGGCACTGGGATATACGCTGCAGACGCCGGAAGAGGAAAAATATTTAGAGACCAAGGACGAACTTCTTGCAAAGATTACGACATTTATGGCAGGACGTGCTGCGGAGGTGCTTGTATTCCATTCCGCAACCAGCGGTGCAGCAAACGATATCGAGAATGCAACCAAGATCGCGCGTGCCATGGTTACCATGTACGGTATGTCAGATACGTTTGGCATGATGTGTCTTGCTACGGTGGAAAACCAGTATCTGGATGGAAGAGCCGGTCTGATCTGCGGAGAAGACACGGCAGGACAGATTGATAAGGAAGTGCTTTCTATTATTAATAACAGTTACAATGAAGCAATGCAGATGCTGACGGAAAATCGTGAAATTCTTGATCATATCAGTGAATACCTGTATGAAAAAGAAACCATTACCGGCAAGGAATTCATGAAGATTTTCCGCGAGATGAAAGGACTTCCGCAGGAAGAGGATAAAGAAGCCCTGATGCCGGATGACACAGAGAAGGATAAAAAGGATTCCAAAGCCGCATTTGTGAGTGATGATATGTTTGAGGATTAAATCATGTTCGACTTTCAGGAAGAATTGCGTAAACTCCCGGATCAACCGGGAGTTTATATTATGCATGACAAAACAGATGCAATCATATATATAGGAAAAGCAGTCAGTCTGCGCAAAAGGGTACGGCAGTATTTTCAGCCTAGCCATGATGAGGGAATCAAGAAAAAACAGATGGTGGAGCATATTGCACGCTTTGAGTATATTATCACGGACTCCGAACTGGAGGCACTGGTGCTTGAGTGCAATCTGATCAAGGAACATACACCGAAATACAATACCATGCTGCGGGATGATAAGACGTATCCGTATATCCGGGTAACCGTGCAGGAGGATTTTCCCCGGGTTCTTTTTTCCCGGCAGGTGAAAAAAGACAAGTCCCGTTATTTTGGACCGTATACGAGTGCCGGTGCGGTGAAAGATACGATTGAACTGATCAATAAACTTTATAAACTACGCACCTGCAGCCGAAAAAGCTTCCGCGGGACATCGGGCTGGACCGTGCCTGCCTGAATTATCATATTCATCAGTGCGGTGCACCGTGTCAGGGATATGTGGATAAAGAAACCTATGGAAAACAGGTCAGCAAAGCACTGGAATTTTTAAATGGAAATTATGCGCCGGTGCTGTGTGAATTAAAAGAAAAAATGCAGGAAGCCTCCGAGGAGATGGAGTTTGAGCGGGCGATCGAATACCGTGAGCTGTTAAACAGTGTCAGCCAGATTGCCCAGAAACAGAAAATTACCAATACGGACGGAGAAGACAAAGATATCATTGCACTGGCGAGTGATGACCGGGATGCGGTGGTTCAGGTGTTTTTTATCCGCAGTGGAAAGATTATCGGAAGGGATCATTTTCATGTGCGCGTGGGATCGGAAGAAAGCACGGGAGATATTCTGGTAAATTTTGTGAAACAGTATTATTCCGGCACGCCATTTATTCCGCGGGAGATTATGCTGCAGGAGGCGATCGAAGACATTCCAGTACTGGAGGAATGGCTGACTGCAAAACGTGGGCGGAAAGTGACGATAAGAATTCCACAAAAAGGACTGAAAGAAAAACTGGTGGAACTGGCTGCAAGAAATGCACAGCTGGTTCTCAGTCAGGATAAAGAAAAGATCAAGAGAGAAGAAGGCCGCACAATCGGCGCGGTAAAAGAGATTGAACAGCTGCTTGGCATGAAAGACTTAAACCGTATGGAGGCTTACGATATTTCCAATATCAACGGATTTGAAACCGTCGGTTCCATGATTGTATATGAAAAGGGGCGGCCAAAGAGGAGCGATTACCGGAAATTTAAACTCCGTACGGTATCAGGACCGGATGATTACGCTTCCATGCATGAGGTTCTGACCCGGCGGTTTACGCACGGCATGCAGGAACAGAAAGAACTGGAAGAAAAAAATATGCCGCAGGAAGTCGGCAGTTTTACACGTTTCCCGGATATCATCATGATGGATGGCGGACGCGGCCAGGTAAATATCTGTCTGCAGGTGCTGGAAGAACTGGGACTGGATATTCCGGTCTGCGGTATGGTCAAGGATGACAATCACCGTACAAAGGGGACTATATTTCCACAATGTGGAAATTCCGATTGACCGGCATGGAGAGGGATTTAAACTGATTACCCGGATTCAGGATGAAGCACACCGGTTTGCCATTGAGTATCACCGGTCTTTGCGTTCCAAGGCACAGGTACACTCCATTTTAGATGACATTGAGGGAATCGGACCGGCCAGAAGAAAGGCACTAATGCGGAGATTCCAGTCTATGGAAAATATGAAAAACGCATCTGTGGAGGAACTGGCAGAAACCGACAGCATGAATCTGGCGGCTGCACAGAACGTATATGATACCCTGCATTCCGGACCGGCTTAGCAACTTGTGATATGGAAAGATTCATGGTACAATCTGTTTATAAAAAGGCAGCCCGGCACAGGTACTGCTTAATATGAGCCACAGGGGGAAATGAATATGTCAAATGGAAGTGTTAGTGTTGCAAAAGTTGCGCAGGTTTTAAATCTGAAAAATTTTACGCCGGATATCAATCTGAAAAAATGTAAGATTATTTCCAGCGATGTGAATCGTCCGGCATTACAGCTGACCGGATATTTTGAACATTTCGAAGAATCAAGAATACAGATGATTGGAAATGTAGAATATACGTTTATCCAGCAGATGAGTGATGCGGAAAAGAAAACCCGTTATGATGCGTTTCTGAAGTTTGATATCCCATGTGTGATTTTCTGCCGCAGTCTGCAGCCAGATGAAATTTTCTTAGAAGAGGCAATAAAAAATGAAGTGCCGGTTCTTGGTACGGATCGTCCGACTTCTGAATTTATGGCAGAGCTGATCTATACACTGGGTGAAGAACTGGCACCCTGTATTACCGTTCACGGGGTTCTGGTCGATGTATATGGCGAGGGTCTCATGATTACAGGAGACAGTGGAATCGGAAAAAGCGAGGCGGCTCTGGAACTGATCCGCCGCGGACATCGTCTGGTTACGGATGATGTAGTGGAAATCCGCAAGATCAATGAACATACACTGATCGGAACTTCTCCGGAAGTGACCCGGCATTTTATTGAACTGCGGGGCATTGGCATCATAGATGTAAAGACTCTGTATGGTGTAGAGTGCGTCAAGGAAAAGCAGCAGATTGATCTGGTTATTAAACTGGAAGACTGGAAGAAAGATGCGGATTATGACCGCCTGGGACTGGAAGAAGAATATATCGAATATCTGGGCAATAAGGTAGTATGTCATTCCCTTCCAATCCGCCCGGGACGTAATCTGGCTGTTATCTGTGAGACTGCGGCTGTCAACCACAGACAGAAGAAGATGGGCTACAATGCGGCACAGGAATTGTATCGCAGAGTCCAGGCAAATATGACAAAAAGTGACGATGAAGAATAGACGAGAGTAAATGAGGAGATGTAAGAAATCATGGAAAAGAAAAATGCGTGGGAGAAATACCCGGAAGGAACCAAAAGACAGGATGTATTTACATTTGCGGAAGAATACCGTAAGTTTATATCTTCCTGCAAGACTGAGCGCGAGTGTGCAGGGGAATTCTACCGGAAGGCAAAGGAAGCCGGATTTGCAGATCTGAGTGAAAAGATTGCGCAGAATACAAAATTAAAAGCAGGAGACCGCATTGTTGCCAATAATATGGGAAAAGGTCTCGCTCTGTTTGTGATCGGTGAAAAAGACATCGAGGAAGGAATGAACATTCTCGGCGCACATATTGATTCCCCACGTATGGATTTAAAACAGGTACCGTTATATGAAGATACGGAGATGGCACTGTTAGATACGCATTATTATGGAGGTGTGAAGAAATACCAGTGGGTGACACTTCCACTTGCACTGCACGGTGTAATCTGTAAAAAAGACGGTACAACGGTTACGGTCAATATCGGAGAAAAACCGGAAGATCCTGTTTTTGGCGTGAGTGATCTGCTGATTCATTTAGCGGGAGAACAGATGGAGAAAAAGGCATCCAAGGTGATCGAAGGAGAAAACCTTGATCTGCTTGTCGGAAGTATTCCGGCAGCAAGTGATGATGAAAAAGAGAAAAAAGAGATGAAAGACCGCGTAAAGGCAAATATTTTAAATATTCTGTCCAAAGAGTACGGTGTGGACGAGGAAGATTTTCTGTCTGCGGAGATTGAAGTTGTTCCGGCAGGGGCTGCCAGAGATTACGGCTTTGACCGCAGCATGATCATGGGATACGGACATGACGACAGAGTGTGTGCTTATCCGTCTTTTGCGGCAATGCTTGAGATTGAAAAGCCACAGCATACCAGCGTATGTCTTCTGGTAGACAAAGAGGAGATCGGAAGTGTCGGTGCATCCGGCATGCAGTCCCATTTCTTTGAGGACAGTGTGGCAGAGATCATTAATCTGCTTGGGGAATACAGCGAATTGAAAGTGCGCAGAGCGCTGCATAATTCCAGAGTGCTTTCTTCCGATGTATCTGCGGCATTTGATCCGAATTATCCGTCTGTGATGGAAAAACGTAACTGTGCTTACTTTGGGAAGGGACTTGTCCTGAACAAATATACAGGAGCCAGAGGAAAATCAGGTTCCAATGATGCAAATGCAGAGTATATTGCAAGACTGCGCAGAATTTTTGATGATAATGATGTATCGTTCCAGACATCAGAACTTGGAAAAGTAGATCAGGGAGGCGGCGGAACCATCGCATATATTCTTGCAAATTATGGCATGAATGTTATTGACAGCGGAGTTGCCGTACTGAATATGCATGCACCATGGGAAATCATCAGCAAAGTGGATCTGTATGAGGCATTGCACGGCTATGTGGCTTTCCTGAAGGAGGCATAATGGATCAGTGGCTTGAAGAAATCAGGGCGGCATTGCCTGAGCTGGTCGTATATCAGCAGGAACCGATGAAAAAACACACGACATTTCGCGTGGGAGGTCCTGCGGATCTTTACGTGTGTCCAAAGAAACAGGAACTTCCGGTAATTCTTGGCCTGGCTAAAAGAAAGGGCTTGCAGTGACCGTGATCGGAAACGGAAGTAATCTTCTGGTTGGAGACAAAGGAATCCGTGGACTTATTATTGAAGTCGGGGCACAGATGAATGCGGTGGAAGTGCAGGGAAATATCCTGCGTGCGCAGGCAGGTGCCCTGCTTTCCCAGGTGGCTGCAAAAGCGGCAGCTGCCGGTCTGGGCGGCATGGAATTTGCTGCCGGAATTCCGGGAAGCATGGGCGGTGCAGTGACCATGAATGCGGGTGCCTATGGCGGAGAAATGAAAGATGTCATCCGGCAGGTGACAGTGCTTACCCAGGAGTGTGAGCAAAAGGTACTCTCACGGGAGGAACTGGATCTGTCCTACCGGCACAGCTGTATTCCCAAGAATCATTTTCTGGTACTGGAGGCAGAGTTGTCCCTGACGCCGGCACCGGAGCAGGAGATCCGTGCAAAGATGGCAGAACTCAGGGAAAAACGTGTGGAGAAGCAGCCGCTGGAGTATCCAAGTGCAGGCAGTACGTTTAAGCGTCCGGAAGGCTATTTTGCAGGAAAACTGATTATGGATGCCGGGCTGAGAGGCTATGCAGTGGGGGATGCCCAGGTTTCCGAAAAACACTGCGGATTTGTGATAAACAGAGGAAATGCCACCGCAGCAGAGATTTTGCAGCTGATGAAAGATGTACAGGAACGTGTGAAAAAACAGTCTGGTGTGACACTTGAACCGGAAGTGAAAATGATAGGAGAGTTCTAGATGAGATTTGTAATTGTGACGGGCATGTCAGGAGCCGGAAAAAGTACAGCAATGAAAATGATGGAAGATATGGGATTCTTTTGTATCGATAATCTTCCGATTCCGCTTCTGGATAAACTTGTGGATTTTGCAACAAATTTTGATACGCAGATGAAAAATGTGGCGATCGGAATTGATGCGCGGAGCGGTGAAAATCTGGATAAAGTGCAGGATATGCTGGAAATTTTAAAAAGTAAGGATGTCCAGTATGAAGTGCTGTTTCTGGATGCAGAGGATGCGGTTCTTGTAAAACGCTATAAAGAGACCCGAAGAAGCCATCCGCTGGCACAGGGAGAGCGTGTGGATAAGGGAATCATGCGGGAACGTCAGAAAATGGAATTTCTGAAAAAAGAAGCGGATTATATTATCGACACCAGCCGTCTGCTTACGAGAGAATTAAAAACAGAACTGGAAAAGATCTTTGTGCAGGATGAAGAATTTAACAGCATGTATGTGACCATTCTTTCTTTTGGGTTTAAGTATGGCATTCCGGCAGATTCTGATATCGTCATGGATGTGCGGTTTCTGCCAAATCCGTATTATGTGGAAGAACTTCGTCCGAAGACAGGAAATGATGTGGAAATCCAGCAGTATGTCATGAAATATGATGAGGCAAAGATCTTTTTAAACAAGCTGGAAGATATGGTGACATTTCTGATTCCACACTATATTTCCGAGGGCAAGAATCAGCTGGTAATTTCCATCGGATGCACCGGAGGGAAACATCGTTCCGTCACACTTGCCAATGAATTGTACAAGCGTCTGAGTCAGAAAAAAAAACCGGGAATACGGATTGAAAATTGAACATCGCGATATCGGGAAAGATGCGCTGAGCGGAAAATAGGATGTCGTTTTCGAGTGAAGTAAAAGAGGAACTGGCAAAACAGTTCGGACGGAGCAGACATTGCCAGATCGCAGAACTGGCAGGAATACTGGAACTGGAAGGCATGCTGGATGAAGAGGGAAAGCTTGTAGTTTCCAACGAAAATTCTTTGCTGCAGACAAAATATGGTCTGCTGTTGCAAAAAATATTTGGAGAGAAACAGGAGGTTTTACAGATCATGCAGACACTGCACTGGGATCAGGAACCGTACCGGTCCCGGAAAATAAATCACCGGAGAGCGGATGGGATGCTGGTGCAGCAGACATGCTGTAAGAGAGCATTTATCCGTGGAGCATTTATGGCAGCGGGATCGATCAGTGATCCGAATAAATCCTATCATTTTGAAATTGTCTGCCATACGCTTGAACAGGCACAGCAGCTGAAAGAACTGATGGAATTTTTTGAGACGGAGCCTAAGATTGTAGAACGCAAAGAGCGTATGGTGGTTTACCTGAAAGAAGGTTCACAGATTGTGGATCTGCTGAATGTCATGGAAGCTTATGTATCTTTGATGAATCTGGAAAATGTAAGAATTTTAAAGGAGATGCGCAATTCTGTGAACCGCAAGGTAAACTGTGAGACTGCAAATATCAACAAAACGGTGAATGCAGCAGTGAAACAAATGGAAGATATCAAGAGGATCCGGGGTACCATAGGGTTTGACAACATTCCAGAACCGCTGGCTGAGATTGCACAGGCACGTCTGGATTATCCCGAGGCAACTTTAAAGGAACTGGGAACTTATCTTGATCCACCGGTCGGAAAATCGGGTGTGAATCACAGATTACGGAAACTTGCCGCAATTGCAGAAAATCTTATATAAAGGGGAACTACGTATGAGCCAGAAGCTATTATTTATTTTTAATCCGCATGCAGGAAAAGGACAGATTAAAAATCATCTTGTAGATATTGTGGACATGATGGTGAAGGCAGGATTTGACGTGACAATTTATACCACACAGGCACAGGCAGATGCGACGCGCAAGGTGGTGGAAGAGGGTGCGGGATATGATCGTATTGTCTGCAGCGGAGGTGACGGAACACTTGATGAAGTGATGACCGGGCTGATGCAGGCGAAGCTGCATATTCCGATTGGATATATTCCGGCCGGAAGTACAAACGACTTTGCCAATTCTCTCGGAATTCCGAGGGAGATGCTAAAGGCAGCGGAGCGGGCGGTTGGACAAAACAGATTTCCATGCGATATCGGAGATTTCAATTCGGATACCTTTGTCTATGTGGCAGCGTTCGGACTTTTTACAGAAGTGTCCTATAAGACATCCCAGCAGATGAAAAATATTTTCGGCCATGTGGCGTATATTATGGAGGGTGTCAAACAGCTTCGGGACATTCCATCGTTCCGTATGCAGGTGGAATATGACGGAAAAGTGTTTCAGGATGAATTTATATACGGAATGGTTACCAATTCCGTTTCTGTCGGGGGCTTTAAGGGAATGACCGGAAATGATGTAAAACTTGATGACGGTCTGTTTGAAGTGACTTTGATCCGCAATCCGAAGAATCCGATTGAGCTGAATGAAATCCTTGCCTGCCTGACAAATATGATTGATGATTCGGATCTGATTTATTCGTTTAAAACCGATGCCGTACACATTATGGCGAAGGAAGAAGTATCGTGGACACTCGATGGTGAATTCGGCGGAGCACACCGGGAAGTAGTCATCCGAAATTTGAAGCAGAGAGTTGAAATATTTTGTTAAAAAATTAACTTTATTTTTTGGGAAAAGTGTACTATAATCTAGGTAACTTATGATTAGGAGGAAATACAAATGTTAGTATCTGCAACAGAAATGCTGAAAAAAGCAAAAGCAGGCCACTATGCAGTTGGTCAGTTCAATATCAATAACCTGGAGTGGACAAAGTCCATTCTTCTTACCGCACAGGAATTAAAGAGCCCTGTAATCCTTGGTGTATCTGAGGGTGCTGGTAAGTACATGACAGGTTTCAAGACCGTAGCAGCTATGGTTAAGGCTATGGACGAGGAACTCGGAATCACAGTTCCTGTAGCACTTCATCTGGATCATGGAACATACGAAGGATGCTACAAGTGTATTAAAGCCGGATTCACACCCATCATGTTCGACGGATCTCATTATCCATTCGAGGAGAACCTTGCTAAGTCTACAGAATTAGTAAATGTAGCACACAACTTAGGTCTTTCTATCGAGTGTGAAGTTGGTTCCATCGGTGGAGAAGAAGACGGTGTTGTTGGTATGGGTGAGTGCGCAGATCCGGACGAGTGCAAGACAATCGCTGATCTTGGTGTTGATATGCTTGCTGCCGGTATCGGTAACATTCATGGAAAATATCCGGCAAACTGGAAGGGATTAAGCTTCGAGACACTGGATGCAATCCAGGAGAAGACAGGTGTTATGCCGTTAGTTCTTCACGGTGGTACAGGTATCCCGGCTGACATGATCAAGAAAGCAATCTCTCTTGGTGTTGCAAAGATCAACGTAAACACAGAGTGCCAGTTATCTTTCGCAGATGCTACACGTAAATATATCGAGGCTGGTAAGGACTTAGAGGGCAAGGGATTTGATCCTCGTAAGCTTCTTGCTCCTGGTGCAGATGCTATCAAAGCTACTGTTAAGGAGAAAATGGAACTGTTCGGTTCTGTTGGAAAAGCTGAATAATAGAACATGTACAAAAAGGAAGTGCCGCATGACACTTCCTTTTTTCATTTCATAGGAAAAAAGGCTGGTATGCCTCATACAAAGAAATTAGAAAATGTACCTGTTTTGTAGTAGAACTGGAAGAAGTAGACAAAAAAGAAGTAGATTTTGATAGAAAAACGTCAAAATGTATAAATTATAAAAATATTCTAAAAAGAGGTTGCATTTTGTGTTGGAAAGAGGTATCTTAGTTTTAGATTAAACATGAGTTAAGAACGAGGGCGTTCCAATATAGCTATTGGAATGCCCTTTTTTAGTAAAATGACTTATGTTTGGTAAATAAGCGTACAATCAGGGGATTTGATTGTGAAAAGAAAGGATGTTGTAAAAAATGAGTGATTATTTTAACGTTGCAGACATTTTTGGCGAGAACGTATTCAATGACACGGTCATGCAGGAACGTCTTCCAAAAAAAGTTTACAAGAAACTCCATGAAGTCATGGATGAGGGAAAAGAACTTGATCTTGAGACCGCAGACGTCATCGCACATGAGATGAAGGAGTGGGCTATCGAGAAAGGTGCTACCCATTATACCCACTGGTTCCAGCCTCTGACCGGTGTGACTGCAGAGAAACACGATTCCTTTATTACTGCGCCAATGCCAAATGGCAAGGTTCTGATGAGCTTTTCCGGTAAAGAACTGATCAAGGGCGAGCCGGATGCATCTTCTTTCCCATCAGGCGGACTTCGTGCGACCTTTGAGGCAAGAGGATATACAGCATGGGATTGTACATCACCTGCTTTCGTTCGTCAGGACGCAGCAGGAGCCACTCTTTGTATTCCAACTGCTTTCTGTTCTTACACAGGAGAGGCACTGGATCAGAAGACACCACTTCTTCGTTCCATGGAAGCAATCGATACACAGTCTATCCGTCTGTTAAGACTGTTTGGAAATACGACATCAAAGAAAGTTACCCCTTCCGTTGGACCGGAGCAGGAGTACTTCATTGTAGATCGTCAGAAGTATTTACAGCGTAAGGATCTGATCTTTACCGGACGTACTCTTTTCGGGGCAATGCCTCCAAAGGGACAGGAGATGGACGATCACTATTTCGGAGCAATCCGCGAGAGAATTGCAGCCTACATGAAGGATGTCAACAAAGAACTCTGGAAACTTGGCGTGGCTGCAAAGACACAGCATAACGAAGTAGCTCCGGCACAGCATGAGCTGGCACCAATTTATGCAGAGTGTAACGTAGCAGTTGATCACAACCAGATTATCATGGAAACCTTAAAGAAGGTTGCCGGACGTCACGGTTTACAGTGTCTGCTTCATGAGAAACCATTCGCAGGTGTCAACGGTTCCGGAAAGCATGACAACTGGTCCATTACAACAGACGATGGAATCAATCTGCTTGAGCCTGGTAAGACACCACATGAGAATGTACAGTTCTTACTGGTACTTACCTGTATTTTAAAGGCAGTTGATGAGCATGCAGCACTTCTTCGTGCAGCGGCAGCTGACGTAGGAAACGATCACAGATTAGGAGCAAACGAGGCACCACCAGCAATCCTGTCCGTTTACTTAGGAGATCAGCTTGGAGACGTATTAAATCAGCTGATCAGCACAGGTACAGCAACACACAGTCTGGAAGGTGAAAAACTTGAAACCGGTGTTAAGACCATTCCGGATTTCATGAAGGATGCGACTGATCGTAACCGTACATCACCGTTTGCCTTTACCGGAAACAAATTTGAGTTCCGTATGGTTGGTTCCCAGGATTCCGTTGCACAGGCAAATATCGTGTTAAATACCATCGTTGCGGAGGCATTTTCTGATGCATGTGACGTTCTTGAAAAAGCAGACGATTTCGAGCTTGCAGCACATGATCTGATCAAGAAATATGCTATTGAGCATCAGAGAATCGTATTCAACGGAAACGGATATTCTGATGAGTGGGTTGCAGAAGCAGAAAAGAGAGGACTTCCAAATATCAAGTCCATGGTAGATGCAATTCCAGCATATACCGCTCCGGAATCTGTAGCTGCATTTGAAAAATTTGGAGTATTTACCAAGTCTGAGCTTGAATCCCGTGTAGAGATCGAGTACGAGACATATGCAAAGACCATCAATATCGAAGCAAAAGCCATGATTGACATCGCTGGAAAGCAGATTATTCCGGCTGTTATCAAGTACACAACAGAACTTGGACAGTCAATTGCAACTGTAAAGAGTGCATGTGCATCTGCAGATGTCAGCGCACAGACAGATATTTTGACAGAGACATCCTCCCTGCTTGCTGAGACACAGAAAGCACTCAAGAGTCTGGAAACTGTTACTGCAAAGGGAACAGAAATGGGTGAAGGTAAGGAACAGGCTGTATATTACAGGGATGAGGTGAAATCTGCTATGGATGCACTCCGTGCACCGGTAGATAAGCTGGAGATGATCGTTGACAAGGATTTATGGCCAATGCCATCTTATGGAGATCTGATCTTTGAAGTTTAATCCAAAGATTTAAGGAACATTTTTTACAAACATCTTACAAAATAAAAAAGAGACATTTTTTCAGAACCACGAAGCTGTGGAATTTGGGGAAGTGTCTCTTTTTCTATATAGGGAGGAGATTGTTATGGATAAACAACAAATTGTAAGTTTTATCAATGAAAATATGTTTGGCATCTGGTTTCTGATCGGTGCCGCACTGGTATTCTGGATGCAGGCAGGTTTTGCAATGGTAGAAACCGGTTTTACCAGAGCAAAGAATGCCGGCAACATTATCATGAAGAACCTGATGGACTTCTGTATTGGTACCGTAATGTTCATCCTGATCGGTTTTTCATTATTGCTGGGAGAAGATGTTCTTGGTTTTATCGGAAAACCGGGATTTGATATCTTTACCAGTTATGCAAATTTTGATTTTTCGAATTTTGTGTTTAACTTAGTATTCTGTGCAACTACAGCAACGATTGTATCAGGTGCTATGGCAGAGCGTACAAAATTCTTATCCTACTGTATTTATTCAGCAGTAATTTCGGCATTGATTTATCCGATTGAAGCACACTGGATCTGGGGCGGCGGCTGGTTATCACAGCTTGGATTCCACGATTTTGCAGGTTCCTGTGCCATTCATATGGTTGGTGGTATTTCAGCACTCATCGGTGCAGCAATGCTTGGACCACGTATTGGAAAGTTCTCAAAAGATAAGTCTGGGAAGATTACAAAAGTCAACGCATTCCCAGGACACAATCTTCCACTTGGATGCCTTGGATGTTTTATTCTCTGGTTTGGCTGGTATGGATTTAATGGCGCTGCATGTACTTCCGGTTCACAGCTTGCCAGCGTATTTCTTACAACGACCGTAGCTCCGGCAGTTGCAACAGTTGTGACAATGATCCTGACATGGGTAAAATACGGAAAACCTGATGTTTCCATGTGCCTGAATGCATCTCTTGCAGGTCTTGTAGCAATTACCGCTCCTTGTGATGTGACCGATTGTTTCGGTGCAATCTGTATTGGTTTTGTTTCCGGTTTACTGGTTTGCTTTGGTGTATGGCTTTTGGATTATAAGCTTCATGTGGACGATCCGGTTGGTGCGGTAGCTGTACATATGATGAATGGTATCTGGGGTACCATCGCCGTTGGTTTATTTGCTACGAAATCTGCTCCGGGAAATGACTCGGTTGTTGGTCTCTTCTATGGTGGCGGATTGAAGCAGCTTGGTATTCAGTTATTAGGTTTTGTTACGGTAGCTGCATGGACCGCAGTTACAATTACGATTGCATTTGTTGTAATTAAGAAGACTATTGGACTCCGTGTGAGCGAGGAAGAAGAAATTGTCGGTCTTGATTCTATGGAGCATGGTCTTGCATCTGCTTACTCAGGATTCTCCATCATGGATGTTTCCAACACAATGACAATGGATGTCAATGAAAACACAGATCTGGGTACACCGGAATATGCACAGGCTTCTACGGCAAAGAGAGATGCAGCAGTCAAGGTGGTTTCCACCGTGCCAAAGGATGCAACCGGCATGTACAAAGTGGTTATTATTGCAAAGCTTTCCCGATATGATCATTTGAAGAAAGCAATGAACGATCTGGGTGTTACGGGAATGACCTGTACACAGGTTATGGGATGTGGTATCCAGAAAGGCTCCGGCGAGCGTTACCGTGGTGCTGAAGTCGATGCAACCTTACTTCCAAAGATTAAGGTAGAGGTTGTTGTAAGCAAGATCCCTGTAGACAGCGTAGTGGCTGCGGCAAAGAAGGCACTTTATACCGGACATATCGGAGATGGAAAAATCTTCGTATACGATGTGGCAAAGGTTGTCAAGATTCGTACCGGTGAGGAAGATATGGAAGCCTTACAGGATGTTGAATAATTTTGCACTAATCTAATGGCTAGGTTAGTGAATCTAATCCCCTTAGTTTTAGTATACATCAACAGCGGGCCCCTGGCGAAAGCCGGGGGTTTTTGCTGTCGATAAATAAATCTTTCTATTGCACATATTATTTGGTATAATATACGAGGAAAGAATTTTTATTATTTCTGCAGGGAGAAAACTATGAACTATGGAAGAACTTCTTTGCGCCGGAGAGCAAAACAGCTGGACGCAAGAGGAACGAGAATACGTCATAAAATCGGAGTCATACTGGGGAAACTTCTACTGATTGGAATCATTGTGGGAGGCTGCGCGGCAGTGAGTTTCGGAGTGGGTGCATTTAAAGGAATCCTCGCATCCGCACCGGATATATCCGAAGTGGATGTAATCCCGACGGGATATTCCACGAAAGTGCTTGCGGCAGACGGAAGTGAGACGGCCAAGCTGGTGGCAGCAGGGTCCAACCGACAATATGTGACAATTGATCAGATTCCGGAGGATCTGCAGCATGCGGTTGTGGCAATCGAGGATGAGCGTTTTTATGATCACAACGGCATTGACCTGAAAGGAATTGTCAGAGCGCTGGTGGCGGATGTCCGGACCAGGGATTTCAGCCAGGGAGCAAGTACACTTACGCAGCAGCTGATTAAAAACAATGTGCTGAATGAGCAGTGGGCAAACGAAAATGACAGTAATATTTCCAAAATTGAAAAGATGGAACGTCAGGTACAGCGGAAAATACAGGAACAGTATCTGGCAATAGAACTGGAAAAAAAGGTAAATGACAAGAACTGGATTCTGGAAAATTATCTGAATTCCATCAACCTTGGAAGCAATACCCTTGGGGTTCAGGCAGCAGCACAGCGTTATTTTGGGAAAGATGTGTCAAAGCTGACACTTTCGGAATGTGCGGTTATTGCTGGAATTACAAAGAATCCGGCAGGTTACAATCCCATTCTTCATCCAAAGGAAAATGCAAAGCGCAGAAAGAATGTGCTGGATGCCATGAAAAAACAGGGATATATTTCGCAGAAACAGTATGATAAAGCGATGGCAGATGATGTGTATGGCAGGATTTCCGAACACAATGATGTGAGGGAAGAAACCATGAACACATATTTTGTGGACGCGGTCATTGATGATGTTTTTGATGATCTGGTAAACATCAAAGGCTATTCGGAGTCGGAAGCATACAAGGCAATCTATCAGGGCGGATTGACGATCAAGTCCACACAGAATCTCCAAATCCAGAAAATCTGTGATGAGGAGGTGGCAGACAAAGCCAACTATGATGCGGGTACCAAATATTCATTCTATCTTTCTTTTCAGGTGAAGGAGAAGGACGGTACAATAAAAACATATACCAATCAGACAATGCTTTCCTATTATAAAAAGAAAAACAAAAGTCAGAATTATTCGATCAATTTTACATCGGAGGAGGACTGCCGGGCTGCAATTGCACAGTACGAAAAAGATGTCCTCGGAAAAGGGGACAAGCTGGTAGAAAATTCAGAGTATATTTTCATTACCATGCAGCCGCAGGTGGCGATGACGATCATGGATCAGTCGACCGGTGAGGTACAGGCGATTGTCGGCGGACGCGGAAATAAAGCCGGAAACCGTACCTGGAACCGTGCAACAAAGACCTGCCGGCAGCCGGGATCTACTTTTAAAATCATTGCATGTTATGCGCCGGCACTTGATGCCGGGGGAAAAACGCTGGCATCCGTGCAGGATGATGCACCGCTTACGGTCGGAAATAAAACATACAATAACTACACGCACAAATTCGGAGGATTCACGAGCATCCGGAAGGCAATCACAAAATCCATCAATATTGTGACAGTAAAAACACTTCAGGATATTGGTGTGGATCTGGGATATGAATATGCAGAAAACTTCGGATTTTCCACGCTTACCGATACGGACAGAAACCTTGGAATTTCTCTCGGAGGTTTGACACAGGGTGTGACAAACCTGGAACTTACTGCAGCTTATGCCGCAATTGCAAATCAGGGAGAATATAACGAACCGAGTTTTTATACCCAGGTACTGGATCATGACGGCAACGTTCTTCTTGATAAAACACAGACAAAGGAACAGCATCAGGTAATAAAAGAGGATACCGCATGGCTTCTGACGGATGCCATGAAAGATGTTATGACGAGTGGAACGGGTATGCGGGCCTATTTCGGAACCGGAATGGCACAGGCAGGAAAATCCGGTACGACAACGCTGAACAGGGATGCACTGTTTGCCGGATTTACGCCTTATTACACCTGCGTGGTATGGGGAGGATATGATGATAATTCCATTCAGTCAGCTACGGGATATCCAAAGAATTTGTGGAAAGCTGTGATGAAGCGGATTCATGCGGATCTCAAGGCAAAAGATTTTGAAAAACCTTCCGGAATTACACAGGCTGTTGTCTGTGCAAAATCCGGACTTCTGCCGGAAGCGGATGTCTGTGATAAAGACCCACGTGGAACGCAAAGTTATACGGAATATTTTGCAGAAGGAACGGTTCCGACCGAGAACTGTGATCATCATATTTCTCTGCAGATCTGTGAGGCATCCGGAAAGATTGCCGGAGAATACTGTCCGGCAGATCAGGTTGTGACAAAAACTTATATTGTGGGTGCCGAAAAGGGCTCGGCTGATTACCAGTACTGTGCGACAGAGAAATTTTTAAATGGAACATGCAATATACACGATGCCGAAACGCAGGATGAGGAGAAGCCGGAAGAAGAACCGGCAGATCCACCGGATGATGCAAAGCCGGAAGAAACACATGAACCGGAACAGATACCGGAGAAGAATGAGGAATGATACAAAGGAGAATAGGATATATGCGAGTGGTCTATACCGGAGGAGAGGGTGAAATCACAGAGAAGAAATCTCATTTTATAGCAACGGTAAAACCTGTCCAGTCAGAAGAAGAAGCGGTTGCTTTCATTAATGAGACAAAGAAAAAATACTGGGATGCCCGTCATAACTGTTCTGCTTTTGTCATCGGGGAGAGGCAGGAACTGACGCGCTGTTCGGATGATGGAGAGCCGGCACAGACCGCAGGCCGTCCGATGCTGGATGTGCTTCTCCGGGAGAAAATTACGGACGCTGCGGTTGTTGTTACACGTTATTTTGGAGGTGTGCTGCTTGGAACAGGAGGGCTTGTACGCGCCTATCAGGCAGCCACACAGGCTGGACTTGCAGCCAGCCGGCTCATAGAAAAATGTAAGGGGCAGCAGCTATTGGTTCATACCGATTATAATGGACTTGGAAAGCTGCAGTATCTGTTCGGACAGAAACACACTGTGATTCTGGATACGGCATATGAGGCGGATGTTACCATGACAATTCTCGTACCTGCAGAACAAAAAGAGATACTTCCGAAAGAGATTACAGAACTGACCAACGGATCTGCCGGACTGGAATGGGGGAAAACCTGCGTATATGCACTAATTGATAAAGAAGTTGTGTTTTTTTGAAAAAATTTGAAAATATGGGTTGACACTTATAGGGGTTCCATGTATAATACCATTTGTTGAGAGACATGAAACACATTGGCCCATCGCCAAATGGTAAGGCAACGGACTCTGACTCCGTCATTTCCAGGTTCGAATCCTGGTGGGCCAGCTGAAGAGCACTACATTATGTAGTGCTTTTTGTTTTATAAAAGATAAGAATAAGAAAGGACACGGTAATGTACGAATTTGACAGCAGAGTAAGATACAGTGAGACAGATGTGCAAGGCCGGATGACATGGCTGGCGCTTATGGATTACTTTCAGGATTGCAGCGTATTTCATTCAGAGGCCGTGAACCTTGGTGTGGAAGTATGGACCGATGCACAAAAGGCGTGGATCTTATCTTCCTGGCAGATCTGTCTGAACCGGATGCCGCGGCTGGGCGAACAGGTTACGACACAGACATGGGCATATGGAATGAAAGGCTTTTACGGTTACCGGAATTTCTCCATGAACGGCAGGGATGGGGAACGGATGGCATATGCAAATTCCGTATGGGTACTGATGGATACAAAGAAGGGGATTCCGGTCAGAGTGACAAAAGAAATCTCGGATGCATACGGATTGGACCCACAGCTTCCCATGCAGTGCAGCGAGCGGAAAATTATGCTGCCGGAAAAATATGAAGAAAAAGATTCATTGGTCGTTCCTTCTTATTTCATAGATACCAATCACCATATGAACAATACCAGATATGTACAGGTGGCGATGGAATATGTTCCGAAGGAGTTTCGGACAATGGAAGTCCGGGTAGAATATAAAAAAGCTGCGATGTGCAGAGATGTAATTGTGCCGCATGTGACGATAGAAGATCCCCGTGTGACGGTTGCACTGTGTGCACCGGATGGGCAGCTATATGCAGTTGTTGTTTTTTTGAAAGCGTAGGAAAAAGATGAAATTAGCAGAATATCAGGATTTGTATTATGTAAAAAAAGTAGACTTCGGAGTATATCTGGCAGAGGATATGGGCGGTGAGACACATGTGCTGCTTCCGTCAAAACAGGTGCCGGAAGATGCAAAACCGGGGGAAAAGATAAGGGTCTTTTTATATAAAGATTCCAAAGACCGGCTGATTGCAACAACCAACACACCGAAGCTGACACTGGGAGAATATGCACCGCTTGTGGTGAAAGAAGTTGGAAAGATCGGTGCTTTTCTGGATTGGGGACTGGAAAAAGATCTGTTTCTGCCATATAAAGAGATGACTTCACGGGTAGAAGCAGGAGACGAGATTCTTGTAACCCTTTATATTGATAAAAGCAAGCGGCTTTGTGCCAGCATGAAGGGACTGTACGATCTACTTTCCAAGGATTCACCGTATCAGAAAGATCAGATGGTAACCGGAAGGGTGTATGAGTTTTCCGATAACTTTGGTGCTTTTGTGGCAGTGGATGATCGCTTTTCCGCAAGAATACCAAATTCAGAGGATCACAGTTTCCTGAAAATCGGAGATGTGATTGAGGCGAAAGTTACTGCAGTAAAACCGGATGGAAAGTTAGATCTTACACTGCGGGAAAAAGCTTATATTCAGATGGACACGGATGCAGAGAAAATACTTGAATTGCTGGATTCCTATGCAGGAGTGCTTCCGTTTTCGGAAAAAGCGAGTCCAGAGGTGATTAAGAGGGAAACCGGATTGAGTAAAGCTGCGTTTAAACGTGCCATCGGACACTTGTATAAAGAAAGAAAAATTACACTGGATGGTGGAAAAATCCGCAAGAGTTTCGTATAATGCAGGTAAAGGCAAAAGGAGGAATATAAAATGAAAAACGTAATCAGTACAGATAAAGCACCAGCCGCAATCGGACCGTACTCACAGGCGATTGAAGTGAACGGAACGGTATACACATCCGGCATTATCCCGGTTGTTCCTGCTACCGGAGAAATTCCGGAAGGATCTGTGGCACAGGCGCAGCAGGCATTTGAAAATCTGTCAAATCTGCTTGAGGCAGCCGGAACCGGAATGGATAAGGTAGTAAAAACCACTGTTTTTATCAAGGAAATGAATGATTTTGCAGCAATTAATGAAGTTTATGCAAAATTTTTCCCGTCACCATTTCCATCCAGAAGCTGTGTGGAAGTGGCACGTCTTCCGAAAGATGTTATGCTTGAAATTGAAGCCATTGCTGTAAAATAAAGAAAAGATCAAAAACGAAAAGAGATCTGTGCATTGCACAGATCTCTTTTGTTGTCTTTGCGGTTCTTTTTCCGGTTAGACGGAAACGTCAATGTTACTTCCTAAATTAGGATAAACAGAGTTCTCCATCATTTTTGCCAGCCCAACACCAAGCGATTCATTCGATGAGATGGCATTGTCAAGCATTTTAATGCTGACGGCATTTGCCAGAGAGCCGGGATCGGAACTGTTTACGGAAAGAAGCGCAGAACTGATACTTGAAATATCCATATGACAGATCTCCTTTTAAAATACTCGGTATACGTGTTTTTCTTTATTACATCTTTATTATGGCATAAATATACGAAAAATTCAATTGAATTCTGTGGATGGAAAAGGGGTTGACACATATCCGTGCCTTTGCTATAATGACAATGTAATAATTGTAACAAATTCGTAATAAAGAAGTACAAAAGTCATTGGAGGCGAAAATGAAACGTAAAACATTATTAAAATTGACCGCATGTGGGTTAGTTGGGGCACTGACCATTGGCAATTTTACTGTAGCAGCTTACGCAGCACCAACTGCTGGAGTCGCAAGCCTTGCTTCCGATATTGCAACAACATCATCTGCACCGACTGCAGGATTTTCACTGGCACTCAGTGAAGTCGCAGAAAAAGTGGAAGATGAGGCAACCGTTGCAAGTGCACAGCCGGAAGTAAAAGAAGTTGAAGCACCAGTTGTAAAGTCTGAGTATGAAGACAAAGCGGTAGCTGTTGTGGAGGATTACGTGAACGTTCGTAAGAAACCAACTACAGACAGCAAGGCTGTAGGAAAATTATATAAGAATAACGTAGGAACCGTCATCGGGGAGAAGGATGGCTGGTACAAAATCAAGTCTGGATCGGTAACAGGTTATGTAAAATCTGAATTCGTATCCGTTGGTGATGAGAAAAAATTAAAGAAAGCAGGAAGAAGAGTTGCTCTTGTAGAGACAGAGACATTAAAAGTCCGCAAGGGAGCTTCCCAGAAGGCAGAAGTAATTACTCTGGTGCCGGAAGGAGACGATCTGACAGTACTGGATGAGTCAAAGGATGGATGGGCAAGGGTTTCTGTAGATGAAGGCAAAGGCTATGTATCTACAGATTATGTCACATTATCTACAGAATACACATATGCAGAGTCTGCTGCAGAAGAAAAGGCAAGATTACAGAAGGAAAAAGAGGAGCGTGAGGCTGCGGACAGAGCAGCACAGAAAGCAGAGAGTGCATCTCAGACAACCTCTTCAGGCTCTTCACAGTCACAAAGCTCAGATTCTTCCGTACAGGATTCATCAAGCGCATCTTCAACAGGATCAGCGGTTGCAAGTTATGCAGGACAGTTTGTAGGAAATCCATATGTATATGGTGGGACAAGCCTTACAAACGGAACGGATTGTTCCGGATTTGTAATGTCTGTATACGCACATTTCGGTGTCAGCCTTCCACACAGCTCAAGTGCTTTAAGAAGTGTAGGATATGGCGTCAGCACATCAAACATGCAGCCGGGTGATATCGTATGTTACAGCGGACATGTTGCAATCTATGTTGGAAACAATACGATTGTACATGCAAGCAATGCAAGAGACGGTATTAAATATACTTCTCCTGCAAATTACAGAACCATTCTTGCAGTTCGAAGAATTTTCTAACAATTAAGATAACATAAGTATAACAGGAGCACTTGCGAAAGCAAGTGCTCTTTTTCTTAATATTATTTAAGGATTTCTTAAATTTGCAAAAAACAGATTTTGCAAGGGAAATAACATTGACAAGCACAATCATATAAAGTTACTATGTAAAATGAGTAGTTTATTGAACGGTAACAGAGGGAGGAACAGAAATTGGCATTTACCAAGGCGAAGATAGTTATGGCAGGACTGGCGGTGACGGCGGTTTGTATTGTGGCGCCACAGCAGTTAAAGGCTCAGGTGCCCGAAGCGCAGATGGATGGCGTCATGGGACAGAGCATAGAGGATGAGACCGTGTATGAGTCAAAGCCGGATCTGGATACACTGATAGAAAAGAATGCACCTGTTTTCGGGAATCGGACATCCTTGAAAAAAGCATCGTCGTATTCGAGTGCTTTTTTGAATGCGTCTTTTACGACGGCCGGTGATTATACCAGCGCAACCTATTATCACAAAGCGGACTATGCGGATGATGAACTGGTCAACGGAATTGATGTATCGTACTGGCAGGCGGATGCAGCACTGAAGAAAAAGTATTCCAAAGACAGAACAAAGTGGACACAGACCGGATTGGACTGGGAAAGTATTCACGGAGCCGGAATTGATTTTGCTTTCGTGCGTGTGGCATCCAGAGATACGAAAGATGGAAGTATTTACAGAGATAATTGTGCAGACAGTCATATTCAGGGAGCAGTTTCCAATGATATCAATGTCGGACTGTATTTCTTTTCCCAGGCTCTGAATGAGACAGAGGCACGGGAGGAAGCACAGTATGTGCTCGATATGATTGACCAGTACGGCTGGAATGTGTCGATGCCGATCATCATGGACCGGGAGGCAGGGGCAAACAAGCGTCTGACTGCGGGAAAACTTTCCAAAACAAAAGAGACAGCGGTATGTCAGGCATTTGCGGATACCATTACGGCAGCCGGATACCGGGCAGGCGTATATGCATCCTATGCATGGATTAAAAACTACATCAATACGGATGCTTTGTATGACTGTTCCCTGTGGGTGGCACGGTACAACAATACCACGACAAGCAATGCAAAGTCAGGGACACCATATGCGGATACGGCATATGATTACGAATTCTGGCAGTATTCGTCAAAAGGGGAAGTGGATGGTTATACAGGAGTCCTTGATGTGAATTTCTGGTATAAGGATACCAGTGAACAGATAACCGGACTGAAAGCATCGGATGGGACTTCGGGAATTGTGAATCTCAGCTGGGACAGTGTTTCGGCAGAAGATGTGGACGGTTATCAGGTATGGCGCAGCGACTCGGATCAGGGAAAATATACGCTTCTAAAGTCGACAACCGACTGTAGTTATACGGACACAACGGCAGAAGGAGGAAAAGTTTATCAGTATAAAGTGAGATGTTACTGGACGATAGGGGGGAATGCTTATTACGGAACATTTTCCTCTCCGGTTTCAGTGATTACCTCGCTGGAAAAGGTTGCTGGAATCGCAACACAGACGCGGACAGAGACTTCGCTTGGGTTGTCCTGGGAAGAAACACAGGGGGCTGTGGGGTATCAGATTTATCAGTACAGTGCAGCAAGTAGTCAGTATGAAATGGCAGCTGACGTGGGAGATGGAAGCACTTCTTATACGATAAGCGGCCTGACGGGGGCGAACGAATATAAGTTTAAAATCCGTGCTTATGAAAAAAATAATGATCATGTACTTCCGGGCCGGTTTTCGGATGTTTACAGTGATGTGACACTTCCGGGTCAGGTGGATCTGACGAATGTTTCTGCAACTGGGACTTCTTCCGTGAAACTGACATGGCAGACTGTGGATGGGATCAACGGATATATGATTTACCGGCTGGATACAGCAGACGGTAAATACAAACAGGTTGCGACAGTAAAAAGTGCCCAGACGCTTTTCTACACCGATCAGAAGCTTGCAGCAGGAAAGACTTATAAATATAAAGTATGTGCATACAAAACGTATAAGGATAAAAATTATAAAGGTGCGTATTCCACAGAAAAGCAGGTGAAAATCAAAAAAACAGAAAAGCCTGCAAAAGTAAAAACGATAAAGCTCAGTACAAAAGATGCAGCAGTTACCGTGCAGTGGAGTAAGGTTTCCGGGGCAACTGGTTATCAGGTATACCGGCTGAATACAAAGACCGGAAAGTATACAAAGATTGCAGCGGTCAAAGGAACTTCGTATCGGAATACAAAACTGAAAAAAGGGGCAACCTATCGCTATAAGGTCCGCGCATACAAAACGGTAAACAAAAAGAACTATTACGGAGCATTTTCAAACACCACAGCAATTAAAGTAAAGTAGGAAACAAATGAAAAAGAAAGTACAAATGAAAAAAATGGCAGGCGTGTTTTTGGCATTGGCAATACTGGGAATTGGTCTTTTCCCGCCGGGAAACGTGTATGCGGCTGCAAATCAGGCGCCGGACGCAGATCCGGTGGTTGTAGTTCTTGATCCGGGACATGGAGGGCATGATCAGGGTGCCAGATATAAGTGGGGCGGAAAAACATACAAGGAGAAACAGTTAAATCTTGCCATTGCAAAGGCCTGTAAAACCGAACTGGAAAAGTATGCAGGAGTGAAGGTATATATGACGCGTTCTTCCGACCGTTTTGTGACACTTGGAAACCGTGTGAATTTTGCAAAAAGCAGGAAAGCAGATCTGTTTGTTGCGATACACAACAATGCTTCCCTGAAAAAAACCGACCATGGAGCCTGTGTTTATTATCCGAACAGCGGGTATAAAGAAGAGGTGGGAAGTGAAGGAAAAATGGCGGCAGCAAGTATTCAGAAACAGCTGGTGGCACTTGGACTGAAAAATAATGGAATTCTTTACCGAAATTCGGCTGTGGGGTCCCGCTATCCGGATAAATCAAAGGCAGATTACTACGCCGTGATCAAGCGGAGCAAGTATGCCGGTTTTCCGGGACTGATTGTGGAGCATGCTTATGTCAGCAACCACGATGACAGTACAACATTTCTAAATGGTAACGACCGGCTGAAACGTCTTGGCGTGGCGGATGCCACGGGCATTGCAGAATATTTTGACCTGATTTTAGATCAGGCACCGGTTCTGCAGACACCGGTTGTAAATGCGGATGAGTCGGTGACACTGGCATGGAATACGGTGCAGGGAGTTGATTATTATCGTATTTACCGCAGAATCATGGGGACGAAAACATATGTCTGTCTCGAAGAAACAGAGGAAACCGGATATACGGATACCGGGGGAATGCCGGGAAATTCTTATGAGTATACGGTATGCGGATGCCATGTGGGGTATCAGAAAGATTCCTACACAAAAATTGCGCAGGCAGTGCAGATAACCGTTACAGGGGAAAACGTGAATATACAAAGTGCACAAAAAAATCAAAACTAAGATGGGGGATGGAAACCACAGATGTGGATAAAATGAAAAAATTATCCACTATCCGGAATCAAAAAATGCCGAAAAATTGAGTTATACACGAAGTTATGCACATTATCCACATAATTTGGGATAAGTTGTTTGTGGATGACAGGGATAAAAACAAACGATTGTTTTGTTAACAACGCATAAAAAGCATGTATTTGAATGATTGCAAACGGGAGGTATTTTTGATATACTAGGGAAGTTATGATTAAAACGATTGATTTTGCTGGAATTGAATTGGACAATTATACCGTTCGGGAAATGATCATGAATGTAGAAAAGGATATGTCTGATCATGGATTCCATACAATAGAAGAAGTAAACATGGATACGCTTATGCTGGCAGAAACGGATGAACTTGTCCGCAAAGCCATAGGGTTTGCGGAACATACCGTGATTGCGGAAAACGGAATTTTAGAAGCTGTTGGTGCAGGATCTTACCAGCACCGTCATGAGATCGAACATCATGATTTCTTTTTTGAACTGATGAAGCGGGTGGAACGCAATCATCAGACGGTGTTTGTGATCGGAGATACCACGGAACATGTGGAAAAGACCTGTGCTTTTTTATCAGAGCATTTTGGAAAATGCGAGATCCTGGGAGCAGAAGCGTTTGAAAACTGTCAGGGGGGGACGGATGCCATGGTCAATGAGATCAATGCACTGACTCCTGATATGATCTTAAGTGTTCTGCCAAGTCCGGATCAGGAACATTTCCTGATGGAGAATTGTGAGAAACTGTCTGCCGGACTGTGGTATGGAATCGGTTCCTGGGATTTTACAAAGCGCAGACAGGGACTGCTCGGAAATATACGGAATCTGATCCGCACGCATAAACTGGAGCGGCAGCTGATTCATTATCATGGAAAGCAGGAAAGCATATCATGAGGGCAAATGTCTGGAAAGAATTGGAAAATTATTTCCTGATTTTGCTGGGCACTGCACTTATGGCCATTGCCATTCAGTGGATTTTTGACAGGGTGGGGCTGATCACCGGAGGGTTTACTGGTCTTACCATTATCATACGAAATCTTACGGAAGCGCTTCTGCCGGGAGGAATTCCTCTGTGGCTGACGAATATTGTGCTGAATATTCCGATATTTCTGTATTCCTATATCCGGTTTGGAAAAAATTATATCGGGAAAACGGGCTTTGCAACCATTTTGCTTTCGGTGTGGCTTTATCTGATACCGGTGATAGATATGTCAGGGGATGATTATATGCTTGCAGCCCTGTTTGGCGGGGCATTTACCGGCATTGGCATGGCACTGGTTCTTAAGGCGGGAGCAACGACCGGCGGAACCGATATGGTTGCGGCGATCATCCAGTCACACATGCGGCACTATACGGTGGTTCAGGTGATGCAGGTACTGGATGCAGCCATTGTGATTCTCGGATTATATGTATTTGGTTTAAGACCTACACTTTATGCAGTTGTTTCTATTTTTGTGTCGACAAAAATATCCGATGCCTTTCTGGAGGGCTTTAAGACTTCCAAAGCAGCTTTTATTATCACAAACCGGTATGAGGAAGTGGCAGAACGGCTGATGGATGAGCTTGACCGCGGGGTTACGGGACTGCACGCACAGGGGATGTACACAGAGGAGAAAAAGTGCGTTCTGTATTGCGTTGTATCAAGGAAAGAGATCGTGCGTGTGAAAGAGATTGTAAATGATGTGGATTCCTCTGCGTTTGTAATCGTATCGGATGTCCGGGAGGTTTTGGGCGAGGGATTTCTGGAATATTCGGATGATTTTTAGAACGATATTGTTAAAATTTTATAGTGAAATATTACTAACCGGAAAAAGTAGTAAGAGAGGAAATGCATAAAAAATATACATTTCCTCTTTCTTTTTTTGGAAGAATGTATTAAAATAAAAGTAATTGTTCAGAAAACAGGTGGGGGAACGATAGATTTCTGGATGAAATATGGGGATAAGGAGAGCTGACTATGATATCCAATCAAATACTTCAAAATACAATTGACGGACTGAAAGCAATTACACGTACAGATTTATGTGTGATTGATGTAGAGGGAAAAATTCTGGTCGCGACATTTCCGGATGCAGAACAGTTTGTAGCTCCGGCACAGACCTTCGTGGAATCGCCGGCGGACAGTCAGGTGGTAAATGGCTGCCAGTTCTTTAAAGTGTTCGATGATCATCAACTGGAGTATATTCTGCTGGCATATGGAGACAGCGAGGATGTGTATATGATTGGAAAGATTGCTGCTTTCCAGATTCAGAATCTTTTGGTTGCCTATAAGGAACGTTTTGATAAAGATAATTTTATCAAGAACCTGATTTTGGACAATCTGCTTTTGGTAGATATATACAATCGTGCCAAGAAACTTCATATTGAAACAGAAGTACGCCGTGTGGTATTCTTGGTGGAGACAAACCGTGAGAAAGATGGAAATGAGCTGGAGAAGATCCGGGGACTTTTTGGTGGAAAATCAAAGGATTTCGTCACAGCGGTAGATGAAAAAAACATTATTGTAGTCAAAGAACTTGCAGAAAATGAAACCTATGAGGATTTGAATAAGACAGCAGATGTAATCATCAGGCTGTTTAAATCTGATACCAATTGCAATATTCATATCGCATATGGTACCATTGTGAACGAATTGAAAGAGGTTTCGAGATCTTATAAAGAGGCGCGCATGGCACTGGATGTCGGAAAGATCTTCTTTGAGGGACAGGATGTGATTGCGTATTCTCAGCTGGGAATTGGCCGACTGATTTATCAGCTTCCAATTCCATTGTGCAAAATGTTTATCAAGGAAATCTTTGGTGGAAAATCACCAGATGATTTTGATGAGGAAATTCTGACGACGATCAACAAATTCTTTGAAAACAGTCTGAATGTGTCAGAGACGTCAAGACAACTGTACATTCATCGAAATACGCTGGTATATCGTCTGGACAAGCTGCAAAAAAGCACAGGTCTGGATCTGCGGGTTTTTGAAGATGCAATCACGTTTAAGATCGCACTCATGGTAGTCAAGTATATGAAGTATATGGAAACACTGGACTATTAGAAATTGAAGGAGAGATTATGATTACACTGGAACATGTCAGCAAGACATATGCGGCAGGAGTTCCTGCCTTAAATGACGTGAGTCTGGAAATAGAAGATGGTGAATTTGTATTTGTTGTAGGAGACAGCGGTTCGGGAAAGTCAACCCTGATTAAACTGTTGTTAAAAGAACTCGAACCAACGGAAGGAAGTATTACCATTGGCGGAAAGCAGCTTGGAAAGATCCGAAGGAAGCAGATCCCGAAATTCAGGAGAAACATCGGAGTGGTATTTCAGGATTTCCGTCTGTTGAAAGACCGCAATGTCTATGACAATGTAGCATTTGCACAGAAGGTGGTTGGTGAGCCGAACAGCCATATTAAGAAAAAAGTACCGCTTATGCTTTCTATGGTGGGACTTGCCGCAAAATACCGTTCTTTTCCGAAACAGCTATCCGGAGGTGAGCAGCAGAGAGTGGCGATTGCCCGTGCTCTGATCAATGAGCCGAGCATTTTGCTTGCAGATGAGCCGACCGGAAATCTGGATAACAATAATGCGTGGGAGATTATGAAACTGCTGGAGGAAATCAACAGTAAAGGAACTACAGTGATTGTTGTAACCCATAATCTGGAAATTGTGAAAGTTATGAAAAAACGTGTGATCACAGTGAAAAAGGGTACGATTGTCAGTGACAGTAAGGAAGGTGGCTACGACGATGAGAATTAATACCTTTTTTTATTCGATCAGACAGGGCTTAAAAAATATATTTCGAAATAAAATGTTTTCGCTTGCTTCCGTGGCAACCATGGCGGCCTGCATTTTTATGTTCGGTCTGTTTTATATTATTGTAACGAATTTCAGTGCGACGGTACATTCTATTGAAGAGGGTGTGTCAGTTACCGTATTTTTTGAACATGATGCGACAGATGCACAGATCCGTGACATCGGAGAAAAGATTAATAAGCGTGCTGAGGTCAGCAAAAACGAGTATGTGTCTGCCGACGAGGCGTGGAAAGAATATAAAAAAAGTATATTTTCAGGGAAAAGAAGAACTTGCGGATGGATTTACAGATAATCCGCTTGCGAATTCTGCACATTATCAGGTGTATCTGAACGATGTTTCGATGCAGGATTCCCTTGTAACCTATATCAAGGGACTTACCGGGGTGCGTGAGGTAAAAGAGTCTGCCCAGGTGGCAAATACACTGACGGATTTTAATAAACTGCTGGGATATGTTTCCGGAGGAATTATTCTGATTCTGCTGTGTGTGGCTGTCTTTTTTGATCAGCAATACCGTAATGGTCGGTATCTCGGTCCGTAAGGAAGAAATTGCCATTATGAAGCTGATCGGAGCAACGGATTTTCTTGTGCGTGCGCCGTTTATTGTGGAAGGAATTGTGATCGGACTGATCGGAGCAGCGATTCCGCTTGGTGTGCTGTATTTTATGTATCAGAAGATCATTGTCTATATTGCAGCGAAATTCAATTTTATCGGTTCGATGATCGTGTTTGAACCGGTGAAGGTTGTTTTCCGGACACTGATTCCGGTGGGAGTTATCCTTGGAGCCGGTATCGGATTTATCGGCAGTCAGATGACGATCCGCAAACATTTGAAAGTATAATATTGTTATTGTTGTCATAAAATGACAAGAAGCCATGCTGCAAGGTGTGGCTTCTTGATTTATAGGGAAAATTATGGAGGCAGGCATGCAGGAAGAACAGGAAGAAATGATCAAAACCGGGAAACCGGAAAAAAGAAGACCATCGGGCTTTAAAAACGGAGTGATTATCGGGCTGGTGCTAGGACTGCTGATTACGGGAATCGGTGCCGGAGTCGGAATTCGTGCGTATGCGAATCTTACAAACAATTATGTTATATTTGGACCACAGGGAGTAAAACAGACAGCCAAAGACAATGTTCTCGACCAAGCAGCAATAAAGAAAGTGGATGAGCTGTTGTCATATATCGATTTGTATTACAACGATTCTTACAAAGAAAAAGATATCCGCAATGCCATTTATAAAGGAACGCTGAGCGGGCTTGGAGATCCTTATTCCGTATACTACACGGTAGATGAATATAAAGATCTGCAGACATCAACCAATGGAAATTATTATGGAATCGGTGCGGCGCTTTCACAGAATGCAAAGACCATGGAAGTGACAGTGGTTAAAGTGTACGAGGGAACACCGGCAGAGGAAGCGGGGCTGAAAAACGGAGATGAAATTCTATCCGTGGATAAGTATGAAGCGACCAGTATGGAACTTTCCAACCTTGTAAAAAAGATACGGGGAAAAGAGGGGACAAAAGTCCATTTGAAAGTTTATCGTTCGCAGACAGGGGAAAATCTTGAATTTGATGTGGAACGTAAAAACGTGGATATTCCGAGTGTGGATTCCAAAATGCTTTCCGATGGGATCGGCTACATACAGATCAGCGAATTCCAGAGTAATACCGCAAAACAGTTTAAAAAGGCACTTGTAGCACTTGAAAAGGAAGATATGAAAGGGCTGATTGTCGATGTGCGGAGCAATCCGGGCGGACTGGTGACTTCTGTCGTGGATATTCTGGATCAGATTCTTCCGGAGGGAACGGTTGTTTACACGGAGGATAAATATGGGAAAAAAGAGACATATACATCCGATGCGTCCTGCATTCATTATCCGATGGCAGTTTTAGTTAATGGAGACAGTGCCAGTGCATCAGAAATCTTTGCCGGAGCAATCAAGGATTATGATTATGGAACATTGATTGGAACAAAAACGTTTGGCAAGGGAATTGTCCAGACGGTATTTCCTCTGGAAAACGGGGATGCCATTAAAATTACAACCGCGAAATATTATACGCCAAAGGGACATTACATTCACGGGAAAGGCATTCAGCCGGATATCAAACTGGAATACAAATACAGCGGTCCGGAAGATGAAAGTTATGACATGAAGTACGATAATCAGTTACAGAAAGCAATTTCTGTTGTGAAAGAAAAAATAAATTAAAGGGTAACAATGAAAAGAAAACGTGTATGGAGAATTGTCAGTGTTGCGTTGATTGTTGTATGGGCTGTGGTTATTTTTTCGTTTTCCGCACAGCCGGATACGGAGTCTTCGGAAATCAGCGGGCATGTGAGTTACCGGATTGTTAAGATGTGGAATCAGGTGTTTGGATGGAAACATTCCGGGCCGGAACTGGAACAGATGGCACAGAAAATTGAATATCCTGTGCGCAAAGCTGCACATATGAGCGAATATGCAGTTCTTGCACTTCTGATATTTCAGGCATTGACGGTATTTGACCGGAAAAAGAACCGTGGATGTATGGCACTTGGCATAACGGCAGCCTATGCAGTAACCGATGAATTTCATCAGCTGTTTGTGCCGGGAAGAGCCGGAAGAGTGACGGATGTGCTGATTGATTCGGCAGGAGCATTTCTTGCATTGCTTGCTATTCATATTATTTTATATTATCATAAGTCTGAAATAAGAAATAGAAAGAGGTGATTCTGTGGTAGAATTGGATAATTTTAAGAGCCAGCTGCAAAGCTACAAGGCTCCACTGCAGGAAGTGAGGGATTCACTTTGACTTAGCTGGCAAAGAACAGCGGATTCAGGAATTGGAACGGGAGATGGAGGCACCGGATTTCTGGAACGATCCGGAAGTTTCCCAGAACAAGATGAAGGAAGTCAAAAGTTTAAAGGACGATGTGGCAACTTATGCGGCATTGTCGACGCAATATGATGATATTGAAACCATGATCGAGATGGGATATGAGGAAAATGATCCGGAACTGATCCCAGAGATCGATCAGATGATGAAAGAATTTGTTCAGACCTATGAGGATATCCGTATGAAAACGCTTCTGTCGGGAGAATATGACAGGAACAACGCCATTGTTTCCCTGCATGCGGGAGCGGGTGGCACGGAATCCTGTGACTGGGCAGCCATGCTCTATCGTATGTATACCCGATGGGCAGATAAAAAGGGATTTTCCGTGGAAGTGCTGGATTCTCTGGATGGAGAGGAGGCCGGAATCAAATCCATTACATTTCAGGTAAATGGGGAGAATGCGTATGGATATCTGAAATCGGAAAAAGGTGTGCACCGGCTGGTTCGTATTTCTCCGTTTAACGCGGCAGGAAAAAGACAGACTTCTTTTGTATCCTGCGATGTGATGCCGGATATAGAAGAAGATGTCGATGTGGAGATCCGGGAGGAAGATATCCGTATTGATACGTTCCGCTCCAGTGGTGCCGGAGGACAGCATATCAACAAGACGTCTTCTGCTATCCGTATCACGCATTTTCCGACCGGAATTGTGGTGCAGTGCCAGAATGAGCGTTCGCAGCATATGAACAAGGATAAAGCGATGCAGATGCTCAAAGCGAAACTGTATCTTCTCAAACAGGAAGAAAATGCAGCCAAAGCAGCTGGAATCCGGGGCGAAGTGACAGATATCGGCTGGGGAAACCAGATCCGTTCTTATGTTATGCAGCCGTATACCATGGTTAAAGATCACAGAACCGGTGTGGAAAGCGGAAATGTGGACGCAGTGATGGACGGAAACATTGATCCGTTTATCAATGGATATCTGAAATGGCAGAGCCTGGGATGTCCGAAAAATATGGACAGTGATGATGTGTAAATAAAAACAGGAATAAGGAGGAGCGTAATGGGAATTATTAAGGCAGTAACGCAGGCAGTTGGAGGTGCATTTGCAGATCAGTGGCTGGAAGTCATTGAAGCAGATAATATGGGGGATCAGACCGTTTTTACAAAAGGAACACTGATCCGCCGTGGGGAAAATAAAAAGGGAACGGACAATGTCGTGTCGAATGGTTCCATGATTCATGTATATGACAATCAGTTTATGATGCTGGTGGACGGAGGCAAGATTGTAGATTACACAGCAGAGCCGGGATATTACAAAGTGGATCATTCTTCCATGCCGTCACTGCTCAACGGACAACTGGGAGACTCCATCAAGGAATCGTTTGACCGTTTCCGTTTCGGCGGACAGACGCCGCAGAAACAGCAGGTATTTTTTGTCAATCTGCAGGAAATCAAAGGCATTAAGTTCGGAACAAGACAGCCAATCAATTATTTTGATTCGTTCTATAATGCCGAACTGTTTTTGCGTGCACATGGCACATATTCGATTAAAATTGTAGATCCGCTCAAATTTTATGCGGAAGCGGTTCCCAAAAATAAGGATCATGTAGAGATTGACGAAATCAATGAGCAGTATCTGTCTGAGTTTTTAGAGGCTTTGCAGTCATCCGTAAATCAGATGTCGGCAGATGGTTTCCGTATTTCTTTTGTTTCGAGCAAGGCAAGAGAACTTGGAAAGTATATGTCATCGGTTCTGGATGAGGAATGGAATCAGACCCGTGGTATGGAAATCCAGGCGGTAGGTATGACGGTTTCTTACAGCGAGGAATCGCAGAAACTGCTGAATATGAGAAATGAAGGAGCCATGCTTTCCGATCCGACGGTCCGGGAAGGATACGTGCAGGGAGCGGTAGCCAGAGGGCTTGAGGCAGCGGGAAGTAATTCCAATGGTTCCATGGCCGGTTTTATGGGAATGGGAATGGCTTCCAATATATCCGGTGGTATGATGGGAGCGGCATCAAATGTGAATCTGCAGCAGATGCAGATGATGAATGGAGGTGCACCAGCTGGAATGACGCAGGGGGCGGTGCCTGCGATATCTCCTGCTGGGCAGGAGGCACCGCAAGCACCGCAGGCACCGGAAGGCTGGACCTGTGCATGTGGACAGAAGAATCAGGGAAAATTCTGTTCCAACTGTGGAAAACCGGCACCGAAAACCGAGTGGACCTGTAGCTGTGGACAGGTTAACAGCGGAAATTTCTGCTCCAACTGCGGAAAGCCGAGAGCGTAAAAATCGGGGACAGATCCCCGATACCTCTTGCAAGATTGATGTTCTTATGGTAGAATCTTTCAAGTGAGCACAAGTGTCGGTCGTAGACAGACAATACATAAGGGAGGAAATCAGGATGGGCGAGAAGGCATCTTTCTTCGTATTGCGGGCAAAAGCCGTGCCTGAGGTATTGCTCAGAGTCGTGGAAGCGAAGCGGCTGCTGGATTCCGGTAAAGTGGAGTCTGTGCAGGAAGCCACAGAGATGGTACAGATCAGCAGAAGCTCTTTCTACAAATATAAGGACGATATATTTCCATATCATGAAAATGCAAAAGGAAAAACGGTCAATATGGTGATCCAGCTGGATGATGAACCGGGGCTGTTGTCCATGGTATTAAAAACGATTGCGGAATTTCATGCAAACATTCTGACGATTCATCAAAGCGTTCCGGTTAATGGAATTGCTTCATTGTCGCTCAGTATTGATGTGTTCCCTGCGACGGGCAATGTGGAGGATATGAGAAACAGTATTGAATCTGTGCAGGGGATTCATTATGCAAAAATATTAGCCAGGGAGTAAGAAAAATGAAGATTGCAGTTATGGGCTACGGCACCATTGGTTCCGGTGTCGTAGATGTATTAAGAATTAACAAGGAAAAGATCACAAAGCGTGCGGGAGAACCGGTTGATGTCAAATATATTCTTGATCTGCGGGAATTCCCGGGTGACCCTATGGAAGATGCCATTGTACATGATTATCAGACGATCGTAAACGATCCGGAGATCGGCATCGTAGTAGAGACCATGGGAGGCGTGGAGCCGGCATATACGTTTGTAAAGGCAATGCTTGAGGCTGGAAAACAGGTTGCCACTTCCAATAAAAACCTGGTTGCAGCCAAGGGAGCGGAACTGATTAAAATCGCACGGGATCACAACGTAAACTTTCAGTTTGAGGCAAGTGTAGGTGGCGGAATTCCGATTATCCGTCCATTGAATAAATGTCTGACTGCCGATGAGATCGAAGAGATTACAGGTATCTTAAACGGAACCACAAACTACATGCTGACAAAAATGGCAGAGGAAGGTGCAGATTTCGATGAGGTACTGAAAGACGCACAGGAAAAGGGATATGCAGAGAAAGATCCTACTGCGGATATCGAAGGACATGATCCGTGCCGCAAGATTGCCATTTTAACTTCTCTGGTGTGTGGCCGGCAGGTAGATTTTGAGGATATTCACTGCGAGGGAATCACAAAGATCACAGCAGATGATTTTAAGTATGCAAAGGTTTTGAACCGTTCCATTAAGCTTCTTGCATCCAGCCGTAAAGTCGGAAACAGTTACAGTTGTATGGTTGCTCCTTTCATGCTCAGCGCAGAGCATCCTCTTTGCGGAGTAAACGGTGTGTTCAATGGAATCTTCGTACATGGAAATGTACTAGGCGATGCAATGTTCTACGGCAGCGGAGCAGGTAAGCTTCCGACAGCAAGTGCAGTAGTAGCAGATATCGTGGATATGACAAAGCACAAAAATACCAATATTTACATTGACTGGTCACCGGAAAAACTGACACTGGTAGATTACAAAGACAGTGTAAACAGTTTCTTTGTACGCACTTCTTCCGGTAAGGAAACAATCGAAAATGCATTTGGCAGTGTAGAATATGCAGATGCCGGAATTGCAGGAGAGATTGGATTTACTACAAAAGATATGACAGAGGCTGAATTTGAAAAAGCGGCAGCACAGATTGAAGTTCGAAACCGTATCCGTCTTGGATAATTTTCTGGAATGTATATTTCCGCCACGCTGTTTTGTATGCGACCGTCTGCTGGAAACGGCAGATATCCGCAGACAGCGAAATGTTCACGCAGCGTGCCGGAAAAAATTGTATCCCGTTGTGCAGCCGTACTGTTATCATTGCGGAAGCCCGCTTGCGGATACCGAAACAGAATATTGTCAGAATTGCAGAAAGCATCGTTCTTTTGTTGCAGAAGGACGATCGCTTTTTGTATATCGTGGGGCTGTGCAGAAATCCATGTACCGGTTTAAGTATGCAAACCGGAGGAGATATGCCCGTTTTCTGGCGGAGGAAGCCATGCAGCGCTGGGAAAACTGGATGCGGGAAAAAAGGATCGAAGCCATCGTTCCGGTACCGATGTATTCGAAAAAAGAACGGTATCGCGGATATAATCAGGCTGCGCTTTTTGGCAGGGCACTGTCAGAAAAAATGGATATTCCGTGTATTCCGCGTCTGATGATCCGGGTGAAAGATACACGACCACAGAAAGAACTGAATGGCAGAGAAAGAGAAAATAATGTCAAAAATGCTTTTCAGAGTCCGGATAATGTAGTAAAATATAAGAGAATTCTGATTGTGGATGATATTTATACAACCGGATCTACAGTAGAAGCTGTAGCGGAGAGATTAAAAGAAGCGGGTGCGGAACAGGTTTATGTGCTGACTGCCTGCATTGGCAGAGGCTTTTAGGAGGGATACTATGGATGTAAGAAATTGTAAAATGTGTGGCAGATTGTTTAATGTTCTCAACAATGAGCGTATCTGTCCGGCATGCCAGAAAAAACTGGAAGATAAATTTCATGAAGTAAAAGAGTATCTCGAAGAGCATCCGGGCGCTTCTGTAGAGCAGACGGCAACGGACAATGATATTTCAACCAAGCAGATCCGGCAGTGGGTAAGGGAAGAAAGACTGATTCTTTCCACAGCAACGGAAGCAGGGATTGTATGTGAAAAATGCGGGAAACCGATCCGCACGGGACGTTTTTGCGAAAGATGCAAGGAAAGAATGGCAAACGAATTTCAGAATGCCTATCAGAAACCGGAACCTAAGATGGAAAACTTACGCTCTACCAGAGACAGGGACCGTATGAGATATTTAAAAAATGAATAGTGGACAAATAACCAGACCCCGGATATTTCCGGGGCTTTTTTCATGGAAACGGGCGATTGGAAAACAGACTTTGAAAAAAGAACTATCTATGGTATAATAGCAAATAATGCATCATTGTGTCCAAATTCCGGGATGCGTTCGAGACAGGAGTTATCTATGATCAGTGAAGAACGGGTAAAAGAATTATATCATCTTGCAGCATTTGATGAATATGAAAATAAAAAATATCATCAGGCGGGAGAATATACGATGTGGGACTATGTAGGAAAAGAAATTGTAAAAAGTTTCTTTTCGGGAACCATCGCATTTATTCTTCTGATCGTGTTCTGGGGACTTGGGGATATTGATACAATTACGAAATGGATCAATCGCGTGGATCTTACGACGTTCGTCCCGAAACTTATTGTTGCATATGCCGGATTTATGATCGTGTATCTTCTGATTACCGCACGGATCTATTGTGTCCGGTATGCAAAAAGCTATCGCAAGATGAAAGCATATGGAAATCATCTGAAGAGAGCGCGCAGATTACTGCGGGAAGAAAAATAAAGGATGGGGCATAACAGGGAGGATTTATGACGAAGTTGTTGGAAATAAAGGATCAGCTGATCCGGTTTTACAGTAAATATGAAACATATCTGTATCCGATCGTAAAATTTGCCGTTGCACTGGCTCTTTTTACCGTGATCAATACCAATATCGGATTCATGGAGAAAATCAGCCGGTTTCCGGTGGCGTTACTGCTGGCGCTTGTCTGTGCCATTCTGCCGACTGGTGCCATATTATGGATTGGCGCAATTGTGGTGCTTGCGGATATGTATGCGCTTTCCATGGAAGTAGCACTTACCGCACTGATTTTGTTTGCGATTCTGTTCTTTGTATATTTTCGTTTCGCACCGAAAGACGGACTGACGGTTGTGCTTACACCGCTGTGTTTTAAACTGTATATTCCGTATGTGATGCCGGTTGGCAGCAGCCTGCTGCGCAGTGCATATTCTGTGATCGGAGTGGTATGCGGTACGGTTGTCTATTATTTCCTGGACGGAATTCACCGGAATGCAGGAGCACTGATGAGTGCGTCAAATGCAGATGAGGAACAGTCTTCTTCCAAATTTGATATTTCGGTGGGGCAGTTTCTGGGAAATAAAGAAATGTATCTGGTAATCGTTATCTTTGTGATTACTGCCATTGTAGTTTATCTGGTACGCCGGATGGAAGTGGATAATGCCTGGACACTGGCAATTATTTCCGGTGCGCTTATTCAGATTGCCGGATTATTTGTAGGTTATATTGTTCTTGGAGTTACAGGAAAGACATTATGGCTGATAGTCGGCAATATTATTTCCCTGCTTATTGCATTTATCCTTCAGTTTCTGTTTATGAATCTGGATTATGCGCGGACCGAACGGGTGCAGTTTGAGGATGATGATTACTATTATTATGTCAAGGCTGTGCCGAAGAAAATGGTCGCTGTCCGTGAGGTTACGGTAAAACATTTCGGAAATACCGCAAGCATGGGAAAGCGGATTGACCATAGCAGATCCGTGCTGTCTCCGGAAGAGGAAGAGAACAGCCGGAAGGTTATTGCGAAAGAACTGGACATTGATGAGGATTTACTCAAATAAGGGGAACGAAGCATCAAAATAATGAAATGAAGAAAAGAGGAGCCAGATGCAAAATTTTCTGGGAACATTAAGCCAATTTTATGACAATGCAACAGGATTGTTCGGTATGCCGGATATCTCTTTTTCCTTTGTGGATATCGTGGAAATACTGATCATTTCCTTCCTGTTTTATCATATTCTGCTTTGGATTAAAAATACGCGTGCGTGGAATCTGTTCAAAGGAATCATCGTGATTCTGCTGTTTGTACTCGTTGCAGCAATCTTTCAGATGAATACCATCCTCTGGCTGGCAGAAAATACGTTGAGTGTCGGACTGACGGCCCTGGTGATTATTTTCCAACCGGAACTTCGGAAGGCACTTGAGAATCTTGGCGGAAAAAATGTTTTGGGAAAGTTATTTGACTTTGGAAAAGTAGAGGAAAATAAATTTTCCGACCACACAATTGACGAACTGATCAAGGCTTGTTATGCCATGGGGAAAGTAAAAACCGGTGCCCTGATCGTAATAGAAGATGAAATCCTGTTAAATGAATATGTGAGAACAGGAATTGATATTGATGCAATTATCAGCAGCCAGCTGTTAATTAATATATTTGAAAAAAATACTCCGCTTCATGACGGAGCGGTTATTGTACGTGGAGACCGTGTGGTTTCCGCGACCTGTTATCTGCCGTTGTCGGACAGTATGACACTGAGCAAAGATCTGGGAACCAGACACCGTGCAGCTGTAGGAATCAGTGAAGTGAGCGATTCGCTGACGATCGTAGTTTCGGAGGAAACCGGTAAGGTATCAATCGCTATGCGGGGACAGATTTACCGGAATGTCAATGCGGATTTTCTGAGAGGCAAATTAAAGTATCTGCAGAACAGAAATCAACAGATGACCAAACTGGGACTGCTGAAAAGGAGGTTTATGAATGGCAAAAAAGATTCTGAAAACCTTGGTGAATAATCTGGGCTTTAAAATTCTGGCTGTAGTTCTTGCATTTATCTTATGGCTGGTTGTATATAATATTGATGATCCGAAAAAATCAAAAACATTTACAACAAATGTAACGGTAGAAAATGCGTCCGCAGTTACAGATATGAACAAGTGCTATGAAGTGCTGGACGGAACCAACACGGTTACCTTTACTGTGACCGGAAAACGCAGTGAACTTGAAAAACTTGATGACACCGATTTCTCTGCGGTGGCAGATATGAACCGCCTGATCATAAATGACAAGGGGAATAAGGCGAGTGTTCCGATCGAGATCAGTGCCAAGCGGACGTATACATCCGTGAGCATTAACAATAAAAACAAATATATGGAACTTTCCCTGGAAGATCTGATGAGCAGAAGATTTATGATTTCCGCGGACACCAGCGGAAAAGTGGCATCGGGATATGCCCTCGGAGAAGTTTCCGTGACAAACCCGAATGTTTTGAACGTGTCGGGACCGGCATCTATTGTGAAAAAAGTAGATAAGGTTGTGGCTACGATTGATGTGGATGGAATGTCATCGAATCTGACGGATAATGTGATTCCGGTTCTCTATGATTCGGATGGAAATGAAGTGGATACCACCCAGCTGAAGCTGAGCAATACGACAGTGACGATTTCGGCAAAAATCCTGAGTGTAAAGGAAGTACCGCTTGTATTTTCGACAACAGGAACCCCATACGGGGAATACCGGGTAGTGGAGATCAGCAGCACACCGGATACTGTGAAACTGAAAGGGGCATCCAATGTACTCAATCCGCTTGTTTCACTTGAAATTCCGGCAAACGTAATCAATGTGAGCGGGGCAAGGGAAGATGTAAAGACAACGATTGATATTTCCGAATATCTGCCGGACGGCGTGGAACTGGTAGATTCTTCTGCGGCATCCGTTACGGTAACCGTCAGAATTGAAGCGTATGCGTCCAGAACCTATCATCTGCAGACATCTGATATCAGGGTGAACAGTCTGCCGGACGGCCTGAACTTATCTTTTGATAAGGCACAGGTTTCTGTGACGATCAGTGGGCTGCAGGATGATCTGAATAAGCTGAATGCATCGGAGCTGGCAGCATCCATTGATGCCTCCCAGCTGAGCGAGGGAACGCATCAGGTGGAACTTTCACTGAAACTGGATGAAGATCATTATGCATATCAGCCGATTACTGTCAGCGTTACCGTGAAAGCGAAGAATACACAGGACGGAGATACTTCGACAGACAGCGGTGAGGATACCGGCGAATAGTAAAGTATATAAAGGAGTTATAATTATTATGGCAAGAATGTTTGGAACCGATGGAGTCAGAGGAGTTGCGGGGACAGAGCTTACAATTGAACTTGCAATGAAGCTCGGTCAGGCGGGCGCTTATGTTTTAACAAAGGAACAGTCCCACCAGCCGACAATCATCATTGGATGTGATACAAGAATTTCCGGAGGAATGCTTGCAAATGCATTGATGGCAGGAATTTGTTCAGTCGGAGCAAATGCTATTTTTGTGGGAGTTGCCCCGACACCTGCAATTGCATATCTTACAAGGAAACATAAAGTAGATGCAGGGGTTGTGATTTCTGCTTCCCATAATCCGATGGAATTTAACGGAATCAAATTTTTTAATGGAGATGGATATAAATTATCCGATCAGCTGGAGGACGAAATCGAGGCATTGATCCGGAATGATATGGAAGACGTTGTTTTTCCGATCGGACCGGGAATCGGCAGGGTTGAGTATCGGTTTGATATTGTGGATGAGTATATTGCGTTTGAGAAAAAGACGGTTCCGGTAGATCTGTCTGCGTTTAAGATCGTTGTGGACTGTGCAGAAGGCGCAAGTTCCTATACTTCGGTTAAGACGATGAAAGATCTGGGGGCAAATTTGATCGCTATTCATACCAATCCGGATGGAACGAACATTAATTCCAATTGCGGTTCTACCCATATGGACGAACTGTGTGCAAGAGTTGTTTCCGAAAAGGCAGATATCGGTATTGCATTTGACGGAGATGCGGATCGTATGCTTGCTGTAGATGAAAACGGAAAGCTGGTAGATGGAGATCAGATCATGGCGATTTGCGGAAATTTCCTGAAAGAAAACGGAAAACTTGCAAAGGACACCATTGTTGTCACCGTGATGACGAATCTGGGATTCAGTCTGATGGGAGAAAAACAGGGAATTCATGTGGAGAAAACAAAAGTCGGAGACCGTTATGTTCTTGAAAATATGCGGGAAAACGGATATAATCTCGGAGGAGAGCAGTCCGGTCATGTGATTTTTCTGGATGACAACACAACCGGAGACGGACTTCTTTCCGCATTACACTTATTGCAGGTGATGGTGGAAACCAAAAAGAAATTATCAGAACTTGCACAGATCATGGAGGTGCTGCCACAGGCATTGGTCAATGCAAAAGTGCCGAACCATAAAAAAGAAAGTTACATGGAATATTCAGAAATTGCAGAGGCAATCGGTGAACTGGAGAAAAAATTTGCCGGAGAAGGAAGGGTTCTAATCCGTCCATCTGGTACAGAACCATTGGTTCGTGTCATGATCGAAGGCAAAAATCAGGAAGTGATTCAGCAGGAAGCAAAGCAGTTAGCTGATCTGATTACCAAAGTTATGTTATAAGGAGGCGTTCTTATGGTATCCCAAAAAGTAAAAATTATTAATCCTACAGGACTGCACTTACGTCCGGCAGGAAATTTATGCAAAGAGGCAATGAAATATAATAGCAAGATTACATTCGAGTACAGCGGAAATACAGCAAATGCCAAAAGTGTGCTCAGCGTCCTGGGTGCATGTATCAAATCCGGAGATGAGATTACACTTATCTGTGACGGAGAAGATGAACAGGGAGCACTTCGGGAACTGGTCGCTTATGTGGAAAGCGGACTGGGAGAATAAAATTTTTGCGGGGTACAACCGGAAAACTACATGTTAGAGGAAAGTTTTAATGAAAGATAAATACAAGCATTTATTGAATTTTACGGCGAATATCATATCGCTTGCGGTGGAAGCGGCTATGTTCGGATGGGTATGGTATATGCTCTATATTCCGATGCTGGATAAAGCGAATACTTTTTTCAACAGAGGTAACTGGGCAGTGATTGGTATGTATGTACTCTTTGTGTTCTTTTTCACGAAGATATTTGGAGGATACCGGATCGGATATATGCGGATTTCGGATATTATATTATCCCAGATATTGGCAGTGATTCTTGCGATGATTGTTGCATATTTTGAGATCTGTCTGGTAGCCAACGATTATCTGCCACCACAGCCATTGCTTCTGATGACGGTAACAGAGATTATATTTATCGTTCCGTGGGTCGTACTGGTGCGAAAGGCATATACGCGTCTGTATCCGCCGCGCCAGATGCTCGTGATATATGGAAATTATTCGCCGGATGATTTGATTGCAAAGATCAATACCAGAAAGGACAAGTATAATATCTGTGCAGCGGAAAGTTACCGGATAGGTTATGAAAAGCTGTATCCGATGATTCAGAAATATAATGCGGTGGTTCTGTGTGACCTGCCATCGGAAGTACGCAACCAGATTATGAAATACTGTTATCAGGAATCTATCCGCACATATGTTACACCAAAGATTTCAGATATTCTGTTTCGTGGAGCGGATGATATTCATCTGTTTGATACACCGCTGTATCTGTCCCGGAATCAGGGGCTTGGCATTGTAGATCTGTTTGTAAAACGACTGATGGATATTGTGATTTCCCTGATCGGTATTGTAATTGCTTCTCCATTTATGATTGTGATTGCACTTTGCATTAAATTATATGATCACGGTCCGGTATTGTACAAGCAGGAGCGGCTGACAAAAGACGGAGAGCCGTTTATGATCTACAAGTTCCGCAGCATGACCACACATTCCGAGGATGCGGGAGCACGTCTTGCCGCAAAAGAAGATGCACGAATTACGCCGGTCGGTCGTGTGATCCGGGCCATTCATTTTGACGAGCTGCCACAGCTGTTTAATATTTTAAAGGGTGAGATGTCTGTTGTGGGACCCCGCCCGGAGCGTCAGATTATTGCGGATCAGTATACGGAAGAAATTCCGGAATTCGTACTCCGGCTGAAAGTAAAAGCGGGACTGACCGGGTATGCACAGGTATATGGAAAGTATAATACGACACCATATGACAAGTTGAAGCTGGATCTGACGTATATTGAAAATTATTCGGTCTGGATGGATATAAAAATCTTATTCCTGACATTTAAGATTCTTTTTGTAAGAGATAATACAGAGGGAATTGATGAAAAACAGACTACGGCAATTAAGCGATAATTGGACTTTTGAATTGAAATATACAGGGTCCTATGCTATAATCAAAACTATTGCAGTTGGATAGATAAAGGAAATTTTAATTATGAATCATTTTATAGATGATATGAAAAAATATTATAGTTATGCGAAATATTCAGCAAAAGCAGAACTGAAGGCTGAAGTTGCTGGATCATATTTGAATTGGGTCTGGTGGATATTGGAACCGGTATGCTTAATGTTTATTTATGCGTTTATTTTTGGCTTTATCTTTAGTGCAAGAGAAAAGTATTTTACTGCTTTTATTTATATTGGATTGGCAATATGGACATTTTTTAATCAAAATCTAAAAAATAGTGTTACCATCATAAAGAAGAACAAGGGACTTGTATCAAAGGTGTATCTGCCAAAATTTATTTTGCTTGAATCAAAAATGTTTGTTAATGGTTTTAAGATGTTGGTATCTTTTGCAATTGTTGTAGTTTTAATGGTGTATTATCATGTCCATCTGACCTGGAATATTATTTTTATCATTCCGCTTATGGTTTGCCTTTGGTTGGTTACTTTTGGTCTTATGTGTATACTTTGTCATTACGGAGTGTATGTACAGGATCTGTCAAATGTGGTATCCATTGTATTGAAATTGATATTTTATATGACAGGTATCATGTTTTCCATTAGCCACCGAATAGGTAAGGATCATCCAGAATTGGCTACGGTTTTGGGAAAATTTAATCCGATGGCATTTGTTATTGAAAGCAGTCGTAAGTGTCTGATCTATGGAGAAACACCGGAATTGAATGTCCTTCTTATCTGGATTGTAATTGGTGTTGGTTTAAGTTGGATCGGTATTTGTTTGATTTACAAAAATGAAAACAGTTATGTGAAGGTGAGCTGAGCATGGGGAAAAAAGAGATCGCTATAAAAGTTGATAATTTATCAATTCGATACAAGAGTTTGAAATCCTTTTCCATTAAACAGAATTTTCTTCGCTTCCATAAGAATAAACGAGAAACTTTTGAAGCGTTAAAAAATATTTCGTTTGAAGTGGAAGAGGGAGAAATCCTTGGAATCATCGGAAAGAACGGAAGTGGTAAGTCCACCCTTTTGAGATCACTTGCCAATATCTTTTCTCCAGACGAAGGAACAATTGATACGTATGGACATTCGGTTTCACTTTTGTCGATTGGTGTTGGATTTCAGAAACAATTATCAGGAAGAGAGAATATTATATTATCGGGAATGCTTTTGGGATTTTCGGAAGAAGAAATTCGGGCAAAAATGAACCGTATTATTAAGTTCGCGGATTTAGGTAAATTTATTGATATGCCGGTTTCCACCTATTCAAGCGGAATGTATTCTAAACTGGCTTTTTCCATTACCGCGATATTAGAAACGGACATTATGTTAATTGATGAAGTTTTGAGCGTTGGAGATCGAAGATTTAAGAAGAAAAGCTATAAAAAAATGAAAGATCTGATTTCGGATGATAAGAGAACAGTAGTTATCGTTTCTCACAGTATCCCATCATTACGAGAATTGTGTCAAAAGGTTTTGTGGATTAATGATGGAGAAATGATTATGATCGGCGAAGCCAACGAAGTGTTAGACAAATACGAAGCGTTTATGGATGCTGAAGATTAAAACGGAAGGAACAAAGATATGAAGAAAGTAGCTGTAATTGGACTCTATGCTATCAAAAATGCCGGGGACAATATTCTGTGTGAGGCAACGCAGTATTTGATTAAACAAAAGAATCCAGAAGTTCAGATTGTGGAAGTTGATGTCAATCCACGTATAAAATCATACAAAGGGTTAGAACTGATACCATTTTGGATTTCAAAAGTATTGATTCGAATTTCCGGATCTATATTTAAATATGAAAATTCAAGCAAATTTCGCTATTACTATGAATATTTTATGTGGTGGTTAAAAATCAACCGCAAATTTAAGACACAGTTAAAAGACGTTGATGCAATTGTTTTTGCAGGTGGTGGATTCCTCAAATTTCGTACGCAGGGATTAAATTATTATGTAGAGCAAATTATGAAGATCGCCAAAAAAAATAATATTCCTGTTATGATGAACGGAGTCGGAATTGAGGGGTACAGTGAAACAGATATCCGTTGCCAGAGATTAAAGAAAGCAATTAATCAGGATTGTTTTAAAGTGATTACAACACGTGATGATATTGACACTCTGAAAAATAACTATATTGTCAATCCGAACACAAAGATTGCACATGTTGGTGATCCAGCATTATGGGTTCCGGAGTGTTACAATATGAAACGAAATGAGAACCCATCCAATGTTGTCGGAATTAACGTTATCCGAGGAAGAGTTTATCAGGCGTATGGAAATACACTATCTGAGTTTGAACTTCTTAATTTCTATAAAAAGTTAGTGCAGGGAGTAGAGGAACGCGGTTGGGATTGGGTTCTGTTTTCGAATGGTATGGCTGCAGATCAGAAATTTGGCACAATGCTGTTGCGAGCATTAGGATGCAGCGATAGAACAAAGATTCTTCCGACAGCAAACAATTCTGTGGATTTTTTAGAACAGATCCGTTCATTTAAATTAGTCTTTGGTGCAAGATTACATGCACGTATCACATCCTATGCATTGGATGTACCCGTTGTCGGATTGATCTGGAGTGAAAAATTGCGTATTTTTGCAGACGTGATTGGAAAGAAAAATTCTTATTTTGAAGAGAGTGAATTGAATATCGACAATATTCTGGATGCAATGGAAAGAGAAATGAACTCTAACTATGATAAATCAATTCGTGATGATTTGAGAGCTCGAACCAAGAATTATCTCGAAATGTTTATGGACATGCTGGACAACTAAAATAGGAGAATATTGTGTGATGATAAAGAAATTATTTGGCATATTTGAGAAACAGATGGTTGAAGAAAAGTTTCTTCAATGGATATTTCGAACAATTAACAATTTGATTATTTCTATTTTAACATTGGTGTTTCGGCTTATTTCTAGTGTAATCAACATTGTTTTTAAGGTTATCATAAAGATTTTGTCTTATCCGGATAAGGCATTGGCTGTTTTAGCGAGACATCATCTTGCAAAGAAAACACCAGTGGAAAATAAGGTAATGTTCTTAACTTTTCAGGGGGATTATACCTGTAACCCTAAATATATTGCAGAAGAGTTACTGAGGCAGAACTCGGATTATCAGCTCGTGTGGGATGTGAAAACAGCATATCCGACAAGTGATTATCCTATGGGTCTGAAATTCGTCAGACATAATACGTACGAATTTTATAAGGAACTGGCATCGGCAAAGGTTATTATCGAGAATACAAATATTGTAGAGCGTTTATATGCATATAAAAAGAAGGAGCAGTTTTTTTACTTCAGACCTGGCATGGATCGTTGGGTATCAAGCGTCTTGATGGGGATGTTGTTATGGGATTCCGTTGGAAACAGCTTGCAAAGCGTTGTCAGAAGACGGTCGATTACTTATTGTCGAACAGTAATTTTGAAACAGAAGTATTTCGTACGGCATATTGGAAGGATGTACCTTCCATTCTTGTCGGACATGCAAGAAATGATATCTTTTTTATAAAGGATCAAGAGAAGGTTGCCCGGATTAATAAGAAAGTGCACCGTTTCTTAAACATTGATGAAGATACGCATATCTTTTTATTTGCACCGACACATCGTGATGATGTGGATGAGTCCTATCAGCCACTTAATTATGAGATGATTAAGGAAGCACTGGAAGAACGATTTGGTGGCAAGTGGCAGATTGTGATTCGGTTGCACAACCGTTTAAAGAAAGAAAGCCGTTCCTGGTTGAACCTTCTTCCGTCATATGTCTCAGATGCTACTTTTTATGAGGATATGCAGGAACTCCTGCTGTGCACGGATGTTGGTCTGACGGATTATTCCAGCTGGATCTTTGACTTTGTATTGTCCGGCAAACCGGGCTTTATCATTGAATTGAATCTTGAAGATTATGAGAATGCGAGAGGATTTTATTATCCGATCGATACAACTCCATTCCCAATTGCAACGAGCAGTGAAGAGCTTGCGGATAATATCCGTAAATTTGATGCTGAAAAGTATGCAAAAGACAAGGATGTATTTCTGGCTGCGAGAGGCTGCATGGAAGATGGTCATGCGAGTGAACGTATTGTCGAGAAGATCAATGAATTAATGGCCAAATAATATGCTAAATTTTAAGGTGAAACAATTTGTTAAAATTATAATGCAAAATATTGTTTTTCCATTCTTTTATCGGATTGGAAAGATAGCGCCGGTTGATGATCGTCTGGTAATATTTGCGGACTCTCATCATGATGATATTCCATATAGCATGGAAGATCTGTATCAGTGGTTCGAAACAACCGATTACAAGGTACTTAAGCTGACGAAAGACTGTGATGGCGGTAATTATGCAGGCGGGCTAAAGTTTATGCTGCGGTTTATGTTGTGTTATGCAAAGGCACGGTATGTGTTTTTGTGTGATAATTTTCTTCCGGCAGCATCGTGTAATAAGAGAGAGGAAACAACGGTCGTACAAATGTGGCATGCCGGCGGCATGCTAAAAAAGTATGCATATGATACGCCGCGGGATATTCCTGCGTACTATAAGGGGAATGTTTTTAAGAATTACTCTTTGATCCTTACAAGTGCCGAAGCATGTAACAGAGCCTATGTGAGTGGGATGCGTGCTTCACCGGATATTGTTAAGGCGTTAGGACTGAGTCGTACGGACCGCTTTTATCAGCAGCGATACAAGCAGTTGTGTGAGGATGAATTTTATGCGATGTATCCTGAGGCGAGAGGGAAGAAGATCGCATTGTGGGCTCCGACCTTTCGGGGAAATGCTTCGCAACCTGAAATTATCGATTGTTCCTTTATCGGACATTTGCGCAAACAGCTTGGAAATGAATGGTTTTTGGTTGTGAATCTGCATCCGCATATGCAGAAGCACCTAAAAGGAGAACATTGTCCGATTCCAACGGAGCGAATTCTGCCGGTTACGGATGTTCTTATATCGGATTATTCATCGGTAATATATGATTATTTACTACTGATGAGACCAATTGTGTTATATGTACCTGATCTTGACTACTTTGAAAAGAATGATCAGTTTTACATTGATTATAATGAGATGCCGGGCATAATTGTAAAAGAAGAAAGTAAGTTATGCGATGCAATCGTACATGCTGAGGATCGCTTTGACAGGGATAAAATGCAGCGATTTAAAGCAAAGTACATGAATGCATGTGATGGTCATGCTTTGGAAAAGTTAGTCGATTATTTACAATTATCATAAAAGTGGAGGATAAATATTATGGTTTCAGCATTAATTTTTGCAGGTGGAATTGGACAGAGAATGAAGTCTTTGGATATTCCGAAACAGTTTTTGGAAATTGAAGGAAAGCCGATTATCGTACGAACAATGGAGCATTTTTCCAACCATCCGATGGTTGACAATATTGTCGTGGTTTGTGTTGAAAATTGGCTGGATGTCTTAAATCAGGATATTGAGAAATTCGGAATAAAGAAAGTAATTAAAACAGTTCCGGGAGGAGCAACCGGTTATCATTCCATTCATAACGGACTGTTAGAGGTTGCAAAGGTTGCGAGTGATGATGATATTGTCCTTATCTGTGACGGTGTCAGACCGATGCTTAGTGAAGATCTGATCACAACCTGCATCGAGGATGCCAAAAAGTATGAGTCTGCAGTACCGGTAACTCCAAGTATTGATTCTGTTCTTTACAGTGAGGATGGAGAAAATTGCAATAAAAATTATGAACGAAGAAAAAAATGTTCATTACACAGGCTCCGCAGGGATACACCATGCGTAAGATCATGTGGGCTCATGAACAAGCGGAAGAAAAGCATCTTGATCCGGTTTCTTCAGGAGAATTGTTAATTGAATTAGGAGAAAATATTCATATTTTCCAGGGAATCAGAGAGAATATTAAAGTGACAACACCGGAAGATCTTGAATCGCTTCGTGCAATACAATATTATGAGCATTATAAGCAGTTTGCAAAAAAGAAGTATTGAAATACGGATTATAAGAGTGGAGATAAGGCAGCTGAAAAGCTGTCTTATTCTTGCAATATGTCAAAGGAGAAAAAGATGAGTTTCATAAAAGATTATGTAGGAAAAAACTTATACAAAGATGTTACCGAGATTGCAGATACACCGATCGACTGGAATAAGTTTATGAATAAGACGGTTTTGATCACCGGAGCAAACGGTTTTATTGCATACTATCTTACCCTTGCTTTGTTGCTTCAAAATGACCGTAAAAATCTCGGAATTACGGTAATGGGATTGGTTCGTAATCAGGCAAAAGCAGAAGCAAAATACGGAAAAATTCTGGAACGGTCTGATTTGAAACTGGTATCGAAAGATGTATGCGGAGATTTATCGGATCTGGAGCATGCGGATTATATCATTCATGCAGCAAGTCAGGCAACACCGTATTATTTTGAGAATGATCCGGTTGGAACAATTGAGGCAAATACATTGGGCACTTCCAATATTTTACAATATGCCTGCAGGGAAAAGGCACTTGGGGTTCTGATGATTTCGAGTTTAAAAGTATATGGTGAAGTGAAAAACGGAAAACCTGAGATAGAAGAAGAGGATCTTGGGTATATTAATATTGATGATTATTATAACTGCTATGCGACCGGAAAAAGAACCATGGAAACCGTATGCAATTGTTATGTAAAGCAGTATGGACTTCCGGTTAAACTGGCAAGACCGAGCTATATTTACGGAGCCAGCACGTTGCAGGATGATCGTGTATGGGCACAGTTTTTAGCAAATGTTATCCGAAAGGAAGATATTTTGCTGAAAAGTAACGGCGGAGCGTATCGTTCGTTCTGTTATGTGACGGACACGGCAAGTGCTTTACTTACAATTTTACTTAATGGAGAATCCGGTGTGCCTTACAATATTTCCTCAAAGAATTCCGATGTTACCATTCGTAATTTCGCAAAGGCAGCCACAGAGGTATTTCCGGAGAGAAAGTTGAAATTGTCATTTGCAAATAAGGAGGATGAAGCGGAACCGGTATTGGATTATTCAGAAAAAACACCGGAAATCCTGTCAAGTAAACGATTACAGTCATTAGGATGGATCGGCAGAATTGACATCAAAGAAGGAATCAGACGTGCGGTTCTGACAATGGAAGAAAGAGAAAGCTAGAGATGAAACGAATTACAAAATATGTATGTCTGATTTTGTCAGCTGTTGTGACAGTACTTTTGTTCGGTACTGATACAAAAGCTTATGCGGCACAAAATCAGGAAATGAATTTATATGGAATATATGTGAATTCGAATGAAAAAGGTGATTCCGTTTTACTGGAATCAAAAGGGCATTATTTACTTATGGACCTGGGCATGTCTTCACACATGCCTGCAATCTGTCAGGAACTTGATCGATTGGGTGTTACCAATATTGATCTGTATCTAAGTCATCTGCATGTAGATCATGTGGGAGGAAGCCGTCAGGACTGGCTTTATGGATTGAAATATCTGTATGATTACGGAATACAGATTGATACTTTGTATCTCCCGGACCCGGTTGTTGCACCGGAATCCGCCGGCTATGCACAGAAGTATGAAGCTTTGTGTCATTTTATGGATCAGTATATGGGCGGAAGGAACTCCATGGTATATCTGCAGAAGGGGACTTGTTTTCGAATCGGGGATGTTATGGCAAATGTAATCGGTCCTGATCTTGATTTCGTAAACAGTATTCATCCGTCAACTTATAATGGTAAAGTTTCGGAAGGTGATATTGGAACAGAATATGGTGATCGGGTCCCGAATACGTATTACGAAAACAATTGCTCTCTGATCACAAAATTTACCTGTGGAGATGTGTCATATCTTACAACAGGGGATATGCTTAGAGATGAAGCGGATTCTCTGGTAAAGACATTAGGCTATGAATTGCATGCAGATATTTACAAGATGGCACATCATGGTACTGCGACAGGTAATACGTCGATGCTGCTGAATTATGTCGATCCGATATATTCTTTTGCACAGAATGCGGGAAATGCTTATATTGACGCGCAAACCGGAGAGTGGCGGTTTGAGAGTTCGTGTAAAGTTACACGTGCAACCAGTATGCCTTATTATATTGCATCTGAAAAGAAAACAATCATTTACCATGTCAAAAATGGTTCTATTGAGCTGTATAAAGGCAATACGATTCCGACCGCAAAGAAATTGACCGGATGGGTTGGCGTATACGGTGCGGACGGAACGAATCGCCAAAAGGACTTTTACTATATTGACGAAGACGGAATGCCATTAACCGGTATTCAGGAAATCGGAAATCGTACGTACTTCTTTAATGAAGGAGGTCGTATGGGATACGGTAATTATGATAAGTTTGGTAACTATGATCCGTGGGTTGTTTACAAAAATGGGAAAAAGCGGTATTTTATGTGGTCTGAAACAGGAAATTTGGCTTACATGAAAACCGGCTTTTCAAAAGTGAGAGGTGTATTGTATTATTTTAACAGCGAGGGAATCAAACTCGAAGGGGACGAAGATTTTTCGCTGAGAGACATTGGAGCATATACCTATGGTGTAGAACCGGACGGAGAGATCGTGACGGACGAGCTTCGTAATTATGAGAATCAAAATTATTACTTCCAGTCAAATGGAAGGATGGCCCAGCAGCAGTTTGTTGAATTGGATGAAGGAACTGCGTATTTTGGCGTCTATGGAACGCAGGTATTTGACAAAATGGTGACCAGGGGAGGTAAAACCTATTATCTGGATGAATCCGGTTATATGGCGCAGGACTGTTTCCTGGAAATGAATGGAAAGGAATACCATTTTGATGATGACGGCGTTATGGCATGCAGGAAATTTGTTCGACGCGCCGGTAAAACTTATTATTACGGAAAATACGGAACAAAAGTTACCGATCAGTTTATTACGCTTGCCGGTAAAGAATATTATTTGGATGAGCAGGGTGTCCTGATGCGTAACACAATGTTTGATGTGGGGAATAGTACCTATTATGTCGATGCAAACGGAGTATTGGCTACACAAAAGAAGGTAAAATACAGAGGACATATTTATTATTTCGGAAAGTATTCTACAATGGTAAGAAATAAGAAGGTAAGAATACAGGGAGCTGCTTACTACTTTGTGACCGGACGGACAGATGTATACAGACATGAAAACAACGATTGGAAAGAAAGTGTATCAGATTGACTCGGAAGGTAAAATGAAGATCGTAAAGTAAGGAGCGTAAGATGAAGCCATTGATATCAGTTATAATACCTGCCTATAATGCTCAAAAGTATATTCGGCAGGCTGTGGAATCCGTGATACAGCAGACCACCGATGCCGATATCGAAGTGTTGGTTATTGATGATGGCTCGACAGATTCTACGAAAGAAATTGTGTACGAACTGCAGGAGGAATGCCGAAACCGAAAAATGGATCATCGAGAAATCTGTGATTGCCCAAATGAAAAGAATATGGGTGTCGCAGAATCGAGAAATAATGGAATAAGGAAGGCAAACGGTGAGTATATCGCCTTTTTGGATGCAGATGACTGGTGGGAGAATGAAAAGATTGAAAAACAGCTACAGGCACTTGAAGCATCTAAGGCAGTATTATGTGCTACAGCACGTGAGCTGGTAAGGGCTGATGGAAAAACTTTAGATCGAATTATTGAGATCCCTGAGTGCATACAGTATCAAGCACTGTTAAAGACAAATTGTATTCCGTGTTCTTCTGTGATTCTGAAGACAGAAGTTGCACGTGAGTTTTATATGTGCCATGATGAATTGCATGAGGATTATATTATGTGGCTTAAAATTTTAAAAAAATATGGAAATGCCATCGGAGTGAATGAACCATTAGTAAAATGTAGAATGAGTGAAGGCGGTAAGTCGCGAAATAAATTAAAATCGGCAAGAATGCAGTATGGAGTATATCGTTACATTGGTTTTAACCGAATGAAAGCATTTTATTATATGATATACTATACGATTAATGGTATACGAAAATATTTCTAAAAAATGAAAAAGGAATATAGGGGGCATTTTTAGAAATTGGGGAGTTGCTGTTAATTATAATTATTAGTCGCTAAAATTTTAAAGAATTATAGTGAAGATATTAAAAACGGAGAAAGTACATGGAAACAAAAGATAAAAAGAAAAGCAAGTGGAAAATCACAGCCGGAGTAATTCTGATCATCCAATTGTTACTGAGCATGGCAACGGTCGGAGTTGTTTTGTGGCTGAATATTGTTCCAACGCTGTATGTGATCCTGCTTGGATTAATTTTTCTGCTGTTACTTATTATAGAATATTGTCTGTTTTATTTTGGCAAAAAGAAAAAGGGAAAGAAAAAGACAGGATGCTATGTCAGACGTGCAATTGGAGTGATTCTTTCCCTTGTATGTATGGTTGTATGTGCAGGTGGTTCCTACATGCTTGTAAAGGCCGGAAATACGCTCGATAATATTGCCGGAAATGTAAAGACCACCGATACCGTATCCGCCTATGTGATGACGGATGATCCGGCACAGACACTGATGGATGCGAAAGACTATGTGTTTGCGATTACCGAAAAATACGATTACGAACATACCCAAAAGGCAATCGAAAAGATCAATGAAACTGTCGGGACACAGATCCGTACGCAGGTGTATGACAACATTCCTGATATGGTACAGGCATTGTATGAGGGAAGCGCTGATGCAATGCTGATGAATGTGGCATATGTGGATGTGGTAGAGGCACAGGATGGATATGAAACATTTTCTTCAAGAACAAGAACACTGTATGACCATGAAGAAGAAAATGTGGTTACGGAAGATTCACAGACTGCAGAAAAATCAATTACAACAGATCCGTTTGTGGTTTATATCAGTGGTTCGGATACCAGAAACCTTACACTTACTACCAGCCGCAGTGATGTCAATATTCTTGCGGTTGTCAATCCGTCCACGAAGCAGGTGCTTCTTATTAATACACCGAGAGATTACTATGTGGATACGGCAGCGTCAGCAGGAGCAAAAGATAAACTGACCCATTGCGGAATGTATGGAATTGACTGTTCCATGGCAACACTTGGAAATCTGTATGATGAACATGTAGATTATTACGTGCAGATCAACTTTAACGGATTTAAGACACTTGTGGATGCTGTGGGAGGAATTACCGTGGAATCGGAAAAGGCTTTCCGCACCAGTGAGGGTGGATTTTATATCAATCAGGGAACGAACCAGTTAAATGGTACGGTGGCACTTTCCTATGTACGGGAGAGAAAGTCTTTTGCGGATGGGGACAATTCCAGGGGAAGACATCAGATGCAGGCAATCGAGGCACTGATTAAAAAGATTTCTTCCGGAACAACGGTGCTTGGTAATTATTCCGCAATCATGGACAGCATGTCAGGAATGTTTATGACAAGTATGAGCTCGTCAGATATTTCCGCACTGGTGAAAATGCAATTATCCGATCTGGCTGCCTGGAATGTAAAGTCTTATGCAGTTACGGGAACAGGCGGATCATCGACCACCTATTCCATGCCTACGAAACGAAGCTATGCATGTATCCGGATGAGGTGCAGGTAAAATATGCAGAGCAGCTTGTCAATAAAGTCGTTGAGGGACAGATCCTGACAGATGCTGATCTGGAGATTCCGGATAATGTTGTACAGTGATGGAAAATTACAGTGAGGAAAAGATATGAAGTTCCGAAAAGAAACAGCTGAGAAAAAGAGAATCCGGCAAGTGATGGGAATGCTGCTGGCAGTGACCGTGCTGCTTGCGGGAACTCCGTATACCGCGGTGGCTGCGGATATTGTGAAGGATACGGATGGCATCGCATATGCACAGGATGCCGAAGGATTTGTTTACCAGATCCCAAAAGGGGCAACAACCAAAAAAGGCTGTACTATTTATATGTATACGGGGTCGAAAACTTCCGTTACATTTCCGGAAAAATGTAATGCTTATACCGTTACCGGTATCGGAACGGATCTCAGCCAGCTTATTCTGACAAATCTTTGTACCGTAAAGATTCCGTCCGGATATACTACGATAGAAAATCTGGCATTTCAGAATCAGACACAGCTGTACCGGATCGAGATCCCGGCAAGTGTAAAAACGATTGGAAAAGATGCATTTGCAGGATGCAACAGGACAAAACTCACAATTGTTACTCCTTATGGTTCTGCTGCGGAAACATATGCAAAAGCAAATGGTATCCATTACAGTAATCAAACCTCTTTACAGATAAAGGCAGGGTATGGTAAACTGTATGTCGGTGAGAACAGACAGATCGCAGTGTTAAATGCTTCTGTAGCACCTGTCTGGAAGAGTTCCAACAGCAAAGTGCTGTCAGTAGATGAAGAAGGAAAACTGATTGCCAAAAAAACCGGAACTGCAACACTAACGGCATCCATTGGGAAAAAGACATATACCTATCCGTATACTGTAGTTGCCCGGAAACAGGAAAATGTGCTGGATGTTATCTGGAACCAGTATGTGACATCCGGGATGAGCGATTATGAAAAGGCAGTTGCCGCCCAGCAGTGGATGCAGCAGAATGTTTCCCCGAATGGAACATCGGTTCTGGCACAGAAAGCACTCGAGCAGGGCAAGGCAAATTATAAGGGGGTTTGTGAAGCTTATCAGTTGATTATGAAGCATTATGGCATATCCGCCAAAGTGGTCAACGGCAAAAAACATATGGAAAATTCTGTCGTGATCGCCGGTAAAAAATATACAGCATCAACGCTGGAAACTTCAGCGAATGCAGATAAAACATATACTACAACAACCATCCCGGGACTTGCGGTGAACCGGGTAACCATGGTTCTTTCCAAAGGCAGGACCGGCACGTTTAAAGTGACCGGACAAAGCAAAGGAATTACCTGGTCCAGCAGCAACACGAAGGTTGCGGTAGTAAATGCCAGTGGCAAAGTGACGGCAAAGGGTACCGGCACAGCCAAAGTAACATTGAAAGTAAACGGGAAAACATTTGCCTGCACCGTTTGCGTAAATCCATGAAAAGATTGAAAGGAGAAATTGAAAGAATGAAAAAAGTAATGAAGAGGGTAATTACGGCATGTCTGGCTTTTGCCATGATTCTGGCGCTGGTGACACCGGCATCTGTGGAGGCAGCCACAAAGAATGAGAGCTTAACACTTTATAAGGGAGAAACCTATACCTGGTATCTTACCGGTGTAAAGTCATTGAGCAGTGCATCCAGCTCCAAGAAGGCAGTTGCAACCGTGAAGGCAAATAAGTCAAAGAAGCAGTATACGATTTCCGCAAAGAAAGCCGGAAACACAGTAGTAACCGTAAAAGGAAAAGATTATTCCGGACATACGCAGACATTAAAAGTAAAAGTAACGGTTGCGGAGCCGAAGTTTGACCTTAAGCTTCAGAAACTGGATGGAAATTATATTCTGATCCGTGTGAAAAACAATACGAAGGCAACGTTTGACCGGTTGGCGGTACGCTACTCATTAAAGAACAGTTCCGGATCTGAGGTTGCAGCAAAAGATGAGATTGTTTATCGTGTAATGAGTGGAAAGACTGCATACGAAAGTATTTATGTCTCATCTGCGGCAGATGTTGATATTTCGCAGTCCAGTGTAAAGATTACGGCATTTGACAGAAATCCGGAACAGAAATATAAAGTGCTGGGAAAAGATAAGCTTTCCGTTACTGTCACAGATGAACAGGTATCAGATTCCAGTATTTCATTTAAGCTGAAAAAGGTAAACAAAACAAGTCAGTATGTGTATGGAGAAATTTATATTATCAGCTATGATGCAAACGGAACCATCATAGATGTATCTACCAGCTCCTTATACCTGGATAAAAAGGAAACCAAAACTACTTCGGAAACCGTTTCCAAGAGCCCTTACAGCCATCCGAATTTCGACCATTATGAGATCGTATACGGTGGATACTATACAACAAAATAAATTTCGGTCATTCTTAGATGATTATAAGGATAAGGGTGGAATCATTGTGATTCTGCCCTTGTTTTATTGAAAATGAGGGTGACAAAATAAAAAAATTCAGAAAACGGTTAAGAAATGGCAAAGATGTCCGATATATATTGTGTAGGTAAACAAAAAGAACGCCAATCATGGAAGGGAGGCGCGTTACCGCAGCAATCAAGGATAGATATCAGACAATTGTACCCGTAGGAAGCATTATCGCGATCACTTATCGTTCTCCGCGTGAGAATCATGGGGAATCACAGATGAAGCAGAAGAAGGCATCGTTTGCAGGTATGCTGGATCAGCAGATGCAGATGCTCAGTGTTGGGAAGGAGGAAAATTCAACATTTCAGATATATTGCTAGAACATAACGAATGAACGCCGTGTCGATACCAGTGTGTACGATGCGGCGTTTTTGTGTTATGATAGGAATAAACAAATTTTATAAGGGAGTACAACATGATCAGAAATATAATCTTTGATGTGGGAAAGGTCCTGGTTTCCTACGAGCCGGATGCGTATATGCAGCGTCTGGGAATCAGTAAAGAAAAACAGAAAAAAATTAATGAAGCAATGTTTCAAAACAAATTGTGGGATACGTCCGATCAGGGACTTGGGACACCGGATGAATTCTTACAGAAATTTATTGCGGGAGCACCCGAACTGGCAGACGAAATTACGAAAATCCATAAAACCGTCGGAAATACCGTGGAACTGTTCCCGTATGCCATGGAATGGATTCTCGATCTGAAGGCAAGAGGATATCATGTGTATATCCTTTCCAACTACAGTGAAAACATGCTGGATCAGACAAAGGATAAACTGAAATTTCTTCCGCTTATGGATGGCATTGTTTTTTCATATAAAATAAAGAAAATGAAGCCGGATCCGGAAATTTATGAATATCTGTGTGATGAATACTGGTTGGAACCGGAAGAGAGTGTATTTATCGATGACCGTCCGGTAAATATAGAGGGGGCAAAAAACTGTGGCATTCACGGAATCGTTTTTCATTCCTACGAGCAGGCAAAAAAGGAGCTGGATGAGTTTCTTAAGGAATTCTAATATTTCCGTGAAAAACTTTTCAAAAAACCAAGATTGTGATAAAATGGCATACAGCAATTGAGTTTCAGAAAATTGCAAGTGGAGAGAATTTAAAAATCTTGGGCGAAGCATAGAATATGTATCGCAAGGAGTGCAGATCAGGAGGATAGGAAAATCATGGATTACAGACAGGAATATGACAAGTGGTGTAATGACCCGTATTTCGATGAGCAGACAAGGGAAGAACTGAAGGCAATTGCCGGGGACGAGAAAGAAATCGAAGATCGTTTTTATCGTACGCTGGAATTTGGAACCGCCGGATTGCGGGGCGTGATTGGTGCTGGAACGAACCGTATGAATATCTACACCGTGCGTCAGGCAACACAGGGACTGGCAAACTATATTCTGGCGCAGGGAGGACAGGAAAAAGGTGTGGCAATTGCACACGATTCCCGTCTGATGGCAGATGAATTTACGGATGCAGCAGCGCTTTGTCTTGCCGCAAATGGAATCAGGACATATGTTTTCAAAAGTCTGCGTCCGGTACCGGAACTGTCATTTGCTGTCCGGAAACTCGGATGCATTGCAGGTATTGTAATTACTGCCAGCCACAACCCGAGAGAATATAACGGATATAAAGTATACTGGGAAGACGGTGCACAGGTAACACCACCACATGATACCGGTATTATGGCAGAAGTTGCAAAAGTTACTTCTTTTGATATGGTAAAAACCATGGAGAAAGAGAAAGCACAGGCAGAAGGGCTGTATCAGATCATCAGCGACGATGTGGATGAATCCTATTTTGCAGAACTGAGAAATTTATCCATTCATCCGGAGATCATCAAAAAGATGGCAAAGGATATCAAGATCGTTTATACACCATTGCATGGAACCGGTCTTGGCCCGGTTAAGCGTGTGCTGAGTGATCTGGGATTTGAAAATGTATACATTGAGCCACAGCAGGCAGTTGCGGATGGCCATTTCCCGACCGCACCGTATCCGAACCCGGAGAATCCGGATGCATGGGAACTGGCACTTAAGCTTGCAAAGGAAAAGGATGCAGATCTGGTTCTGGCAACGGACCCGGATGCAGATCGTCTTGGAGTATACTGTAAGGATACAAAGAGCGGGGAGTATGTAACCTTTACCGGAAATATGTCAGCCATGCTGATCGCAGAATATATTCTGGGACAGAAACGTGCAAACAATTCTATGCCGGAGAATCCGGTACTGGTAGAATCCATTGTTTCCACCGACATGGCAAAGGCAATCGCAAAGGCATACGATGTGGAGCTGGTAGAAGTACTGACCGGATTTAAGTATATTGGTGAGCAGATGCTTAAATATGAAAAATCCGGAGAAAAGAATTATGTGTTCGGATTTGAAGAAAGTTACGGATGTCTTCCTGGCACTTATGCAAGGGATAAGGATGCACCGGCAGCCGTATGTATGCTGTGTGAGGTTGCTGCTTTCTATAAATCACAGGGAAAGACACTCTGGGATGGTATGATTGACATGTACGAAAAGTACGGATATTACCGGGAAGGAATCGCAACCATGACACTTAAGGGTATCGATGGTGCGGCACAGATTCAGCAGATTATGGATCGTGCAAGAAAGAGCACTCCGGAAAAACTCGGAGCCTTTGATGTGCTTGCTGTTCGTGATTACAAAGCAGATACACGCAAGGATTTAAAGACCGGGGAGGTGACTGCTACCGGACTTCCGTCTTCCAATGTCCTGTATTATGAGTTATCCGATAATGCATGGTGCTGTGTACGTCCATCCGGAACAGAACCGAAGATTAAATTTTATGTCGGTGTTAAGGGAGATACCCTGGATGGTGCAGATCAGATGCTGGAAGAATTAAAGGCAGAAGTGTTAAAGCACTTTGAATAATCGGTAGACAGTTATGATGAAAATATACATTTGTCCGCAATGTGGATGGCTCCGTATGGTTTCCAGACGAAAAGATGTCGAATGTCATCAGTGTGGGAACGCGCAGATGCGGCTGACCAATCTCGACCTGGAGAAATATACTTCCATGTCGGAACAGGACCGCATCAGTTATGCAGACGCATGGCTGTATATACACAATAGGCAAAAGGATTAAAAAAATGGCAGATAATAGAAGAAGAAAAAAGAGAAGAAAGAAAAAGAAGAGCAGAAAGATTGTATTGTTTGTATTTGAAATTCTGCTTCTCGCAATCCTGCTTGTCGCTGCGTATTTTATTGGCATGGTAAATCGTGTGAAATATGAAAATATGAGTGAGACGGAGGCAGGAATTAATGATGATCTCAGCAAAGATACCTTGGAGTCTTTGGAAGGATATACCAATATTGCAGTGTTTGGTCTGGATAACCGGAGTGCAAATAACTACCAAGAGGGAAATTCCGATGTTGTCATGATTGCAAGTATTGATAATAAGACAAAAAATGTCAAACTGGTATCGGTATACCGTGATACATTTCTGTCAGTCGGAGGCGGCACTTATTTCAAGTGTAACAATGCTTATGCCAGAGGCGGGGCAAAACAGGCGGTTCAGATGTTAAATTCCAATCTGGATCTGGATATCAAGGAATATGTGTGTGTGGACTGGGCAGCTGTCGTAGAAGTGATTGATGATCTGGGAGGACTGGATCTGAATATTACCCAGGGTGAGATGAACCAGATCAACAAGTACAAGAAAGATGTGGACGGCGTAACCGGAAAGAATACCCCGAATGTGACACAGTACGGTCTGGTGCATCTGGACGGAACACAGGCAACCACATATGCCAGAATCCGTAAACTTTCCGGAGATGACTTTAAACGTGCATCCCGTCAGAGAATTGTGCTGCAGGCGATGCTGGAGAAAGCAAAGAAGGCAAATCCGGCAACTTTGGTGAAAATCTGCAACAGTGTGGTAGATGATATTTCCACAACACTTTCGCTGGATCAGATGGTGAGTCTGGCGAAAGATGTAACCAAGTACAAAATCAGCAGCACCACTGGTTTTCCAACAGATCTGACTACGAAAAACATGCCGAGATGCGGAGATACGGTTATCCCGGCTGATCTTGTGACGAATGTAAAAAAACTGCATGAATACATGTTTGATGATGCCACGTATACACCATCACAGACGGTGCAGGCAATCTCTGACACGATTGTAAATACAACCGGAATCACGGCAGATTCTGCAAAAATTAACACATCGGATTATAACGAGACTGTAGGTGCCACAGGCACGGATGAGATTCAGAAGGGATCAGAAACTACTGGCGGAACAAATGTACAGTAATCAATTGGGAAATAAGAGTAGACCAATCGGCATGATTGGTCTACTGTTGTCATTGGAGAGGAAAGTCAATAAAGATAAAGGAGAACGTTTCCATGAACGAACAGGTAAAGAACAATATTATGGAGTATAAGCAGAAATATTTACAGAAACTGACAGATGCACAGGTGCCGGAGAAACTGGAAAAACAGCTGGAGGAAATGGACTGGTCCTGTCTGGAACTGATTCATCAGAAAAAACAGCAAAGAGGAACGTTTGCGCCACTGCAGGCGACCGAACTTTCCGAAATCCGAAAGAAGGAAGATCTGTATCGGGAAACGGGACTGAAAGCACTCCGGGAAGGAAAAGTCGGTGCGATTCTTCTGGCGGGAGGACAGGGTACCCGGCTGGGATTTGACAAGGCAAAAGGCATGTTTAATATCGGAGTGACGAAAACACTCTATATTTTTGAACAGCTGATAAAAAATCTGATGCAGGTAAAACATGAGGCAGGCGTGTGGATTCCGCTTTATATTATGACCAGTGAAAAAAACGATGCACAGACACGGGCGTTTTTTGAAGAACATGATTTTTTCGGATATGACAGCAGTTATGTGAAATTTTTTGTGCAGGAAATGGTTCCGGCGGTCGATTTTGATGGAAACATACTGATGGAATCGGAGGATTCTCTCGCGATGTCTCCGAATGGAAACGGTGGATGGTTTAAATCCATGCTTCGGGCACATCTGGATGAAGATATCCGGACACGTGGAATTGAATGGCTGAATGTTTTTGCCGTGGACAATGTATTGCAGAGGATTGCGGATCCGGTGTTTGTCGGGGCAACGATTTTGTCTGGATGTGTGTGTGGTTCGAAAGTCGTGCGTAAGGTTTCTCCGTATGAACGTGTGGGTGCAATGTGTCTGGAAGATGGAAAACCATCGATTGTCGAATACTATGAACTGACACCGGAGATGGCAGAGGCTGTCAATGAAAATGGTTCGCTGCTTTACGGGTTCGGTGTGATTTTAAATTATCTGTTCCGTGTGGATAAGCTGATGGAGATTGTAAAAACAAATCTTCCGATGCATATTGTAGAGAAGAAGGTTCCGTATCTGGATGAAAGCGGTCAGCTGCAGAAACCGAAGGAGCCGAATGCCTACAAATTTGAAACACTCATACTGGATATGGTGTATATGATGGATAATTGTCTTCCGTTTGAGGTTGAGCGGGAAAAGGAATTTGCACCGGTGAAAAATGCGCTCGGAACTGATTCGGTAGAGTCTGCCAGAGAACTGTTAAAGAAAAATGGCATTGCAATTTAACAGGGATTTACAAAATTTACAGAACTTTGTCACAATTTGAACACAGTTGACAGGTAGAATTCTCCTTAGAAAACAGGAAAGGAGTTTTTCATTATGGATAACAACTATTATAATAATATGAATCAAAATCAGAATCAGAGTACACAAAATAATCAGAATGGATACAATCCGTACAATAGTAACAGTCAGGGACAGACATACCAGAATACATCATACAATGCGTACAATCCGTATCAGCAGCCGACCGGAGGCTCGGCACCCCGGAAACCGCGTCGCAGGTCCGGATTTGGAGCTACCATTGGTAAGTGTGCGGCAGTTGCTCTGGTCTTTGGTCTGGTAGCCGGAGGTGTATTTACCGGGGTCAGCTATGTAGGAACCAAAGCGCTGGGAGTTTCCGGACAGAATGTAAGCAGTTCAAAGAGTTCTTCTTCCGCGAAAGTCAGCCAGACGAGTACCGGCAATGCAGCGGATCTTTCCGATGTTTCCGCAATCGCAAAAGAGGCAATGCCGAGTATTGTGGCAATTACAAATACCGGAACAGTATCCTATCAGACATTCTGGGGGACACAGCAGCAGCAGAGTGAGAGTGCAGGGTCCGGTATTATTATCAAACAGGACAGTAAATATCTTTACATTGCAACAAACAACCACGTAGTCGCAGATGCCGATTCACTGAAAGTGCAGTTTGTGGATAACGAAACCGTAGAATGCAAGGTACAGGGCACCGATGCTTCGGATGATCTGGCAGTGGTTAAAGTACCGCTGAGTGATATTAAAGATTCTACATTAAAAGAGATCAAGGTAGCTTCGGCAAACGAGGATTCCGAAACTCTGGAGGTTGGTCAGGGCGTTATCGCCATCGGTAATGCACTTGGTTACGGACAGTCCGTTACCAACGGTATTATCAGTGCGTTAGGAAGAACCGTTACCGTGCAGGATGAACAGACCGGAGAGACCGTGGTCAATAACAACATGATCCAGACCAATGCAGCAATTAACCCTGGCAACAGCGGTGGTGCACTGCTGAATGCAAGCGGAGAGGTCGTTGGTATCAACTCTGCAAAATATTCCGATACGAGTGTAGAGGGATTTGGTTATGCAATCCCGATGTCAGATGCCATGCCGATCGTTGAACAGCTGATTGAAAAAGGACAGGTAGATCAGTCCAAGGCTGCATTCCTCGGTATTCAGGGACAGGATATTTCCTCCAGTGTTGCCAGTGCTTATAACATGCCGCAGGGTGTATATGTATATCAGGTTGTTTCCGGATCACCGGCAGAAAAAGCAGGACTTCGTCAGGGCGATATTATTACAGAATTTGACGGCCAGACGATTACCGGTATGACGCAGCTGAAACAGCTGATCGCATCCCACAAATCAGGGGATGAAGTAAAAATGACGATGGAACGGCTGGGAAATGGCTACAAGGAAAAATCCATTACCGTGACACTTGCAGCACAGTCCGATTTTGTATCTGAGAGCAATTCCGATAATTCCAATGATTCTCAGAACTCACAGGATTCCGGTAACTCCGGCGATTCCAGAAACTCGGAAAATTCCGATAATTCCGGCAACTCCGGTTTCTTCGATGGATTTGGTGGATCAAATAATTAATGACAAATTGCATAAGATGCGCTATAATAGATTGTCCGAACATAATTCGGGCAATCTATTTTGTATTTTAAAGCAACACTGCCTGTGGCAGCAGACAATGCTATGGGGTAGTTGCAGTTTTAGAAACAGGAGTCAGACAAAAATGAATAGGATAAAAGATCTGGTCATTCAGTTCTGTAAGTTTGGTGCGGTCGGTGGATTGTGCTTTGGCATTGATTATGGACTGATGATCTTTTTGACAGAGACACATATCATGCATTATTTTGCATCCAGTGCCGTGTCGTTTACCGTATCCGTTATTGTGAATTATATCCTGAGCATGCGTTTTGTTTTTATTGGAAAGGAAGACATGACGAAGGCACAGGAGATGGTTATTTTTGTGGCACTCAGTATGATCGGGCTTGTGATGAACCAGATGATCATGTGGTTTGCCGTAGAACATTTAGGAATGTTTTATGCAGTAGCAAAAATATTCTCCACCATGTTAGTTACTACGTATAATTTTATCTCCAGAAAAAGATTCCTGGAAGCATAAGCCGGGGTTGGAGAGTTAGGAGGATGTATGAAAAAGAAAAGAATTGTAATCGCATTGGGACATGAAGCTCTTGGAAGTACACTGCCGGAACAGCAGAAGGCAGCTGCGCGTACTGCAAAAGCAGTTGCGGATTTTATCCGCGAAGATTATCAGGTGGTTATTACACACAGCAATGGACCGCAGGTTGGCATGATCCATACGGCAATGAACGAATTCTGCCGTCTGTATCCGGAATATACAGCAACTCCGACGTCTGTCTGCTCTGCGATGAGTCAGGGATATATCGGATATGATCTGCAGAATGCCATTCGTACCGAGTTATTAAACCGCGGAATCTATAAGACAGTTTCTACGGTTCTGACACAGGTTGTCGTTGATCCGTATGATGAGGCATTTTATCATCCAACCAAAGTGATTGGTCGTGTGATGACAAAAGAAGAAGCAGAGGAAGAAGAAAAGAAGGGGAATCATGTGACAGAGGTGGAAGGCGGATACCGCCGTATTGTGGCATCTCCAAAGCCAATGGATATCGTGGAAATTGATGCAATTTCCGCACTGTCCGATGCCGATCAGGTTGTCATTGCCTGTGGTGGAGGTGGAATCCCGGTTCTGGCACAGAACAACCGTCTGCAGGGAGCTAGTGCTGTCATTGAGAAGGATCTTGCAGCCGGAAAGCTTGCAGAACTTCTGGATGCGGATATGCTGGTGATCCTTACGAGTGTAGATAAGGTTTGCCTGAATTATGGCAAAGAAGACGAGGTAAAGCTGGATACCCTTTCTCTTGCCGATGCAAAGAAATATCTTGCGGCAGGAGAATTCGGAGAAGGAACCATGGCACCTAAGATTGAAGCTGCAATTGACTTCATTGGAGAGTCTGCGATCCGTTCTGTTCTTGTAACCAAATTAAATAAAGAAGCAGGAGAGATTACCGGTGGTATGGGAACTCTGATCAAGAAATAGTAGTTTTTTGCAGGAGGCACAAAATGAATCGAATTAAGAGTTTTACAATCAATCACAATCTTCTGATGCCGGGATTTTATATTTCCCGTGAAGATGGGGATGTGATTACCTATGATCTGCGTACGCGCAAGCCGAACGCAGGAGATTATATGGACAATGCAACCATGCATTCTCTGGAGCATATGTTTGCTACCTATATTCGCAATTCCGAGATGGGAAATGAAGTTGTCTATTTTGGACCGATGGGATGTCAGACTGGATTTTATTTGCTGGTTCGTAACAGCAGAAGTCCGAAAGAAGTGTTTGCTATGACAAAAGAGGTTTTGAGACAGATTTATGATCATAAAGGAGAGGTATTCGGTAAGTCTGCAATTGAGTGCGGACATTATGAAAATTTATCTCTCGCAGCGGCAAAGGCAGAAGCGGCAACCTATCTTGCTGTGCTGGAAGAACAGACAAATATGGATTTTACATATCCGGAATAAAACAGATTGCAGGAGGAAAAGATACATGAGAATCGGAGTAATTGGTGCGATGCAGATTGAGGTGGATAACCTGAAAGCATCCATGAGCGATATCAGCACGAAAGAATACAGTGGTGTCACCTATGTGTGTGGAACCATTGGGGACAAAGAAGTGGTTGCAGCAGTGTGTGGAATCGGCAAGGTGTTTGCCGCGATCTGTGCGGAGGCAATGATTCTGGAGTTTCATGTGGATTATGTGATCAATATCGGTGTGGGTGGTACGCTTTGCAAAGAACTTGGCGTAATGGATGTTGCTGTGGCAGATAAGGTAGTGCAGCACGATATGAATACGACACCTCTGGGAGATCCGGTTGGACTTCTTTCCGGTATCAACGAAGTGTATCTGCCGACAGATGAAAAAATGTGCAGACTGCTGGGCAGCTGCCTGGCAGAAAAAGGAATTCACTATCATGTCGGAACGATTGCCACAGGGGATCTGTTTGTCAGCACACCGGAGCAGAAGACAAAGATTCATGAGCGGTTTGATGCGATTGCCTGTGAGATGGAAGGCGGATCTATCGGACATGTCTGTTATGTAAATAAAGTTCCGTTTGCAATTTTACGTTCCATTTCGGATGGAGAGGGTGCTTCTATGGATTATGCAACATTTGCAGAGAAAGCAGCACTGCAGTCAATTCTTGTGGTGATTGATTTCATTCAGAGAGCGGATGAGCTGCAGGCATAAATTGCGTCTAAATTTTTGGAATGGTACATATACTCTACAAAGACATTTGATGGAGTTATTATGTTCAAAAAAATACATCGTGAATTAAAAAAAGAGTCATGCAGGAAGATCGGAAACGGTTTTCTTGTCATGGCTCTTATTTGCTGTCTGATGTTTGTCTCGTATCAGGCGACATCTGCAGTGATTACAAGTGCTAAGGTCGGGGATCGTGAACTTCCGATTTACTGTGTAGACACAACAGAAAAGAAAGTAGCACTCAGCTTCGATGCTGCATGGGGAGCAGAAGATTTTCCACGTATCATGGATGTTTTGGATAAACATAAAGTAAAGGTGACATTTTTTATGACCGGAGGCTGGGTAGAAGATAACCCGGATTGTGTGAAAGAGCTGGTAAAAAGAGGGCATGATCTGGGAAACCACAGTGAGCATCATTATGACATGACGACAATTTCCCAGGAGGAAAAAGACAGTGAATTAAAAACTGTGCATGATAAGGTAAAAAAACTGACCGGTTATGAGATGTATCTGTTTCGGCCGCCTTATGGGGCTTACGACAATGATGTGATCAAGACGGCGTACGCCATGCATTATTATCCGATTCAGTGTCAGTGGATAGTCTGGATTGGAAGAATTATGGTGTGGATTCTATTATCACGACGGTTTGCAACCATAAAGCACTTGCACCGGGAGCCATTATCCTCTGTCACAATGGAGCAAAATATACGGCAGATGCGCTGGATACCATGCTGACCAGTTTGGAAGAGCAGGGATACACGATTGTGCCCATCTCCAAGCTGATTATAAAGAAAAATTATCATATGGATGCGACCGGAAAACAGATTGCGGATGATGCCGAAAAACAAAAGACGACGGAGGCGGTAATACATTGAGTTGTGTATTTCCCGGAGTTTTGGTTATTGAAACCAACAGATATACGGATTTCCCTTTGCGAAACATTTCTGTTCTACATAAAAACCTGCTGAAAGAACCAGACGGGACATATAAAGGATAAAGGTCGAAAAATATCCCAGTGAATAAGGAAAGTGGGACATATAGACAGGAGAGTGAAAAAATGTCCTGCTGTGGCAGAAGCATGGGACATATAGACAAAACGATAACAAAAAAGTCCTTCTGAAACAGTCAAATGGGACATATAGACGTAAAGGTGGTAAAAATGTCCTATTATGACATTTACATGGGACATAACAAATATTTTTTTGGTATATGTCCTGACTGACGAGAAAATGGGGACATAATATAAAAATTTTCCTCTATATGTCCAAATTTTTCACGGAATTCATATTCCAGAAGCCAGAGAAGGGATTATGGGTAGAAAATATCAGAGCACAGTAATGATACATAATATTTGCTTCTGGATGAAAAAGAATTTCGTATTGACATATCTTTTCGGGGGGTAGAATCAATATGTAAAAAATATTATTTAAAATAAGGAGGAAATGATTATGAACAAGCTGAAAAAAGCATTGGTAATGGTTTTAGCATTGGCAATGGTTTTAACATGTGCTATGGTAACACCGGTGCAGGCTGCGGGAAAACTGAACAAGAAATCGGTTTCTATTTATGAAACAGAGACAGTTTCACTGACTGTGAAAGGAGTAAAATCCGTAACCTGGAAAACTTCCGATAAGAAGATTGCCACTGTTGATAAAAAGGGACTGGTAAAAGGCGTAAAGAAAGGCACCTGTACTGTTACAGCAAAGGATACAAAGACAAAAGCTGCATATTCATGTAAAGTTACCGTAAAAGCAGCAAAATCACTTGGAATTGCAGCAAAGGATATTAGTGTATTCACTGGTGGAGAAACTATTTCTTATCCGGGAGAGGAAATCAAGGGCGCAACTTATGTACTGGATGGAAAGAAACTCGGGAAAAAGGATTACAGTACATGGACAGATAAGGATGGAGAGCGTGTAGTTTCTTATGTTACACTTACAAAGAAACTTACAGATGGAAAACATACCTTTGCTATCCAGAAAAAAGGGTATAAGACCGTGACAAAATCCTTTAAATTTACTGCATTAAAGATTGATGGAATGTTTCCAGAGGGTGAAGATGGGGAACCTTGGGTATCCGATGGTATATTGTATGTATTTTGTACACCAAAGCTGGATGGAAAAGATTTTGTGATTAAAGTAGATGGTACAGAAGTAAAACCTAAGGATGCTTTCTTAAGTGGAGATGGTTTTTTTGTTATCTGGGTGGATGCTACAGGACTTTCCGCAGGAGAGCATAAGGTGAGCGTTACCGCAGAAGGAATTCCGGATGGAGAAGCTTCATTTACAGTAAAATAATATATCTGAATTTCAAAGGATATGAATCATTGTCAGGAGGATGACTATGAAACAAATGAAAAAACTGCTTGCATTTGTACTTGCATTTGCGATGATCATTACGATCTATCAGCCATCGGCAGTATATGCAGCAAAGAAACTGAGCCTGAGCGCAAAGACAATGACGCTTCAGGTGGGACAGAAAAAGACCTTGAAAGTGAAGAATGCAGGGAAAAAGGCCAAATTGAAGTGGTCCAGCAATAAGAAATCCGTTGCAACCGTTTCCAAAAAGGGAGTGGTAAAGGCAGTAAAAGCCGGAAATGCTGTCGTTACCTGTAAGGTAACAACAAAAAATGGCAAGACAACCAAACTCACTTGCAAGGTTGCGGTTAAGAAAACAGCAAAAGTTACCAGCTTGACCGTTGGTTCTCAGAGCGAACTGGAAAAGGCTCTGAAAAACAAAAATGTTACAAAGATCACAGTTGCGACACAGGGAGCTGTTACATTTACGGTACCGCAGGGCAATTACAGTAAGGTGGATCTGGTAATCAATGCACCGAATGCGGATGTTGTGAACAATGGAAAATTCAAGTCTATTGATATTCAGGCAATCAAGCCGAATACCTACCGCGAGAATGCAAAAGGAAATGTTATTACGGTCAGTGCAACCGGTGATGCACGTGTGATTGTTGAAACCGGTGCTACCGTTGCAAAAATTATGGTTTCCGGATCAAAGGGAAATGTAAAACTGGTGGTAGATGGAACCCTTTCCGGCATTACGATTGATGCTCCGGTGAATGTGACTGTAGAAGGAAAGACAACCGCAGCAGTACCTGTTACCGTAAATGAAAAAGCGGCAGGTGCAAATGTAACTTCCAGTACACCGGTAGAGGTAAAGGCAGCAGCGCCGATCGCACTGAACCTGACCAAAGGTGCAGAGGGAAGTAAGGTAGAGACCACATCTGATAAAGCCGAAGTAACCGTAAAGAATGAGACAACACAGGCAGTAACGGTTACGACTCCGGCAGGAAGCAAGGACGTGGCAAAGGATACCACTTCAAAAGTTGATAATGCAGGAAAAGTTACGGATGTAGCAGACAATACAGATGCCAATAATAATGGCGGTGGCGCAACAGGGGGAGGTTCATCTTCCGGAGGTTCCTCTGGTGGCAATGTAACGCCAACGGAAACTATTACTTTAAATGCATTGCATGTGTTCGCACGCAATCAGATGGATGTAGAGCTTCAGACAAAAATTACAGATAAGGATAAGATTGTCGTAACAGACGAGAAGGGAAACATTCAAAAGGTTGCTGAAATTAAGGATATGAATGATGATTCACAAGATGATTCACAAGAAGATGAAGAAGATGGCTGGCAAAGATATATGATTACATTTGCTTCTAATCTTGAGTCCGGAAAATATGTGTTTACATATGTAAGTGGAAATAAGAAATATCAGGGAGATTTTGATTTTGCTGAGGAAGATTTGGCTAAAACAGAAAGTGCAGCAGGTAAAATTAAAACCGATATTTTTGATAAGACATATGATATTGTAGCAGCAGGTGAAAATGATACTTCTGTTGCAGGGAGACAGATAAATAAGGTCTTGGGTGAATATGCTCAAGCGAATGATTTCTGGGCAGTAGTTTTAGGCAACTATAGTGATACTTATGATAACAAGGCTGGAGGAAAAGCCGGATTGAAAATAACAATTCGTGTACAAGGTGGGGATAGTGATGTCCTTCAGGACGTAGATGGTATTGTTTATTTTACATTTACCAAAGAGCCGATGGCAGTGACAGCACCAGCAATTTCTTACAAGACAAAGACTTCTATTGTGGTAAAAGCAGAAGAAGATCAAGAATATATTTGCTGTGAAGCAGACAAAGAAATAACACAAGAAGATGATTGGGAAAACACTGTACAGGCAGATAGGGCGGACGAATTTGGTAATATAGAGTTTTCTAAACTTGATACGGGAAATACATATGTAGTCTACACACGAAATGTGACAGAAGCTATGGCTGTCAAGAAGAGTGAGAAAGTAACATTGTCTAATGAATTGAAAGACATGGAAGCAGTAGTTAAAACTTCGAATAAAGAAAATATTCCTGGAAAGATCACTGGCTGGCAAAAAGGAGGACTTGTACTTAGAGTCCCGGTAACTATAAAATTCAAGGTCTACGGTACCTATGAAAAAAAAGATAAGTTAAAGGATGTCTTTACATCATCCGATGAACATTTTGGTGATTTCAAGATGAATCAGCAGATTTGGATGGGAAAGTCCGTTTGAATGCGTTCCAGAATGATTATGTTGAGCTCATCGGAGTTGAAAATTTGGGGAAAGGTGACCATACATTTCAGTTTTCTTTACAAGTCAAGTATGATGATCAGATTATTAACCAAGTGGAATTTAGTACGGTATTTTCAATTACCGAAGAAGATTTAGAAAAAACGCAAAATTAAGTTTGAACACTGTCTATTCTATAAAAGGATAGGCAGTGTTTTTGTATTGGCTCACATTTTAGTTAGAACAGTAGAAGAATTTCAAGGGATGGAAATCGAAAAAGTAGTTTCCCTGATAGAAGGAGATCCATATATCAGCAAAGTACCGGTTGCGTCTAGACTGACCAATAAGGACAGGAATGTGGAGGGGAAAAGGATTGTAGGACTAAATACAGAAGCCGGAGAAAAAAATGAAGGACTGGTTCGTTTTGACATTATTTTTTATGTGTGAATGAGAAACGGGTTGGCACAGATGATTATCAATGTGGAAGCACAAAAAGATGAACCCGGTTCCTATCAGTTTAAACCGCGCTATTTTTTATGTAAACAGACTGATTTCTTCACAGAAGGAACGGGATTTTGTAAAATCAAATTATAATGATATAAAGACAGTCTATAGTATATGGGTTTGTATGAACATGCCGGAAAACAGTATGTGTCATATTTATTTAACAAAAGAAGATTTACTCGGAAAGCATAATTGGAAAGGAAATTTGAATCTGGTAAATATCGTTATGATCGGCTTGACGAATGCGCTTCCGGAGAGCCATAATGAATATGTGCTGCATAGACTGTTATGTGCCATGTTTTCTAATGAATTATCACAACAGCAAAAAATGAAAATTATGGAACAGGAATATCATATTCCAATGGAAGAAAATTTTAAGGAGGAAGTGAGTATTATGTGTAATTTGAGTCAGGGCATTAAAGAAGCCGGAATTGCCGAGGGGCGAGAAGCCGGAATTGTCGAGGGGCGAGAAGCTGGAATTGCCGAGGGCAAGCAAAGAGAAATTGAAAAAGTAATTTTAAATATGCATAAGAAAGGGTACTCGTTAGAACAGATTATGGATGCAACAGAATTGGAAGCAGCTGAATTAGAAACCATAATTGAAAAATTAAAATAAAGCATCGCAAAGACATTGGTAAAAGTGTTTACGGTAGTTGAAAGAATTATAAGCAAATACCTTATAAAAAAACGCATAAAACAGAATAAAGAATAAAAATGCAGGTATAATTGCATAAAATATCAAAAAAGGCGCAGTGATTTACAACATTGCACCTTTTTTGTTTTGTGCAAAATCTCTTTCATGCAACGGAAATGTATGTGAAAAGTGTATAAAATGCATAAGAAAAACTTGGAATTTCCGTCAATTGAATAAACGGTTGCGCAAGTGGTATAGTGGACATATCAACAAAACAAACGGTTGCGCAACACGATAGGTCTGGTGATAAGGGAGAGGATATCAGAACTATCGTGTTTGTGTCCAAAGAGGGAGGATCGTGTATGAAAGAGAAAAAAACATTGGAACAGGAGAGTGCTCAGTTTTTTTCGGCACTTGCTATGGTGATTACACAGCTTGGGGTGTGGAATGCCGGAAAGGAGAGCGTACAGGCAGCAGATACGGTAATTTATCAGGAAAATTTTAGTGAGTCAACCGATGGCTGGACGCCGGAGTGGTCTGTGGGAAGTGATTTAACGACATTTGCTGTAGGAAAAAATTATGCAAAAGATAATGATTCAAGCCTTAATATATGGAGTAAGAAAGCACAGGTACTCACGATTACACATGAGGTGTCAGCCGTAGAAGAGGGAAACTATTATGTTTCATTAAACACATACGGTGGATCTGTAAATAGTGGTACAATTTCAATTTCTGATGGAACAACAGAGCAGAGTGCGGATATTGGGTTTTCAGATGGGCTGACAGAGTATAAAACAAAAAATGCATTGACAGTTAACACGGGAGCTTCTATTACCATAAAGGTAACTGTTGATTTAAATGAAGGCGGTTGGGGATACCTTGATGATATTACTTTAACAAGAGCAGACAACAGTAATACGGATGTGTATATGACCAAAACATTCTATTTTAAATATACAGGAGACGGAATTCCGGCAATTCAGTTCTGGAAGAACTGTGATGGAAATTTACTGGCAGGAAAAGATGAAAGTATAGCAGAGATTGATGGTTCATCTTATTATTGCATGGAAAAAATAGCAGGAAAAAATGGCTGGTATCAGATCGAACTGAAGTATAAAAAAGATGGAATAAACAATAAAGAAGTAGGATTTGATCTGGATGAACTTTCTTCTGAGAAAACAACGAAAACATGGTTAAAGAGTTATGATGCTTACTATGGAACAGATGGTGTGAAGAAGGCATATGAAAATATTTTTAATGGCACCTATGACGATCCGGCCATCATACAGGATGACTATGAAACGGTTGTTTCCTATGCGGCTGCAGTGGCAGAGGAAGACAATGCCCAGGTTGTAAAGGATGCAGCAGTCAATGTGAAAAAAGTACAAAATCTTGATGATGATTTTATCATGGGAATGGATATCTCCTCCATGATCTCTGAATTACAGAGTGGTGTGGTATACCGTGACTATGACGGAAACGAACTGACAACACTTGATGATATCTGCAGGTTTATCAAAGAGCAGGGCATCAATCACATCCGTGTCCGTGTATGGAATCATCCGTATGATGGCAATGGCTATGGCTATGGCGGAGGAAACAATGATGTGGTAAAAGCAAAGGAATTTGCAGATGCATGCCGCAATGCCGGATTGAAAATGTTAGTTGACTTCCACTGCTCCGATCTGTGGACAGATCCGGGCAAGCAGCAGGAACCGAAAGCATGGAAAGGGTACACCCTTGAACAGAAAAAAGAGGCATTAAATACTTATATCACAAAATCCTTAAATACCATTGATCCGTCAAAAGATGTTGTGGATATGGTGCAGGTTGGTAATGAGACAACGGGCGGATTTATCGGTGAGACAAATGTCAGCAATATGTGTGTATTATTTTCAGCGGGCGCAGCCGGTGTAGAAATGTACAATCCGGATGTCAAAGTCGTCATCCATGTGGAAAGCCCACATAAAGGAACCATGGTAACATGGGCAGGAAATCTGCAGGACAACAATGTTGATTATGATATTCTTGCCACCAGTTATTATCCATACTGGCACGGAACATTAGATAACTTAAAACAGCAGTTTGAAACAGTAAAGAATACATATCATAAAGATGTGATGGTAGCGGAAACCAGTTATGCTTATACGTTAGAAGACAGTGACGGACATGCCAATACAGTGCGTGTTGGAAATAATGATAACGGAGCTGACACAACGGAGCCGTTTACCGAGCAGGGACAGGCAACTGCAATCCGCAATCTGATCAATACGGTAAACGAAGCAGGAGGACTTGGGGTATATTACTGGGAGCCGGCATGGCTGACCGTTGGAAATACCAAAGGACTTACCGGAGATGCATACAATGCACAGGTAAAGGAAAATCAGGAAAAGTGGGAAAAATACGGAAGCGGATGGGCTTCAAGTTATGCCAACGAATATGATTCGAAAGATGCAGGCAAATGGTACGGCGGTTCGGCCGTTGACAATGAAGCCATGTTTTATCCGGATGGCACGGCAACCCCTGCACTTCATGTATGGAATTATGTAAAAACAGGGGCTGTTTCGAATCTGGTCAGTGTAGAAGGTTTTGATTCTGCACTGAAACAGACGATTACTGCAGGCAGTGATTTTACACTTCCGGATTCCGTGGAAGTGACGTATTCCGATAGCAAAACACCGGTAGCAGAGGCGGTTATCTGGGATGAAGCATCTGTAAAAAAGGCGGATCTGTCAAAGCCCGGAACTTATCAGATTCCAGGCACGGTTTCTTTGAGCAAAGAAATTACAAGAGGTGCTTACAAAGGAAAAACCAGTGTAGATGTTACACTTACTTTACAGGTAAAATATGCAAATCTGATTACAAATAAAGAAGCGGTTGAATTTGACAGTGGAGAATACTTTACCGTAGACGGAGCCACGTTCAAGGGAATTCCTTCCGCAGAGAATGCAAAGAGCGGAAAAAACAGTATGGGCTGGTACGGAGCATCCGCAGCAAATGGTTCTGTTACATATAAGAAAGCAATTACGCTGGAAAAAGGAACCTATACATTGGAAGCATATGCCCAGGGGGCACAGTCAAATGTAACCATGCAGATATTAAATGCAGAAGATGACAGTGTATTATTTACCGGCGAAGCCACAGCAATGACCGCATGGGGAGACTGGCATACACCGAAGGTAACTTTTACACTGGATAAGACAAAGAGCGTAAAACTTCGTGTATGCGTAGAACATGAAGATGGCGGATGGGGAGCAGTGGATGTGCTGTATCTGCATAAGGATGCATCATCTTCGGAAGGAAAGGATGATACAAATACTTCCGGCAGCTCATCCTTTGGTGGCTCATCCTCCGGCAGCACTGCAACCGTCACTCCATCTGATGATACAAAGAAGGATGACAAGCCAGAGCAGACAACCGAATCAAAGAACGTAACGGCAACGACTGCTTCCGGGGAGAAAGCAGAAGTAACGGTTACCGTGACAAAAGATACGGCTGGAAAAGTAACGGAAGCAAGTGCAGAAGTGACAGGTACCAAGGCAGAGATTTCTGCAGATATGGTGAGCAGGATCGTGGAAGCTGCCGGAACAGACCATGTGGCAATTACTGCAAATGTTACCGATAAAGAAGGAAATATCAGATATACAGTAACCGCAGATGCAAAAGACTTAACCGCAGGTAAAAAACTGAGTGTCGTTGTTGTGGATAAGAAAACCGGAGCGTATAAACTGGTGAATGCAAAGACGTATACCGTTGGAAAAGATGGCACATTACATGTGAATCTTGCCGCAGGTTCGGATTATCGGATGCTTTCTGCAGCAGAAATAAAAAATGTGGAAAAAGCGGTTTTAAAAACGGTTGCCGTAAAAAAGACGACAGCTTCCATCAAAGCGGGAAAGAATACAAAGATACAGTTAAGCAGTAAGCTTGATCTGGATAATGTAAAAAAGATTACATATACATCTGGTAAAAAGTCTGTTGCAGCAGTAGATAAAAACGGAAAGATTACAGCAAAGAAGAAGGGAACCGTCACGATCAAAGCAAAAGTAACACTGAAGAACGGAAAGACAAAGACAGTTTCCATGAAAATTAAAGTAAAATAACATTGTGAGGACAGTGGTTCTGTGATAAAATAAAAAAAGAAATTGTATTCTTTGAGACTTATCCGGGTATCTTAAAGGATAAGACAGGTGAAAAGGATTTGGGGATCAATTACAAAAGGAGATGGAATCATGTCAGCAACGGGGTTATTTATTTTTCTGATTGCGATTATCGGGATTGCGGTACTTGGGGCGTTGATCGCAGTGATTGCAGCAGTATCCGGGGCATCTGCAGCTATTTCGGATGAAGAGGATGGACTGGAGGAGAACGCATAAAGCAGTCAGAAAATAACGGACAAAGTACAGGAAAGAAAGACGTTCGGAAACGGATGTCTTTTTTTTGTTTCTAAAAAGAAAATAAAGCTTTCGGAAATCCTCTTGTAAAAAAGAACCGATTATCGGTATAATGAAAAAAAGCAGGCGCTGGGAACTGTGTTCCACTTCCAATGGGTCTGCTTTATTCAGCAGAAGAAAAATTTACAGGAGGAAAACATGATTTCAAAGTACAGTGTGAAACGTCCTTATACCGTGCTTGTGGCAGTTGTGCTGGTCATCGTGCTCGGTGCGGTCTCGTTGTCAAAAATGACGACAGATCTGCTTCCGGATATGAGTTTTCAGTATGCGCTGGTTATCACAACCGATATGGGAGCAAGTCCGGAACAGGTGGAAAGTGATGTGACATCACCGATTGAATCGGCGATGGCAACAACGTCCAACATTAAAAATATCAGTTCTGTTTCCTATAACAGTTATTCCGTCGTAACACTGGAATATGAGCAGAATGCAAATATGGATTCGGTGGTGATCGAAATTCAGCAGAGTCTTGATCAGGTATCCGGGCAATGGGATGATTCCATTGGAACACCTATGATTATGAAAGTCAATCCGGACATGATGCCGGTGCTGGCTGCAGCGGTGGATAAGGATGGCATGGATGCGAACGCACTTTCCGGTTATGTGAAGAATGATCTTGCGCCGGCACTTGAAAGTCTGGAAGGAGTGGCTTCTGTCACTACGACCGGGCAGCTGGAAGAAAGCGTAGATGTAACACTCGATCAGGACAAGATAGACGCATTAAATAAAAAGATTCAGAAGAAGATCGATGAACAGTTTGAAAAGTCCCAGAAAAAAATTGATGCGGGGAAAAAGAAAGTAGAGAGTGGAAAGTCTTCCATCAGTCAGGGATCGGAGCAGTTAAACAGCGCGATTAATCAGACGATGGATCAGCAGAAGAAGCTCTACAAGACGGAACAGGATCTGAAAAAACAACTCGCAGAGTTAAAAAAACAGAAAGCTTCTTTGGAACAGATCCAGACCGGTATTCAGACCTTTATGAAGTCGGATGCCTATACCGGAATCGTGACGGTATTAAAAGATAACCCGCAGCTTGCAGAGAGCAGTGAGATGCAGGCACAGATCAAACAGGTTAATGCGGTTGTGAAAAAGCAGTTTTCGGCGTTGTCCTCGCTTGGAATCACAGTAAATACCTATGAGGATCTCCCGGCGGCATCCGCAGAAGTGGGAAAACTCCTGACCAAAGTCAATACAGGAATGAAAACCATTGAACGTGCACAGCAGAAGGTAGAGAGCGGAAAAGTCAGCCTGGCCTCGGCTTTGGATACGTTAAATGCCAATGCATCCATGACGGCACTTCAGGTCAGTGCTTCTTCTACCGAACTGGCCAATGCAGCCTCCTCCTTGAGAGCGCACAGAGTAAACTGGATGAAGCCAAAGATACGGCGCATGATTCCGCAGATCTGAATAAAGTGCTGAGCAAGGATACCATCACAAGCCTGCTTGCCGCGCAGAATTTTGATATGCCGGCGGGATATGCCATGGATGGGGATACTGAGTATCTGGTACGTGTGGGAGATGCCGTGCAGGATGTCAGCGAATTAAAAGACCTGCCGCTTGTGGATATGGGAATTGATGGAATTGATACAATCCGCCTTTCGGATGTGGCAGAAATCAAAGTGACGGATAATTCCGACGAGACGTATGCGGTGATTAATGGCAATCCGGGCATTATGCTTTCGATGGAAAAACAGACCGGATATTCTACCGGAGAAGTTACGAATCGTATTCTGGATAAATTCAAAGCGTTAGAAAAAGAAGATTCCAAGCTCCACCTGAATGTATTGATGAATCAGGGCGTATACATTGACATGATTGTAAACTCTGTAATGCAGAATATGATCTGGGGGGCAATCCTTGCTATTTTGGTATTGCTGCTGTTCCTGAAAGATATCAAACCGACAATCGTGATTGCATGTTCCATACCGCTTTCCGTTGTCGCTGCAATCGTGCTGATGTACTTTACCGGAATTACCTTAAATATTATTTCCATGTCCGGACTGATGCTTGGTATTGGTATGCTTGTGGACAACTCAATTGTTGTCATCGAAAATATTTATCGTCTGCGCGGAGAAGGCTATTCCATCCGGAAAGCAGCGGTAGAAGGATCAAAACAGGTGACGGGTGCGATTATTGCGTCAACGCTTACCACGATCAGCGTCTATGCGCCGATTATTTTTACAGAGGGAATTACCCGGCAGTTGTTTGTGGATCTTGCCCTTACGATTGCATATACCCTGGTAGCGAGTCTGGTCGTGGCATTGACGTTTGTCCCGGCGATGGCTTCTGTTACACTCAGAAAAACAAAAGATATCCGTCATCCGTGGTTCGATGCCGTCCGGGAATGGTATGGCAGAGTGCTGGAGTGGTGTCTGCGTTTCAAACCACTGGTACTGATTATTGCGGTGGTTCTTCTGATCGGAAGTGCAGCACTGTCACTTTCAAAAGGCTTAAACTTTATGGATATGGATATGGAGACAAATCAGCTTTCCGTCACGATTTCTGCAAAAGAGGGTGAGAAACTGACCTTTGAGGAATTAACACAGGCATCGGATGATGTGATTCAGAGAATCTCAAAAATCAAAGGAATCAAGACGGTCGGAGCGATGGCTGGTGGAGATTCCACGATGAATCTGATGGGTGGAGGAAATGACAGCGTCAGCATGTATATCCTGCTGGATGAGGACTCCAAAGTCAAAGCATCGGATGTGGAAGAAAAAATTGTCAGCAGGACGAAAGATCTGGACTGCAAAGTAGAAACCAACAGTTCTTCCATGGATTACAGCAGTTATTTCGGCAGCGGTCTTTCCGTCAGAATTAAAGGAAATGATATTGATACGCTGCAGAAGCTTGCCAAAGAAGTGGCAGATGTGATGAAGCAGACAAAGGGAACCGTGGATGTGGACGATGGTCTGGAAGATATGGAACCACAGCTTACCATTTCCGTGGATAAAGAAAAAGCTGCGGAATACGGATACACGGTTGCACAGGTATATCAGCTTGTCAGTGCGAAGATGGCAGACAGCAAGAGCGCAACCACGATTTCCACAGACATCAAAGATTATAAAGTCTATGTGCAGACACAGGAACAGACGGATACGAAACTGGACGATATCAGACAGATGACATTTACCCACACAGACAAAGACGGAAAAGAAAAAGAGATTCCTCTTACGAAAATCTGTGAGATGAAAGATACGACAACACTCAGCACCATGAAACGGGATGCACAGACACGTTATATTACGGTATCCTGTGGTGTGGATGAAGATCACAATGTCACACTGCTTGGCAATAAAATTCAAAAGAGTATGGATAAGCTGAATGTGCCGGAAGGCTATCATATCGAAATGACCGGAGAGGACGAGACAATCAGTGATTCCATGAGCCAGCTGGTTCTGATGATGATACTGGCAGTTATCTTTATTTATCTGATCATGGTGGTACAGTTCCAGTCACTGGTTTCTCCGTTTATCATTATGTTCTCGATTCCGCTTGCCTTCACCGGAGGATTTATTGCTCTGCTTCTGACAGGGCAGGAAGTCAATGTCCTTGCAATGCTTGGATTTATCATGCTGGCAGGTCTTATTGTAAACAACGGTATTGTACTGATTGATTATATCAATCAGGCAAGAAAAAGCGGGTGTTTCTAAGCATGAGGCGATTATTTCATCCGGAAAGACCCGTGTTCGTCCGATTCTGATGACGGTACTGACCACAGTTCTTGCAATGCTGACTACGGCTCTTGGAATCGGTGACGGTTCCGACATGATGCGTCCGATGGCAATCACACTGATTGGAGGACTGGTTTATGGTACCGTTCTGACGCTGATTGTCATTCCATGTATCTACGATATGTTCCATCGGGAAAAGAACATGGTAGAAGAGGAATTATAGTGAATTTCACAGAAATCTTCTTGACAAAAAAGAGAGCCGCAAGTAAGATTAAATTATGTATAAAAAAGTGATGATGGAGAGGAGTACACATGGAATTCCTGAAAGAGAAGGATATTCATTGAAGTGGAGCATTGGCAGAGTTTTCGTGCAGAATGTTCCTGCAATGGCTGTAAGATATCCACAGGATGCAGTGTGGAAGGTAGCTCCGGAACTGGAATGTTGAATGTGGTATATTGCCCTGTAGGCATTCCCGGATCGTCCCCGTTAAAGGACATGATGAGTATTACAAAGGTGGTACCGCGAGAGTTTTCGCCCTTTGTGCAGAAAAAGAAAAGGCTTTCTGTACAGAGGGCGTTTCATTTATATTAAGGAGGAACACATGAGCAAAGAATTAAGTAAAACATACGATCCGAAAGATATAGAGGATCGTCTCTATAAGAAGTGGGAGGACAATGGGTATTTTCATGCAGAAGTAGACCGCAGCAAGAAACCGTTTACCATTGTGATGCCACCGCCAAATATTACCGGACAGCTTCATATGGGACATGCACTGGATAATACCATGCAGGATATCCTGATCCGCTACAAGAGAATGCAGGGATACAATGCACTGTGGCAGCCGGGTACGGATCACGCATCCATCGCTACAGAGGTAAAGGTGATTCAGAGTTTAAAAGAGCAGGGCATCAATAAGGCGGACCTGACCCGTGAAGAGTTCCTGGATAAGTGCTGGGAGTGGAGAAAAGAATACGGCGGACGTATTGTAAAGCAGCTGCGCAAACTTGGTTCTTCCGCAGACTGGCAGCGTGAGCGCTTTACGATGGATGAAGGATGTTCCCATGCGGTACAGGAAGTATTCACCAAGTTATATAAGAAGGGCTGGATTTATAAAGGTTCCCGTATTGTCAACTGGTGTCCGGTATGTAAGACTTCCATTTCCGATGCGGAAGTTGAGCATGAAGAGCAGGATGGATTTTTCTGGCATATCAATTATCCGGTTGTTGGAGAGGAAGGCCGCTTCGTAGAGATTGCCACCACACGTCCGGAGACACTGTTTGGTGATACTGCGGTGGCAGTAAACCCGGACGATGAGCGTTATAAAGATATTGTCGGAAAGACTTTAAAGCTTCCGATGACGGACCGCGAAATACCGGTGATCGCAGATGCTTATGTAGACAAGGAATTTGGAACCGGATGCGTAAAGATCACTCCGGCACATGACCCGAACGATTTTGAGGTTGGAAAGCGTCATAATCTGGAAGAAATTGTTGTCATCAACGACGATGCAACGATGAATGAAAAAGCCGGAAAATATGCCGGAATGGACCGCTACGAGTGCCGGAAAGCACTGGTGGATGATCTTAAGAAAGAGGGACTTCTGGTAAAAGTTGTTCCACATTCCCACAATGTCGGTGTGCATGACCGCTGTCATACAACGGTTGAGCCGATGATCAAGCAGCAGTGGTTTGTAAAGATGGATGAGATGATCAAGCCGGCTGTGGAAGGTGTGAAGAACGGAGATATCAAACTTCTTCCAAAGCGTATGGACAAGACCTACTTTAACTGGACCGACAACATCCGTGACTGGTGTATCAGCCGTCAGCTGTGGTGGGGACACCGCATTCCGGCATGGTACTGCGATGACTGTGGCGAGATGGTAGTATCCATCGAAAATCCTGGCAAGTGTCCGAAGTGCGGATGTACACATATGACACAGGATCCGGATACGCTTGATACCTGGTTCTCTTCTGCACTGTGGTACCATTCTCTACGTTAGGCTGGCCAAGGAAAAGACCGAGGATCTGGATTATTTCTATCCGAACGATGTGCTGGTAACCGGATACGATATTATTTTCTTCTGGGTTATCCGTATGATTTTCTCCGGATATGAGCAGATGGGTAAGGCACCGTTCCATACCGTACTGTTCCACGGACTGGTACGTGACTCCCAGGGACGCAAGATGAGTAAATCACTGGGCAATGGTATTGATCCACTGGAAGTCATTGACAAGTATGGCGCAGATGCACTTCGTCTGACACTGATTACCGGAAATGCACCGGGAAATGACATGCGGTTCTACTGGGAGCGTGTGGAGGCATCCCGTAACTTCGCCAATAAAGTATGGAATGCATCCCGTTTTATCATGATGAATCTGGATGGATTTGAACTCCATACGCCGTCAAAGGATGAGTTACATGCAGCAGACAAGTGGATTCTTTCCAAGGTGAATACCCTTGCAAAAGATGCCACAGAAAATATGGATAAATTTGAACTCGGAATTGCCGTACAGAAAGTATACGATTTTATCTGGGATGAGTTCTGTGACTGGTACATTGAGATCGCAAAAGTCCGTACCTATAAAAAGGATGAAGATCCGGTATCTGCCAATGCGGCACTGTGGACCTTAAAGACCGTACTGACCGAGGCATTGAAACTGTTACATCCGTATATGCCATTTATCACGGAAGAAATCTTCTGTACCTTACAGTCAGAGGAAGAGACGATTATGCTCCAAGTGGCCGAGTACAAAGAAGAGTGGAACTTCCCGGCAGAGGAAGCAGCCATTGAGCACTGTAAGGATCTCGTTAAGGGAATCCGTAATGTCCGCACAGAAATGGATGTTCCGCCATCAAGAAAGGCAAAGCTTTATATTACATCTGAGGATGCAGGGCTTCGCACTGTTTTTGAAGAAAATAAGGAAGTATATGTAAATCTTGCTTCTACCAGCGAGATTATAGTACAGGCAGACAAAAACGGTATCAGTGAGGATGCGGTTTCCGTTGTGATTCCGGGAGCAGTTCTTTATCTGCCGCTGGAGGATCTGGTAGATTTTGAAAAAGAAAAAGAGCGTTTGCATAAAGAAAAAGATAAGCTGACGAAGGAACTTGCACGTTCTAAGGGCATGCTTTCCAACGAAAAATTCTTAAATAACGCAAAACCGGAAAAGGTACAGGAAGAGAAAGACAAGCTGGCAAAGTATGAGCAGATGATGGCTCAGGTAGAAGCGCGGCTGGCACAAATGAAATAAATGGTTTCGGATTTCTATAGCAGAGAGGGGAAAATGCCATGGAAGATATTTCAATGAGAGGTGCGGTTGTCCGGATTTCACAGGATAGTATGGAAGCATATTTGACATTGCAGCCGCCGGAGGCCGGAGAGGGATACACATTATCAGAGCTGGTGCGGTATATCCGCACCCAGCGGGTAACCAATGGAATTGACGAAGCGGCGATCCAGGAGATGATCGATGGCGGAGTGTACATGAGAGATGTATGTATTGCAAAAGGACAGCCACCGGTCAATGCAGAAAACGGCCGCTATGAACTTCATTTCAATCCGGATGTGGATGGAAAACCAAAGGTCAAGGAGGATGGTTCCATAGATTACTGGAGCATCCGTACAGTGGAGATGGTAAAAGAAGGTCAGACAATTGCCACCTACTATCCACCAACCGAGGCGGTAAACGGGATGAATGTTTCGGGAAAGCCGATACTGGCAGTCCGTGGCAAGCCATTGCAGCCACTCCGCGGAAAAGGATTTCACTGTACAGAAGACGGAAGTACTTATATTGCAGACCTGTCTGGAAAGATTGAAATGTCAAACGGAAAGATCCGGATATCCGCAGTTTATGAAATTCCCGGTGATGTGGGAATCGGTACAGGAAATGTGGAATATCACGGAGATGTTGTAATCCACGGTGGAATCAAACCGGGGGCAAAGGTAAGTACGAGTGGAAGTCTCACGGTAGACGGTATCTGCGAGAACTGTGTGATTGAAGCGGGAAAAGATATTGTCCTGCGAAGCGGTGTTCTCGGTGGAAACAAGACCAGTATTCGTGCAGGTGGGAATATCCACGCAAAATTTTTCGAATACTGTAAGGTGAAAGCCGATGGCTTTATTGAAGTGACTTATGCATTAGACAGTCATATGATCAGTTTTGATCATATTTATGTAACCGGAAAAAAGGGAAGTATCATTGGCGGATATGCCTACGCAATCAGTGGAATGGATGTGAATGTAATCGGAAATTCCACGGAAGTAAAGACACAGGTGCATGTCGGAGTCAGTGCGCAGATGCGGCAGGAACTGTCGGATCTGCAGAAATCCATTGAAGAAAATGGGGAAGTGATCAAGAAGATTACCACCGGGCTGAAACAGTTTGAACTGGTGGCTGCGCAAAAAGGAATTGATGTATCGAAAGATCCGCGCAGAACTGAGCTTCTTCGTGCCAAAATGAAAACGCAGGCAGATATTGCTGAAAGCCAAAAAGCGGTAGATCGTCTGGAAGAACTGGTCAAACGCGGGGAAAATGCAAAGATCAGTGTCGTACGCAAAGTGTATTCCGGATGTGTTGTAACCATTGACCAGCAGACGCTTACCGTAAAAGAACTGCAGGAATCCGTTTGTTTCCAGAAGAAAAAAGAAGGGGTTGTGATGATCTCTCTCAAGTAAACAGATGCAGTTCCTGTAATATTTCCGAGAAATAATGCGAATAAATTTACTTGCATATCCAATGCATTATATTATAATTAAGATACATGGGAACGCAGAACCTGTATATCGCAAAAAGGAGCAGGAGAAATGATTAATTTTGAAAAAGAGCTGAAGAATTTTCAGCCGAGTCTGGAAGTAGAAGAAGCCGAGGCTGCAATTTATAACCATGATCTGACAGATGTAACGGATATTATTACCGAAATATTGCGTGATGTACGTCAGAATGGTCAGCAGTTAGGACAGTAATGAAAAAGAGGAAGAAATGATTTGTTATAAATGTGGACAGGAGGTTGGAAATGCAAAGCGCTGCCCGAATTGCGGGGCAGATCTTTCCGTATTTTTGAAAGTGCGTCACATTTCCAACGCATATTATAATCTGGGGCTGGAACAGGCGGGCGTGAGAAATCTTTCCGGAGCGATTGTCAGCCTGAAAAACAGTCTGAAGTTTAATAAATATAATATTGATGCACGAAATCTTCTGGGATTGATTTATTGCGAGACAGGAGAAGTGGTAGATGCCTTAAGTGAATGGGTGATCAGCCGCAGTTATCAGCCGAAGGACAATCTTGCCAGTCATTATCTTGATGAGATCCAGCAGGACCGGGGAAGATTGGATTCCGTAAATCAGACGATTAAAAAATATAACCAGGCATTGCACTATTGCAAGCAGGACAGTCGGGATCTGGCAATTATCCAGCTGAAAAAGGTACTTTCGCTGAATCCGAAGCTTGTCAAGGCACATCAGCTGCTGGCGCTTCTTTATCTGCAGGACAATAAGCTGGAACTGGCAAAAAAAACTTTGCGCAATGCGGGAAAGATTGATACAAATAATACAACCACCCTGCGTTATCTGCGCGAAGTGAATGCAAGACTGAAGGAAAAAAGTCCTTCCAAAAAGCCGAAGGATGATGATCTGATTTCTTATCAAAGTGGAAATGAGACCATTATCATGCCGAAGCGGTTTAAGGAATCTTCGATTGGGGCAACATTGGTATATATCGTGATCGGACTGATTGTGGGTACTGCGATTACCGCGTTTCTGATCGTGCCGAGCGTCCGCAACAAGGCAAAAGAAGAGGCACAGAGAAAACTGGTTGAGGCGAGTGATACCATTTCCACGAATGGACAGACAATCAAAGATCTGGAAGGACAGGTGGAGGATCTGAAAAATCAGCTGGAGGAGCAGACGACCAACAACGAAAAGGTCAAGGTTCAGATATCCACTTATGAAAATCTCCTACAGGCATGTGTTTCCTATTATGGATCAAAGGATGTGACGACTGCGGGAGAGACGCTGGACAAAGTAAAGACGAAGTATCTGTCCGATAAAGCCAAAACCATATATGATGATATCCATGGGGAGGTACAGGATAAGTATCTGAATCAGCTTTACAAGGAAGGCTATAGTTTGTACTCCCGTGGAAAGTATAAGGACGCCATCGATACATTAAAACAGATTACGGATGAGCAGGAAGATTTCCAGGATGGATCAGCTGCCTATTATCTGGCGCAGTCCTACCGGAAAAACGGGGACCTGAAATCTGCAAAACCGTATTATCAGTATGTGATTGAAAATTATCCGGATACGGAGCGGGCGAGAACGTCACAGAATTATGTAGACGCACAGGAATAAAAAGGAACACATTGCATTACAAAAGACACTACAGTACAGGTTACTGTCGGTGTCTTTTTTTGCTTATTTATAAAGAATAAGGGAAAGGAAGAGGTTTTATATGGAAGCAGCATATCGAAAGGAAGCAGACTGCATGATTGTGCCGATGCCGCGGGAGGTGGATCATCATGTGGCAGGCAATATGAGCAGGGAAATAGATCTGCTGGCGGAAAGCTGGCATGTTCACAGGATTATATTTGATTTTGCGGGGACTGATTTTATGGACAGTTCCGGAATCGGTATATTAATAGGAAGAAAAAAGACGATGGACATGCATGCAGGAAAAGTGACAGCGGTAAATCTGGGAGAACGGGTGTATAAAATATTTGAAAAATCCGGGTTGTTTCAGATTATTTCATTGGAAGAGGAGGAAAAATAAAATGGTGCAGGAAAATCATATGCAGGTTCATTTTGATGCAAAATCCGTAAATGAGGGATTGGCACGCATGGTTGTGACCGCATTTATGACAAATATGAATCCGACGCTGGAGCAGATTGCAGATGTAAAGACAGCAGTGAGTGAGGCTGTGACAAATGCCATTATCCATGGATACGAAGATGAAACGAAACAGGTGGAACTGACCTGTGACCAAAACGGTCAGCAATTGGTGGTAACGGTGGAAGATCACGGAGTCGGAATTGAAGATCTTGAACAGGCATTGCAGCCTTTTTTTACTACAAAACCGGAATTGGAACGTTCCGGTATGGGCTTTTCCTTTATGGAGGCATTTATGGATCGGATTGAGGTACGGTCAAAAAAAGGAGAAGGAACACGTGTGGTTATGTGGAAATACATAGAAAGGGAACGTGAGCAGTAAGATACCAGCAAAAGAGGAAAATGGACGACAGAACATCCAGAGGGCGCAGCAGGGAGACCGGAAGATCAGGCAGCAGATGATAACCGAGAATATGGGGCTGGTTTATATGGTGGCGAAACGATTTGCAAACCGGGGAACCGATTTGCAGGATCTGACACAGATCGGAGTGATTGGTCTGATCAAGGCAATCGACCGGTTTGACACTTCGCTATCCTACTCTTTTTCTACCTATGCGGTTCCGCTTATTATGGGGGAAATCCGGAGATTTTTACGGGATGACGGTATGATTCATACGAGTCGCCAGATGAAAGAACATGCAAGAAAAATAGCAATTGTCAGAGAACAAATGAAAAAGACACAAAATAAGGAGCCGACATTGCAGGAACTGGCGGAAAAGACAGGAATTGCCATTGAAGATCTGGTGGTGGCAATGGAAGCAGGAAGAGAGGTGGATTCTTTTTCACGACCGGTGACGGAAAATGACGGAAAAGTGCTGACTTTGGAAGAAAAGCTGGAGGATAATCACCGGTTTGAAACTCCGCTTCTGAATCATATTGCATTGAAACAGGCGATCGACCAGCTGCCGGAGGAAGAAGCACAGCTGATAAAATTTCGCTATATGGACAATCTTTCCCAGGCAGAAACAGCAAAGCGCATGGGGAAAAATCAGGTATCCGTATCGCGCAGTGAGCGGAAGATACTGGAAAAACTTCGCAGAAAAATGTTGTAGCTACCACTTACAGGTACAGGGAAAATCTGGTATAATTTGCACGTAAAAGATCATAAAAGGGAGAAATTAACATGGGAGAATATTTGCAGGAAGCCGTGTTGCCGGTGCAGTACGACAATTATGTGTTTGATTTGTACGGGACACTGGTGGATATCCACACAGAGGAAGATTTTCCAAAACTGTGGGAGAAACTGGCATTGTTTTTTGGATATTACGGGGCTATTTATGAACCGAAGGAATTGCAGAAGCGCTATGCGGCACTTGTCAGCGACTGTGAGCGCGCGTTGAAAAAGACGCTGGAAGAGGACAGGCATTATACGCATGAGGCATCTCCGGAGATTGAGATCGGGGAAGTGTTTGAAAAACTGTATCAGGAAAAAGGGATCGTGGCCGATAAGACCCTTGCCATACATACCGGACAGTTTTTCCGTGCGCTGTCTACCGATTATGTCCGTTTGTATCCGGGGACACAGCAGATGCTTGCCAGTCTGAAAAAAATGGACAAAAAAGTATATCTGTTATCGAATGCCCAGCGCATTTTTACCGCATATGAAATGAATGTTTTAGGCATTACAAAATATTTTGATGATATTTTGATTTCTTCGGATTATCACACGAAAAAACCGGACAAACGTTTCTTTCATATATTGTTGGAGCGGCATAAGCTGGATGTGTCACATTCCCTGTATATCGGGAATGACAGCCGTTGTGATGTCGATGGTGCAAAAGGTGTCGGAATGCCGGTGTTTTATGTAAATTCCAATATTTCCCCGAAAAATGATGACGGAAAGAGGCAGACTATATTGTAGAGAATTTTTGTGCCTGGAAGGAGGTAACCATATGAGTAAATTAAAATCAGGAAAAGTAGCAATTATCGGATGTGGATTTGTCGGTTCTGCATCTGCATTCGCCCTGATGCAGAGCGGATTATTTACCGAGATGGTGCTTTTGGATGCAAACCATCAGAAAGCAGAAGGGGAAGCCGAAGATATCGTACACGGAATTCCGTTTGGAAGACCGATGCAGATTTATGCCGGAGATTATGATGATATTGCGGATGCAGCCATTATTGTAATTACAGCAGGTGCAAATCAGAAGCCGGACGAAACACGGCTGGATCTGGTAAACAAAAACATTGCAATTTTCCAGTCGATTATTCCGGAAATTACAAAAAGAGATTTTGAAGGAATTCTTCTGATTGTTGCAAATCCGGTAGATATTCTGACTTACACGGCGCAGAAACTGTCCGGTTATCCGGAAAAACGGGTAATTGGTTCTGGAACTGTGCTGGATTCTGCCAGACTGAAGTATCATCTGGGACAGCATCTGGGAGTGGACAGCAGAAGTGTACATGCTTTTATCGTGGGAGAACACGGGGACAGTGAGATTGCGGCATGGAGCAGTGCGAATATATCCGGAATACCGCTGGACAATTTCTGTGAGATGCGGGGGCACTATAATCATATGGAAGCAACGGAACGTATCGCCGCGGAGGTAAAACAGAGTGCCTATGAGATTATTTCCAAAAAAGGAGCCACATATTATGGAATTGCCATGTCAGTTAAGCGCATCTGCGAAGCAATCATAAGAGATGAAAAATCAATTCTGCCGATTTCGACCATGCTGCACGGAGAGTATGGAATCTCAGACGTGGTGTTAAGTCTGCCGTGTATCGTTGGCCGCGATGGCTATGAAACCAAGGTTCCAATCGATCTGGATCAGGAGGAAGTTTCCAAACTGCATGAGTCTGCAAATACGCTGAAAGAAGTTCTTTCGAAGTTCTTTGCCGAAAATTAGTTTTTTTGTGCTTGCATTTTTTGGAAGAAAGGGGTAGAATACCACAGTGGATAGAGCAAAGGCGTCGTAATGTATGTACGACGCCTCTTTTTATATATAAAGTGTATGACCATATGAGAAATATACAAATATGACATATAGTTTATATAAAAAAAACGTTTTACTTTTTACAATATGACAAATATAATAGCTTTTGATTCAAAAGTTAAGAAAGGAAGTGAGACTGTTGGATGCGTTGGTAAAGAATCTGATGGAGGAGCTGAATTGCGATACCGTCTTTACAATCCCGCTGTTTGGTGGCATTCCGATCTATGAATCGGTTGTTGTTACATGGATCATCATGGCGGTCATTCTTCTTTTGTGTCTGATCCTTGTCAAAGGACTTAAAGTTGAGAATCCAAGCCGTAAGCAGGTAGTACTTGAACTTGCTGTTTCAAAACTGTATGGATTCTTTGAGGACACGATAGGAGAAAACGGTAAAGCGTACATCGTACCTGGCAGCAGTTGCCATCTACATAGGAATTGCCAACCTCATCGGCCTATTAGGCTTCAAGCCACCGACAAAAAGACATGAATGTCACGGTAGCGCTTGCATTGATGAGTATCATCTTAATTGAAGCAGCAGGAGTGAGAAAGAAAGGAACCAAAGGCTGGTTAAAGAGCTTTGCGGAACCAATGCCTGTAGTTCTTCCAATTAACATTCTTGAGATATTCATCAAACCATTATCACTTTGTATGCGATTGTTTGGAAACGTACTTGGTTCCTTCGTTATTATGGAGTTACTGAAGATGGTGGTTCCACCCGTACTTCCAGCAATATTCAGTTGTTACTTTGATATTTTTGACGGACTGATTCAGGCATACGTATTTGTATTCCTTACAGGCTTGTTCATCAAGGAAGCAACGGAGTAACACACTAATTAACTGAGAAAAGAAAAGGAGAAAAAACATTATGTCAGCATCATTATTTGTAGCAATCGGAGCAGGAGTAGCAGTATTAACAGGTATCGGAGCAGGTCTTGGAATCGGTAAGGCAACAGGTTCCGCAGTAGACGCTATCGCAAGACAGCCGGAAGCAGAAGGTAAGATTTCCAAAGCATTACTTCTTGGTTGTGCACTTGCCGAGGCAACCGCTATTTACGGTTTCGTTATTGCATTACTTATCATTCTTTTCTTAAAATAATGATTACCTGCGTAATTATTACATTAAGAAAGGAGCAGTAAACTATGCTGAGTTTAAATCCATGGGATATCTTGTGGACGATCGTAAATCTGCTTGTTTTATATGCAATCTTTCGTAAGTTTTTGTTTCAGCCGGTCATGAATATCATTCATGAGAGAGAGGACATGATCAACAAACAGTTCGAGGATGCCCAAAAACAGCAGGACGATGCAGCGCAGATGAAGAGTGAGTATGAGAACCAGTTAAAGGGTGCCAGAGAAAAGGCAGATCAGATCATTCTCGATGCGAAGACGCGTGCACAGGAAGAATATAACAATAAAATGGAAGCAACCAGAGCCGAAGCAGATCATATGCTTGAGAAAGCAAAGAGTGATATTGCAAATGAGCAGGAAAAGGCAACAAGAGATGCTCAGGCAAAGATCGCAGAGCTTGCTTTGCTGGCTGCTAAGAAGATTATGAAGACGGGTGAAGCACATGACGCAGGCAGCAGTAAATAGTGCCAAGGTACTATACCGGCTGTCTGTCAGCAGAGAGGATGTCGAGAAAGCGGAAAAACTTTTCTTTATGACACCGCAACTGCAGAAAGTTCTGACGAGCCCGGTCGTACCGGCAGCAAAAAAGTATGAAATTATCGATCAGGTATTTGCACTGGAAACGACAGAAGATGTGCTGGTCCGGTACATGAAGATCATGTGCAGGATTGGTAACATGACCGAGATGCAGGATATTTTCCAATATTATTATAAATACTGGGATCAGATGCATCATGTGGTTCGTGCGGACCTGATTTATGCCGAGACTCCGAGCAAAGAAGAGGAGGTCGAGGCGAAAAAAATTCTGGATAAAAACTATCCGGATAGTGAGATTACCCTGACGCAGAGTGTGGATGAGTCGCTGATCGGTGGCTATGTTGTTAAGGTGGGATATAAAGAATATGACCACAGCTATGAAGGACGTCTGCGTCAGTTACAAAGAAAACTTACAGGGAGGTGACCCCTTTGGGCGCTATTAGTGCAACAGATATTATCTCCATTATTCAGGGTGAGATCGAAAATATCAACTGGGATGAACAAAGCCGTGAGACAGGTGAGGTCATCTGGGTCGGTGATGGAATTGTTACCGTATACGGAATTGATCATGCAATGTATGGCGAGATCGTAGCCTTTGAAAACGGAGTCAAAGGAATGGTTCAGGATGTCAGACAGAATGAAATCGGTATTATTCTTTTTGGTCGTGATACCGGAATCAAAGAAGGAACCAAAGTGGTTCGTACCAAGAAAAAAGCCGGTATTCCGGTCGGTGATGCGTTTGTAGGAAGAGTAATCAATGCACTCGGTGAGCCGATTGACGGAAACGGTGATGTAAAAGAGGATGATTATCGTCCGATCGAGCAGGAAGCTCCTGGTATCATCGACAGACAAAGCGTAGACACACCAATGGAGACCGGTATTCTTTCCATTGATTCCATGTTCCCAATCGGACGTGGACAGCGTGAGTTGATCATTGGTGACCGTCAGACAGGTAAGACATCCATTGCAACAGATACCATTATCAACCAGAGAGGCAAAGATGTAATCTGTATTTACGTTGCCATTGGTCAGAAGGCATCTACCGTTGCAAAGATTGTAAATACATTAAAGAAACATGATGCCATGGATTATTCCATCGTAGTATCTTCTACAGCCAGTGATCCGGCATCTTTACAGTACATAGCCCCATATGCGGGAACTGCCATGGCAGAGTTTTTCATGCGCCAGGGAAAAGATGTGCTCATTGTTTATGATGACCTGTCCAAGCATGCGGTAGCTTACCGTGCACTGTCCCTTCTGCTTGAGCGTTCCCCGGGACGTGAGGCTTATCCGGGTGATGTATTCTACTTACACTCCAGACTGCTTGAGCGTTCCAGTCATCTGAGTGACAAGTTAGGTGGCGGTTCCATCACCGCACTGCCGATTATTGAAACACAGGCCGGTGATGTTTCCGCATATATTCCTACCAACGTTATTTCCATTACCGATGGTCAGATCTTCCTCGAGAGCAACCTGTTCAACGCAGGTATGAGACCAGCCGTAAACGTAGGACTTTCCGTATCCCGAGTCGGTGGTGCAGCCCAGACAAAGGCAATGAAGAAAGCATCCGGAAGTATCCGTATCGACCTGGCACAGTTCCGTGAGATGGAAGTGTTCACACAGTTTGCTTCTGATCTGGATGATGCAACAAAAGCACAGCTGCAGCACGGAAAAGCTCTGATGGAGCTGTTGAAGCAGCCGCTGAGTCATCCGCTTTCCATGCATGAGCAGGTATTAACCCTGTGCATGGCAACGGACGGTGTATTCGATAAGATACCTACCAGACAGGTAAAACAGTATCAGAAAGATATTCTGGATTTCATGGATCTGAAACATCCGGAGATCGGAAAAGAAATTGAGCAGACAAAAGCTTTATCCGATGAACTGAGACAGAAAATCAAAGATGCTGCAGCAGAGTTCGCAGCAGAACAGTAAGCAGGTGTTACGATGGCAAATGCAAAAGAAATTCAGGATCGAATGAAGAGTATCAATGATACATTAAAGATTACAAATGCAATGTACATGATTTCTTCTTCGAAATTAAAGAAATCTAAAAAAATGCTGACGGACACAGAACCGTATTTCTTTACCCTGCAATCTGAGATGAGCCGTATTCTGCGGCATTTGCCGGATCTGGACAGTATTTATTTCAGGTCCACAGATGAGATTCCGGAAGAAGAAAAACGGATCGCTTATATGGTGGTTACGGCAGATAAGGGACTGGCAGGATCTTACAACCACAATATTTTAAAAATTGCGGAAGAGGAACTTGCAAAGCACCCGAAACGTCAGCTGTATGTGCTTGGTGAAGTCGGAAGACATTATTTTGAAGAACGTGGAATTGAGATCAACAAACAGTTCCATTATACGATTCAGAATCCGACATTGAACCGTGCACGAAATATCTCTGAGGAACTTCTCGAAGGTTACCGTCAGGGAGAGTTTGATGAAATCTATATCATTTATACCTCAATGGTCAATGCGATGCAGGAAGAAGCAGAAATCCTGCAGCTGCTTCCACTGAAAAAAGCAGATTTCCACAACGTGGAGATTCCGCTGGATGTCAGACGTGAGGAGCTTGCCCTGCGTCCATCGGCAGATGCAGTGATGAATCGTATTGTTCCGGACTATGTGGTAGGATTTGTTTATGGTGCGCTGGTAGAATCCTTCTCCTGCGAGCAGAATGCCCGTATGATGGCGATGGAGGCAGCAACCAACAGCGCAAAGGATATGCTTCATGCTGGATATCATGTATAACCGTGCCAGACAGGCAGCGATTACCCAGGAGATCACAGAGGTAATTGCGGGAGCAAAATCCCAGAAGCGCAAGAAAAAGAGATAATGGAGGCCTAGGATGAAAACAGGAAAAATCATACAGGTTATGGGACCTGTTGTGGACGTTGAATTTGAAGACGAAGAATTGCCTGCAATCAGAGACGCTCTGGAAGTACAAAATGGTGACAAAAAATGTATCATGGAGGTTGCACAGCATATAGGAAATAATACGGTACGCTGTATTATGCTTGCAGCCAGTGAAGGACTTCACCGTGATATGGAAGTCATTGCAACCGGAAGCGGTATCAAGACACCAGTTGGTGAGGCAACACTGGGACGTCTGTTCAACGTATTAGGAGAAACAATTGATGACGGAAAGCCGATCGGGGATGCTCCAAAGTGGGTGATCCACAGAGAGCCGCCAGCATTTGAAGATCAGAACCCTGCAGAGGAAATCTTAGAGACCGGTATCAAGGTCATCGACTTACTTGCCCCATATGCAAAGGGTGGTAAAATCGGTCTGTTCGGTGGTGCCGGTGTCGGGAAAACCGTATTGATCCAGGAGCTGATCAGTAATATTGCAACAGAGCACGGTGGATATTCCATTTTCACCGGTGTCGGGGAGCGTTCCCGTGAAGGAAATGATCTGTGGACCGAAATGGGCGAATCCGGTGTACTTGAAAAAACAGCCTTAGTGTTTGGACAGATGAATGAGCCGCCAGGGGCTCGTATGCGTGTCGCTGAGACCGGACTTACCATGGCTGAGTATTTCCGTGATGAGCAGCATAAAAATGTGCTTCTCTTCATTGATAACATTTTCCGTTTCACACAGGCCGGATCAGAGGTATCCGCACTGCTTGGACGTATGCCGTCAGCCGTAGGTTATCAGCCAACACTTGCAACTGAGATGGGTGAATTACAGGAGAGAATTGCTTCTACAAAGAATGGATCTATCACTTCCGTACAGGCTGTATATGTACCAGCCGATGACCTGACAGACCCGGCACCAGCTACGACATTCGCACATCTGGATGCAACAACCGTACTTTCCAGAAAGATCGTTGAGCAGGGTATTTATCCGGCGGTTGATCCTCTGGAGTCATCTTCCCGTATCCTTGAGCCGGATATTGTAGGTGAGGAGCATTATGAGGTAGCACGAAAGGTTCAGGAAATCCTTCAGAAGTACAAGGAATTACAGGATATCATTGCTATTCTTGGTATGGAAGAGCTTGCAGATGAAGATAAAGTCCTGGTATACCGTGCAAGAAAGATTCAGAAGTTCCTGTCACAGCCGTTCCACGTAGCAGAGAACTTTACCGGTATCAAAGGTGTATATGTTCCTTTGAAAGAAACAATCCGCGGATTCAAGGCAATTTTAGATGGTGAGATGGATGAATATCCGGAGAATGCATTCTTCAATGCAGGAACCATCGAAGATGTCAGGAAGAAAGCAGAGCAGATGGAGCAGAACGCATAGCATAAAGAACGGAGATCATTATGGCAGGCAATACATTCTATTTAAAAATTATATCTGCGAACCGTGTGTTCTTTTCCGGAAGATGCCGTTCTCTGATCGTTCCGGAATATGATGGGCAGAAAGAAATTCTGGCCCATCATGAGGATATGGTCATCGCCATTGATGAGGGCGAGATGAGGTTTCAGCCGGAAGGCACGGATAACTGGGAATATGCAGTAGTCGGAATGGGATTTGTCGAGATCGTCAATAACCGTGTGACACTTCTCGTGGAGACTGCAGAGCGTCCGGAGGAAATCGATGTGGCAAGAGCCCGCGAAGCAAAAGAGCGTGCAGAGGAGCAGATGCGCCAGAAGCAGAGTATCCGTGAGTATTACCACTCAAGAGCTTCTCTTTCCCGTGCGATGGCACGTCTGAAAGGAACCAGCGGAAGAAAATAAAACAATAAAAAAGGATGCACGTTTTGTGCATCCTTTTTTTATCTGACATTATTCATTCATGGCAATCAGTTTTGCATACCATTGCAGGGAAGAAACCCATGCATGGGAAACATCCGGAATTTCGATGTTTTTAAGCACCAGCTGGCGGGAAACTTCCTGCCATTCTGCCGATTCGTATTTTACAATAAAGTGAAGCACTTCTGCCAGGGAACCGGTGTGCTCCAGAAGGGCGGCGCGGATCTTGCCCGATACACGTACCATGGAGAGGGCTTCTTCCATGGAACAATCCAGAATAATATCCAGAATCGAGAAAAGACCGGTCAGAAACAGTTCCTGGGAACGCATTGCCATGCCAAAGACCGGTGCAAGATTTTCTGCAAACTTGGCACGCAGCAGGGAGAGGCGCATCAGCTCATTTGGCTTGTCTGAACACAGTTTCTCAATGACGGTTGTCTGAATCCAGCGCGTCAGATCCTTCTGCCCCAGCATTGAGACAGCAACCCGCACGGAAGTGATTTCGGAATTAAAGGAGCGTGTATTTGCAAGCCGCAGCAGGGAGATGATAAGAGCCGTGTCCTGACTGATAATATCAGCCGCTTTGGTCAGGTCAAAATCATCTTCTTCAATCAGATTCAGAAGCGAAATGTAATTGATCTTCAGGGGCGATACTTTATGTTCGCCGCGTGTGACCGGCATACGGAAAAAGGTTCCTTCAAATAAAGAAATTGTTTCTGCAGGACTGAGTTTTCCGAATGTTTCCATGTCCGGAATGTTGCTGGCACAGATACAGATATCCGGATACAGTTTGCGGAAATAGAAAGAAGCCTTGACGGCATCTATTTTCTGGCAGTCAATCAGAATGTAGTCCATTTGTGACAGAATCGGTGCGTAGTCTTCGTAGCAGTGAACAGGAAGATTACGCATTGCAAAATGATATCCGAATTCGCGCAGTTCGCGGATGCGGTCTGTATACATGGATACCGGAGGAAATGTCTGGTCAATCAGGAGAATCGGTGCATGGTTTGTATTTTTGCACTCGGATTCCAGACTGCTGAAAATAGAGATATTATTTAAAGATACAAAAATCGGTTTTCCTCCGGAGAGTGTGGTGGTTCCAAGCTCCTGAATCAGTTCCAGCCCGTCTACATAGGCAGCTCCGTCAAACTGTCTGGAACCAAGAAGGCTTGGGTTCATAAGAAAGTTATTTTTTCTGGTAAACAGAGAATAAGCACTAACGGACATATTCCGGTCAAAAAAAGGAATGAGTGTAAGCATCATAAGCGTATCTCCTATTCTATCATGTAAATCCCTGATGTAAGTTTATCTTTGGATTTATTATACTATATAATGCTTAAAGAAACAAATATTTTGTGCAATGTGGTGCAAAAAGAAACAAAGCAGTTGACAAATGAAAGAGGATATGGGTAAAATACAAAAAGATAATAAACAGGGAGTAGTTTGCATCCGGTGTGTCCGGGTGTTGTGCAGGCCGTCATCACGTTACAGGAAAGCTGGAACCGGGCTGTACACGAAGAAACGAGACTTTTTATTGCATTATTCTGGTGCAAAAAAGTCCCGTTTCTTTTTTTGTACCACAACACAGGGAGGGCATGCCATGAAAAAATACTGGAAGTATTCCAAAGAGCAGCTAAGAGACGTATTTTCTACTACTGAGCAGGGATTATCCGAAATGCAGGTGAAAAAAATCCGGGAAACATGTGGGGAAAATATACTGGAAGAGGGAAAAAGACCCGGGCTGCTGAGGGTGTTTTTGTCACAGTTTGCAGATTTACTCATTGTCATTTTGCTGATCGCCGCGCTTATTTCCATGTTATCCGGAAATGCAGAGAGTACGATTGTAATCGCAGTTGTCCTGGTGATGAATGCAGTTTTGGGAACGGTGCAGCACCAGAAAGCGGAAAAATCACTGGACAGTCTGAAAAATCTGTCTGCACCGTGTGCAAAAAGTCATCCGGGAAGGGAAAAAAAGAAAGAGATCCCTTCGAGGGAACTGGTTCCTGGAGATCTTGTGGAACTGGAAGCTGGTGACATGGTTGTGGCAGATGGAAGGATTCTGGATAATTATTCCCTGCAGGTCAATGAGAGTGCGCTGACCGGAGAATCCACCAATGTAGAAAAGACACAAGGCAGTCTGCCGGAGGATCTGCCGCTGGCAGACCGCAGAAACATGGTGTATTCCGGAAGCCTGGTCACTTATGGCCGTGCAGAAGTTCTGGTTACAGGAACAGGGATGCATACAGAGATCGGAAAGATTGCCGGGATGATGAATGATATCCGGGACCGTAAGACACCATTACAGGTGAGTCTGGATCAGTTCAGCAAAAAGCTGGCAGTTCTGGTTATGGGAATTTCAGCAGTGGTATTGGGGTTATGTTTATACCGTAAAATGTCGCTTCTGGATGCATTGATGTTTGCGGTTGCACTTGCGGTAGCCGCCATTCCGGAAGCACTCAGTTCAATCGTGACCATTGTGCAGGCGATGGGAACACAAAAGATGGTAAAGGAAAATGCCATCGTCAGAAAGCTGAAGGCAGTGGAGAGCCTTGGGTGTGTATCGGTGATCTGTTCGGATAAAACCGGAACGCTGACACAGAATAAGATGACCGTGCAGAAAGTTTATGTGGACGACAGGGAATATCTGCCCGGACAGCTTTCCATGGAAGAGCAGCTGCACAGATATCTGGTATATGATGCGGTGCTTAGCAATGATGCAACATTGGAGAACGGAAAAGGAATCGGAGATCCGACCGAATATGCCCTGTTGGAAATGTTTCGTAAAATTCCCGCACCGAAAGGGGGAATGATGGGTGAAGGCGGTTACCGGGAAGAAATGCTTCGAAGCTGTATGAAACGTCTCGAAGAGGTTCCGTTTGATTCTGAGCGGAAACGGATGAGCACAAGATATTGCCTGCACGGGGTCGGAACCATTCTGACCAAAGGGGCACCGGATGTATTGCTGGAACGCTGTGATTTTGTCCGGAAAAGTACCGGAATTGTTCCACTTGATCCGACGGAGACAGAAAAAATCAAAAAAAAGATTGCGGAATTTTCCGGGCAGGGACTGCGTGTGCTGGCATTTGCGTATAAAGAGAGTGAAGGACCGCTGACCATAGAAAGCGAAGAAAATCTGATCTTTCTCGGGCTGATTGCCATGATGGATCCGCCAAGACCGGAAGCCATTCAGGCGGTTGCCGATGCAAAGAGAGCAGGAATCCGCACGGTCATGATTACAGGGGATCACAAAATTACCGCGCGTGCGATTGCAAAACAGCTTGGAATTTATCAGGAAGGGGATCTGGCTGTGACTGGAAGGGAGTTAGATGCCATGAGTGAGAAGGAATTGCAGGAAAAACTGGAAAAAATCTGTGTATATGCCAGAGTTTCGCCGGAACATAAGATAAGAATTGTAAAGGCATGGCAGAAAAAAGGACGGATTGTTTCCATGACGGGGGATGGTGTCAACGATGCACCGGCATTAAAACGCGCAGATATCGGAGTGGCAATGGGGATTACAGGAACAGAAGTGGCAAAAGATGCGGCAGACATGATTCTTTTAGATGATAATTTTGCGACCATCATTCAGGCGGTGGTGAATGGAAGAAATGTATACCGGAATATAAAGAATGCTATTTTGTTTTTGCTGTCCGGCAATATGGCAGCGATTCTGGCGGTACTGTATACTTCACTTGCAGGACTTCCGGTTCCGTTTGCACCGGTGCATCTGCTTTTTATCAATTTGCTGACGGATTCGCTTCCGGCAATTGCGATTGGCATGGAGCCGGCAGATGCAGCACTTTTAGAGGAAAAACCAAGGGATCCTTCTGCCGGAATACTGACCGGTTCGTTTCTGGGGAAAATTGTGGCAGAGGGAGCGTTGATTGCGTGTCCGGTCATGACTTCTTATTATATAGGGCTGCAGCAGAGTACCGCGCTTGCAGCAACGATGGCTTTTGCAACGCTGACACTGGCACGCCTGTTTCATGGGTTTAACTGCCGGAGCCAAAAGTCCATGGCACGGGCTGGACTTGGGTCCAACAAGTACAGCATGGGAGCATTTTTGGGTGGATGTATTCTTTTGGGACTGGTACTTTGCGTTCCGGTTTTTGAGAGGCTGTTTGATGTGGCAGAAATGGGAGTGCTGATGTATGGATATATTCTGCTGCTGGCATTTGTGCCGACATTGGTGATTCAGATGGTAAAAATGGTCAGGGAAAAAATGCAGGAAGGTTTGTAATTGACTCCTCTTTACTTTAGCATGATAACATGATAATATGGTAAACATGTAGTAAACAGAAGAATTAATAATTAATGGAGGAACATTATGAAAAAGAAACTTGCAGTATTGCTGGCAGCAGCGCTGACACTTGGTATGACTGCCTGTGGTGCATCCAAAGGAGCAGGAGATACCGGAAAGAGCGAAAAGAAAGCATGGTATATGCAGTAGAGGCAGGATCTGCCGGAGAAGAAGCTGCAAAAGAAAAGGGATTTCAGTACAATTCCGTTTCGTCTCAGGCAGATGCCCTGATGGAAGTTGCTTCCGGTACATCTGATGCAGCGATCATTGACCTTCTGATGGCAGGTGCCATGATTGGTGAGGGCACCAGTTATCCGAATCTGAAGCATACAGACGAACTTACGACCGAGGAGTATGGCGTTGGATGCCGGAAAGGATCGGATCTGGCTTCTTATATCAATCAGGTGTTTGCTGACTCTTATAAAGACGGAAGCATGGAAAAAATTGCCGAAACCTACGGTGTTCAGGAAGCACTTGTAGAGCAGAAAGATGCCACCTTTGAACAGTCCCCAAAAGACAGTGACGTGGATTACATCAAGGGAAGAGGAAAACTGGTTGTCGGTGTGACCGATTTTGAGCCGATGGATTATAAGGATAAAGATGGCAACTGGATCGGTTTTGATGCAGATATGGCAAAACTTGTCGGAGAAAAAACTTGGTGTAGAGGTTGATTTTGTAGAGATCGACTGGGACAACAAGGTCATGGAACTGAATTCCAAGAATATCGATGTCGTATGGAATGGAATGACTCTGACGAGCGAGGTAACTTCTGCAATGGAATGTACCAATGCTTATTGTAACAATGCACAGGTAGTTGTCGTACCAGAGGGGAAATAAATCATGTTCTGGACAGTAACACAGTCACTTTTGACAGGTCTTGCCACCACTTTTGAAATTTTTATACTGACACTGATTTTTGCGCTGCCGCTTGGGCTGGTGCTGGCATTTGGCCTGCTCAGCAAGTTTAAACCGCTGCAGCGTCTGGTTCAGATTCTGGTCTGGATCATCCGTGGAACACCTCTGATGCTTCAGCTGATCATTATTTTCTATGGACCGGGGCTCTGGCTCCATACGACCGTCTGGAGCGGAAATGAGAGCGGGCGAATTACCGCAACCGTAGTGGCATTTGTGATTAATTATGCGTGCTATTTTTCTGTGATTTTCCGTGGAGGAATCGAGGGGGTTCCGGCCGGACAGAGGGAAGCCGGACAGGTGCTTGGCATGACAAAGCATCAGATCTTTTTCAAAATCACATTGCTTCAGATGATCAAGCGCGTTGTACCACCGATGTCAAACGAGATCATTACGCTTGTAAAAGATACCTCTCTTGCGCGTATCATTGCAGCCTATGAGCTGACCTTTGCCGGTGCTGCGTTTATGAAATCCGATGGCCTGACCTGGCCGCTGTTTTACACCGGTGTATTTTATCTTATTTTTATTGGTATTTTGACGCTTTTATTTAATTATATTGAGCGTAAGCTGGATTACTTTAAGTAGGAGGATAACATGGCAATCTTAGAGGTATCACATATAGAAAAACATTTCGGCAGAACGAATGTATTAAAAGATGTCAGTTTCTCCATGGAGGAAGGCACGGCGCTTGCAATTATCGGATCGTCCGGCTCCGGAAAGACAACGCTTCTGCGCTGTCTGAATTTTCTGGAGCGCCCGAATGGCGGAACGATTACGGTTAATGGAGAGAATTTGTTTGATGCATCAACAGCCGGAATGGAAAAGGATGCGGATCTGCGCAGAAAACGTCTGCATTTTGGCATGGTGTTTCAGTCATTCAATCTGTTTCCACAGTATACAGCGTTACAGAATGTGACGCTTGCGGAACAGCTTCTGGCACAGGAACGTCCGGATTTCAAACAGAATAAGAAAAAGATCTTGGAAGAAATTGATGCACACGGCCGACAGCTGTTAGAGCGCATGGGACTTGCGGAGCGTATGGATCATTATCCGCATCAGTTGTCCGGCGGACAGCAGCAGCGGGTGGCAATTGCGCGTGCTCTTGCCTTAAAACCGGATATTCTCTGTTTTGATGAGCCGACATCGGCGCTTGATCCGGAGCTGACCGGTGAGGTTTTAAAAGTCATCCGCACACTGGCAGAACAGAAAACAACGATGATCATTGTTACCCATGAGATGGCATTTGCCCGTGATGTGGCAGATCAGCTGATTTTCATGGATGGTGGTGTGATTGTGGAGCAGGGAGACCCGCACCAGGTGATCGATCATCCGAAGGAAGAGCGGACAAAGCAGTTCCTGACACGGTATGCACAGGGATAATTTTTACAAAACAAAATGAGATGGGAGCCATCGCAGAATCGTTACAGAAAACGAATCTGCGGTGGCTTTTTTGCATATATTTTACAATCTTTTACAGTAGCGCGATAACAGGAAAAACGGAAAAGAGGTATGATAATAACAGTAAGAATTGTAAAGGATAGAAATGAAAAAGGAGTGCTTTTGCATGGTAAAAATTTATGTGGTAGATACCAATGTTCTGATTCAGGCACCTTATGGAATGCAGTGTTTTGAAGACAATCAGGTGGTGCTTCCGGTAGTTGTACTGGAAGAACTGGATAATCTCAAAAAAGCGGAAGGAGAGACTGGCGCAAATGTCCGGACAACGATCCGGATGCTGGAGGAACTGCGGCTGCAGGGAGATTTGCTGGAAGGAGTAACGCTTCCGGGAGGAGGAACGCTTCGTGTAGAGAAAAACTACCGTGATGTCGAACTGCCTTCGGATCTTCCGGAGACCAAAAGTGATAACCGGATTTTAAAAGTATGTCTGGGATTATCGCAGGAGAAACCGGAGCAGGTGGTGCTTGTCACAAAAGATATTTTACTGCGCATCAAAGCACAGATTATAGGAATTAAGGCTGAGGATTTCCTGACCGAGCAGGTACTTGGACATGACGCACAGTATCGTGGAAGAATCTGTGTCTATGCACCGGAAGAAAACTTTAAGGATTTTAAGAAAAAGGGGATTCCGGTGGAAACCATATATCAGGTGGATGAAGAGGGGAAAACTGTCATTCCGCAGTTGTATGAGAATGAATTTGTAATCATCCAGAGTGACCAGTCCACAAAGAAAACGCAGCTGGGAAGGGTAGAACATGGTGTGATCCGCAAACTGGAATACCGCAAGGCACAGCCTTATGGGGTAAGCCCGCGCAATGCCGGACAGTATTTTTTACAGGAGGCGCTCATGCAGCCGGCAGAGAAAGCACCGCTTGTGATTGTAAAGGGGATGGCAGGAACCAGTAAGACGTTTTATTCGCTTGCGGTCGGTCTGGAGAAAATGCTGAATAATCCGACAGGAGAGTACAGAAGAATCATGATCTGCCGGCCGAATGCACAGTTTGATGAGGATATCGGATTTTTGCCGGGAGATGAACAGGAAAAAATAGGACCGCTGATGCGCCCGATCATTGACAATTTAGAGCAGCTGATTGATTCCAATGAGCAGAGCCGCTATGAAAACGAGGCAGAGCTGCAGGATAAGGTGGAAGAAGTGTTTGACCGTGGAATTATTCAGGCGGAGGCGATGAATTTTATCCGTGGCAGATCCATTGTAAAAACGTATCTGATCATCGATGAGGCACAGAATATGACGCCGAATCAGATGAAGGGTCTGATTACCAGGGTTGGAAAAGACACAAAAATAATTCTGCTTGGAGATCCCAATCAGATTGACCGTCCGTTTCTGGATGAGAGGACCAATGGACTCAGTTATGCGGCGGAACATATGAAAGGAAGCCCTCTTTGCTGGCAGATCACTCTGACCGCGGAAGAATGTGAGCGTTCAAAGCTTGCGGCGGATGCGATCACACGAATGTAAGGAGGGACATCTGTGAACAGTTACTTATACGGATTTACAGAAAATGTATGATTACATACAGGCAGGTATGGAAAAAATAGAAAAAAGAAAGCAAGGAAACAGGTATGAAGGAAACAAAAAAAGAAACAAAAAGAGAAACGAAAAAAGCAGCATGTGCTTTTTCGTATGACGCGATAAAAAAAGATGAAGAAATTAATTTATTGATCGAGCGTGGAAATCAGGTACTCGGTGAGCTGGGATTTACCGAGCATTCCATCAAACATGCAGCCAAAGTGGCACAGGAAGCTGCCCGCATCTTAAATGAACTGGGGTACAGTGCCCATGAGATAGAACTGAGCAGGATAGCCGGGTATATGCATGACATCGGAAACAGCATTAACCGTAACGATCACGCCCATACAGGCGGCATCATGGCATATCAGATCCTCAAGGAGCGCAAAATGCCACTGTCAGATGCAATTCTTGTGGCAACTGCCATCGGACAGCACGATGAGGCAACCGGTACAGCAGTGGATGCGGTTTCTGCGGCACTGATTCTGGCAGATAAGACGGATGTGCGTCGCAATCGTGTGCGGAACCAGGTCATTGCCAATTTTGACTCTCATGACAGGGTCAATTATGCGGCATTGGGGTCGCATCTGGAGATTAAGAAGGAAAAGAAAGTGATTCAGATGGAACTGGAGATGGACGATACGATGTGCACGGTCATGGACTATTTCGAGATTTTTTTGCAGCGTATGCTGATGTGTAAACGTGCGGCAGAGGTGCTGGGATGCAGGTTTAAATTTCTTGTAAACGGCAACAAGCTGTGTTAATTATAGGACTTATCGCCTATTGTGATTACATCCTGAAATGTTTACAATGGGAGAGTCGGACGAATTGTGGAGGACAATCGGTCCGGTTAAAATGTAAACAAAAAGGAGAATACTATGAAAAAGAAATTAGCTGCGATGATACTGACACTTGCGCTGGCAGCAGGTGTAATGGCACCGGTACCGGCATATGCCGATGGAATTACGGTTGAGGAAACTTCCATGGACACGGCAACGGAGAAGTCGTTTGATACTGATTATACCGTAAAATGGGATGCGGATAAGGTATACTGGAACAAGGTTACGCTGGATCAGCAGGGAATCCTTCGGATTCATTTGAATGAGGAGGATCCGAAATCCCTGGAAAATTATGATGTAGCTGTTTATACAGCCAAAGGGGAAAAGATCTGGAAGATCATGGTGGACTGTGCAGGGGCAGCAGCAGATAATTATGTGGGGCTTGCAAAGGGAACTTATTATGTATCACTGCAATCACATTACCAGTTTCGGCCTTCTACAACGTATCGTTTTTCGTTTGAAAAAAATAATGCCTGTGAGCTTGAGCCGAACGAGAAGAAAAATGATGCTGTAGATATGAAAGTAAACACCATGTATACAGGATTTATGGAAAATACTTATGCCGGTGAGAAAGACAATGATGATTTTTATGCAATTACATTGAAAAAGGGACAGAGCTATAAATTTATCTGTGATGCAGACTCTTACAGTGAAAAACAACGATTGTAAAATTGCTTGGCAAAACAACAGAATTATCGTCTTTCTGGCCATCTGTAAAGAAAAAAGATTTCTGTGTGGCATCCGGTGATGTGTTTATTGCGCCTTATACAGGAACTTATTATGCATATGTAAATAATTATTATGGAAAACAGTACAAGTACGAAATCGGAGTGAAAAAAATAAATCTGAAGGCTCCGACCGTATCTGTTTCTGCCGGAAAGAGCGGTGCAAAAGTAAGCTGGTCGAAAGTAAATAATTACAGATATGAGGTACAGTATGCAACCAACAGCAAGTTTCAGGGCGCAAAAAAAGTAAGTGTTCACGATCAGAAGACTTCTGTTACAATCAAATACCTTACTTCAAAAAAGAAGTATTACGTGCGGGTTCGTTCCTGTGCCAAGACAGAAAATGATAACAATAAGAAAGCATATTCTGCATGGTCGAAAGTAAAGACCGTTACCGTAAAATAAGAATAATAGACAGAATGAAAACCGTTGCAGCCGCAGCGGTTTTTTGTCTGGATATAGGATGAAATTTGTTCTTTACAAATAATAAATAAAAGCATATGATACTTTTATAAAATACTTTATTTAAGAGGAAGATTATGCCGGAAAAAAGAGAAAAACGCAATATAGCAAGAACTGAAATTATTAATTACATGTTGAACCATTCCGTTACATCAAAGGCAGAACTGGCAAAAGAACTGGGGCTTAGTATGCCTACAGTTCTGACAAATGTCAATGAGCTGATTGCAAAGGGACTGATTGTAGAAAATGGAGAGTATGCATCTACCGGGGAAGAAAAGCCAAAAGCATAGGAATTAACAAGGAATATTGCAGGGCAATGGGACTTGTAATTACCGCTAATCATCTGGAAATGGTACTCGTAAATCTGGGATATGAAATCGAACATCTGAAACGTGTCCGTTTAAAATTTTCACCGGATATCGATTATAGTGTAAAAATTGCCGGGCAGGTACAACAGTTTCTGAAAGAATGCAAAACGGAGAAAGATATTTTAGGGATTGGAATTGCAATTCCCGGAATTATCGATCAGAATGAGAAGACAGTTCTAAAATCGCATGCTCTTCAGGTAGAAAATTACAGTCTGCGTTTTTTGGAACAGGCATTGGGATTTCCGGTTTATTTTGAGAATGATGCTAATTCCGCTATGCTTGCGGAAGATACACAAAAATATAACAATGCGATATACCTCTCCTTAAATCATACTCTTGGAGGGGCATTTTGCATTGATGGAAAACTGTTTCGTGGACAGAACCAGAAGGCAGGAGAGTTTGGACATATGATCCTGATTCCCGGAGGGGACAGATGTTATTGTGGAAAGCAGGGGTGTGCAGATGCTTATTGTGCGGCAAGTGTGCTGACTGGGGACGGAAAAAATTCTCTGGAAGTATTTATGGAACAATTGAAACAGGGAAATAAGGAAGCTGAACAAAAATGGGAAAGATATCTGGATCATCTTGCTATCCTGATATCCAATCTTCGGATGGCATACGATATGGATATTATACTTGGGGGAGATGTCGGAGGTGTACTGGCAGAGTATATGATTCCATTGGGACAGAGGGTATTGTCTTACAATGGATTTGACAGGGATATTTCTTATCTGAAAAATTGTTCTTATGAAAAAGAAGCATCGGCGGTTGGTGTGGCAAAACATTTTTTGTATGAATATGTAAAAGAATGCTGTTCGTAATGATGAAATTAAAAAAGTTCCTTCTTTACTGGCGTGTACATGCGGTAAAGAGGGAACTTTTTTGTTTAAAAATTTAGAAAAATTGTACAAAAAGTAAAATAAAAAATTGTGCAACTGGTAAAAACTCTCAAAAACTATTGACAAAACAGAGGAATGGGACAATAATGTAATTACTTTAATAAAACATTTTATAAAAGATAAAACAAAAGAAGAACAAATATAAAGGAGGAAACAATTATGTTACAGCAGGTAATGACAAATCCAGGAGAAATTACATTTAGAGAGATTCCGGTTCCAGAAGTCAAGGATGATCAGGTACTGGTAAAAATCAGAAATATAGGTATCTGTGGTTCTGATATCCATGTATATCATGGAAAGCATCCGTTTACGAAATATCCGGTGACACAGGGACATGAGGTTTCCGGAGAAATCGCAGAAATAGGGAAAAATGTTTCTGGGTTTCAGATCGGACAGAAAGTTACGATTGAACCACAGGTTTATTGCGGACACTGCTATCCGTGTCGCCATGGAAAATATAATCTTTGCGAGGAATTAAAGGTTATGGGATTCCAGACCACAGGTACGGCTTCTGAATATTTTGCAGTAGATGCATCTAAGGTAACACCGATCCCGGAGGAGATGTCTTACGAAGAAGGGGCGATGATCGAGCCTCTTGCAGTTGCAGTTCATGGAGTAAAGCAGATGGGCGATGTAAAAGGAATGAATATCACAGTAATCGGCGCAGGTCCAATTGGAAATCTTGTTGCACAAACAGCAAAAGGGATGGGAGCAGCAAAGGTTATGATTACCGATGTCAGTGATCTGCGTTTGGAAAAAGCAAAAGAATGTGGAATTGATGTATGTGTCAACACGCTGCACAAAGATTTTGGAGAGGCTATGGTAGAGGCATTTGGTCCGGATAAGGCAGATGTGATCTATGACTGTGCAGGAAATAACATTACAATGGGACAGGCAATCAAATATGCAAGAAAAGGAAGTGTGATCGTACTGGTTGCAGTATTTGCAGGAATGGCAGAGGTGGATCTGGCAGTCGCAAATGATCACGAACTCGATATTAAAAGTACCATGATGTACCGGCATGACGATTATGTAGATGGCATCCGGCTTGTCAATGAAGGAAAGGTACATTTGAAACCATTGATTTCAAAAATGTTTGCATTTAAGGATTATCTGAAAGCATACCAGTATATTGATGATAACCGTGAGACAACGATGAAAGTCATTATCAATGTGCAGGAGGATTAAACAGATGAAAAACGAATATGGAATTGTCGGAGTAGCCCACATAGGGCTTCCGACGAATGATTTAAAAAAGACAATCGAATTTTATAAAAGTCTTGGATTTGAAGTGATTTTAGAAACCTATAATGAAAAGGCGAAAGAAAAGGTAGCGTTTTTGCAGATTCAGAATTACTGTATCGAATCGTTTGAAAACGGACAGGCGGTGATGGCAGACGGGGCATATCAGCATGTCGCACTGGATGTGAGAGATATTGAAGAAATGTATAAAAAGATCTGTGAAAATGGATATGAAGTCATTACGGATGGAATTGAGCAGCTTCCGTTTTGGGATAATGGTGTAAAGTTTTTCATGATTAAAGGACCGAATGAGGAGAGAATCGAGTTTTGCCAGAAACTCTGATGAAGTAGGAGGAACGTATGGGTAGCGAGAACAGAAGTGGAAAAGTGCCGCTGATCAGCAAAATTGCATATGGTTTTGGTGATGTGGGATGTAATTTCAGTTGGATGTTTGTCAGCAATTTTTTAATGATTTTTTATACCGATGTATTTGGAATCAGTATGGCAGCAGTGTCTGCACTGATGCTGTTTTCCCGATTCTGGGATGCCATTAATGATCCGATTGTCGGGGGACTGACCGACAAGACAAAGACAAGATGGGGAAGATACCGTCCATGGCTTTTGGTGGCGGCACCGATTACGGCGGTGCTCCTTGTAATGACATTCTGGGCAAGACCAGACTGGAATCAGACTGCAAAAATTGTATATATGGTAATCACATATTGTCTCCTTGTTTTGGGATATACCTGTGTGAATATTCCATATGGAACACTCTGTGGAGCAATGACACAGGACATTGATGAGCGTGCAAAAATCAACACTTCCCGTTCCGTTGCAGCAATGATTGCAATCGGTGTGTTAAATATCATTACCGTTCCTTTGATTAACAAATTTGGAAGCAGCAGTGCAAAAACCGGATATCTGACGGTGGCAGTTATTTATGGATGCATTTTTGCAGCATGTCATTTCTTTTGCTTTGCAAAGACAAAAGAGGCTGTGATCACACCGGAAAAAGAAAAAATTTCTATAAAAGTCCAGCTAAAAGCGGTGCTTCAGAATCGTCCGTATCTGCTGGCTCTGGTAGGACAGATTTTATTTGGTTTTACTTTATATGGAAGAAATGCGGATGTCCTGTATTATTTTACTTATGTAGAAGGAAATGCCTCGTATTATACCACTTATTCGATGTGCATCATTATTCCTTCCATTATTGGAGCAGCTTGCTTTCAGCCGGTATTCCGTAAACTGAACAATAAAGGAAGAACGGCCAGTGTATTTGCACTTTTGACAGGAATTTCGATGCTTTCGATGTTTTTCTTTAATGTAAAAGAAGCTCCGGTTATCTTTTATGCATTGTCTGGAATTACACAGTTTTTCTTTTCCGGATTCAATACCGCAATTTATGCAATCATTCCGGATTGCGTGGAGTACGGTGAGTGGAAAACCGGATTGCGCAACGATGGATTTCAATATGCGTTTATTTCGCTTGGAAACAAGATTGGAATGGCAATTGGAACAGCACTTCTTGCCGGATTACTCGGAAAATACGGGTATGTGGCAAACCAGACACAAAATGCAGCCGTACTTTCCATTATGAAACATGCATTTACAACCATTCCGGGGGTTCTCTGGATTGTGACTGCTGTGGTATTATTCTTTTATCGGCTGAATAAAAAGCGTTATAATGAAATTGTGGAGGAATTAAAGAATGGAAAAAGAGGTTGATATTGTAGCATTGGGTGAACTGCTGATCGATTTTACCGAGGCAGGATACGGAAAAGATGGAATGAAGCTGTTTGAGCAGAATCCCGGTGGTGCACCGGCGAATTTGTTGACGGTTGCAAGCCATATGGGATACCGGACATCGTTTATTGGAAAAGTCGGAAAAGACATGCATGGTGCATTTTTAAAAAGAACCTTACAAAATGAGGGGATTGCAGTGGACCATCTGATCGAAGATGATAAGTATTTTACTACACTTGCGTTTGTAGAAATTGATGAAAACGGTGAGCGGAAATTTTCATTTGCAAGAAAACCGGGCGCGGATACACAACTTCGGAAAGAAGAACTGGATCCGACGCTTTTGCAAAAAGGTAAAATTTTTCATTTCGGATCGCTTTCCCTGACGGATGAACCGGCAAAAAGTGCAACTTTAGAAGCCGTTCATATCGCAAAAGACGCGGGAGCATTGATTTCTTATGATCCAAATTACCGTGCATCCTTGTGGAGAAATGAACAGACTGCAGTACAGGAAATGAAAGCAGTGATTCCATTTGCGGATGTGATGAAGGTATCGGATGAAGAAAGTCTCCTGCTGACGGGAAAAAACAGCTATGAAGAAGCTGCGGAGGAGTTGCTTTCCATGGGACCAAAGCTGATTGCCATTACACTTGGCAGTGACGAAGTACTTGTGGCAACTACGGATGGAAAAGAACAGATCAGGGGATTTGCAACAGAGGCGGTTGATACAACAGGAGCCGGAGATTCATTCTGGGGTGGATTCCTGAGCCAGTTTTTATCCCTGAACAAAGCAATTGATGAGATGGACTGGAATGATTTGCGTGCCTGTGCACGGCAGGGAAATGCAGTAGCATGTCTGTGTGTGCAAAAGAGAGGTGGAATTCCTGCGATTCCAAAGAAACGAGAAGTAATGGAGTTTTTAAATCAACATATCAAAAAATAAATTTGATTTCCGTGCATAGACGGACCGGTCAGGTGAATACAGACAGGAAACGCAAAAAGAAGCTGACACACGAAAAGAAAATTTCGTGTGCAGCTTCTTTTTTGCTGGTTATTAGCATCCAAAACACTTACGGATCAGTGCTGAGAAATCGCAGTTGGAAAAAAATCTAAAACACATAGTTAAGTACCTCCCTGTTTGTATTTGTATTAGCTAAGTACAAATGCATTGTAACAAGTCTGTAATATTTCTGCAATAGGAGAGTATTTCCAGTTTAGGAAAGTTCCAGTTTTCCGGTATACAGCTGATAATAGGTTCCCTTCTGCTTAATCAGATCCGCATGATCCCCGCGTTCAATGATCTGTCCATGGTCAAGCACAATAATTGCATCACTGTTTCGGATCGTAGACAGACGGTGGGCGATAACAAATACCGTACGCCCTTTCATCAGATTATCCATACCCTTTTGTACAATGCTTTCGGTACGGGTATCGATGCTGGAAGTTGCCTCATCGAGGATGAGAACCGGTGGATCAGCCACGGCAGCTCTTGCAATGGAAAGCAGCTGGCGCTGTCCCTGGGAAAGTTCTTCGCCGTCACCGCTTAACATGGTATCATAACCGTTTGGCAGCATCCGGATGAACTGGTCTGCGTGCGCAAGTCTGGCAGCTTCGTAGATCTGCTCATCGGTTGCATCAAGATTTCCGTAACGGATATTGTCACGGATGGTTCCGGTAAACAGGTGGGTATCCTGCAGGACAATACCGAGAGAACGGCGCAGATCATCTTTTTTGATCTTGGTGATATTGATGCCGTCATAGCGGATTTTTCCTTCCTGAATATCGTAGAAACGGTTGATCAGGTTGGTAATTGTTGTCTTTCCGGCACCGGTAGAGCCAACAAATGCCAGTTTCTGTCCCGGTTTGGCGAACAGACTGATATCCTTTAAGATGACCTTATCCGGATTGTAGCCGAATGTAACATCTTCAAAACGGACATCGCCGGTCAGAGGGGTGTAAGATACACTTCCATCTGCGGAATGTGGATGTTTCCATGCCCACATGCCGGTACGTTCTTTACATTCGATGATGTTGCCATCGGCATCTCTTTTTGCATTGACAAGTGTTACATAGCCTTCGTCTGTCTCCGGTTTTTCGTCGATCAGGGCAAAGATTCTATCAGCTCCTGCCAGAGCCATAACGATGGAGTTGAACTGCTGTGCCACCTGCATAAACGGCTGGGTAAAACTCTTGGTAAACTGCAGGTAGGAAGCCATGACGCCGAGCGTAATGCCGCCCACACCGGCAACCGAGAGAACACCACCGAGAACAGCAGTCAGCACGAATTGTAAATTTCCGATATTTCCGATAACCGGTCCCATCATGTTTGCGTATTTGTTTGCCTGTGAGGCACTGTCAAACAGTGCTTCGTTGAGCTGGTCGAATTCCTCTTTGGATTTCTGCTCATGGTTGAACACTTTTACCACACGCTGGCCATTCATATGTTCTTCCACAAATCCGGTCACGTCGGCAAGGGAAACCTGCTGGCGCACAAAGTATTTTCCACTGTTTCCACCGATTTTTTTTGTGACAAATACCAGAATCCCGATGACAACAATGGCAAGCAGTGTCAGCAGGGGACTTAAGACCAGCATGGAAATAAATGTAACAATGATGGTGAAAAACGACATCAGTGCCTGTGGGATTGCCTGACTGATCATCTGGCGCAGGGTATCGGTATCATTTGTGTAAAGACTCATGATAGAGCCATTCGTATTCTGATCGAAATAGCGGATCGGAAGGGTCTGCATATGCTCAAACATATCATCACGCACACGCTTTAACACACCCTGGCCGATATATACCATCATACGGGTATAGATAAATGTTGCAATAACACCGACAATGAAAATACAGCCAAGTACAGCAAGTGCACGGTAAAATTCGGTATAGTCCGGACTTTTTTGTCCAATCAGGGGAAGGATGAAATCATCAAGCATGTATTTTAAGGACAGAGATACCGAAATGGATGCGACTGCACTTAAGAAGATACATACAAATACAAGAATAAAGCGGGCTTTATAGGTTTCTGTTACATATTTCAACAGACGTTTTGCGGTAGCAATATTGTATTTGGAAAGCTTTGGCTTTTTGTTATTCATGATCTTCATCTCCTTTGACCTGTGATACATATACTTCACGGTAAATTGCATTGGTTTTTAACAGTTCTTCGGATGTACCGATGCCGGAAATCTCACCGTTTTCAAGGACAATGATCAAGTCGGCATCTTCAATGGAAGAAACACGCTGTGCAATGATGATCTTTGTCGTGTTTGGAATTTCCTCGCGGAAAGCCTTGCGGATCAGCGCATCGGTTTTGGTATCCACGGCGCTGGTAGAATCATCAAGGATCAGAATTTTTGGTTTCTTCAGCAGGGCACGGGCAATACAAAGACGCTGTTTCTGCCCACCGGATACGTTGTTTCCACCCTGGACAATCTGTGTATTGTAACCATCCGGAAATTCGCGGACGAATCCGTCGGCCTGTGCCAGTTTACAGACATTCTGTACTTCTTCATCCGTAGCATTTTCGTTGCCCCAGCGGATATTGTCGTAAATTGTTCCGGAGAACAGGATGTTTTTCTGCAACACCATGGAAACCTGATCGCGCAGGGCTTCCAGATTATATTTGCGCACATCGATACCGGAAACTTTTACACTTCCTTCGGTGACGTCATACAGACGCGGAATCAGCTGTACAAGCGTTGATTTTGCACTTCCGGTTCCGCCGATGATCCCCACGGTCTGACCGGATTTGATATGCAGATTGACATCTTTTAAGGAAAGATTTCCACCTTCACCGGCATAACTGAAACTGACATGGTCGAAAATAATATCACCATCGGTAACGGAAGTTACAGCATCAGCAGGATCGCGCATTTCCAGAATCTCATTTAGTACTTCCGTGATACGGTCGGTCGATGCACCGGCAATCATGATCATGACAAACACAGATGTTACCATCATCAGGGAACCGATGATCTGTAAGGCATATACAATAATGGAAGTAAGTGCACCGGTTTCCATGGTTCCGGTTACGATGCCTTTTCCGCCAATGTAAATAAGAATCATAATCACAGCATACATGACAAACTGCATAACCGGGGAATTCCAGGCAACGATCTTTTCCGCTGTGGTAAAAAGTTGATAAACATATTTGGAAACACCGTGGAATTTACCAATTTCATAATCTTCACGGACAAATGCCTTTACCACGCGGGCGGCATTTACATTTTCCTGTACGGAATTGTTTAATTCATCATATTCGTCAAACACCTTAATGAAATGTGGATGGGCTTTTTTTGCGATAAATAACAGCGTGCCACCGAGTACCGGAATGACGATTAAAAATAAGAGCGCAGCTTTTCTGCTGAGCGTCAGGGTCATAACCCAGGATAAAATAATCATGATCGGAGCCCTTGCCAGCAGGCGGATACTCATCATGTAAGCCATCTGGATATTTGTGATATCGGTAGTCATACGTGTTACAAGACCGGACGTGGAAAAATGGTCAATATTTTTAAAGGAAAAATCCTGTACTTTATAATAAATATCGTGCCGCAGGTTTTTGGCATATCCGGCTCCGGCAATTGCTGCAAAGTTTCCGGTACCTGTACACCGAAAAACAGGGACATCATTGCCATAATTACAAGGATAAGTCCTCTTTGGATAATATATCCGAGATTTCCTTCTGCAATGCCAATATCAATAATTTTTGCCATTTCCAGAGGAATCAATACTTCCATCAGTACCTCTAATGTAACCAAAAGAGGGGTAATGATGGATTGCTTTTTGTATTCCCGGACGGATTGTAAAAGTTTCTTATTCATTTTTTTTACATACCTCCTTATGTTCTGATACGTTATAGAGCATCTGGTAGAGCACTTTTTTACAGGTCAGAACATCAGCTTCGGAAATATCTGTCGTAAGCTGTGTTTCCGACTGCCTTATGTGTGCAAGGATGCTCGGACGGAGTGCTTCCGCTTTCTTTGTAGGAATGATGCGTTTCAGACGGGCATCTTTTTTTTCGCTTTCCCGCACAATAAAACCATTTTTTTCGAGAAGCTGCAGCATTCCGGTCGCCGTGGATTTGCGGATCTGAAATTCTTCTTCGATGTCTTTCTGGTAGACAACCTTGTGAAGGGTTTCCAGAAGAAGAAATTTCAACACATGTTTCTGCATGGTGGTCAGACCATCGTCGTTGATCATGGAGTTCACACAGCTTTTCCGTTTCATCTGATGGGACAGTACCTGGATCAGGCGGCCCATATGAATTTCTTTGAGTTGTTCTTCATCGAAATCCTGCAAGAAATCACTCCTTTCTTAAAATGATTTTAAATAGTTAGCAACCGAACTTTTATCATTATAGGGATGAAAATTTAAAATGTCAATGGCTTTTTTTGGAGGATTTTGTAAGTTCACAGAAAAAACACAAACACAAAATGCCTGACAACTTGCGTTAAAATGAGTAAATTTATCATATTCACAGAAAAAACACAAAATAATTAACAGACAGGGTTGACATTGCCAGAATACAGTGCTATAACGTAGGCATAACAAAGGAAACAAATTTGACATATGAATATGAGGAAAAGAGGCGATTACTATGTCAGATAAGAATCCAAAACACCCGTTAAAGAAAAAACAGGCGAAAGCAAAAGATAAAAAGAAACACATTTACGAATAAATCGTAAAGTGGAGTCGAGCGAGAGCATCTGCTGATGTCCTCGCTTTTTTCTTTTCCAAAAAGAGTATGTTGAGAAGCAAAAACGGAGATGTTATACTAAAAACAGTATGAAAATAAGGAAAGAAACGAGGAAATCGGTCATGACAAAAACAACGGGAAGTATAGCGGCATCAACCAATATCGTAAAGGAATCTGTGGTGATGGGGGATGTTTCCATCGGTGAGGACAGTACCATTCTTTTTTATGCGGTACTGCGTGGGGATGACAATAAAATTATCATCGGAAAAGGGACAAACATTCAGGATAACTGCACGGTCCACACTTCCAAAGTCGACCCGACCATGGTGGGCGATTATGTGACGGTGGGGCATAATGCAATTCTTCATGGCTGCACGATCGGGGACAACACATTAATCGGCATGGGCGCAACGGTGATGAACGGCAGTGTGATCGGAAAAAACTGTCTCATCGCAGCAGGAAGCCTTGTGCTCGAACATCAGAATATCCCGGATGGAAGCATGGTTATGGGCAGACCGGCGAAGGTCACGCGGGCATTGACGGAAGAAGAAATTGCAGGGTTAAAAGAGAGTGCACTTTCTTATATCGAAGAGGGAAAGAAACTCAGGGGAGAAGGTTATTGCCTGTAAAAAAGAGGTACACAAGTGGATAAAATATTAATAATTGAAGATGATGTGGAAATCAATACGCTGTTAACAGATTTCCTGAAAGAAAACGGATATGTTGTGTACAGTCAATATGATGGACTCCATGTTCTGGATTTCTTACACAAAGAAAAAATTGATCTGATCATACTTGATATTATGCTACCCTATCGAAGCGGCGATATTATTCTGGCAGATATACGCAGACAATTTACGATACCGGTTCTTATTATTTCAGCGAAAGAAACGACACAGAATAAAATTGATCTGCTTCGTCTTGGGGCAGATGATTACATTACAAAACCTTTTGATATGGAAGAAGTGCTTGCCAGAATCGAAAGCAATCTGCGCAGAGTACAGTTTGAAAATCGTTCGGCTGCCTGTTTACAATACGGGGATTTATGTCTGGATCTGGAAAAGAATACGGCATTTTTGAAGGAAGCGGAACTGGCTTTAACCGCAAAAAGAATTTGCCATTCTGGAATTGCTGATGAAATATCCGGACAAAGTATTCTCAAAGTCAAATCTTTTTCAGAGTGTGTGGAATACAGAATATTTTGTGGAAGACAATACGCTTAATGTTCATATCAGTAATCTGCGTAACAAATTAAAGGCGGTTTGTCCGGATAAAGAATTTATAGATACGGTCTGGGGCATTGGTTATCGTCTGCATAAGGCTAAGGAATAAAAGTTCCCTGGCTTTATGCTTTTTTAATGTCTTCTTATTTCAGCTTAAGGAATTCTTTAAGAATGTTCGTTATACTGTTTTTTGTAAAGGAGGTTCGGAAGATGAATTCAGTTATTTTAGAAGCCCGGTCTTTAACGAAAGAGTATAAGCAGACACCGGCATTGGACCACATAAATTTGCAGATAAAAAAGGGTAAAATTTATGGTTTTATCGGTCAGAATGGGGCTGGCAAGACTACTTTTTTAAGACTGGTCACGGGACTTGCATTTCCGACAAGCGGCACGCTTTCCTTATGGGGAAAATCAGAAACTGTGGAATTACAGAAACAGCGTAAACGGATTGGAAGTATGATCGAAACACCGGCATTATTTCCTGCAATGACCGCATATCAGAATATGGAAATACAGCGTATTCAGCGTGGCATACCGGATAAAACCGTGATAAAAAGAACATTGGATATGGTTGGGTTAAACGATAGGAAAAAAGAGGGTTCGAAATTTTTCCTTAGGGATGCGGCAGCGCCTTGGAATTGCAATGGCTCTTTTGAATACCCCGGAATTTTTAATTTTAGATGAACCTGTTAACGGACTGGACCCTGCCGGAATTGTGGAAATCAGGAATTTATTAAAAACGTTAAACAGGGAATACGGAATGACAATTCTGGTCTCCAGTCATATTTTGGAAGGATTGTATCAAACGGCAACAGAGTTTATTCTGCTTGATCATGGAAAATTTATAGAAGAAATTTCTGATCATGAATTAAATGAACGGTGCAAACGTCATATTGCGATTCAGACAACCGATGTACAGAAAGCAGTGATGGTTCTGGAAGAAAATCTTCATACAGATCATTTTAAGCTGATGCCCGATGGTACGATTCGTTTGTACGATCATCTGGATGACCTGGAAATGGTTGCATCTGTTTTATCAGAAGCGCATGTGCTTGTTACCGGGCTTTTTGTATCGGGTGATACATTGGAAGATTATTTCCTGAGTAAAATAGGAGGGGCAAAAGATGGCAAATCTCCTGAGAACGGAATGGTATAAATTATGGCATAGCTGGTACTTTTGGGGAATCGGGATCTTTACGTTTCTTTTTAAGCAGTATATTGTTGCTGGACAGCAAAGGAAAAACTTCAAATCTGGTTATGGCATCTTTATATAATACGCCACTTCTTTATTTCCTGATTATTGTTTTTATAGCATTGTTTATTGGAAATGATTTTGGAGGAAGAACCTTAAATGCATATCTGACTGCAGGACATAAGAGAGGTTATGTATTCTGGGCAAAAGTCATGGTATCCCAGATTGGCTGCATCCTCATTCTGACAGTTCCGTTACTGATACATGAAATCATTGGCCGGTTTGGTATGAAAGAAAGATTTCCGGAAATTTCAGGTACTTTTACTGTGGCTTTTCAAATACTGTTTGTCGTAATCACCATGTGTGCATTACCGGTTGTTCTTGCTTTTGTTTTCCGCGATATGGGAAAAACACTGGCAGTTTCCATGGTTCTGTTTTTTCTTATGATTTTTTTGATGAATGGGCAACATGCAGAAAGTCTGATAAGAATATTGCCCATGGGACAGCTTCGATTAATTGCATTACAAAAGTTTGACAGGACAACGGTTCCGTTAAGCCTGGATTTTCTGTGGATGTTTATTTTGTATTATAGTGCCGGTCGCATTTTTTTACATGCAGATTTGAAATAGTGGGAGGTGTTTAGGATGGAAAAATTATTAAAGATGGAGAAATACCAGTTTTTGCATAATTTCGTTTACTGGTGTGGGATGATTGGAATATTTGTTCTGGGCTTTTTTACCGCCGATACCTATGTGCCGGAAGTTATGGGACCGGCAGGAGGAAAGGCATCTTCCCTTGCAGATATTTTTAACGGAATGGTGTATGATTCTACGTTTCTCCTTATCATTATTTCGGGGCTTCTTGCTTTGAGTTTCGGACAGGAATTTTCCGGGAGAACCATAACGCTCGAAGTCAGTGCCGGACATTCCAGAAGCAAAATTTTTACGGGTAAAATCATATCCTATCTGATCGCTTTTCATATCATGGCGCTTGTGTATCCGGTTGCAGGATGTATCAGAGAATTTGGAAAGTTTGGTATGGAAGATGGTGGGGTATTTTTTTATAATGTAACAAAAGCAATCGTTTATTCGCTTCTGTTAAATAGCGGGATCTTTCTGATTGCAATCTTAATTTGCTGTTATTTGCAAGATGTTGTGAGAGCAACTTCTGTTACGGCAATTATTATTTTTGCACTTAGTCTTTATCTCGGATATGGAATGATGCTGCAATTGCCGGTAGCGTTTTTACCGGTTTATCAGATCCGGGTCGTTGTCAGCAGGAACACATTTTTTCAGCCGGCTGCTATTCTGGCAGGGGTGATATGGTCGGGCATACTGATATTGCTTTCATGGATAAAATTTCGTAAATGTGACTTGAAATAGATGGAGGAAAGATGTCTGAAATAAAATGGTTTTTATTGCTTCTGGCAGCGGGATTCCTGATATTATTATTCCGACATATACAGCTGAAAAAACAAATTCGTAATCTTTCCGGTCAGGTGAAGGAATGGAATCGTGGAAATTCCGGACAGATGATAGACATTTCCCTGATGGATAAAGATTTAGAACACCTGGCAGCTATACTGAATCTTTATAATATCGGGCAGAGACAGGCCGTAGCGAAAACCTTACGTCATGAAGAACATTTAAAAGAATCTGTTGCAAATATATCACATGATCTGCGTACGCCGCTAACGGTTATTCTTGGTCATTTACAATTGTTACAAAAAGAAGATTTAGAGCCGGCGCAGGCCAAACGTATCGCAGTTGTCCTGCGTAAAGCAGAAAAAATGAAGGAACTGGTGGAAGCATTTTATGACCTTTCTGTTTTAGAGGAACAGCAGACCGTTCCCAGTAAAGAAACGTTTAATTTTTCCAACATGCTCATAGATCTGATAACGGAACATGCACTGGTATTAGAAAAAAAGAATATTATACCGGAAATAAAACTGCCAGATTATTCCATCTACATATATTCAGACCGGAATATGGTAGAGCGGATTTTGCAAAACCTGCTGACAAATGCAATGAAGTATTCGGCAGGGAACATAAAAATAACACTTATGCAGAAATCGGATGGCGGTATCCGGTTTATGATGGAAAATCCAGTGAGTGACAGCTTGCAAATTGATGGCAACCGGCTGTTTGACCGCTTTTATACAGGGGATACCTCACGACACGATGGAAGTACGGGGGTGGGGCTTGCGGTAGTTAAGGCTCTCGTTCTGGCTCTTGATGGTAATGTAGGAGCAAGCGTACAGGACAATAACCTCAAGATTATTCTTGAATTATAAAGTATTGAATTAAAAATAATAAGAGTTTATTTTGCGGAATTCTTTAAAGCCTGAATTTGTTCCACGGAAAGTCCGGTAATTTCAGAAATTTCAGAATCCGAATATTTACCGGAGGAAAGCATACGACGGGCAGATGTTGTAATGCCTTGTTCAATGCCTCGTTCAATGCCCTGCTGAATGCCAGTTTCCAGCCCCTCGCGGTATTTCTCGTCATAAGCCATTTGCAGCGTCATGTAGTCATGCCTCCATTTCTCATTGCGCTTGGCAGATTCCACAGCCTTGGAGAGATCTTGTGTAAAAGAATCTTCCGGCTGTCTGCCATCAATAAAGTTAAGCAGCCGTTTCAGTTCCGGCCGAACATCATCAAAAATTCCTTTCGTATTTAAAATGATTTTCTGTGTGCCATCGTTAAGAGGCAGATTCGGATCTTCCACGCAGCGGTTTTCAAAAGTATACACATGCCTGCCGATATGGAACGGATCAAAGGTGCAGACAAAGATCACGAAACTTTGTTTCAACTGCGTGTAATCCATGCCCTTGTCGAGCAGGTTTAAATCAATCATCCCCTGATAATAGCGGGTGCGCTTCGGAAGATTTTTATGGTGTCCGTTCTGCATTTCAATGTTGTAAACCGTATCAAAATCGTCCTCAACATACACATCCAGCCGGATGCTCTTCGCATCCAGAGACAGATTAATCGTTTTCTGATCCTCGGGATACTCAATGCGTGAAATCTTAATATTCAGTATAGTTTCCAGAAAAGGTTTACAATATTTGGGATCGCGCATAACAATCCCAAACATAAAATCATCACTAATGGTAAGGTCTTCGAACTTTTTGCTCTTGTACATTTTCTTCTCCTTTGTAGTGGCGGAGAGGAAAACGTGTGATATAGCGGCTGTTCTTCTATCAAGATTGTAACATGGAAGCCCCCCAGCTTTCAATATCTGAAAATAAAAACAATAATAAAATAATAACTGAATTTTTGCTCTGCACGAAATTCCTCTCCAATATTTAATTGTTTCGTACACATGGAAAAAACGGATGAAATATCCGGTGAAATGCAGCGGTATATAAATTTAGCTGCAAATTCGAAATGTGTAAAGAAAATATAGCATGGAAGAAACATATGCACAATAGGAAAACAGGACTAAAATTAAGACGTTAAAAAATCTTCACAAAAAATTAGCACTCGATACTTGATAATGGAAGTCGATTTTTGTCCGGTCTTGTGTATCCCGGAAGTGCCTGTTTTACAGGCTTTCCGGGGCATCAGTCATTTTGTCTGGTATTGTAAAGCAGTGTCAGAATTGTCGTAAATGTCGTAAATTTGTGGTCCAAAAATGATGAGAAATGGAGAGTGCTAATAAAATGAACGCAGGCAGCGAAGCAACTGCGTTCATGAGCAAGTAGCGAAAGCGGATTGCGAATGTCCTATTTATATAACGTATACAAATGTAAATGGATATCTGATTCCGAATCTCACCTATAAATCCGGTGAGCAGATGGAGCAACTTGGCAAGTATGGTTTTCTTCGCAGAGATTATCTGAAGAACCATCGAAATTCAACTTATCAGGTGATGCTTCTGCAGGACACCATTGGGAGAGCATCTTCTGGAAGTAGACAAGGCAGCCAGAGAACGGGAAGAAGTGATTCTGAAACAGCTAGAGAAAGAGCCTTTGCCGGATAAAGAGAAAGATCAGATTGTCTGGGTATGATCTGGTTACGGACAGTACGACAAAGAGAATCTATGAAGCAGTGAAGCGTATTCCGAAAGGACATGTGGCAACTTATGGGAAGATCGCAGAGATGGCGGGAGACCACAGAATGGCAAGAGCCGTGGGCAATGCACTGCATAAGAATCCGGATCCGGAACATATTCCGTGCTTCAGAGTGGTCAATGCGAAAGGTGAACTGGCCGGGGCATTTGCGTTTGGTGGAGAGGATGTACAGGCAGAACTTCTTCGAGCGGATGGAGTTGAAGTGATAAATGGAAGGGTAGATTTGGAAAAATATGGAATATGTGTCTGCGGAAATCTGGGAAAAAATTCCGGAAGATATTAAGAAGATGATAAATTTTCAGCGGATCAGCTGTTAACAATGGAATAAAAGCTTGACAAATTTCTAAATTTTTATATAATTATCAAAGGTAATTAACTGTGATAATTACTAGAAGTGCCATGAATGCAAAAGAAAGTATAAGTGGTGATTTTACTGATAATATATAAGGAGGACAGAATATGACAAGTGAAATAATAAAAAGGATGTTCGATGCATGTTATCAGGCAAAGCGGACCCGGGAGATGCTCCCACCGTTGCCCGAAGGTGTTCGTTCATCCTTTATTCAATATCTGGATACGATACAGTCTTTGGAAGGACAGGGCGTACAGGTAAAGGTGTCGGATATCAGTGATGCAATGGAGCTTCCAAGACCGGGAGTTACAAGAACTGTCAAAGAGATGGAAGAAAAAGGATACCTTAAGAAAATGGCTTCTGAAGCAGATGGACGTGTCACATACATAGCTGTTACAAGAAAGGGAATAAATCTTTCGCAGAAATATGACGAACAATATTTTAAAAGTCTGCTCCCTTACATGGAAGAAATCTCGGACGAAGATGCAGAATGTATGATACGGACGATAGAGAAATTTTATCAGATCATGTGCGAAAGGAGAAAACATTACGATGAACGATAAGGCAGATTTTACACAAGGAAGCATACTTAAAAAACTGATTGCATTTATGATACCGGTGCTGGGAGCATTGATCCTGCAGGCGGCATACGGTGCAGTGGATCTTCTGGTAGTTGGAAGATTCGGTTCTACATCCGGGCTTTCAGCGGTTTCTACGGGAAGTCAGGTATTGAATCTTGTAACTTTTGTAGTGACACAGTTTGCAATGGGTATTACGGTACTGATTGCGAGATATCTCGGTGAAAAGAGACCAGAGCAGATTGGATCGGTCATTGGCGGATCAGCAGTTGTATTTACGATGATTGCAGTCGGATTATTTATCGTTATGGTTGGATTTGCACATCCAATCTCAGTCCTGATGCAGGCTCCGAAAGAGGCGGTTGAGCTGACCTCGGTATATGTGCGTATCTGCGGAGGCGGTATTTTCTTTATTGTTGCATACAATCTTTTATCAGCAATTTTCCGTGGACTGGGGGACAGTAAATCACCGTTGCTATTTGTATTTGTTGCATGTATTGTAAATGTGATCGGAGATATAGTACTTGTGGCAGGATTTCATATGGACGCAGCAGGTGCGGCGATTGCAACTGTTGCAGCGCAGGCACTCAGCGTAGTATTTGCTATTGTTATTCTGATCAAAAAGGAACTTCCATTTAAGATTACCAGAAAAGATTTCGGGTTGAATAGTCAGTGTAAGAAATTCCTAAAGATCGGACTTCCGCTTGCATTGCAGGAGTTCCTGACACAGATGTCCTTCCTGGCACTTTGTGCATTTGTGAACCGGCTTGGCCTGGAAGCTTCTTCGGGTTACGGTGTTGCATGTAAGATTGTCAACTTTGCGATGCTGGTTCCAAGTGCGCTGATGCAGTCGATGGCATCCTTTGTATCTCAGAACATCGGAGCAGGCAAGGCAAAGCGTGCGAAGAAATCCATGTTTACCGGAATCGGTGTTGGCCTGGTTGTGGGATGTATAGTATTTTTATTGGTGATGTTTGGAGGCGATATACTGGCAGGGTTCTTCACAACGGATGTAGCCGTTATCCAGAAAGGGTATGCATATCTGAAAGGATTCGCACTGGAAACAATCGTGACAGCAATTCTGTTCAGTATGGTCGGATATTTCAATGGTAATAACAAGACGGTATGGGTAATGACACAGGGATTAATCCAGACATTGCTGGTACGTCTTCCATTTGCCTATGTGATGAGTATCCAGCCGAATGCAAGCCTGACGAAGATCGGTCTTGCGGCACCAGTATCGACAATGGTGGGAATCGTGCTAAATGTTGGATTTTATATTTATCTTGACCGTGCAGAGAAAAAAAGTAACGCTTTATAAATCATTATATGTTTAAAAAAGGGAGCGGGAGAGACACTGCAGGTAATTGCTTGAGACCAAGGGAATGCTTCTGGATGATGCATACAGCGTATCAGCCGGTTATATAATGTCAGTGACCAGGAGATGTGAAGCGGTTATTATGGAGTGCGCGAAATAAAAAATCCGGTTATAGTAAAATCCCATCTTTGGCAGTTGGAAAGAAAAAATGGCTGCATACCAAGCAAAATCAAGGTGTGCAAAAAAAAAAACTCAAAAATTAGCACTCACCTATTGTTATTACAGCGTAGCTTTTGTCTTAGTTCATAGAGTGCCGTAAAGTGCTTATTTACAGGCTTTTCACGGGTTTTATGAATTTATCACATTTCATCAAAAATCGTCAATATACAAAAATTTGGTGTCAAAATTGGTGTCAAATAACCTTAATTTGAGATTTTGATGAGCAACACATCAGTATAAAAAATTGAATATTTTATAGATTATGGAACGCCTAAAATGACGTTCCTTTTCTATTTCCAGCCGTTCTTATTGGACGGCTATTTTATTACCCAAAATGAAAGGAGCATTAGATTTATGAAAAAGACATGGAAACGATTGTGTACGGGCTTCTTAGTTCTTGCAACTGTCGTTACTGCTTTACCGACTACACCCGTCCATGCAGAAAGTAAGCAATACTGGACGGAAAGTGCAGAGCGTGTCGGTATCATTGAAAAAGTAATGAATGACGGTTCTATCGGTTCGACATTCAATGAGGGTTATATGAAAGTCGAGGGCGAAACTGCCTATTGTATTGACATCAATACAGATTTTAAGAACGGCTACAAGACCAGAACTGACGCAAGCTCACGCATGAGTGCAGACCAGATTTCAGATGTGGCGTTATCCTTAGAGTATGTCAAACAGTATGGCGAAGCTCACAAGGAACTGAACTACAAACAAGTCTATCTGTTGGAACAATGTGTTGTCTGGCAGAGATTGAGCGTACATCTTGGCTGGCAATGTGATAACGTGCGAGCTTCTTATGATGAAATTCCAAAGGCTACGCAGGACGAAGTTTTCTCTGGTGCAAGAGCCTTTGTCAAAGAAAATAAAGGACGCTATGAATGTGGCGGTTATATCTACTCTGGCGAGGGGCAGGAATTAGGACAATTCTGGGCGAAGCTGAATGTCGGAAATGCGAAACTGCAAAAGACTTCCAGTAATACCAGCATTACAGACGATAATGGGAATTACTCAATTGCTGGTGCAACCTATGGTGTCTTTTCTGATAAAGACTGCACGAAACAGCTTGCCACCCTTACGACTGATGAAAACGGAAATACAGATGTTGCAGAGGTAAAAGCAGGCACAGTCTATATCAAGGAATTATCCGCACCAGCAGGATATAAAGTGGATAAGACAATCTATCCATTAACAATCAAAGCTGGCGAAACAGCAACTTTGAAAGTATCAGATACGCCAAAAGTAACGGACACTTTGATTGAGCTTTTCAAGATTGATATGGAAACACAGAAAGACAATCCGCAAGGGAACGCTTCTTTAGCAGGTGCGGAATTTACATGGAAGTATTATGCAGGCTTCTATAATAAAGACAATCTCCCTGCCAAAGCTACTCGTACATGGGTTACAAAGACAATCGCTGAAACAGATAGCGACGGGACAACTCACTACATTACAAAATTAGCGGACGCATACAAGGTATCTGGCGACAGCTTCTATATGCAGGACGGCAAGGCGGTTCTTCCACTTGGAACGCTAACTGTTGAGGAAACGAAAGCTCCAAACGGCTACTTGTTAGACGGTGCATATATGCAGGCTGGCGATAAGTCCGAACAGATTAAGGGCTTATATGTAACACAGATTACCGAGGACGGCGACCTTGCCGTATTATCTGGAAGTAACCAGTTTTCCGTATCAGACAAGGTTATCCGTGGCGGTGTCAAAATTCAGAAACGAGATTTAGAAACGGGCGATACAAAGCCACAAGGAAGTGCCACTCTGAAAGATACTGTCTTTGACATCATTTCCTTAAATGATAATTCTGTTTTGGTTGAGGGCAAGCTATATAAGAAAAATGAAGTCGTAAAAACTATTCGTACAGATATTGAGGGTATCGCTTCTACTTCTTCTGACCTCTTACCTTATGGAAAATTCCGTATTGTTGAGAGTGAAGCTCCAAACGGTTACTTAACTGACGGTGCAAAACCGATTGATTTTACAATCACAGAAAATGGAAAAATCGTGGACTTAACCGACGAAGCTCATTCTATCTACAATCAGATTAAGCGTGGAGATATTGAGGGTGTAAAAATCGGTGCAGGCACACATAAGCGTCTTGCTGATGTTCCTTTTAGGATCACAAGCAAGACAACGGGCGAAAATCATGTTGTGGTAACTGATGATAACGGGCAGTTTTCCACTTCTGCTGACTGGGCTTCTCATAAGCACAATACAAACGCAGGCAAGACCAGTGAGGACGGTGTGTGGTTTGGGACTTCTGAACCAGACGACAGCAAGGGGGCATTACCTTATGATACCTATATCATTGAAGAAATGCGTTGCGACAGTAACAAAGGCTTTGAACTTATCCCACCTTTTGAAATCGTGGTATCAAGAAATAATCTTGTGATTGATTTAGGAACGCTGACTGATGAATACGAAAAAGAAATCTCTATCCATACCACAGCGACCAGCAAAGACGGCGAAAAGACTATCCTTGCAGGAAAAGAGGTTACAATCGTTGATACTGTCAAATTAGACGGACTTACAAAAGGCACAAAGTATCAGTTGAAAGGCTGGCAGATGTTAAAGGAAGAAAACGCCGAGCTTATCATTGACGGAAAACGTGTGGAAAATGATTATACCTTTGTCGCTGATGATGAAGAAATGAAAGTAGAAATTTCTTATACATTCAATGCGTCTGCTTTAGGTGGCAAGAACCTTGTTACCTTTGAAGAATTGTATGATTTAAGCAATCCAGACGAACCCGTGAAAGTTGCAGAACACAAAGACATTGAGGACGACGGGCAGACGGTACTTATCACAGAGCGTATCATCAAGATACATACTACCGCTACCGATAAGGACGGCAACAAAGAGCTTAAAGCAGGAAAAGACGTTACAATCATTGATACCGTAACCTTAGAGGGCTTAGAAGTCGGTACACAGTACAAACTTGTGGGCTGGCAGATGTTGAAAGAAGAAAATGCAGAACTTCTTATCAATGGAAAACGTGTGGAAAGTGATTACACTTTTATTGCTGACAGCGAAACTATGAAAGTGGAAGTTGCTTTTACGTTTGACGCTACTTCTCTTGACGGCAAACAGCTTGTAACTTTTGAGGAATTATACGATTTAAGCAATCCAGACGAGCCGAAGAAAGTTACCGAGCATAAGGATATTGAGGATAAGGGACAGACGATTACCTTTAAGGAAAAGCCAGAAGAACCAGAAAAACCCGAAACACCACCGACACCAGAAAAGCCTAACAGACCTAGCGACAGTCCCAAAACGGGCGACAGTACAAATGTAATGGCATTTATCGTGATGTTGCTTGCGTCTGCTGGTGGACTGGCTGGAACATATCTTTACAAACGCCGTAAAATGAAGAAATCATAAGGCGGTAACGGTATGAGGAAAGAAAAATCACGCTCTCCGCCGAAGCTGTCAAACGGCAGACTTCCGCTTATTCTGGCTTGTCTGCCTACAACCTGCAAGAACACAGATAGTCAAGGGGGCGAAGCATTTATTTTACCCTTTACTATCTGGGGAATTGCTGGTACTTCCCAAACCGCCAGAATAAGAAATCACAATTAAAAAACTTATCAAATATAGAAAGAAACGAGGTAAAACAGTATGGAAATGAAATATGTCGTGCCAGATATGGCACAGTCTTTTGGAACTCTTGAATTTGCAGGCGAAAGCGAGCCAGTCTTTGAAAAAGATAAAAATAACCGCAGGGTCTTAACCAGACGAAGCTATAACCTTTATTCTGACGTACAAAAAGGCGAAAATGTTGTGGTAGAAATTCCCGTGCAGGCTGGCGAAAAGAAGTTCCAGTATGAACAGAAAGTAAAACTTGTCAATCCGAAGTTATACGGCAGAGGTTACGCAATCGGGGATATGGGACATACCGATTATGTATTAGTTGCTGATGATATTGTAGCAGTTGAAGAAAAGTAAAGGAGTGAAGAATTTATGAGATTATCAAACGGGTTTGTTATTGACAAAGAGAAAACATTTGGAGAATTAAAATTTACAGCGGTGCGTGATGTGTTCTTACAGAATGAGGACGGGACACCGAGTACCCAGCTTAAAAAGCGTATCTATGATTTGAAGTGCAGTCTGCATGGTGGAATTATCCCCGTGTCCGTACCGCCAGAAGTACCGTTAAGGGAATTTCCTTACAATGCAGTTGTGGAGCTTGTCAATCCCGTAGCCGATACGGTATCAAGAAAAACCTATACGGGTGCAGATGTGGACTGGTATGTAAAGGCAGAGGATATTGTGTTGAAGAATAAAGGCAACCAGAACGCAGGCAGTCCACAGAACCCTACACCGCAGGGACAGCCGAAGAAATAAAAGTGATGTATTTGTCTTAATTTTGATTGACACGAACAATGCGGAGTGATATATTTATCTCATAAAGATACAAAACATCTCATTTGAAAGGAGAGATAAATATGTCAAAGAAACAAATTAAAAAAATTATTTTTATGGGGGTAGGGTGTGCTTTATTGCTTATTGTTGGTACAATCTACTCCCTATTATACAATAATGGACGCTGGGTCAAAAATATGGATATGTCGGAATATGTATTTTCTTACAAGGATATTCCTATGTTAGTAATTGGAGCTTTAATAGCACTATATGCTATCTATATAATAATTATCTGCTTTAAAAATGTCTTTTTAAAAAACAGCAGGGAAAAACGATATTCAAGAACAATTTCTCCTTACTGGGGATTTTGTGGAATGTTTGGTTTTCTGGGGTTTGGCGGATTTTGGACATACTATAAATTTGGAGAAATATTTCCTTTTACTTTTTTCATATTTTTTGGTTTTTTCAGTTTTTTCTTTGAAGGTAAACTTTCTCATATCTTAGAAGATGAGCTTTTTCAAGAAAATAAACGTAAGGCACAATTAGAAGCCTACAAGATAGGTTTTAAACTATTATTTGTAGTTATCTGGCTTATGGCAATAGGTATGTTTTCCCGTAATGTTGAATGGTGTGCAATGTTTATGCTGATTTCTGTTTCACTTATCTATGCTCTTGTTCTTTTTCTTAGCAACTATTTATTATATCGTTATGAAAAAAGGGAATAAATTATGGAAGCAAAGTTTGTATGTAATTTAAAAAAATATCGTGTAGCACAAGAATTAACACAAGAACAACTCGCTGACATTGTAGGTGTTCGTCGTGAAACTATTATGAGATTAGAAAAAGCACAATATAATCCGTCACTTAAATTGGCAATAGATATTTCAAGAGCTGTAAAAGCTCCGATAGAAGATATATTTATTTTTGAATAAAGACAGTTTAAAGCAGTTAGTCTTAGGATTGACTGCTTTTTTCGTACCCAGAAAGGAGTGATTGATTTATGCGTAAGATTTGGAATAAAGGACACCGTATCAGAGCCAGCGACAAGCACCTTGTTTACCACTTTTCCATAGGGACGCTTCTGTTTGTATTCGTGGCGGTTCTCCTGCTACTGAATATGAAACAGCTCATGCGTGCCGATTGGGAACATTTCAGCTTGTTAGAAATGGCTTGACGCTCTCCCCTTACAACTTCATAACTATACTGATAGCGACTGGTGTTTGTGCATTGGTCGCTTTTCTGTATTACCGCTTCTGTTACGACAGTTTCAAGAAGCTCCTGCACCGTCAAAAGTTGGCACGAATGATACTGGAAAATAAGTGGTATGAAGCCGATACCGTACAAGACAGCGTTTTTTACTAACCTGCAAAGCAGATCAAGGGAAAAAATCGTCTGGTTTCCAAAGATTTATTATCAAATGGAAAAGGGACTGCTTCATATCCGCTGTGAAATTACGCTGGGGAAATATCAAGACCAGCTTTTACGGTTAGAGGATAAATTGGAAAGTGGCTTGTATTGTGAGCTGACCGACAAGACCCTGCATGACGGCTATATTGAATATACCCTGCTTTATGATATGATAGCGAACCGCATTCCCATTGATGAAGTACGGGCAGAGAACGGCTGTCTTAGACTGATGAAAAATCTTGTCTGGGAATATGACGCACTCCCTCACGCTCTGATTGCTGGTGGGACTGGTGGCGGTAAAACCTATTTTCTGCTGACGCTCATTGAAGCCTTACTGCATACCAACGCTGTCCTTTACATCTTAGACCCAAAGAACGGTGACCTTGCGGACTTAGGGACAGTTATGGGAAATGTGTATCATACCAAAGAAGAAATGATTGCCAGCGTCAATGCCTTTTATGAGGGAATGGTACAGCGAAGTGAGGAAATGAAGCGATACCCGAACTATAAGACGGGCGAAAACTACGCCTATCTGGGACTGCCACCCTGCTTTCTTATCTTTGATGAATATGTGGCATTTTTTGAAATGCTGGGGACAAAGAAAGCGTGAGCCTACTTAGCCAGTTAAAGAAAATCGTTATGTTAGGGCGACAAGCAGGTTATTTCCTTATCGTTGCCTGCCAGCGTCCAGACGCAAAGTATTTCTCGGACGGTATCAGAGATAACTTCAATTTCCGTGTGGGACTTGGGCGTATCAGCGAATTAGGTTACGGTATGCTGTTTGGTTCAGATGTGAAAAAGCAGTTTTTCCAGAAGCGTATCAAGGGGCGTGGCTATTGTGATGTGGGAACAAGTGTCATAAGTGAATTTTACACGCCTTTAGTCCCGAAAGGACATGATTTTTTGCAGACTATCGGTTCTCTTGCACAAGCAAGGCAGGACGGGACGGCGACGTGCGAAGCGAAAGGCGACGGCACGGACTAGCCGTTGCTGGTGTGGCGTAAGCCACGCCAGCAGGTAAAACCCCTCGGTATCTAACAGAGGGGTACGTTTGCAAATAGACAATAGACAAAAAGCATAGGAAACATAAGGCTTCTGACATGGTTTCCTAGCAAAAATCGGCTGTGAAGTCGCCTTAAAAAACTTCACACTTGATAGATTGGGGGTATGGTTCTGAATGAAGAACAATGGATAAAAGAATTACGGGAGAAGCGGATTGCTTACGGTATCTCACAAGGCAGGCTGGCGGTGGCTTCTGGTATCACAAGGGAATATCTCAATAAGATAGAAAGTGGAAAAATGAAGCCGTCAAAAGAGCTTCTGGAAACTCTGCATAAGGAACTGGCAAGGTTCAATCCAGAAGCACCGCTTACCATGCTGTTTGATTATGTGAAAATTCGTTTTCCCACGCTGGATATACAGCACATCATCAAAGATATATTAAAACTGAATATCAATTATATGCTCCATGAAGATTACGGACATTACAGTTATACGGAGCATTATTCATTAGGGGACATCTTTATCTATACGTCGGCTGACGAAGAAAAAGGTGTCCTTTTAGAGTTAAAGGGGCGTGGTTGCAGGCAGTTTGAAAGTTACCTGCTGGCACAGCAAAGAAGCTGGTATGACTTTCTCATGGACGCACTCGTAGACGGTGGCGTGATGAAGCGTATCGACCTTGCTATCAACGACCATACGGGCATTTTGGATATTCCAGAGCTTGCGGAAAAATGCAGAAAACGGGAATATATCGGAAAATCCAGAAGTTATAAGTTTTACCAGTCGGGCGAGCTTATCAAGCACAGAGAGGACGACAGAGAATATATGGGACGCACCCTTTATCTTGGTTCGCTGAAATCTGATGTGTATTTCTGTATCTATGAAAAGGACTATGAGCAGTACGTCAAGCTGGGGACACCTCTGGAAGAAGCTGATATTATCAACCGTTTTGAGATACGGCTTCGCAATGAACGTGCCTACTATGCAGTACGGGATTTGCTGACCTATTATGACGCAGAGCAGACCGCCTTTTCTATCATCAACCAGTATGTGAGGTTTGTTGATGAAGAACCAGACAAGCGAAAAAATGACTGGAAACTCAATGACCGCTGGGCTTGGTTTATCGGCGATAATCGGCAAAGTCTGAAACTGACGACAAAGCCAGAGCCTTACACTTTAGACCGTACATTGCGTTGGGTACAAAGGCAGGTAGCACCAACCTTGAAAATGCTGAAAAAGATTGATAAGGGAAACGGTACAGACTACATGGAAACAATCGAACAGCAAGCAAAGCTCACAAAAAAGCATGAAATGATAATCAAACAGCAGACGACCCCTGCAAAAGATTTGGTGGAAAGTTAGGAGTGATAAAAAATGTGGGTATTAGTAAAAGACTTCCTGCTGGTATCTATGGGAATGGGTATCGGCGTAGTCTTGATGTGTATTTTGAATGTCGGCAAAGAAGCTGACTGTGAAATGAAACAATTAGAAGAAAGCGAGGACAATTAACATGAATTTCGGACACAATTTATATCAATGGTTTTTATCAAATGCACAGAGCTTAGTGCTTATGGCGATCGTGGTTATCGGTATCTACTTAGGGTTCAAGCGTGAGTTTTCAAAACTTATCGGCTTCTTGGTAGTTGCCTTGATTGCTGTCGGCTTGGTATTCAATGCTGGCGGTGTGAAAGATGTACTGTTAGAGCTGTTCAATAAGATTATCGGTGCATAAAATATTGAAATTATCTTTAATTGCAGAGCAAAAAATGATATGATAACATAAAATCTTTCATAAAAACAAAATACATTCTTTCGTGCTTTTTAAGATTTTTACTGTATCATTTTATTTAAAATTACTGTGAAAGGACGATTACTATGTTATCTACAATTTATGCTTTGCTATGTATTATAGTTCCTTGTTCCTTATAAAAAACAAGAAAACAAAGCAATTCATTTTGTATGGGTATATATTTTTCTGTTATATATCTACTTGACGTTCTCTGTTGCAGGTATAGGTAGTATTTGGGATATTGGACATTATGATACGATTATAAGATTAGAGGAAATCAATTTATTACCGTTTCAGTCTGAGGGGATAATGACTTATGTTTTAAATATTATAATGTTTTTACCTCTGGGCTTTTTAATTCCTTTAATTTGGAAACGATACAGAAATCCTCTGAAAATTTTTATGATAGGCTTCGGTTTTTCATTATCCATTGAACTTTGCCAGTTATTCAATCGGAGAAATACAGATATTGATGATTTAATGATGAATACGCTAGGGGCAGTTATTGGATATTTTATTTGGAAATTGACAAAAAGGTTATTTAAAAATATTAACCATAAATCTATTTCTCTTTCTAAACTAGAACCTATTGTATATTTAACTCTTGCAGTTTTAGGAGAATTTCTATTATTCAACTGGAGAATTTTTCTCAGTGCTAAAAAAATATTTACACAAAAAGCAGTTAGTCTTAGGATTGACTGCTTTTTTCGTACCTAAAATTCAGATTGGAGTGATTACATGAACGATATTTTTAAGGATATGCAGGCAAAAGTCGGCTGTGAGTACATTTCCGACCTGCCCTCTTACAAGCGTAAGGTGTGGCAGGAAATGAAACGATTGAACCCTGCCGATTATGAAGAAAGACAGTTAGAAGATTTTTCAAAGTATGTGTTTGGTATGTCGTACCAGAGCTTACAAGATGTGATGAAACAACAGAAAGGACGTGAGGAACAATGCAGGAAACAAGGGTGCTGGTGGAAACGAGAGGAACAACTGGCGAAGAAACAATATCATACTGGTTCGACCTGCCGATAGATGTTGCCGGGTTTGAAGAAAAGTTAGGTGTCGGTGCAGAAAGTGGGGATTACCGTATTATCGAAAAGGTGTTGCCTTATGCTGATGAAGTCCACGAACATACAAGCGTGTACCAGCTCAACGAATTAGATTTTATGTACCGCCAGCTTTCAAGTGATATGCAGGAAGAATATGTATCACTACTTACGGTGTTTGAAAATTTAGAAGCACTTTATATTTGCAGAAACGTGATTACGGTTTATCCCGACTGCAAAAGCATGATAGATGTTGCAAGGCAAAAGCTGATGAACGACCCGACGTTCAAGCATTTATCCGAGGACTGTCAAGAATACTATTTGACTTTGAAGCCTATGCTTCTCACTTGCAGGAACACGGGAAATTTTTAGTAACAGAACACGGTATCTTTGAACTGCCAGAGTAAGAAATGAGGTGGTGCTTATGATTGATGATATGGCGGTTTACATTGCTAATCTTGGCAAATACAATGAGGGCTATTTAGTCGGTGCTTGGTTCACATTTCCTATTGACGAGGAAGATGTAAAAGAAAAAATCGGCTTGAATGAACAGTATGAGGAATACGCTATCCATGATACCGACAACTTCCCCATTGCGATTGGCGAGTATGTTTCCATTGAAGAACTGAACTCTATGTATGAAATGATAGAGGAACTTCCCGACTATATCGTAGAATGTCTGGACGAATTTATCAGTCACTACGGGACGCTGGAAGAAGTCGTGGAACACAAGGACGACATTTATTATTATCCCGACTGTGAAACTATGACAGATGTTGCCTACTACTACATAGACGAATTGCAGGCACTTGGGGATATTCCACCCAGCTTACAGAACTACATTGACTATGAAGCCTACGGGCGAGATTTGGATATGGGCGGTTGCTTTATTGAAACAAGCCGAGGTATGTGCGAGATACCATATTAACGCTGGAAGATCAGCGACAAGCATTGTTGCTACTGACAGCGTATTTCTCTTTAAAGGGACAGTCTGAAACATGGCTGTCCTTTTCTCTTTAAAGAACTTACGAAACTTACGAAAGGAGCTGAAAGAACTTGAAAAAGATTAAATCTATACGGGTATCTGGAACGTGGAAAAAGTCTTGTATGCAATCAATGATTTTAACTTACCCTTTCCCGTTACCTTTACACAGATTACATGGTTTGTGATTACGGAATTTATCATCATTCTGTTTGGGGATATTCCCCCACTTTCCATGATTGAGGGAGCATTTCTCAAATACTTTGGTATTCCCGTTGCTCTCACTTGGTTTATGTCGCAGAAAACCTTTGACGGAAAGAAGCCGTACAGCTTTTTGAAATCACAGATAACCTATGCCCTGCGACCTAAAATCACTTATGCAGGAAAAGCCGTAAAACTGCATAAGCAGATACTCAATAAACAATCACGGCAGTAAGGAGTGTGAACTATGTTCCCGATAAAATATATTGACAACAACCTTGTCTGGAACAAGGACAATGAGGTGTTCGCTTACTATGAGCTGATACCGTACAACTATTCTTTCTTATCCGCAGAGCAGAAATTTATCGTGCATGACAGCTTTAGACAGCTCATTGCACAGTCCCGTGAGGGTAAAATTCATGCGTTGCAGATTGCCACAGAAAGCTCCATACGAAGTATGCAGGAGCAGTCAAAGAAGCTGGTAACTGGAAAATTAAAGGAAGTTGCCTATCAGAAGATAGACGAACAGACCGAAGCGTTAGTATCTATGATTGGGGACAATCAAGTGGACTACCGCTTTTTTCTTGGCTTTAAGCTCATGGTTACGGAAGAACAGCTCAATCTGAAGAACATCAAAAAATCGGCGTGGCTGACGTTCACGGAATTTCTCCATGAAGTGAACCACACGCTGATGAATGACTTTGTTTCCATGCCGAATGATGAAATCAACCGTTACATGAAAATGGAAAAGTTACTGGAAAATAAAATCTCCCGTCGTTTTAAGGTGCGTCGCTTGGAAATCCACGATTTTGGGTATCTCATGGAACATCTTTACGGCAGGGACGGTATCGCCTATGAAGATTATGAGTACCAGCTACCAAAGAAGAAATACCAGAAAGAAACGCTGATAAAATACTATGACCTTATCCGTCCGACAAGGTGTGTGATTGAGGAAAGTCAGCGATATTTACGATTGGAGCATGAGGACAAGGAAAGCTATGTGTCCTATTTTACCGTCAATGCGATTGTGGGGGAGCTTGATTTTCCGTCCTCTGAAATCTTCTATTTCCAGCAACAGCAGTTTACGTTCCCCGTTGATACTTCTATGAATGTAGAAATCGTGGAAAATAGAAAAGCATTAACAACCGTCCGCAATAAGAAAAAGGAATTAAAAGACCTTGACAATCACGCCTATCAAGCTGGAAGTGAAACAAGCTCAAATGTGGTGGACGCATTAGACAGCGTGGACGAGCTGGAAACTGATTTAGACCAGAGCAAAGAAAGTATGTATAAGTTAAGCTACGTCATACGGGTGTCTGCACCCGATCTTGACGAGCTGAAACGCCGTTGTGATGAAGTCAAGACTTTTACGACGACCTCAATGTAAAGCTGGTACGTCCTGCTGGGGATATGCTGGGGCTTCATTCTGAATTTTTACCTGCCAGCAAGCGATATATCAATGATTATGTGCAGTATGTAAAATCAGATTTTTTAGCTGGGCTTGGTTTTGGTGCTACACAGCAGTTAGGAGAAACTACGGGTATCTATATGGGCTATTCTGTTGATACGGGAAGAAATGTGTACCTGCAACCGTCCTTAGCTTCGCAGGGTGTAAAAGGAACAGTTACAAATGCCCTTGCTTCTGCTTTTGTCGGTTCGCTTGGCGGTGGGAAATCGTTCTGTAACAATCTTCTGGTATATTATGCGGTGCTGTTTGGCGGTCAAGCAGTTATGTTAGACCCTAAAGCCGAGCGTGGTAACTGGAAAGAAACGCTCCCAGAGATAGCACATGAAATCAATATCGTAAATCTTACCAGCGACAAGGACAATGCAGGGCTTCTTGACCCATTCGTGATTATGAAGAATGTAAAAGACGCTGAAAGTCTGGCAATCGACATCTTAACATTCCTTACGGGTATTTCTTCTAGGGACGGCGAAAAATTCCCGTACTTCGTAAAGCGGTACGCTCCGTTACCCAGAGCGACAGTCGGGGCTTACTCCATGTGATAGACGAGCTTCGCCGTGAAGATACGCCCATATCAAGAAATATCGCAGACCATATCGACAGCTTCACGGACTACGACTTTGCACATCTGCTGTTTTCAGACGGTACGGTAGAAAATGCAATCAGTCTGGATAACCAGCTCAATATCATTCAAGTAGCCGACCTTGTACTGCCAGATAAAGATACCACTTTTGAAGAATACACGACTATTGAATTATTGTCGGTGTCTATGCTGATTGTGATTAGTACCTTTGCCCTTGATTTTATCCATTCGGACAGAAGTATTTTTAAGATTGTCGATTTTGACGAAGCGTGGGCGTTCTTAAATGTGGCACAAGGAGAAACGCTCTCTAACAAGCTGGTGCGTGCTGGGCGAGCTATGCAGGCAGGCGTTTATTTCGTTACCCAATCTTCTTATGACGTGTCAAAGGAAAGTCTGAAAAACAATATCGGCTTAAAGTTCGCATTTCGTTCTACTGACATCAACGAGATAAAGCAGACCTTAGAGTTTTTCGGTATCGACAAGGACGACGAGAACAACCAGAAACGCTTGCGTGATTTGGAGAACGGACAATGCTTATTGCAGGACTTATACGGGCGTGTCGGTGTGGTACAGATACACCCAGTCTTTGAAGAACTGCTACACGCCTTTGATACCAGACCGCCCGTACAGAGAAATGAGGTGGAGTGATGAAAGAAAGGATAAAAGGTGCGTTCACAAAAAGGAAGATACTTCACTTTCTCAAAATGGCTCTGTTCGTGGTGGCACTCTCCCTTATCCTGCTTTCACTTCTGGGGACGGTGGCTCATGCGACGGGGCTTGTGGACGATACTATCAACGCAGAAAATCTTTACTCAAAATATCCCCTTTCCAACTACCAGCTTGATTTTTATGTGGATAATAGCTGGTCGTGGCTTCCGTGGAACTGGCTGGACGGTATCGGAAAATCGGTGCAGTACGGGCTTTACTGCATTACCAACTTTGTCTGGACGATAAGCCTTTATTTAAGCAATGCAACGGGCTATGTGGTGCAGGAAGCCTATAAACTGGACTTCATCAACGATATGGCAGACAGTATCGGAAAGAGCATACAGACCCTTGCAGGTGTAACCGAGAACGGCTTTTCTTCTACGGCTTCTATGTCGGTTTCCTGCTTCTCATTATCTTAGTGGTGGGAATGTATGTTGCTTATACGGGACTGATTAAACGGGAAACCAGCAAAGCACTTCACGCTGTTATCAACTTTGTGGTGGTGTTCGTGCTGTCCGCTTCATTTATTGCTTATGCTCCCGACTACATCAAGAAGATAAATGAATTTTCATCAGACATCAGTACCGCTTCTTTGGATTTGGGAACAAAAATCATGCTCCCCAACTCCGACAGCGAGGGTAAGGACAGCGTGGACTTGATACGGGACAGCCTATTTTCTATTCAAGTGGAACAGCCGTGGCTACTCCTACAATTCGGGAACAGCAACGTAGAGGAAATCGGGACAGACCGTGTGGAAGCTCTGGTATCAGTAAGTCCAGAGGACGAGGACGGAAAGACCAGAGAGGAAGTCGTGAAAACAGAAATCGAGGATAACGACAATAACAATCTGACGATACCGCAGGTCGTGAACCGTTTGGGTATGGTGTTCTTCCTCTTGTTCTTTAACTTGGGTATCACGATATTTGTATTCTTGCTTACGGGCATGATGTTGTTCAGCCAGATACTTTTTATTATTTTTGCAATGTTTTTACCTATCAGCTTTCTACTTTCCATGATACCCAGCTATGAAAGCATGGCAAAGCAGGCAATCGTAAGGGTATTTAATACCATAATGACACGGGCAGGAATAACGCTCATTGTAACAGTGGCGTTCAGTATTTCCAGTATGTTTTATAACATCTCCACAGATTACCCGTTTTTCATGGTGGCGTTCTTGCAGATAGTGTGTTTCGCAGGTATCTACATGAAGCTGGGCGACTTAATGAGTATGTTCTCACTTAACGCTGGCGACAGTCGAAGCATGGGACGACGCATATTCCGCAGACCGTATCTATACTTGGCACATAGGGCTAGACGTATGGAAAGACGGCTTGCTGGTGCGGTTACTGCTGGTGGTGTTGCTGGTGCGGTGGCAGGTAGCACGATTTCAAACAGAAAACCGACAAGGAACACAGCTACTAAAGACAGTCGGGGCAATACCACTTCTAGCATGGGACAGCGTGCAGGCTCAAAGGTGGGTGCTGTCTTAGATACGAAAAATAAAGTGAAAGACAAGGCAAACGCTGTCAAAGAAAACATCAAGGATATGCCGACACAGACCGCTTATGCGGTGTATTCCGCAAAGGAAAAGGCAAAGTCCAGCGTGTCCGACTTCAAGCGTGGCATGGTGCAGGAACAGCAGTCCAGACAGACGGGACGCTTGGAAAAGCAGGAACAGCATAGGAAAAATATCGCTGACAAACGTATGGAGCTTCAAAAGGCACAAGAAGCAAGGCAGGCACAGCGAAAGGCTGACGGATCAGCGACAACGGGAGCTACCCGTCCCCATGAGCGACCAGTCACAGCTTCAACCATTCCAAAGCCGAGTGTGGAAAAAATGCAGGAAGTCAAACGTCCTGCCACAGCGACCACTTCAAAAGTAAGTGAACCAGTCAAGACAAATGTTGTAAAAGAGCGTCCGTTATCTTCTGGTGCTTCTGATAAGAAAGCGACCCAACCTACACAGACAGTACATAGGCAGAATGTAGAAAAAGTAGTATCGCAGGAAACACGCCAGAATTACACGAAAGACCGCAGGACAAAGGTTCAGCAGACGCAGACCGTCCAAAAGAACCAGCAGACCACAGAGAAAACGTAACCTTGTAACGAAGAAAGGACAGAAGAAAAAATGAAACTGAAACATATCGCTCTCATTGGCAGTCTGTTTCCTATCCTCTTTTCTCTGGTGCTTTTCTTTGGTGTCTTCATTAGTGCGGACAGCGACGACGAGAACAGCAATTTTTCTTCTGGCATTACGGGTATGAATTTATCCGCAGAAGTTTTGAAACATCAGCCTATGGTGGAAAAGTACGCCAGAGAAAACGGTATCTCCGAGTATGTCAATGTGCTATTGGCTATCATTCAAGTAGAAAGTGGCGGTACGGCAGAAGATGTTATGCAGAGTTCGGAAAGTCTTGGTTTACCGCCTAATTCTTTAGATACGGAAAGCTCAATCAAGCAGGGGTGTAAATATTTTGCGTCCCTGCTTTCTTCCTGCAAAAATCAAGGTATCGACGATTTGAATGTAGCGATACAGTCTTATAACTATGGCGGTGGCTATGTGGGATATGTGGCAGGAAAAGGAAAGAAACACACCTTTAATCTTGCAGAGAGCTTCGCCCGTGAGAAATCGGGTCGGGTGGAAAGAAAGTAACCTACACTAACCCGATAGCTGTTGCTAAGAACGGGGGCTGGCGGTATGGTTACGGAAATATGTTCTACGTCGAATTACTCAATCAGTATCTGAGCAGTGGCGCATGTATCATGCGACGGCACAAGCGGTTATGAATGAAGCGTTGAAATATCAAGGCTGGAAGTATGTGTATGGCGGTAGCAATCCCAACACTTCTTTTGACTGTAGCGGACTTGTGCAATGGTGTTATGGAAAAGCTGGTATCTCCTTACCGAGAACAGCACAAGCACAGTATGACGCTACCCAACATCTGCCACTCTCGCAGGCAAAAGCAGGCGATTTGGTATTTTTCCATTCCACCTATAACGCTGGTTCGTATGTAACACACGTTGGCATTCTCGTAGGAACAGATGTACCATGCAGGCAACCCGATAGGATATGCAGACCTAAGTAGTAGTTACTGGCAACAGCACTTAATCGGTGCAGGACGAGTAAAACAATAGAAAGGACTTGAAAATATGTTTAAGAAGAATAAGAAACAGACAGAAACTATCAAAGAAAAAAGGTGCGTACTGTTAAGGTAGGCACACATAAGAAAGCCGTGATTGCGTTGTGGGTGGTGCTTATCGCAAGCGTGAGCTTTGGGGTGTATAAGAATTTTACTGCTATCGACCAGCACACGACCCACGAAAAAGAAATCATTGAACTTCGCTTGCAGGACACCAACGGGATAGAAAATTTCGTGAAAAACTTTGCGAAGTCCTATTACACATGGAATAACAGTAAAGAAGCGATTGAATCAAGGACGCAGGCAATCAGCGGTTATCTGACAAAGGAATTGCAGGACTTAAATGTTGACACCATTAGAACGGATATACCGACCAGCTCCACAGTTACAGATGTGATTGTATGGCATATCGAGCAGTCGGGAGCGGACACTTTTTCTGCTACCTACGAAGTAGATCAGCAGATAAAAGAGGGAGAAAAGACAAGCAATGTGAAAGCAACCTATACCGTAAAAGTCCATGTAGACGCTGACGGGAATATGGTAATCGTTCAGAACCCTACCCTTGCACCAGCACTCGAAAAATCAGACTATGAGCCTAAGACACCAGAAGCAGACGCAAGTGTAGACGCTGATACTGTAAACGACGCTACCGCATTTCTGGAAACATTCTTTAAGCTGTACCCAACAGCCACGGAAAAAGAGCTTGCCTACTATGTATCGGGAAATGTGCTTGAACCTATCGGCAGGGACTACCTTTATTCTGAACTGGTAAACCCTATCTTTACAAAGGACGGGGACAATGTGAAAGTCAAGGTTGCCGTGAAATTCCTTGATAATCAGACAAAGGCGACGCAGATATCGCAGTATGAACTTGTGCTACATAAGGATAGTAACTGGAAGATTGTAGGATAAATGATATAGCGTGCATTTCCTATCAGATTTGCACGCTTTTACAAAACGACAAGAAAACTGTGCAAAAATATTGACTTGTAATGACCGAATGCTATAATATAAATAACAAGTGTACTTGGTATTATTTGAAAGGAGCGTTATATAATGGATAAAGAAAAAATACTATCACAAAACAAAAAAGAGAATCTATATCTTGATGAATACGAAAAACATATTAAACTTCAAGGGAAATCTTTTGGCTTAATGTTTGTTTTATTTATCTGCATTTTAATTCTTTTCATTAAAGCAGTTTGTAAAGAACCTTACTATGACATAATGACAATTATTGGGTCTGTGGCATTTGGCTCTATGGGTTATGAAGCACATATTTCAAAAAATAAATCCAAATTTGTTATTGCTTTATTCTTTCTTCTATTTATGGGGTATTACTTTTATAAATTTTTAATGGTAGGTTTATAGAATGGACGAACATTTAATTTTGCGAAACAGATTAAAAACTGTACGAAAAGAAAAAAAATTATCACAAACAGAATTAGCTGAACTAGTCGGGGTTTCTCGGAATACAATTAGTTCTATTGAAACTGGACAATTTAATCCAACAGCAAAATTGGCATTAGTGCTTTGTATAGCTTTAGATAAAAAATTTGAAGAATTATTTTATTTTGATTAAAGGAGAGAACGATTATGGAATTAGAGGAATTGATTGTTGAAATAGTTATAGGATTGTTTTTACTTTTTACATCTTATCAAATAGGAATAAAAGAGAATATTACTTTATTACATGGTTATCATTATACACAACTTGACCCTAAAGATAAAAAGGTGTTTACAAAAAAAATAGGAATAGGCACTTTACTGGTTAGTATTGGTATTCTTGTTATGCCTATTATCAATTTAATCTCTCATTCTGAATTAGGCTATTACATAGGTCTTATTTTGATTTTTGTAGGAGTGTTTTATATCATATTCATCATTGTAAAATACAACGGAAAACTTATTAGCTTTAAAAAGTAGAATTGAGGTATGAATATGATAGGACTGAACAAAAGAGATATAAAAAAAGCATTGAAAGCTGGTGCAAAAGCTGGCGGTGTATCATTGGCTGATGTTCGGGCGGATATTGAAGCTACGATTGATGAAGCTATGAACAGCACCGACCCAGAAGTGCAGGCAAATTTCAAAAAGTATTTTGGGAATAAACGTCCTACACCAGAAGAATATATTTATATCATTACGAAAAAGACAAAGGTAAAATTATAATAAAAGGGTCGTGGAAATGCTTCACAGAATTGTGATCTGCATTATCACGGCTCTTTTACTCTCTGTTTACTTTCAAAACTGTAAGTGTAATTGAATACTGCCCTTGCTATAATTTAATTGTATTCCAAAACAAATAAATGTGGCAGGAAGAAAGGAGCGATTTTTAATGGAACACATTTTAAATTTAGAGCAAGTAAAAAAATACTACGGGGGTAACTCTGGAAATATCACAAAGGCAGTAGACGGTATTTCTATGTATGTAGATAAGGGCGAATTTGTCGCAATCATGGGAGCTAGTGGTTCTGGAAAGACTACCCTATTAAACTGTATCTCTACGATTGATACTGTAACCAGCGGACACATTACAGTCAATAATCAAGATATTACCAAAATCAAGGATAAAGATTTTGCTGATTTCAGACGTGAAAATCTAGGGTTCATTTTTCAAGATTTCAACCTTTTAGATACTTTAACGATTGGAGAAAACATTTCTTTATCATTGGTTATCAACAAACAGAACCCTGCTGATATTGAGAAAAGGGTTCATGCTATCGCTGATAAATTAGGTATTCGTGATATTTTATCGAAATTTCCTTATGAAGTTTCTGGCGGACAAAAACAGCGTTGTGCTTGTGCAAGAGCCTTAATCAATGAACCGAAACTGATTTTAGCTGATGAACCGACGGGAGCTTTGGACTCAAAAGCTTCCAGATTATTACTGGAAACAATGTCTGAAATCAACAAGAAAATGCAGGCTACTATTTTAATGGTAACACATGACCCGTTTAGTGCGTCTTTCTGTGAACGTATTTTGTTCTTGAAAGACGGTAAAATATTCAATGAAATTTTCAGAGGGGAAAAAAGCAGAAAAGATTTCTTCAATGAAATACTGGATATATTAACCTTGCTTGGAGGTGAAGTGGGAAATGTTAGGTAAGTTAGCGTATAGAAATACAAAAAGAAATATTAAAGATTATATGATTTATCTGATAACCGTTACTGCATCCTTTTCTCTTATATTTGCTTTTAATTTGGTGGCAAGTTCTGATGAAATTGTAAAGTTATGTTCCAGTATGGATGCATTTAAGAATTCATTGTTCGCTGTAAATATCCTTATTATTTTTGTGATATGCTTTTTGATCAACTATACAACGAAATTTATGTTTGAAAAAAGAAGTAAAGAATTAGGAACATATATGCTTCTTGGCATTAAGAAAAAAGAAATTGCCCACTTAGTTATAATTGAAAATATACTGTTGGGAATTTTAGCATTGTATTAGCTATTCCTATTGGCTTTTTATTCAGCCAGTTTGTGTCGTTAGTAATTGTAAACTTACTGGGTATTCCAAAAACTCTCTTTATTTCTTTGAATTTTGTTTCTATTGGACTATTGATAATTTATTTTTTAACTATTTATGTTTTGGTTTTGCTTAATCTATTAAGAAGAATAAGTAAAATGACGATACGTGATTTTCTTTACTTTGATAAACAAAATGAAAAGAAAATGTTCCGTGACAGTAAAAAAAGAAATGTCATTTTTGTTTTAAGTATTATTCTTGGTGCGATTTCTCTTTTTCTCTGGAATTCACGTTGTACTATGGATAATTTTAATAAGCAAGAAACACTTACCTATTTGATGGTAAGCGTAATCATGTTGATTATCAGCATTTATGGTATATCTACAACTTGTGCAGATATGTTCTTGACTGTTTTGTTAAAGAATAAAAAAATGAAATATCAAAATGATAATCTGTTTGTAGCAAGAACATTTGCTTCTAAAGCAAGAACAATGAGCTTCACATTTGGTACATTGTCTATGTTGATTTTAATTTCACTGCTGGCTCTGAATTATTCTAGTATCAACAAAGCTTCGTATGATATCAGCGTGAATTTAAATGCACCATATGATGTACAACTCTTTGATGATAAGCAGGTATTTGATGAATATATTCGAGTAATTGAAGAAGAATATACGATTGATAATACCATTGAGTATGACATTTATAAAGAACCGAATCATCAGGTACAAAATTTCTTCCAATCAGAATATTATGATTTTGACCCAGTCTTGAAGTTAAGTGATTATAATAGATTACTAGAATTAAGAAAGATGCCGTTGCTTTCTTTAAATGATAACGAATACTATATAGTTACAAATAGCAAGTTTGCATATGAGGTTGAAGATAACAAAGACATTGAAACCATAACAGTAGCAAATAAAAATTTGAAATTAAAAGGATATGACACTAAGTCTTATTGGAACTCTATAACTAATACTGGCAGATTTGTTGTTGTACTTCCAGATAAATATGTTCAAGGACTTGAAGTATCAGAAAATCATTTGATTATAGATACAAAAGAAGATACAGACGCAGAATTAGAAAACAAGATAAAAGAAGATATGCAACATCAATTAGTAAAGGTTGATAAAAATGGAGAAATAAATGACGAATCGTATAGAGTAAATGTAAGAGGTGCAGAAATAGAACAACAAAAAGCAATGGTTGCAATAGTAGCCAGTCTGTTTATGTACATTGCATTTATTTTGATTTCCGCAGTAGGGACAATTTTGGCAGTTCAATCATTGAGCGACTCTACTAAATACAAATATCGCTACTTGACCTTGCGAAGATTAGGAATAAATGATAAGTCGCTATTTAAGACAATCAGAAAACAATTATTGATATTATTTTGTGTCCCTGCAATATCAGCAATATTATGTTCTTTTGTGATGATGTCGTCATTGAATAATGTGTATCAACAAATTTTGGGAGATAAACACCTTTATCTAATCTACTTTGGCTTGAATTTAATTATCTTCTTCCTAATTTATAGTATTTACTGGATTGCAACGTATATTGGTTTTAAACGAAATATCAACGAGGAGAGTTAGACTTTTCTAGCTCTCCTACTGTGAAATTATTATAATGATAAATCAAGGGGGTGTTGAAATGAGAATAGCAATTATCGAAGATGATGAAATCACTCGTTTGGAGCTTTCTAAATTATTGAACACACAAGGATATGAAACAGTTTTATTGATTGACTTTGGAAACCTGACAGATGAATTAAAGAAATATTCCATAGAACTGGTTCTGCTTGATATTAACCTGCCGTATGAGAATGGCTACGAAGTATGCAGGAAAATAAAACAAGTCATGCCAGTACCGATTATCTTTGTAACAAGCAGAGATACAAATGCTGACGAATTGAAAAGTATTCAAGTGGGTGGGATTGACTTCATCACAAAGCCGTATGACACGCTTATTCTTCTTGAGAAGATCAAGCGTGCATTGCAGTTGTCAAACCCGAGTAATTTCCGTGAGCTTGTCAAAAAAGATTGTACCCTTGATTTACATTTATCCATTTTGAAGTATCAAGAGCAAAGCATTGAACTGACAAGAAATGAATTTCGTATTTTGTACTACTTCTTTATGAACGAAGATAAAGTTATTAGCAAAGAAGAACTATTGGAAAAGCTGTGGAACGACAAATATTATATAGACGAAAATGTATTATTGGTTAATATGACCCGTCTAAAAAAGAAAATGAAAGAAATCGGTATTGTTCATTTATTGGAAAATATACGAGGAAAGGGTTGGAAACTGTGAGTTTTTTTACATTCTTAGAAGAAAAAATAACAGAGATATTGTTTCAGCTTTTCTTTCTTGCCGTAGTAGCATTTCTCTTGATTTTCTACGGTGTAGATACGCTGTTTGTTGTATCGCTGGTAATTCTGTTCATCAGCATACAAGGGCTTTTTCAATGGTGTTTGTATCGGAAGAAGCGTAACGCTTCACAACATATTATTGATTTAGTAGACGGACTGGAAGAAACCTACTATATTGCAGACGTTTTACCAAAGCCAAAAGAATTTCAAAATGAAGCCTATTACTACGCACTAAAAAAAGCCTGCAAATCTATGAATGATGAAATCGGCAAAATCACAGAAGAAAAGCAGGACTATCAAGAATATGTGGAAAGTTTCGTCCATGAAATTAAAATACCGATAGGAGCATTGTCTTTGACGTTTGATAATACAAAAAATTACACATTAAAAAAAGAAACAGACAAAATATTTCAGTTAGTGGAACAAATGCTCTACTATGCAAGAAGCGAAAATACGGAAAAGGACTATTTTGTAAAACAGTTGCAGTTAGACGAAGTGATACATAATGTCATTCTGAAATTTCGTCATTCACTTATGGAAAGAAAAGCAATTATCAATATCCATGACATAGAAAATGTCATTTATACTGATGAAAAATGGCTGACATTCATTCTATCTCAAATCGTGCAAAATGCGATTAAGTATTTTGATAAGCAAGAAAATAAGCTGACGATATACAGTCAAGACAATGGTACAAATATATTGCTTGTGATTGAAGATAATGGTTGTGGAATAAAAGCGTCTGATTTATCCCGTGTATTTGAAAAAGGTTTTACGGGTTCAAATAGAAACAAGGCAAATGCAACGGGTATGGGATTGTATCTATCGAAAAAATTATGCGATAGGTTGGGCTTGAAATTGGATATTGCTTCTACGGAAAAAGAATATACAAGACTGACCATTACATTTCCAAAAGGAACAGTTCATAATTTTTCAGAGTAATTTGAAAATCATGCCAACATTGATACGGTGCTTTAAGGGGGCTTGCATTATGGAAAGCTTTAAGTACAATTATTTGCAATCAAATTCCACCTAATAGCACACTATTAAAAATTGAATATGTTTTAGCTTTAAAGGCTCGTACAGACTATATGTTTTGTGCGGGCTTTTTTCATACTCGAAAAAAATTTAAAAATTTTTCAAAAGAGGTCATTAAATCACACCTTTCATTCCCTATATGGTGCGGAAAGAGGGATAAACACTTTTCAAATCATAGTGGAAAGGGGGTGAGATTGATGAAACCGTCTGACTTCCAGAAAACAGTTCAATGTCGCTTTGAAAGTTGTTTGAAGAAAGTTGTCCGTCATATTGTAAAGGACTACCAACAAGGATTGAAACGACGAAAAGATAAAGAAATTCCATTCTGTGAACTTCCAGAAATTTTCGTTGAAAATTTTGCTGTGTGGGATGACTACGAAACAGATTATACAATCTTTTCAGTATGTGGCATTGATATTCGTGTCCTTGATGATGAGCTGGCAGAAGCCTTGAAAAAACTTCCAGAAAGAAAGAGAAATACTCTGTTAATGTATTACTTCTTGGAAATGACAGAAAGTGAAATTGCCAACTTACAAAAAGATTACGCAAAGCGGTGTATTTGAAACCGACATCATGCTTTGGAAACTATGAAAAAAATACTAAAGGAGAAGCAGTAAAATGAAGCAAACATTTAAGAAGCCGTCCTACTATTTGCTTTCGCAAGCAATGGACGGGGACGAAAAAGCGATTGAAAAAATACTGGCATTTTATGACCCGTACATATCAAAGTGCTGTTTGCGTCCACTCTATGATGAATACGGCAATGTCTATATTGTTGTAGATATGGAGTTAAAGGGACTTATCCGAGAAGCACTTATCAAAATGATTTTAGGGTTTGATATTGCCTTAGAAATCGAAGAAGAATAAGCAGTTTTTAGCAGAGCATGGTTTAATGTCCCCCTCTTTCCTGCTCTGCCCTGCTTTTACATGAAAGCAACGCGCTTTCGCCACAGCTCTTTGACAACTGAATAAAGCAGACAGATACGTTTGTGAGATAGCGAGCCACGGGGACTGTACGCCACGACCTTTCCAAAAGAAAGCGAGCGACTCACGCAGTGATCCGAGAGCGACTGTTGGAAAAGTCGTTTTGCCATGACCTATCCTCACAGAATAATGATACGTCCGCATGGTGCGGTTCTGCCCACAAGAATGGGAATAGTTGAGATACTAATGGAGCTTTCCAAAGCCGTCTGTCTGCTTATGTAACTTATAAATAGACACACAGTAAAGGGGGTGTTACATTATGTTAAATACTGATGTGTTAAATGATGTGATGTTCCAGCGAGGTAAGGTGTTGGAATATGAATAAAACGAAGATAAGAGCAACGGAACAGCCGATTGCTGTTGATATAGAGGGACTGTCTGCTATGTTATCTTGTGGTCGTGCTACTGCAAGAAAGATTGGCGAGCAGGCAGGAGCAAAAATTGTGATAGGTCGCAGGGTTCTTTATTCCATAGAAAAAGTCAAGAAATACTTGCTATATTTGGAAGAATAGAGCGATTTTCTATTTATGTTCTCTGGCGTGTGTAGTATAATAAGAAAGGACAAAGCACGCTGTGAGAACAAGAAAAGAGGCTTTTTCAGAAAGGAATGGTTCTCATGGCAATTAGTAGAAAAGACCCAAAAGGAAGAAAATTAAGAGAGGGCGAAAACTGGCGTAATGATGGAAGATACAGTTATCGTTATACAGATGTAAGAACAGGCAAGAGATTGACAGTCTATGCACAAGATTTACCAGAGCTTCGAGAAAAAGAGAAGCAGATTGCAAAAGATATGGAAGATAACATATTGACAGACGGAGCAATCAAAAAAATGACGCTCAACACGTTATTTGAGCGTTATATGGAAACTCGTGAGCTAGCTGATACTACAAGAGTTAGTTATGTTCGTGCTTGGGAAAACAGAGTAAAAGACGAGATTGGAAATATTAAAGTTGTTCAGCTTTTACCCTCACATATTAAAGCGTATTATGCGAAACTTTCCAAAGCTGGATATGCTTATTCTACAATCAAGTATATTCACAACCTGCTTTATCCTGCATTAGAAATGGCTGTTGATGATGATATTATCCGAAAGAACCCTGCAAAAAGTTCCATTAGTGATTATGGAAAACCAGCAGAGGAAAAAGAAGCCTTAACAGTTTCTCAACAAGAAAAGTTTATGGAGTTTGTAAAACAGAGCAATGTCTATAACACATATTATCCTATGTTTACCATAATGATTGGTACGGGGTTAAGATGTGGGGAGCTTATTGGTCTTACATGGAAAGATATAAACATCAAGGCAAAAATGGTTAATGTAGACCACCAGCTCATTTATAAGAATTTAGGCGACGGTTGCAAGTTCCATATCTCAACACCAAAAACGTCGTCGGGTATTCGTATTATACCTATGACACAAGAAGTTGCAAAAGCCTTTGAGGAACAAAGAAAAATCAATTTTATGCTTGCAAAGGATAAGAGCATTGAGGTGGACGGGTGTTCGGGGTTTGTCTTTACAGCAAAATCGGGCAGACCGCTTATGCCGAATGGCGTAAATAGTGTTTTATATAACATTGTAGACGCATATAACAAAACCGAAGTAGAGAGAGCAAAAAAAGAGCATAGGAAAGCAGAGCTGTTACCAAAGTTTTCAGCTCATGTAATGCGTCACACAGCTTGTACCAGAATGGCAGAGTGCCGTATGGACGTAAAAGTTCTTCAATATATTATGGGACACGCTCATATAGATGTAACAATGGAAGTGTATAACCATATTGGAGAGCTGACAAGGATTGAAAATGAGATTGCAAGACTAGATAGTATGGTGTTAAATGCTTGACACCACAAAAAGAGAAATTGGTGTCAAATTGGTGTCAAAACAGAAAAAATCACAATTTCAAAAGAAATAAGATACTGCAAACCATTGATTTTAAAGGGTTTGCAAAAAAAATCTCAAAAAATTAGCACTCACCTATTGACAGTGCTAACAAACAGTGCTATAACATAGGCAAGAACAAAGGAAAGGAACCAAAAGAGAACGAAAGGTTCCTGAAACATCCCGGTTCCAAAGAAACAAGGTAAACAAGCATGAGAGGTCCACAGACCGTGGACGTAGAAAGAAAAGGAGAGATGACTTATGTTAATGCCTAGTATTTTTGGAGAGAATTTATTTGATGACTGGTTTGATGAGTTTCCATTTTATGATATGGATAAAGAAATGAATAATACCGAAAAGAAGCTATACGGTAAGAAAGCCGGAAGGATTATGAAGACCGATATCAAAGAGCAGAAGGATGGATATGAGCTGATGATTGATCTTCCGGGATTTACCAAGGATGAGATTAAGGCTTCTGTTTCCGATGGATACCTGACCATCAGTGCTGCGAAAGGTCTCGACAAGGACGAGAAAGAAAAGGACAGCGGTCACTACATCCGCAAGGAACGTTATGCCGGTGCCTGCCAGAGAAGCTTTTATGTCGGTGAAGATATTGAGCAGGAGGATGTCAAAGCAGAATTTAAGCATGGTATCTTAAAGCTGTTCGTGCCGAAGAAAGAGGCAAAGAAAGCGGTAGAAGAAAACAAATATATTGCGATTGAAGGATAATGAAATATCGAAGGAGCCACACAGCAGGAGTGCTGTGTGGCTCCTTTTTTGTGGCATGAGTATCGATGCTGGCATCGCTCTTGGGATTTTTTGTCATAAATTAACGATAAACATTAAAAATGTATTGACAAACATAAAAAGTGAAATTGTGATATACAAGAAAGGAGAATAAACAATGTTTGAAAGAAAGAACGAAAATAAAGTAAAAAACAATTTGAAAATGTAGGGGGATAGCCTTATGTTTTGTAATCGGATATCCGGTTATTAAATGCCTGAAATATTTAAGTTTAGCAGCATGCCAGATTATAAAAGGGGTAGAATGGAAAGGAACGGATCATTTTATTGGAGCAGCTGTTATAGTAGGAATCTGTATTTATTTCATTGGTGTTTCTTTTCAACATGGGTACGAATTGCAGAAAGAGGTTGATGAAATAATATAGATAAAGTAAAGGAAATATAAGATGCCAATTGTATTACGGTTAGATCGGGTGATGGCCGATAGAAAAATTTCCCTGCAAGAACTTGCAGAAGAAGTGGGAATATCGAATGTAAATTTGTCGAATATAAAAACTGGAAAGGTTAGGGCGATTCGGTTTTCTACATTGGAAGCGATTTGTAGAGTATTACAGTGTCAGCCGGGTGACATTTTGGAATATGAAGAAACGAAGGAAGTGTAAAGGAGGTGATGAAATGGAATGGATAAGAGAACCGATGGAAGTAAATATGACGAAAAGTGTATCGTGGTGCCCATGTATGGGAGCAAAGTGTAGGGGCAATAATCCACCATTTTGCAGTATAAAAACATCAAACTGCAAAAGTGTACAAACAGAGCGTCTGAAACAGGCACTGCAGAAAGCGGAGGCATGATCATTGGCGCGGGTGCGGGATTATCCACTTCTGCAGGATTTACCTATTCCGGGGAACGTTTTGAAAAGTGGTTTGGCGATTTCCGACAAGTGCATGGATTTTCGGATATGTATTCCGGGGGCTTTTTCCCTTATAAAACATTGGAAGAATATTGGGCGTACTGGAGCCGATATATCTATATGCAACCTGGCAGGATGCAGTTTATGCCTGCATAAATAAGAAGGAAGCCTGTGCGCCGGAGAAAATCCGAAAGAAATCCATTTGCGTGGAAGCGGATATTGGAGCAGTTTTGGAAAAACTGTATGATAGGAAAAAATAGTCAGGGAGACGTTGCGATACCCGAAGAGATATGCTAAAATATTAGATAATATATTATATAAAAATAAGTAAAATCGCGTGAAATGGATAAAATATTATCTGACAAGATGGGGCATGATATGGAAGCACTGGTATGGGAAACAGCAGAAGAACTGGATAAAAAACTGGCAGAACGTATGCGCCGTATTCGCAGACGGCGGAAAGTTTCGCAACAGAAACTTTCGGATATGAGCGGAGTAAGTTACGGTTCTATTAAACGATTTGAGACAACAGGACAGATTTCGCTTTTGTCACTGACAAAACTTGCTATGGCGTTGGAACTTGCAGATGAACTGCGGGATCTTTTTACACAGGTACCATATCGAAATATTCAGGAGGTAATCAATGAGTCAAAGGGAAAGTCTTGAGGTTCGGATGGATGACCGGCTTGTGGGAACGCTTGCATTGACCGCGAATCATAAGGTGGCATTTTCTTATAGTGAAGAATGGCTGGAGCATGGATTTTCAGTCAGTCCATTTTCGCTTCCGCTAAAAAATGAAGTGTTTGTGCCAAAAAAAGATTATTTTGACGGGTTGTTCGGAGTATTTGCAGATAGTTTACCGGATGCATGGGGACAGCTTTTATTGGAGCGTTTGCTGAAAGAACGTGGAAAAAAGGAAGCACAATATTCGGTATTGGATCGTCTTGCCATCGTGGGAAAATCTGGAATGGGAGCTTTGACCTATCATCCGCAGAAGGAGATTGGGATGGGACAACAGATGGATGATCTGGACGAACTATCTGTGCATTGCCAGAAAATATTAAGCACGCAATATTCGGAGAAATTAGATGAATTGTATCGGCTGGGAGGAACCAGTGGTGGTGCAAGACCTAAGATTATGACGGAAATAAATGGAGAAAACTGGATTATTAAATTTCCGGCACATGTGGACAAAAAAGATGTGGGAAAAATGGAATACGATTATTCTCTGTGTGCAAAAGCCTGTGGAATTGTAATGAGTGAAACACGGCTTTTTTCATCAGATATATGTCCGGGATATTTTGGAACAAAGAGATTTGATCGAAGAATAGAAAAGAATGAAATAAAAAGGGCACATATGTTAACTGCGGCTGCCTTATTGGAGTTAGATTTTAATCAACCAAGTCTGGACTATCATGAATTGATGAAGTTGACAAAAATTCTGACAAGGGATTGTACAGAGGATGTGGAAAATATGTATCGTCGTATGTGTTTTAATGTATTCGCACATAATCGTGATGATCATTCTAAAAACTTTACCTACATTTATAATGAAAAGGATGATATGTGGCGTTTAAGTCCTGCCTATGATCTCACATACAGTAATACGTATTATGGTGAGCACACAACCACTGTAGATGGAAATGGCAAAAATCCGGGGAAAAAGGAATTAGTAGCAGTTGGTGTGCAGGCGGGTATGAAAAAGACATACTGTGAACGTGTTGCAGAGGAAATCCGTCTGTGTGTAAATGAAAAGCTGGAACACTACTTGAAATAATAATGTTCCAGCTATATAAGCCTAGCCCTGACATTCTAGTGTTGGAGCCGCATCAATAATTTCCTGAAGCGGGGTCCATGACAGGAGATCATCCGTATCGTCATTCGTGTCCTCATCATCGGAAAAATGAGCATTCGGATTGTTCGTTTTTCTTTTTTTGGCATCTTCCGGAGTGTTTGGCAGACGCTGATAAGCCGGTGATTTATGAAAATTTTTGGAAACCTCATTGTAAGCAGCCAGCAGATATTCTTTGTCCGGATCTTTGTCCGAGACCCCGGCAATCGCGGATGTAATCATATCATTTGCTTCCTGTTTGCTTTTTGCATGGGAGAGCTGCTGTTTTAAAGCCTCCGCCATTCGTTGGACGCGTAGGGCGTGGGCATACAGAATTGGATCGGTACGCCGCAGAAAATCCAGTTCTTTGGCAGAAAGTTTCTTCCCACTTTTTAATTTTCCCATAATGCGGGAGAGCATTTCCTGTTTTTTTTCTTCCTGCGTATCAGGGTCCTGTCTTTGCAGGGGAGAAGTCCAGGAAGAAAATGCGGCATTGGTTGTTTCTCTCACATAGAGCATGCGTCCCTGAGGAGAAGAAAGATCATAGGATGAGGAATCGGATGAGGGATTCTTCTGGGACATCAGTGATAAATAAATCTGCATGAAAAGTTCCTTTCTGTAATAGATCATCGTTTGTGTTGTCTATTATATCGGCAAAACATCCGTTACAATTAATAACAGATGTTTCTGGAGAAAGAGAATATCCCCCTTCTTCCGTCACATTGAAAAAACTTATGTCTAAAACAATTTTCAGACAATTCGACAATATATTCCAATGTTTATAAAAACTTTAGAATTTTTGTTAGCACTCATACTTGACGAGTGCTAAAAACGGGTGTATAACAATATCGTAATCGAGAAAAAATAGTAACTGGGATGAAAAAAAACAGCACAGTTACATGATGATAGTTAAGAGGAGGGCTTGCTATGAACATACAGAAATTTACACAAAAGTCGGTAGAAGCGATCAATAACTGCGAAAAGCTTGCCTACGACTATGGAAATCAGGAGATTGAGCAGGAGCACCTGTTAGTTGCCCTGTTACAGCAGGAAGAGGGACTGATCCCGAAACTGATAGAGAAAATGGAAATTGACGTACAGCATTTCACCCAGAATGCGATCAGCAAACTGGATGCGCGCGTCAAAGTATCCGGCAGCAACAGCAATGTCTATGTCGGAAAAGATTTAAACAATGTGCTGATCCATGCAGAGGATGAGGCAAAGGCAATGGGAGATGAATATGTCTCTGTCGAGCATATTTTCCTTGCAATGCTCAAATATCCAAATCCAGCGATGAAAGCACTGATGAAAGAATATGGGCTGACAAGGGAACGGTTTCTGCAGGCACTGTCTACCGTCCGCGGCAATCAGCGTGTCACTTCCGATAATCCGGAAGCAACATATGATACACTGGAAAAGTACGGTTATGATATGGTGGAGCGTGCAAGACAGCAGAAACTTGATCCGGTGATCGGCCGTGACGAGGAGATCCGGAATGTGGTTCGGATTCTTTCCCGTAAGACCAAAAATAACCCGGTGCTGATCGGTGAACCCGGTGTAGGTAAGACTGCCGTTGTCGAGGGCGCTGGCACAGCGTATCGTAAAAGGCGATGTACCGGAAGGCTTAAAAGATAAGAAACTGTTTGCCCTGGATATGGGTGCCCTGGTTGCCGGTGCAAAATATCGTGGTGAATTTGAGGAACGTTTGAAAGCGGTTCTTGACGATGTCAAAAATTCGGATGGACAGATCATTCTGTTTATTGATGAACTGCACACAATCGTCGGTGCCGGAAAAACCGATGGTGCCATGGATGCCGGACAGCTGTTAAAACCAATGCTTGCCAGAGGAGAACTGCACTGTGTCGGTGCCACAACCTTAAATGAATATCGTGAGTATATCGAAAAAGATGCTGCCCTGGAGCGGCGTTTCCAGCCGGTTATGGTAGATGAGCCAACGGTGGAAGATACCATTTCCATCCTGCGTGGCTTAAAGGAGCGCTACGAAGTATTCCACGGCGTTAAGATTACGGACTCTGCACTTGTTACAGCAGCAGTTCTTTCCAACCGTTATATTACAGACCGGTTCCTGCCGGATAAAGCAATCGATCTGGTCGACGAGGCCTGTGCGATGATCAAGACGGAACTGGATTCCATGCCGGCAGAACTTGATGAGATGAACCGGAAGATCATGCAGATGCAGATCGAGGAGACGGCATTAAAGAAAGAAACCGATCATCTGAGTCAGGAGCGTCTGGCAGATCTGCAGAAAGAACTTGCAGAATTGCGTGATGAGTTTAATACCAGAAAAGCGCAGTGGAGCACCGAAAAGGATGCAGTTGACAATGTCAGCAAGGTCAGAGAGCAGATTGAGAGCACAAAGAAGGAGATCGAGGCAGCACAGCGTGACGCAGATTATGAAAAAGCTGCGGAATTGCAGTACAGTAAACTGCCTGGATTACAGAAAGAACTGGAAATTGAGGAAGATAAACTCAAAGACCGTGATCTGTCTCTGGTACACGAAAATGTCACCGATGAAGAGATTGCAAAGATCATTTCCCGCTGGACGGGAATCCCGGTTGCGAAGTTAAGCGAAAGCGAGCGGAACAAGACACTGCACCTGGATGAGGAACTCCACAAACGTGTGGTAGGCCAGGACGATGGTGTTACCAAAGTGACCGAGGCGATTATCCGTTCCAAAGCCGGAATCAAAGATCCGACCAAACCAATTGGTTCGTTCCTGTTTTTGGGACCAACCGGTGTCGGCAAGACCGAGCTTGCAAAAGCACTTGCTGCCAGCCTGTTTGACGATGAATCCAACATGGTGCGTCTTGATATGAGTGAGTACATGGAGAAATACTCCGTGTCTCGTCTGATCGGAGCGCCTCCAGGATATGTCGGATACGATGAAGGCGGCCAGCTGACAGAAGCCGTGCGGAGAAAACCGTATTCTGTTGTCCTGTTTGATGAGGTGGAAAAGGCACATCCGGATGTCTTTAACGTACTGTTACAGGTACTTGATGACGGGCGGATCACAGATTCACAGGGACGTACCGTAGATTTCAAGAACACGATCATTATTATGACCAGTAACCTTGGATCGCAGTATCTGCTGGATGGCATTGATGCAGACGGCAACATTTCGCCGGAGGCAGAAAAAGAAGTCATGGAAGATCTGCAGGGACATTTCCGACCGGAATTTTTGAACCGTCTGGATGAGATTATTATGTTTAAGCCACTGTCAAAAGAAAATATTGGTGGCATCATCCGTCTGCTGATGGATGATCTGAACAAACGTCTTTCTGATCGTGAGATCAAGGTGGCATTGTCACCGGAAGCGGAACACTTTGTGGTTGAACATGGTTACGATCCGGTTTATGGTGCAAGACCATTGAAGCGGTTCCTGCAAAAGCATGTAGAGACCCTCTCTGCAAAACTGATTCTCGAAGATCAGGTACGGCAGGGAGATACGATCCTCATTGACGTGAAGGATGGTGCACTTACAGCATCTGTACAAAAATAAAAGCAATATTTATGTAAAAAAATCTCAATAATAACTTGTCAAGCGTCAGGAAATCATGTATCCTTATAAGGATGAAATGAATTTCCTGACGCTTTTTCTTTCAAAATGAGATAAGCGGGAAATGAAAGAATAATAGAAATTACATAGAAATATCGCAAAGAACAAAGCGTAAAGAAGTTTGTGGAAAAATTCCTGCAAAGAATAAAAATGCAGGATACACACAAAAATTATTCAAAAAGATCTTGAATGATATTCATATGGGGATTGGATACGAATGGATTTATTTGAGTATATGAGACAACAGAATATGAAGGATGAGTCACCGCTTGCCTCACGGCTGCGTCCGACCACACTTGATGAGGTTGTCGGGCAGCAGCACATCGTCGGGAAAGACAAACTGCTGTACCGTGCGATCAAAGCGGATAAACTCAGCTCCATCATCTTTTACGGACCGCCCGGTACGGGAAAGACGACGCTGGCGAAAGTGATTGCCAATACCACAAGTGCAGAGTTCATGCAGATCAATGCGACTTCGGCGGGCAAGAAAGACATGGAGGAAGTGGTTGCCGCGGCAAAAAACAATCAGGGCATGTATGGAAAGAAAACGATCCTGTTTATCGATGAGATCCATCGTTTCAACAAGGGACAGCAGGACTATCTGCTTCCGTTTGTCGAGGACGGCACGATCATTCTGATCGGAGCCACAACGGAAAATCCGTATTTCGAAGTGAATCCTGCGCTTTTGTCGCGCTCCGTCATTTTTGAGTTAAAGAAACTTTCCACGGAGGATATCCGTACATTGCTGCTTCGGGCGGTCAATGATACGGAAAAGGGCATGGGTTCTTACCATGCACAGATGGATGATGATGCGCTGGAGTTTTTAGCTGACATGGCAAACGGAGATGCGCGTGCAGCGCTGACCGCCATTGAACTTGGAATTCTGACCACGGACCGGAGTGAGGATGGGATCATTCACATTACACTGGATGTGGCCAGTGAGTGCATTCAGAAGCGGGTCATCAACTACGATAAGACGGGAGATAATCACTATGATACGATCTCTGCTTTTATCAAGAGCATGCGTGGATCAGATCCGGATGCCGCGGTGTATTATCTGGCACGGATGCTTTATGCGGGGGAAGATGTGAAATTTATTGCCAGAAGAATCATGATTCTGGCATCTGAGGATATCGGGAATGCTGATCCGCAGGCATTGCAGGTTGCAGTAGCTGCGGCACAGGCGGTGGAGCGGCTCGGAATGCCGGAAGCACGGATTGTACTGGCACAGGCAGTTACTTATATGGCAAGTGCGCCAAAGAGTAATTCCGCGATCAATGCCATTGATAAGGCCATGCGTGTAGTGCAGGAGACAAAGACACCGCCGGTACCGGTGCATTTGCAGGATGCCCACTACAAATCGGCAGGAAAGCTTGGGCACGGAAAAGGTTACAAATATGCCCATGATTATAAAAACCACTACGTGAAGCAGCAGTATCTGCCGGACGGACTGACCGGTGAGGTTTTTTATGAGCCGTCGGAAAACGGATATGAGCAGCAGATTCGCGCCTATTATAAAAAAATCAAAGAAAATCCAGAGGAATAATAAGGAGGAAAACTTACCATGAAAACCTATCAGGAGATGAGCAAAGAGGAACTCACACAGGAGCTGACCGCACTCAAAGCCGAATATGAAAAAATAAAAGGCATGGGTCTTGCACTGGATATGTCCAGAGGAAAGCCGGGAGCAGACCAGCTTGATTTAAGCATGGGAATGCTTGATGTGCTTGATTCTAAGACTGCATTAAAGAGTGAAAACGGCACCGATCTGCGAAACTATGGTGTCCTTGATGGTATTCCGGAAGCTAAAAAACTGATGGCGGATGTGATCGGGACAAAGCCGGAAAATGTGATTATATATGGTAACTCCAGCCTGAATATCATGTATGATCAGGTTGCCCGTGCAGAAATGTTTGGTATTTGTGGCAACACTCCATGGTGTAAGCTCGATAAGGTAAAATTCCTCTGCCCGGTTCCGGGATATGACAGACATTTTGCCATCACAGAGACATTTGGTATCGAGATGATCAACATCCCAATGACAGAGAATGGACCGGATATGGATCTGGTAGAAAAATATGTGAATAACGATGAGACGGTAAAAGGAATCTGGTGTGTGCCGAAATATTCCAATCCACAGGGTGTGGTCTATTCGGATGAGACGGTCCGCAGATTTGCAGCCTTAAAGCCGGCAGCCGCAGATTTCCGTATTTTCTGGGATAATGCCTATGTGGTACATCATCTCTACAAAGAGGACCAGGCACAGATTCTGGATATTTTAGAGGAGTGCAAAAAGGCAGGAAATCCGGATATGGTATTTGAATTCTGTTCTACCAGCAAAGTCAGCTTCCCGGGTTCCGGTATTGCAGCAATCGCTTCCTCAGAGACAAACATTGCAGATATCAAGAAGCGTCTGACGATTCAGACCATTGGCCATGATAAGATTAACCAGCTGCGTCATGTGAAGTTTTTTAAGAATGTTGATGGCATCAAGGCACATATGGAAAAACAGGCAGACCTGATCCGTCCGAAATTTGAACTTGTCGAGAAGATCTTTTCCGATGAACTGGCATCCCGCGGAATCGGTACATGGATGCATCCGCTTGGAGGATATTTTATTTCCTTCGAGGCACCGGAAGGATGCGCAAAGGAGATTGTTTCAAAGTGTAAAGAGGCAGGGGTGGTACTGACCGGTGCGGGTTCTCCGTTCCCTTACAAAAAAGATCCGAAGGATTCTGTCATCCGTATTGCACCGACGTATCCGTCACTTGCCGAACTTGAGCAGGCAGCAAATGTATTTGTTGTTGTGGTACGCATGGTTGCAGCAGAAAAATTTCTGGCAGAAAAATAGAGTGAATGACTAAGGTAAAAGCAAAAAAGAAGGGCTTCCCGGTGCGGAAGTCCTTTTTAGTACCAAAGAACTATTTACAAAAACCCAAAAACGGTATAGTAAAAATATCTTTTTTCAGTACGGCAATGCATGTGATGCAATCGCCACATTTTTTGTGCCCACAGATATTCTTCTGTGGTTTCCCATAAGAACGTCCTTCATACAGGAGGAAAATGAAAATATGAAAGAAATATTTCAGGAATATGGCGGTATTTTAATTACCGTGGTAGCGATTCTTGCAGTGATCCTTGTCATTACAGCAGTTGTGGGAACGGACACAAGCGGACCGATCGGAAGTGCGTTTCAGACACTGGTGAAAAATTTTATTGACCAGGCGAACAAAAATACCGGTCTGCCGACACCCTAAGGAGGCTGTATGGAACTTGGAAAAGAGTATTTCGGTCCATTGTGGAAATATATTGCGAACGAAGAGATCACAGATGTCGATTACAATGGGCGGGAGATCTGGCTGACCAATATCTATAACGAACGTTACCGGGTGAATCAGGCGTATGTGGATGAGAATATGACTTTGGCATTTGTAGAACAGTTTACCCAGCGGATTGCAAATGTGGTCAGTCAGCAGTTTAACAAGCAGAATCCGGAGCTGGAGGCAGAAACCAGTGAGCTGCGGGTGACAGTTCTGCATGAGTCGATCGCACGTTCCGGGCGCAGTATCAGCATCCGGAAAACACCGCCGGTCATTCGGCTGACAGCAGAAAAGGCACTGCAGGAACAGTATTGCAGCAGGGATATTCTTGCAGTACTGGTTAATTGCGTGCTGACGAAAATGAATCTGATTTTTTGCGGGATGCCGGGAATTGGAAAGACGGAGTGTGTAAAATTTTTTTCCCAATATGTTCCGGGAAATGAGCGTGTCATCACAATCGAAGATACCATGGAGATCCGGTATTCCGCAACGAATCCGGGGAAAGACTGTATTGAGATGCGGGTCAATGACCGGTTTGATTATGCGGATGCGATCAAGGCAAGCCTGCGGTTAAATCCCAAATGGATCATGCTCTCGGAGGCACGTTCCAAAGAGGTGAAATACCTTTTGGAAGGGTGGTCAACGGGAGTACGGGGAATGACCACCCTGCATACGGACGATGTCCGGAATATCCCGGACCGGATTTTAAATATGCTTGAAACGCGTGTGGATGCGGACCGTCTGGAAAACGATATCTATCAGGCAATGGATGTCGGGGTTTTGATCCGAAAGAAAAAGAACGGGGCCGGTCAGGTGTACCGTTATATTGACCAGGTATGTTTTTTTGACAGAGAAGGCCAAAAAAACAAAATTATTATGGCAGTGACCGATGGAAAACTGGTGCTGAAAGAATTTCCGGAATCGCTGTTGCGGCGGTTTAAAAGAGAGGGAGTTGACAACCCGCTGCTTTGCAGCCTTTTGGACCAGCAGCTTGGAAAGGATGCAGACAGGGAGGTGGAAACATGATTTATCTGGTTGTACTGTCGGCTCTGTATGCGCTGCATCTGCTCTTAAAACTTCACTGGATTACGACGGTTGTCATTGGCGGTTTTCTGCTGCTTCGGATTTCCGGACACCGGAAATGGTACAAAAAAAAGATCGTATACGAGAGAAAATTTGAGGAGGTATCCGAGTACCTGGATATGCTGTTGTATGCTTTCGTCAAAGAAGAAAAAGTGGAGAGAGCACTGGTGAATGTAGATGCGGCGATGGTGGATGGTCCGATGCGCGGAGTTCTCCAAAAAGCCATTGATCATATGCATATGACGTTTGATGAAACTGACGTAATGCGGGATTCCCTGCAGATGATCGAACGGGAATATGCCTGCAGCCGGATAAAAAATGTACATGATTTTATTGTACATGTGGAGATTTATGGAGGAGCAATAGAAAGACCGGTGGAATTGCTTCTGGCAGACAAAAAGAGGTGGGAGCAGCGGATACGGGAGTCCATGAAAGAGCGCAGGAAAATGTTTGTGGATATTATAATGTCAATTGCTGCGTCATTGTTGATATGCGGGATGATTTTATATCTGCCGGTTATGGAAATTGATATCAGTAAAAATATGATTTCTCAGGTGCTTACGATCGTAGTTGTGATTCTTGATGACCTGATTTTTACGAGAGCGCAGAAATATCTCGCCATCGACTGGCTGGCCCTGGATGGACATACCGATGAGGCAGATGCAAAGAAAATAGAAGCATATTACCGGTATGATGAGCGGAAAGAGAAACGTTTGTCGGTAGTTCTGGCTGTTGTGACGGCGGCAGGTGCAGCAGCTGCATATTATTTTGGACATCAGCTGATGACAGCGGCGGCACTGCTTCTGGTTGCTCTGATGGCAAATCAGCACCGGGTAGGACGGGCGGTTGCCCAAAAAACGCTGGTACGCAGTATCAAGTGTGCATTTCCGGGATGGCTGATGGATATTGTTCTGCTTTTGCAGAGTGAAAACGTTCAGGTTGCTTTGCAGAAATCACAGGAGCATGTTCCGCCGGTGCTGCGGCGGGATCTGGATATACTGGTTGGTCAGCTGGAAATGGAACCGGAGTCCGTGCTTCCCTACCATCGGTTTTTGAAAAGTTTTCAGATTCCGGAAGTACATTCTGCCATGAGCATGCTCTTTTCCGTTTCCATGGGAAACAGTGGCAGGGCGGACCGGCAGATTGGGGAACTGATTGACCGGAATCTGGAGATGCTGGATGTCGCAGAAAAGGGACGGCTTAAAAATCTGAGCAGTGGAATGTATCTGTTGTTTCTTGCACCGGTATTGACAGCGTCATTAAAACTTCTTGTGGATATGGCAGTGTTTATGATGACATTTCTGTCAGGGGCAGGACTTGGATAAAAGGGAGGAGGATACAAAATGAGCCAGATCATAAAGGCATTCATGGGAGTATTCCTGACTCTTTTTATGGCGGTGACAGCAATGGGAATTCTGGCAGCCTATATGGAAGTGATGAATGCACAGGATATGCAGGCACGGATTGTTGATGAGATCGAAAACAGTGATTTTAATACCGGTGTGGTACGACAGTGTTTTTTGCAGAGTGAGGAAGCCGGATATCAGCTGAAAGTAACATTTTTTAATGAAGATTCCACGGTGGCAACCGTTTCGCAGGTCAGTCAGATACCTTATGGAATGGATGGGGTCAATATGGCAAAAGTCGAAATGCAGTTTCCGTTTCAGGTTGCCTTCCTGGGAATTAACAGACAGCATACATTTGTAAGCTATGCAAAGTAAAGGAGAAAAATAAGATGGAACAGATCATAGAAGAATATGGAATTGGTGGAATTTTATTTGTGATTGGTACAGGGGTTCTGGCAGGGCTTGGGAAAGTTCTGCAATTGATTGCGGAGGTATAGAATATGGCAGCAGTGGTAAAAGAATACGGCGGTGCGGTACTGGCTGCGGTGGGAGGAGTTGCGTTTTTTGGCACGCTGGGACAGTTTTTGCTGTCCAGACAGGGATTGATTATGCAGATGATCGAGGTTTGGGGAAACGGAGGCTGTTGATGAAAGAACTGATCAGACAATACGCAGGCACGGCAATCGCGGTTGTGACGGCACTGGTATTGATTGCGCTGGTGTCGGAAATGAGCGTGGTTGTGGAAAAGGGAATTCCAAAGAGCCGCGCACTGTGTGAAACAGACACGGCAGCGTTTGAAGGGTACTGGAGGAGTCGATGAAAAACATAATATTAGGAATACTAGGCTGTATGATCGCAGTTTATACGATCGTTTCCTGTCTGAGTATCTACAGTATTTCCACAAGAAAAAATGAAATGGAAAACTGTATTTCGCAGGTACTTAAATATCATCTGAACCGGTATTACGCGACTGGAGTGTCGGACACGGAGGTTGAAGCATTTGTCCGGCAGGAAATCCGGCAGCAATTACATACGGCATCAAGGGTTTCCATTGATGTAAAAAGCTGTGATATGGTTTCGGGTGTTATTTCGGTAAGGGTAACGGAAGATTTTGTACTTCCGGGAGGATTTCATAAGTCCATAGCATGCGATAAAACGATACTGGTAGAGACGGAAGTAATCGAAGAGGAAACAGAGACGGAAGAAATATGGCCGCAAGAGGAGGAGGTATGAGCAGAAAAGGGAGACTGACAACCAAAGGAAAACATGCGTTGATCCTTGCACTGACAATTGCAGCATGTGTGACCGCAATGCTGTTTTCCCTGTTATTATCTGTGCTGTGTGACGGAAAATATGTATCTTCTGCAGCGCATGCAGGAGATATTTCACATCCGGCCCTCATAACAGGAAAACAGAGACAGGATACGGATCTGTTGACACCGCAATGGCTGTATTACCAGAGCGATGGAAGCGTTACTGACCGTAATATCAAAAAAGAAATGGATGTTCTGATGCGTAAGTGGACCAAGGGAAAGCTCGGGGGAAAGGAATTGGACAGGCTGATAAAAGATTTTTTACAAAAGAAGGACTGTCCGGTCAGGAAAATTACTATGCAGGAGAAAGCGGTGTGTGTATTTCCGTCGGAAAAGGAACTTCCGGATTATACAAAAACACTTGCAAAAAGAGAGAAGATATATCAGTTTATCGGGGTATATACCGGGGGACAGCAGGATGAAAACGGAAGATTATTATGTGAATACTGGGAGGTGGCAATCGGTTAATGGAAAAAAAAGATAAAAATTGTGGTGTTCGGGATGGTCGTGGCATTGCTGGTGACATTTCTTCCGTTCAGACAGACGGAAATTTATGCTGGAATATCAGAAAATGCATACGGTTATTATCAGGAGTATGGAAATAATGTATGCTTTTTCCCGTTCTCGGAAACCGATGGGATGATCTATTATGCAACCAAAGCAAATCTGGCAAGTTCGGATATCCGCTACCGGACAATCGGATGGAAGTTGTCGGTAAAGGATTCTTCCGGGAAAAAACTGCAGACGATGTATTTTAAACTAGGCGGAAACTATATGTATGCGGTGCATCGTGTCAGAAAAGGTGGTGCAGAATATAATCTGTATGCGCTGACACTGGGAGACCTGAAGGACCGGTTGAATGCAAAGGCAAGTCAGGCATTAAATAAAGGCAAAGCGTCTATGGTGATGGATGCCTGTATGATTGTGGTAAGGAAAGGAAAAGCGCAGGGAACCATGAATGATCAGGGGCCGGTTTCTGGAAAAGTATATACGACTTATCAGGGGATTTCCGGTGCGGAAAGCTGGAGCAGAGAGTCATACACTTCCTTTCACAATTATTTCCACAAAGAAATTCAGGGATTGTTTTTCTGGGTGGATGCGATTGCAGGGGAAGGGATTGCATCGGTTTCCGGTGGTGGAGAGTATTGTTATGGATACACGGCATGTTTAAAAGCAAAAGCAAAGAAAGGATATGATTTTGCAGAATGGAGAGGAGATTGTTACGGGGATAGAGAGAGACAGGAATTTTATGTGACAAATGATGTGCGGTGTGTGGCCTATGGACAGAAAAAGAAACTGCAGATTTTCTTTCACCGGAACAGTTCAAAAGATGATACGGAAATGGATGTGCAGACAATGACGTATGGTTATGGAAAAGTGCCTTTGGAAAATATCGGGTGGAAAACGAAAGGAAAAAAACTGGTTGGATGGGCAATGAAGCCGGATGCAAAAAAAGCAGACTTAAAATGTGGGGCAGTGGTAAAGGACAGCTGGATAATCAGATACAGTCCGAAAATTGATCTTTATGGAGTGTGGAAGACGGAGAACACAGATGATCTGACAGACCCTGACCCGACAGACCCTGATCCGACAGGACCTGACCCGACAGACCCTGATCCGGCAGGAACTGATCCAACAGACCCTGATCCGGAAACTCCGGGGACTGACAGGGAAGATCCGAAACCGGATTCCAAAGATCCCGATCCGGTAAAACCGAAAGATCCGGATGAAGATTTTCCGAGGGGAAAGATTATTTCGTTTCATTGCCGGTTTATCAGCAAAAAATATTTTGAGGATGCCGGACAGAATCTGATTCCAAAAGAAAGGGGAGGTCTTGCCGGAGATTCGAAATGGATCACGGAGGATTCTCTTCGTGTGTGGCTTCGGCAGTTACTGGCATAAAAATGAGGGCTGCCAAAGCAGCCCTCAGAATTTACGGATTATTCTTCGGATTTTTGTTCAGAACTTGTTTCCTCCAGCGGCTCCGGAAGCCGGATATAAATCCGTTCGATTCTGTTTTTTTCCATCCGGTCAATACGGATAAGAATATTATTATCTGTTAAAATGATTTCGTTTTTTTCCGGCAGATGATCGAGAAGACCCAGACAATATCCTCCTATGGTGTCATAGTCATCCGAAGTAAAGTGCAGGGAAAGAGCTTCACTGACATCGTTGAGATTGGCGGAACCAAGTACATAAAATTCGCGGTCACTGATCCGGGTGATATCGTCTTCTTCATCGGCATCATATTCATCGCGGATTTCCCCTACAATTTCTTCCAACAGGTCTTCTAAAGTAATGAGTCCTGCGGTTACTCCGTATTCGTCCAGCACAATCGCAAGAGAAATGGAGGATTTACGCATTTCCAGAAACAGATCTGCAGTATTTTTGTGCTCATATGTAAAATATGGCTCCCGCAGAAGGTTTCGTACGGAAAATTCCGGGGTATCATTCTGTAACAGGAAGTCTTTCATGTTGATGATTCCGATTACATTGTCGGTCGAGTCTTCATAAACAGGAAGGCGTGTAAACATATCCTGACGGAAGATATCAAGTACTTCCTGATAGGTGGCATCTGCCTGAACAAAGGTCATATCGATTCGCGGAACCATGATCTCCTTGGCTTCTGCATCACCGAAATCAAAGAGGTTATGAATCATATCCCGTTCTTCATGTTCGATGACACCATTTTCCTGACTTACGTCCACGATAGTGCGGAGTTCTTCTTCTGTCATCTTTTTCTGTGCATCTTTAATATTGACATGCAGCAGAAACATCAGTCCGAGAGAGAGCTTGTTGATGATAAAAATAACAGGAGTAAGTATTTTCATCAGAAATCCAATCGGAGCGGCCGCTGTCAAAGACATAGAATCTGCTTTGATGGTTGCCATGGTTTTTGGTGTTACTTCACCAAAGATCAGTATTAAAAACGTAAGAATACCTGTGGCAATTCCCGCACCCGTGTTTCCAAAAAGATGGATGGCAAGGGAGGTTGAAATGGAAGATGCCGAAAGGTTCACAATGTTGTTTCCGATCAGAATGGCAGATAACATTTTTCCCGGATTTCCGGTTACACGCAATACCCGTGCAGCGCGTTTATCGCCATTGTCTGCAAGGGTACGCATACGAATCTGGTTTACGGTTGTAAGAGCTGTCTCTGACGACGAAAAAAACGCCGACAGACACAGCAGGATAATCACTGTAATTAATTGACCTGTCTCACTGGGGCCCAATAAAATTCACCTCAAATTATATTTATTATGATTTATTTATTGTCATCGGTACTGTAGTTTGGAGCTTCTTTTGTAATATGAATATCGTGTGGATGGCTCTCACGCAGGGAAGCAGCGGAAATCTTGACAAATTTACCTCTTTCCTTGAGATCCTCAATGGTAGGACATCCGCAGTAACCCATACCGGAACGGATACCACCGATCAGCTGGAAGACGGTATCTTCAAGTGTTCCCTTGTAAGCAACACGGCCTTCTACGCCTTCCGGAACAAGTTTCTTTGCACCTTCCTGGAAGTAACGGTCTTTGCTTCCGTTTTCCATGGCAGCGATGGAACCCATACCACGGTATACTTTGTATTTTCTTCCCTGGAAGAGCTCAAATGTACCAGGTGCTTCGTCACATCCTGCAAACATGGAACCCATCATACATACGTTTGCACCGGCTGCGATAGCCTTTGTCATATCGCCGGAGTATTTGATACCACCATCGGCGATGACAGGGATGCCACTTTGCTTTGCAACTTCATAGCAGTCCATGATTGCGGAGATCTGTGGAACACCGATACCGGCAACGATACGTGTGGTACAGATAGAACCAGGTCCGATACCAACTTTAACTGCATCAGCTCCGGCATCAATCAGTGCCTGTGCAGCAGCACCGGTTGCAATGTTTCCGGCGATAACCTGCAGATCCGGGTATTTTGCCTTGATCTTCTTTACGGCTTCCAGAATGTTTTTGGAATGACCGTGTGCGGAATCGACAACGATGACATCGACATGGGCAGCAACCAGGGCATCGACACGCTCCATCATGTTTCCGGTGATACCGACACCGGCACCGCAGAGAAGACGTCCCTGATCATCCTTTGCAGAAAGCGGATACTTGATCTGTTTTTCAATATCTTTGATGGTGATCAGACCTTTTAAGTTGAAATCCTTGTCAACAATCGGAAGTTTTTCTTTTCTGGCTTTTGCAAGAATCTTTTGGCTTCTTCTAAGGTAATTCCTTCCGGAGCGGTGATCAGACCTTCGGAGGTCATTGATTCACTGATTTTCTTTGTGAAATCGGTTTCGAACTTTAAGTCACGGTTCGTGATGATGCCGACCAGACGACCGTTCTCTGTGATCGGAACACCGGAGATACGGAACTTTGCCATCAGGTTGTCAGCATCCTGTAATGTATTGTCTGGAGATAAGAAAAATGGGTCTGTGATAACACCGTTTTCTGAACGCTTTACCTTATCGACCTCATCTGCCTGTGCTTCAATGGACATGTTTTTATGAATGATTCCGATACCACCCTGTCTTGCCATTGCAATCGCCATTTTTGACTCCGTAACGGTATCCATGGCTGCACTCATCATAGGAATGTTCAGTACGATCTTCTTTGTCAGATGTGTCTTAGATCGATCATGTTTGGGGTAACCTCAGAATACTGAGGAACCAGAAGAACGTCATCAAATGTAATTCCTTCGCCGATAATAGTTCCCATTTTCTAAAATCCTCGCTTTCTTCTATTATATGTAGTTTGTATGTAATTTTGTGTAACGTCTGTTATCGTCCAAAACACCTATTATGTACAATAACGATTTTAATGATGATAGCAAAATAATGGATTGCTGTCAAGTAAAAATTATGTTATGATAGCGGAGAAACAGCATAAACAGTGAAGATATACAACAATAAGGGCAAAAATGTCAGCAGGGTCTTTCTATGCCCATTTTTTGAAAAGAGGACAAAATCGGATGGAATTCAGACCATGTATTGATATTCACAACGGAAAGGTAAAACAGATTGTCGGAAGCAGTCTGCGGGATGCCGGAGATCAGGCAAGTGAAAATTTTGTCTCCGGGCAGGATGCACCGTTTTATGCACGGATGTATCAGAGCCGGGGGATCTGCGGCGGACATATCATTTTACTGAATGCAAAAGACAGCCCTTATTATGAGGAAACCAAAAATCAGGCGCTGGCGGCTCTGCGTGCCTATCCGGGGGGATTGCAGGTCGGCGGAGGAATTACCGATGCCAATGCGTCCGAATTTCTGGAAGCTGGCGCATCTGCAGTGATTGTGACTTCGTTTGTTTTCCGGGACGGACGGATTGACTATGATTGTCTGAACCGGCTGGAACAGGCCGTGGGAAAGGAACACCTGGTACTTGATCTGTCGTGCAGATACCGGGCAGATGCAGAAGAACCGGGCTATTATATTGTAACCGACCGGTGGCAGAAATTTACCACAGAGCGTGTGACGAATGAACTTCTGGAAAAACTGAGTTCCCGGTGCAGCGAGTTTCTGGTGCATGCCGTGGATGTGGAAGGAAAATCCGGTGGAATTGAAAAACCCCTGGCACAGTTTCTGGGAGACTGGGGAAAAATTCCGATCACCTATGCCGGAGGCGTTCACAGTTTTAAAGATCTGGAAGAAATTTCACAGCTTGGAAGAAACCGGCTGAACGTCACCATTGGAAGTGCGCTGGATCTGTTTGGCGGTCCGATGTCTTATGAACAGGTATTAACATATATCAGCAAATGTAACGCAGAAAAGGAGAAAAGTATATGAGCAGATATACCAAGGAAGATATTTTCAGAATTGTGGAAGAAGAGGATGTGGAATTCATCCGTCTGCAGTTTACGGATATTTTCGGAACATTAAAGAATGTAGCAATTACATCCAGTCAGCTGGAGAAAGCATTGAATAACAAGTGTATGTTTGACGGTTCTTCCATTGAGGGATTTGTACGGATTGAGGAGTCAGACATGTATCTGTATCCGGATCTGGACACATTTACCATTTTCCCATGGCGCCCGCAGCAGGGAAAAGTAGCACGTATTATCTGTGATATTTACTGTGCAGACAAAACACCGTTTACGGGGGACTCCCGTTATATCTTAAAACGTCAGATTGAGGAAGCAAAAAAACTTGGATATACATTTAATGTGGGACCGGAGTGTGAGTTTTTCCTGTTTCATCAGGATGAGAATGGCCAGCCGACAACACTTTCCCACGAAAAAGCCGGATATTTTGATCTCGGTCCGGTAGACCTGGGAGAAAATGCCAGACGTGATATGGTGCTGACACTTGAAGATATGGGGTATGAGATCGAAGCTTCCCACCATGAGGTAGCACCCGCACAGCATGAGATTGACTTTAAGTATGATGAGGCACTGCAGACGGCAGATAATATCATGACATTCAAACTGGCGGTTAAGACAATTGCCAAGCGGCACGGTCTGTTTGCAAGCTTTATGCCGAAGCCGAAATATGGGATTAATGGTTCCGGAATGCATATCAATATGTCCCTGTCCAAAGACGGACATAATATTTTCCGCGATCCGGATGGAAAAATGGGCCTGAGTAAAGAAGCCTATTATTTTATTGGCGGTATCATGAAGCCATGAAAGGTGTGACTCTTATCATGAATCCGCTGGTAAATTCCTATAAGCGGCTGGTACCTGGATATGAGGCACCATGTTATATTGCATGGTCTGCGACAAACCGCAGCCCGCTCATCCGTATTCCTGCTTCCCGGGGAGAGGAAACCCGTGTGGAACTGCGCAGCCCGGACCCGGCAGCCAATCCGTATCTGGCCCTTGCGGTATGTCTTGCAGCCGGAATTGACGGTATCAGAAATAAAATTGAGCCACCGGAAGAAGTGCCGGAAAATGTCTATGAACTGAAGGAGGAAGAAAAAGCAAGCAGAGGAATCGAGTCGCTTCCGGCCGATCTTCATGCGGCCATCTGTGAATTGCAGAAAGATGCTTTTATAAAAGAAGTGCTTGGAGAACATATCAGCAGCAAACTGATCGAGGCAAAAGAGGCAGAATGGATGCAGTACCGTACACAGGTAACCGGCTGGGAGATCGAAGAGTATCTGTATAAGATTTAACGGGAGATCGGATCGTGAGTAACATTGTAATTGCCTTTTCGAAACCGGAAGTGGCAGCGGGAATAAAAAAAATATTGACACAGAGCGGGTATTCCGTGCAGGCAGTCTGTACTACCGGTGCGCAGGCACTGGCAAGCGTAAACAATCTGGAGTGTGGAATACTGATCTGCGGATGCCGGTTTATGGATATGATGTATATGGAAATTCACGATTATCTGCCACCGGAGTTTCAGATGCTTCTGATCGCTTCTCCGTCTTCCATTCAGGAGAGAGAGGTAAGCAATCTGGTCTGTCTTTCCATGCCGATGAAAGTGCATGAACTGTTGCAGACAATTGAAATGATGGAGGGAGATATCCAGAGGCGCAGAAGGAGAATGCGGCGGCAGCCGAAACACCGTTCGCAGGAGGATCAGCAGATCATTCGCAAGGCAAAGGAACTCCTTATGGCACGAAACTCTTTTACGGCAGAGGAAGCACATAAATATATTCAGAAAAGAAGTATGGACAACGGAACCGGTCTGGTCGAGGTGGCACAGATGATCTTAAGTCTTCTGCAGGAAGGGTAGGGATCTTATCTGGCTTTTTTGGCTGGTCTTTACATTAAAAGAAGAAAATGTTAAAGTGATACTGATGGAAAATTAGAGAAGGAGAACGAAATTATGTTTCATGTAAATGAGAATTATCAGAAGCTGCCGGGCAGCTATTTATTCAGCACAATTGCAAAAAAAGTAAATGCATATCAGGAGGCAAATCCGGACAAGAACATTATCCGTCTGGGAATCGGTGATGTTACACAGCCACTGGCTCCTGCAATCATTGAGGCTATGCATAAAGCGGTAGATGAGATGGGACATGCCGAGACATTCCACGGCTATGCACCGGATCTGGGATATGAATTTTTGCGCAAGGCAATCGCAGAGAACGATTATGCAGCAAGAGGCTGTGAGGTTGCAGCAGATGAAATTTTTGTGTCTGACGGAGCAAAGAGCGATTCCGGAAATATTCAGGAGATTTTCGGACAGGATAACAAGATTGCGGTCTGTGATCCGGTATACCCGGTTTATGTGGATTCCAACGTTATGGCTGGAAGAACCGGTACTTACGACAAGGAGACCGGCACATGGAGCGATGTCATTTACATGCCATGTACAGCAGAAAATCATTTCGTACCGGAGTTTCCTAAGAAGACACCGGACATAATCTATCTGTGTCTGCCGAATAACCCGACCGGAACAACGCTTACAAAGGATCAGTTGCAGGAATGGGTGGACTATGCCAATAAAGTTGGCGCCGTAATCATTTATGATGCCGCTTATGAAGCTTATATCAGTGAGGACAATGTGGCACATTCCATTTATGAGTGCAAGGGTGCAAGAACCTGCGCCATTGAGCTGCACAGTTTCTCAAAGAATGCAGGATTTACCGGTGTTCGTCTTGGATATACCGTAGTTCCGAAGGATTTAAAGTGCGGGGAAGTTTCTTTGCACGACATGTGGGCAAGACGTCACGGAACCAAATTCAACGGTGCTCCGTACATTGTGCAGCGTTCCGGTGAGGCTGTATATTCTGAGGAAGGAAAAGCACAGTTAAAGGAGCAGGTTGCTTACTATATGAAGAATGCAAAGACCATTAAGGAAGGATTAAAGGATGCCGGATATACCGTATTTGGTGGTGTAAATGCACCATACATCTGGTTAAAGACTCCGGATCAGATGACTTCCTGGGAGTTCTTTGATTATCTGCTGGAGAATGCAAATGTTGTTGGTACTCCGGGATCCGGTTTCGGACCGAGCGGAGAAGGATATTTCCGACTGACTGCATTTGGAAATTATGAAAACACCGTAAAGGCACTGGAGCGTATCAAAGCTCTGTAAAAGAGGGAATATGCGTATGAATCATAACATGAAAAAAAGAGGTCTGGCATTGCTGCTGGCATGCTGCTGTGTTTTTACAGCGGCACCGGTGGCGGTAAAAGCGGACAATGTATCCATTTCCACCAATCAGACACCGACCGGCACATACAGCAGCTACACCAAAGCAGAGGTGCTGAAGTCAGATACGGTGGTGTATGATACGCTGTCTACTTCCAATAATGTTCACTTTTATAAATATACTGCGGAAAAAGGCGGATATTTTACTGTAAATCTTGCACAGACAAGCGGAAAAGGAAAGTGGAATTTTTCCGTATATGATGCGGACAATGGAAATCAGGAACTGGAAACAAAACCTCTGGCATCCAATTATACATCCAGAATTTATAACCTCAGACCGGGCAAAAGCGTATATATCAAAGTTGAGCGTGTGAAATCTATGGATATTACCATTTTAGATTATCAGCTGACACAGGATTATCAGTATTCCCTTCAGGTGAAAACAACGGAGAGTGCACAGTGGGAACAGGAAGACAACGATACGCAGGTGGCAGCGACAAGCCTGCAGAACGGCACCTGGATCAATGGAAGTTCCTACAAAGCATCGGATGTGGACTGGTATGAGTATACCATTCCGGAAAACGGATATTTCACATATGATTTTCAGGGGGAGGGATCTTCCGCACTCTGGAATCTGTATCTGTATGATGAAAATATGAATGAACTGCAGAAAGATACCAATACAAGAACCGTATCCTCCGGTAAATATGTCCTTCCGGTGGGAGCAAAAGTGTATGTGAAAGTCACCTGCTACGGCGTTGGAAACCAGTACAAGATCCGTTCCAATTACTATGCAACGGAAGGCTGGGAAAAGGAATCCAACGATATCATGGCACTTGCCACGGATCTTACCGCCGGAAAGACACTGCATGGAAGTATCAACAGCAAAAAAGATGTGGATTACTACCGCTACGTTGCCACGGGCAGTGGATATTTCAATTTCAAATTTACAAATGCGGACGGTGGAAACAATCAGTACTGGAAACTTTCCGTATATGATGAGAAAAAGAAGCTGCTTCAGACCGTGGAAACAGAGGATGATCTGCAGATTTCCACTGCAAAGCTCAGTTTCCGGAAAGGCAAAGAGATTTACCTGAAGGTAGAACGGAATATCAATGATTATGCGTGCGGACACGAATACACGGTGACAGTCAATCAGTACAAGGCTGATAACTGGGAACAGGAATACAATGATTCTTTTGCCACAGCTACAACTGTAAAAAAGAATAAGACCTGTAGTGCGAATAATTATGCGGTAAAGGATAAAGATTATTTTGTATATAAGGCTGCAAAGAAGGGAAAGGTGACCATACAGGTAAGCCTTCCTGACAGCGGATACTGGAATGTGTGTGTATATAATCAGAAAAAGAAGCTGGTCAAACAGGAAGATTATGCACAGACCGGACAGAAGTTTACCGTAAAAGCTGCAAAGGGGCAGAAACTCTATGTGATGGTGAAGGCCAGAACAAAATCTGCCGTTGGAAAGACCTATCGTGTCACTGTGAAACAAAAATAAAGCAAACTATAAAGATTCTGTGAAAAGAACCGATATCTATAGTAGATACCAACATAGTTTAACCGGAAACAAATGGAATTGACCGGTAGAATTCAAGGAGGATGAGAGTATGGGTGTAAACACAACAGGTTTGTTAAACACGCAGACAGAGGTATACGCATCCTATAAAAACGATGCGGTGACCAAAAATGAGACGGCTGCAAAGAAGGACTCCACGGCAAAGACGGAAGAAAAAAATGAGAGCGGTGTAGTCTATGATAAATCAGACAGCAGCAAGGACAATAAGAAAGCAACCTATTCGATTAATAAGATGAGCGCTGAGGATCGTGCAGCACTCGTACAGCAGATGAAAGCGGATACACAGTCCAGACAGCAGCAGCTGATCAGCATCGTGCAGAAAATGATAACCGGTCAGGCAGCTACTTCTTCTGTTGCAAACGGAACAAACAGCGATGATATATGGAAGTTCCTTGCAAAAGGGGATTTCACGGTTGATGCAGCAACAAAGGCACAGGCGCAGAAGGATATCTCCGAAGATGGCTATTACGGAGTAAAGCAGACATCAGAGAGATTATTTGATTTTGCAAGTGCCCTTGCCGGAGATGATGTGGAAAAGATGAAGAAGATGCAGACTGCCATGCAGAAGGGATTCAAGCAGGCAACCGGTGCATGGGGCAAAGACCTTCCGGACATCTGCCAGAAGACACTGGATGCTGCAAATCAGAAGTTTGAGGATTATTATAAGTCCAAAGAGAGCACAACAAAGACCGAAGGCTGAAAACAGACTGCTGCAGCCCGGTGATTGTTTACAAAAGAAGGGAAAAAATACCGGAAAAAGAGGTATTTTTTCCCTTCTTTTTCCGTTTCTGATGGTACTGCAATGATTGAAGAAATGATGCAGAAGTGGTATGATAAGGCATTATAGAGAGACAGAAAAAGGAGACCTGATGATTATGAAATATAATTTTGATAAAATACCAAACCGCAGAGGCACAAATTCCCTCAAGTGGGATGTGGATCGCAAAGAACTCCCGATGTGGGTGGCAGATATGGATTTTGAGACGGTGCCGGAAGTGCAGGAGGCACTGGTACAGCGCGTGGCGCACGGGGTATATGGATATTCTGTCATCCCGGACGAATGGGCGGACAGCTATGTAAACTGGTGGGAAAAGCGTCATCATTTTCGGATGGACCCAAAGAAGCTGATCTTTACAACGGGAGTAATCCCTGCACTTTCTTCTGCTGTCCGAAAACTGACGACTCCGGCAGAAAATGTGCTGATTCAGACACCTGTCTATAATAATTTCTTCAATTCCATTCGTAATAACGGAAGAAATGTCGTGGAAAATGAACTGCTTTATGATGGAAAAGAATATCGTGTAGACTGGGAAAAACTTGAACAGCAGCTGGCAGATCCGCAGACGACGCTTATGATTTTGTGTAATCCGCAGAATCCGGCAGGAAACATCTGGGATTGTGAGACGCTGGCGCGGATCGGGGCATTATGTAAGCAGTATGATGTCATTGTTGTCTCGGATGAAATTCACTGTGATCTGACAAAACCCGGTACAGAATACATTCCGTTTGCCTCTGTGGATGATACCTGCAGGGACATCAGTGTTACCTGCATTGCGCCGACGAAGACATTTAATCTGGCAGGGCTGCAGACGGCTGCCGTCTATGCAGAAAACTCGATTCTGCATCACAGAATGTGGAGACAGCTCAACACCGACGAAGTAGCAGAACCGAACGCTTTTGCAATTCAGGCAACGATTGCCGCTTTCCAATATGGGGAAGAATGGCTTGATGAACTGCGGGAATATGTGGAAAAGAACAAGCAGTATGTGACGGAATTTCTGCAGGAGAAAATTCCACTCATCCATCCGGTTGCAGGAGATGCTACTTACCTCATGTGGCTGGACTGCCGCAAAATCACGGAGAGTGGCCGAGCAGTTTGTAAAATTTATCCGCAAAACCAGCGGTCTGTATGTCAGCGGAGGCAATCAGTATGGCAGGGGAGGCGAAGGATTTTTGCGCGTGAATGTGGCTACCTCCAAGCTGGTTGTTGAAGATGGAATGCAGCGTCTGTATGAGAGCGTTGATGCATGGCTAAAAGAAGAAAAGATATCAAAATAAGAATAATTCCTGATTTTAAGCAAACCTTAAAGGTTTGCCCCATTGGAAATTAAGAAAAAAACCGCTACAATGTATCTATGATTAATCATGAATACGAGGTGGCGGTTTTTTTATGTATAATGTTTTAGTTTGTGACGATGAAAAGGATATTGTTTCTGCTTTGCAGATTTATTTAAAAAGTGAAGGATACCAGGTGTTTTCGGCTTATAACGGAAAGGAAGCCTTAAAAATTATAAACCGGGAGGATATCCAGCTGGTTCTGATGGATATTATGATGCCGGAAATGGACGGGATAGAAGCGATGTGCAAAATCCGTGAAATTTCCAATGTTCCGGTGATCTTACTGACGGCCAAAAGTGAGGATACCGATAAGGTACTCGGACTTACCGTGGGCGCGGACGATTATGTGACGAAACCATTCAATCCGGTGGAACTGCAGGCGAGAGTGAAATCCCAGATCCGGCGGTATATGCTGCTTGGAAGCGGACAGAAGGTGAGGACAAAACTGTCCGCCGGCGGCATCGAGCTGGATGATAAATTAAAGGAAGTCACTCTGGACGGAGAACCTGTCAGTCTGACCAGAACAGAGTACGATATTTTAAAACTTCTGATGGAACATCCGGGGGAAGTATATTCACCGAAACAGATTTATGAGGCCGTGTGGAAGGGCAGCCCGTGCGGCGTCGAAAACACGGTAGCCGTACATATCCGGCACCTTCGGGAAAAACTCGAATATAATCCTGCGGAGCCACGCTATTTAAAAGTCGTATGGGGACGGGGATACAAGATGGAGGATGTAGAAAATGAATGAGAAAAAGGATAAAAAATCCAAAAAGCCGGAATATGTGTCCAAAAACTGGAAATCATCGCAGGGCATCAGATTACTGGCTATGGTACTTGCGATTGTAAGTGGATTTTTGGTGGGCGTGACCAGTGTGGTGACAGTTACATTAGGCATGAACAGTGATTTGCAGGGCTCACAGAAAGACATTGAAAAAACACTGGATACGGAGCTGCTTAGAAGCTATGCGTATTGGATGGGGGATGCGGTTACCGGCATTTCAAAAGAACAGGACGAAGCAGATGCCCTGAAAAAATTTGATGACGGAAATATCGTTTATTCACTTGTAAAAAACAAGCCGAATGGAAAAGAAACCGAACTTGTCTGTGGAAATTACACGGGTACCTCTTTAAATAAGGAAACCGCACTTGCCTGGCTGAAATTTACAGATGAAAATGAGTTTCATACCAATGATCGTTCTTTCTGGGATATGCTGCTTGGAAGAAACAGGGGACAGTACATGCAAAAAGTCAAGCATTATACGCAGGTGGATCATTTTATCTATGATAATGGTGTGATTTATTGTTATGCGGGCGATACCCTGTTTCGGATCAATTCCTTTTCTTTTTACGCGGTTCCAGAGGAGTCGGATCTTGAACCGTATGTGGAATATACTTACCGGGAATCGGACGATGGTGGCAGATATTGCGCGGAAAATGGAGAACAGCTGAAAAAAGGTAAGCTCGAACCGTATTTAAAATCATCCGAGCTGCGGTTTGATTTTGATGGGTTAGAGGCAGGTTACTTATGGTCAAAAAAAGGATGGGATTTACCCGATCCGGCAGGAATCCATTGCGGATACCTATGCGAAAGCAAAGGTATTCCAGTGGCAGGATTTTTCATTTGCATACGAAGATCAACAGGGTCGTATTTATTATAATCCACATCAGGAGAAAGAAGCAACGGAATATACGCTTTATCTTACGGTAGCGGATTCCCTGAAGGGAAGCACTGCTACGGTATCCTCTTTGTTTTCACCGGAAGTCGGAGGTGAAACCCATATTGTGATTGATTCCGGGAAAACACAGTTTTTCCAGAAAGCACACACACTTGCAGGCGTTGTGGTACAGGTGCGGGAAATTTCGGGATTGTGGTTGCTTTTGAGTGTTCTTGTGTGGGTGTTTTCTCTTGGCATTCTATTTGCATCGGCAGGATGGAAACGTGGTTCTGATACGGTACAGATTCGATGGATTGACCGTATACCATTTGGTATTTATACAGGAATCTCAGGACTTGCGTTTTTGGGCTGCGGTATGGTATGCCTTTATATGGGAGATCTGCTTATGCAAAATGCAGGAATCGTATTCTGTATTTCATTTTTTACAATTGCGTTTGCATTGGCAGAACTGATTGTGTATGAATATGTGATCAGTATCATTGTAAGAATCCGTGCAGGAAAATTCTGGCATTATACGCTTTTGCGTCTGCTTTTAAACCCGTTTCGCCGGATAAAAAGAGAACTGCATGAAATCAGACTGGCGCTTTTGACCAATCTGTCTATGACGGTAAAAGTCACAGCTGTATTTCTTGTGGTCTTCCTCATAGAAGCATTTCTTTTACTGTGTGCCGGAGCGGATGGCGGAATTATCATGGTCTATCTCCTCTGGAAAGTTGTGGAATACGGCGTACTGTTAAAGATTGTGGTGCAGTTTCGACAGATATTCGACGGAGGGGAACGGATTGCAAAAGGTGATTATTCGCATCCGATCCATACAGAAAAAATGATGTATGAGCTGCGCACACATGCGGAAAATTTAAATAATGTACAGACCGGAGTTGCAGCGGCGGTAGAAGAAAAAATGAAGAGTGAGCGGTTTCGTACCGAACTGATCACCAATGTCTCCCATGATATTAAAACACCGCTTACTTCCATTATCAACTATGTGGATCTGATCAAAAAGGAGCCGACAGAGAGTGAAACAATGCGGGAGTACATTGAGGTGCTTGACCGACAGTCCAACCGTCTGAAAAAACTGATTGAGGATCTGATGGAGGCATCCAAAGCATCTACTGGAAATCTTCCGGTGAATCCGGAAGTATGTGATGCAACGGTCGTTCTGACACAGATTGTCGGGGAATTTTCAGAAAAGGCAGAGGCAAATCAGCTGGAGATGGTTGTAGAATGTCCGCAACCACCCGTTGAAATCTATGTGGATGGCAGACATTTGTGGCGGATCATTGACAACCTGATGGGAAATATATGTAAGTATGCACAGCCGGGAACACGTGTGTATATTACGTTGGAAAAATTTCACGGAATGGTGATTATGACCTTCCGCAATATTTCGAAGGATCGACTGAAAATGACCAGCGAGGAACTTTTCGGAAGATTTGTCCGTGGAGACAGTTCCCGGAATACGGAAGGACACGGACTGGGGCTTTCTATCGCAAAAAGCCTGACCGAGCTGATGCATGGAAATCTTGCGGTGCAGATGGACGGCGATCTGTTTAAAGTAATTCTCAGTTTTGAGGAATATCAGGAGGATAAGAAGCAGTAAAGACCAAAAACTCCTCGGTTGTATTTCTATATGCCATATGCTATAATGTGGGACGTCTAAATACAGAATATAAACGGAGGACAAATCTGTGAAAATAATAATCGCCGGTGATGGCAAGGTCGGACTCACGCTGACGCAGAAACTTGCTGCGGCAGGACACGACCTGACTTTGATCGATTCGAACCAGCGTGTGCTGGATTCGAGTGTGGAGCGTTACGATGTTATGGGGGTACAGGGAAACTGTGCCTCCATGCGCGTGTTGGAGAGTGCGGATGTGAAAAAGGCGGATCTGCTCATTGCAGCCACCAGTTCGGATGAAGTCAATCTGCTCTGTGGTATGACTGCCCATGGTCTGAATCCGAGAATTCACACCATTGCAAGAATCCGTAATCCCGAATACGGCAAGCAGATTTTTACCATGCGGGATGTCTATTCCCTTTCGCTTATGGTGAATCCGGAAAAACAGGCGGCGCGCGAGATTGAACGGCTGATCCGCTATCCGGGCTTCCTGCAGAGGGAAACATTTGCAAAAAGCCGTGTGGAAATCGTGGAGCTGCGGATTCAAAAAGGAAGTAAACTCTGCGATGTGGCACTGATGAATCTGGAAAATGTTGTCAAATGCAAGGTGCTTGTCTGCGCAGTGAGCCGCGGAGGGGTTGTGGAGATTCCATCCGGACATTTTATTCTCCGGGAGGGGGATCATCTGTTTATTACGGCAACTGCTGAGATGCTGACACAGCTTCTGCGCAATCTTGGCATTATCACGCACAAGGCAAAGCGTGTAATTATCTGCGGTGGCGGAAGAATCGGTTATTATCTGTCGACCTGGCTGGCAAAAGAAGGTGTCAGTGTGCTGCTGATTGAGCAGGATGAAGCGCGCTGTGAAGAATTATCCGGCAAACTTCCACCGGAAGTATGTATCATACACGGGGATGCCAGCAGTCAGTTTCTGCTTGAAAGTGAAGGCATCCATGATTGTGACGCCGTTGTAACCATGACCGGCATGGATGAAATGAATATGATTATTTCGCTGTATGCGCAGACCTGTGGAGTGCCACAGGTGATCACGAAAGTCGGTCATATGGAAAATAACAGTATGCAGGACAGTCTGGGACTTGGCAGTGTGATCTGCCCGAAAGAACTCTGCTGCAATACGATTGTCCGTTATGTCCGTGCCATGCAGAATACAACAGGTGCAGCACTGACACTGCACAATATTGCAGAAGGACAGGCAGAGGCATTGGAGTTTGTCGTAGATGCCGACACAAAACATATCGGGGAACCATTGCGTAATATCCGCCTGAAACGCAATATACTGATCGCATGTATCAGCCATGGAAGTAAAACGGAGATTCCAAACGGAGATTCCATGTATGAGGCTGGAAATTCCGTGATTATCGTTGCAAAGGGCGGGATGACACTTTTGCAGCTGAATGATATTTTCGAGTGAGGATGCTATGAATTATAAAATGATGGGAAAATTTCTTTCCCAGATCTTAATTGTGGAAGCAGGGTTTATGGTTCCGGCACTTTTGATCAGTCTGTATACCGGAAGCCGGGCAGCAGTTTATGGGTTTGGGTTGTCCATTTTGATCACTGCCGGAGTTGGTGCCTTAATGTATTATTTTTGCAGAAATTCCACCCGTCGTTTTTTTGCGAGGGAAGGGATGGTCTGCGTAGCCGGAAGCTGGATTGCAATCAGTTTTTTCGGGTGTCTGCCATTTGTTTTTTCCAGGGAAATTCCAAACTTTGTCGATGCCCTGTTTGAAATTGTATCGGGATTTACAACCACAGGTTCTTCGATTTTGGGAGATGTGGAAGCACTTTCTCCCGGAATTATGTACTGGCGGAGTTTCAGCCACTGGCTGGGCGGCATGGGGGTACTTGTATTTCTTCTGGCACTTTCTCCGAACGGAGAGAGAGGCAAAGGGTATACCATGCATCTGCTGCGTGCGGAGAGTCCGGGACCGAATGTGAACAAGCTGGTGCCGAAAATGCGTACAACAGCAAGAATTTTGTACGTCATATACATGGTGCTGACATTCATCAATTTCCTGTTTCTCCTGTTGGGAAAAATGCCGGTTTTTGATGCCGTATGTACCGCTTTTGGAACGGCCGGCACAGGTGGATTCGGAATCCGGAATGACAGTATTGCAGGATACAGCCCATATATACAGAATGTATGTACGGTCTTCATGTTTTTGTTTGGAATCAACTTCAGCTGTTATTATCTGCTTTTAGTCCGGCATGTAAAGGAAGTGCTCAAAGATCAGGAACTGCGGCTGTATATCATCATATTTGTGGTCAGTATTCTTTTAATTACGTTCAATATCCGGGGACTGTACGGCTCCTGGGAAGAGACGATCCGCCATGCGGCATTTCAGGTTTCCTCTATCATGACGACGACCGGGTTTGCAAGCACGGACTTTGATTTGTGGCCCGGATTTTCGAAAGCACTGTTGCTGTGCCTGATGTTTGTCGGTGCCTGTGCAGGCAGTACGGCAGGAGGGCTTAAGATGGGAAGACTTCTTCTGATTCTGAAAAACCTGCGCAGAAATATCCGCAGAATTTTAAGCCCGCAGCGTGTGGAAGTTGTGCGCATGAATGGAAACCGGATCGGGGAGGATGTATTAAATAATACAAATACCTATCTGGCGGCTTACGGTGTGATTTTAGTCGGAAGTTTTCTTTTGATTTCTATTGATGGACTGTCCATGACAACAAATGTGTCTGCGGTTGCTGCGTGCTTTAACAATATCGGACCGGGATTTGATGTGGTGGGACCTACCTGTAATTTTTCGGTGTATTCCTGGTTTTCCAAACTTGTGCTGATTTTTGACATGCTGGCCGGAAGACTGGAAATTTTCCCGATGCTTGTTCTCTTTTCAAGAAGTACCTGGAGACATAAATAATTGAATGGATTTCTCAATTATTTTATGATAAAATAGTAGGGTGCTTTTACACAACAATAAAATATGGAGGAGAGAACATGTTAGAGAAAATGTTTAAGCTCAAAGAGAATAATACCACAGCGAAAACAGAAGTGATCGCCGGTATTACGACGTTTATGACCATGGCGTATATCCTGGCTGTAAACCCGAACCTGCTTTCACAGGCAGGAATGGACCCGACAGCAGTGCTGATCGCAACCTGTCTGGCATCCTTTATCGGTACGTTTGCAATGGCACTCCTTGCAAATTATCCGTTTGCACTTGCACCGGGTATGGGACTGAATGCATACTTTGCATTTACCGTATGCGGAAATATGGGATATTCCTGGAAAGTAGCCCTGATGGCAGTATTCTTCGAAGGTATTATCTTTATTATCCTTTCTCTTACCAATGTGCGTGAGGCAATTTTCAATGCCATTCCGACCACATTAAAGAAAGGTGTGAGCGCCGGCATTGGTCTGTTTATCGCGTTTATCGGATTGCAGGGTGGACATATCGTTGTAAACAACGATTCCACATTGTTATCTTATGTAAATTTCAGAGATAACTGGCATACCGAAGGAATCTGTGCAGTACTTGCACTGATCGGTCTGCTTCTTACTGCAATTTTATACATCAAAAAAGTCAAGGGATCTATTCTGATCGGTATTCTGGCTACCTGGATTCTTGGAATGATCTGTCAGGCAGCGGGTGTTTACCGTATCGATGCAGACGCTGGATTTTATTCTCTGTATCCGACATTTGCCATGACTGATTTTTCAAAAATCGGGGAGACGTTCGGACAGTGTTTTACAGCAGATTTCCATGGAGTCGGAATTATGAACTTCATCGTAGTCATGTTGTCTTTCCTGTTTGTAGATATGTTTGATACGATCGGAACACTGATCGGTGTATCGGATAAGGCCGGCATGTTAGACGAAGATGGAAAACTTCCGAACGTAAAGCAGGCACTGATGGCAGATGCAATTGCTACTTCTGCAGGTGCGGTCCTTGGTACGTCTACAACTACAACATTCGTAGAGAGCTCTGCCGGTGTCGGAGCTGGTGCAAGAACCGGTCTTGCATCCATCGTTACAGGATTATTATTCCTGCTTGCAATTTTCTTTGCACCAATCTTTACGGCAATTCCGGGCTTTGCAACAGCACCGGCGCTGATCTTTGTCGGATTCCTGATGGTATCCGCAATTGTAAAGGTTGATTTCGAGGATCTGACAGATGCAGTTCCTGCATATCTGTGCCTCATTGCGATGCCTTTAATGTACAGTATCGCAGAGGGTATTGCCATTGGTGTAATCTCTTTTGTACTGATCAATCTGATCTGTGGCAAGCGTAAGAAGATTACTCCACTGATGTATATCCTTGCAGTACTTTTTATCTGCAAATATATTTTCCTGTAATTACGCAGTGGACGAGCCGCTTTCCAGTAGGACGGGAAGCGGCTTAAAGTCTATCTGACTATATAAAATATAAATGGAGGAACAACTATGAAAAAATTAAACAAGGCAATGTCGGTTGCTGTGGCAGCAGCCATGATGGTATCCCTGGGCGCCTGTGGAAATTCCGCAGATGCAGCAAAAGACGGGACACAGAGTGCAGGTGCATCCGGTAAAGTATATAACATCGGAATCTGCCAGCAGCTGGAGCATCCGGCACTGGATCAGGCAACACAGGGATTTGAGGATGTCTTAAAGGAAAAGCTGGGAGACAATGTAAAATTTGATCTCCAGAATGCACAGAACGAGCAGGCAAATGCTTCTACAATTGCAAATAATTTCGTATCTGCCAATGTGGATCTGATTCTTGCAAATGCAACCACTGCTTTACAGGCATGTGCAGCAGCGACAACCGATATTCCGATTCTGGGAACTTCCGTTACCGATTATGCAACGGCTTTGGAGATCAGTGACTGGAGTGGTACAACCGGAAGAAATATCTCCGGTACATCCGATCTGGCTCCGCTTGATCAGCAGGAGGATATGCTCGTAGAGCTCTATCCGGATGCAAAGCATGTCGCAATACTTTACTGCTCTGCAGAGGCAAACTCCAAATATCAGGCAACCGAGTTTGAAAAATACCTGGATGAGGACGGTATCAGCTACAAAGAGTTTACCGCTTCCGATTCCAATGATATCGGTTCTGTGGTACAGAGTGCAACCGAGTATGCAGATGTTATTTACATTCCGACAGACAATACCATGGCACAGAACACAGAAGCAATCAACAATATCGCACTTCCGGCAGGAACTCCGATTATTGCCGGAGAGGAAGGTATCTGTAAAGGATGCGGAGTGGCAACGCTTTCCATCAGTTATTATGACATCGGAAAAAAGGCCGGTGAAATGGCATATGACATTTTAGTAAACGGTGCGGATATTACAACCATGAAGATTGAGACTGCACCGAACGTAACCAAAGAATACAACAAAGATATCTGTGATCAGCTGGGCGTTAAAATTCCGGATGATTACAAGGCTATCGAGGCTGAATAATTAAGGGGGATGGGTATCGTGTTAATATCTGCTTATTTTGCTTCCTTAAGTCCGCTGGCGCTGTTTCGTGCGCTGCCGGGCTCCATTGCACAGGGTCTGATCTGGGGCCTTCTGGCATTGGGAGTATATATTACATACAAACTTCTGGATTTTGCGGATCTGTCGGTGGACGGTTCTTTTGCAACCGGCGGAGCTGTGGCGGTTATGCTGATCCGCAGTGATATGAATCCGTGGGTTTCCCTTATTTTTGCATTTGCTGCAGGAATGCTTGCGGGAATGGTCACAGGTCTTCTGCACACCAAACTGGGAATTCCTCCAATTCTTGCCGGAATTTTAACGCAGATTGCACTGTACTCCATCAATCTGAATATTATGGGACAGTCCAATCAGGCGATCAGTGTGGATAAATATTCCCTTGCGGTATCGCTTCGTTATGTATCCGGTGATACAGCAGCAAAAATTAAAGTATTTACCACCTGTATCCTGTTTGGGGTAGTGATCGTGGCGATTCTTTACTGGTATTTCGGAACCGAGCAGGGGCATGCCATCCGGGCAACCGGATGTAACCCGCAGATGGCGCGTGCACAGGGAATCAATACCAGCTTCTGTAAGGTACTGGCACTGATGATTTCCAACGGACTCGTTGGTCTGTCCGGTGCACTTTATGCACAGTATCAGGGTGCAGCGGATGTCAATATGGGACGAGGCGCAATCGTTATCGGTCTGGCTGCCGTTATTATCGGAGATGTACTGTTTGGAAAACTGTGTGCAGGAAAGAAACTGGCATTTGCATATACGCTGTTTTCCGTGATCGTTGGAGCGATCATTTACTACCTTGTGCTGAGCATCATTTTGTGGCTGAAATTCCCATCGGATGATCTGAAACTGTTCTCAGCAATCGTGGTAGCAATTTTCCTTGCGATTCCATATCTGAAGAATAAGAAAAAAGCAACAAGGGGGCTGTAACCGATGAGTGAGATGTTAAAAATTGAAAATATCCGGAAAGTATTCAATCCGGGTACGATAAATGAAAAAGTGGCTCTGGACGGTGTCAACCTGACACTTGAGGAAGGCGAATTTGTCACAGTGATCGGTGGAAACGGTGCAGGAAAATCGACAACACTGAATGCCGTAGCCGGTGTATGGCCGGTAGATTCCGGAAAAATCTATATCGGCGGCGAGGATGTGACAAAGTTATCCGAGCATCGCAGGGCACAATATCTGGGACGTGTGTTCCAGGACCCGATGACCGGTACGGCTACCACAATGTCCATTGAGGAAAATATGGCAATTGCAGCAAGACGTGGAAAATCCAGGGGATTGCGATGGGGAATTACCAAAGCGGAACGCGAGAAATACCGCCAAATGCTTTCCACCCTGCATCTTGGACTGGAAGATCGCCTGACATCAAAAGTCGGTCTGTTATCCGGTGGACAGCGTCAGGCAATCACGCTTCTGATGGCTTCCATCCAGAAACCGAAGCTTCTGCTTCTCGATGAGCATACGGCTGCGCTGGATCCAAAGACTGCCGCAAAGGTACTTGAGATTTCGGATCAGATCATTTCAGAGAATCATCTGACGGCCATGATGGTAACACACAATATGAAGGATGCGATTGCCCATGGAAACCGTCTGATTATGATGCATGAAGGAAAAGTTATTTTAAATATCGCAGGTGAAGACAAAAAGAAACTTACGGTCGGAGATCTGCTGCATCAGTTTGAAAAAGTAAGCGGTGAGGAATTTGCAAGTGATAAAGCACTGCTTTCGTAGAAAATAACAGAATTGTTTATGCAGGATAAGGGTCAAAACTGTTTTTGACCCTTAAATCATGTAGAAGGGAGATAGATATGCCTGTATTTGATTTCAGCAATACAACGGAAGAAAAGAAAAAGCCTGTGAGTGTACCTATACAACATTTCAGTCGAATGAAAACACTGCAAGTGCAAAATATCCGATTCTGGTTTTAGATAATACGGCAAAGCAGTGGAAATATCATTCCTGCGGAGTGTTCACGAACCAGACAAAGCGCACAGCATTTGAGTTTACCCAGGAAGACGGAACTGTATGTGCGGATATTTTGCGGGTGGATGCCCGTTTTGTCAATCTGCTTCGCTGGCTGGGGGAAAACCACATTAATGTCCGGCTGTCTGGAGAGAACACACCGGATGGATATGCCGTGTATAAGATCCGTGAAATTGCCTTTGGCGGTGGAAAAAAGCTTTCCGCGGAAGATGGCTTTTTACAGTTTATGATGGAGCGTCTGTTTGCCAGCAGTGCACCGAGTGAGGAAGCGGTGGATGAGGAGCAGGAGGAAGACGGCGATGATATGAAGCTCACCAGTATTCAGAGCATCACCGATTTTATGACCTGCGCAGGACGGACCATGCCGGATAACATCCGGTTGTGGGCACGCCGGAATTTAGCAGTGGCACGTTCCAATGAAGTGTCTCCGGAAGAGCGGCGTCATGCACAGCGTGCACTTTCCATCATGATGAATATCCAGTGGAAAAACAATTATTTTGAGGCCATTGATCCCAAGGAAGCCCGTCGGATTTTAGATGAGGAACTGTATGGCATGGAGCGTGTAAAGCAGAGAATCATTGAGACGATCATTCAGATCAACCGCACACATACGCTTCCGGCATACGGACTGCTTCTGGTGGGACCGGCAGGAACTGGAAAATCGCAGATTGCCTATGCAGTTGCCCGTATTTTGAAACTTCCGTGGACAACTCTTGATATGAGTTCCATCAATGATCCGGAGCAGCTGACCGGAAGTTCGAGAATTTATGCTAACGCAAAGCCGGGGATCATCATGGATGCATTTGCCATGGCAGGAGAGTCAAGCCTGGTATTTATTATCAATGAGCTGGATAAGGCAGCTTCTGGAAAAGGAAACGGAAATCCGGCAGATGTCTTACTGACACTTCTGGATAATCTGGGATTTACAGATAACTATATCGAGTGTATGATCCCGACATCTGGTGTTTATCCGATTGCCACAGCAAACGACAAGGAGCAGATCAGCGCACCGATTCTGTCCCGTTTTGCGGTAATTGATATCCCGGATTATACGTTTGAGGAAAAGAAGATTATCTTCTCTAAATTTGCGCTGCCAAAGGTATTAAAACGTATGAGCCTGCGGGAGGAGGAGTGCATCATTACAGACGATGCATTGAATACGATTGTGGATCTGTATTCGAATACAAGTGGTATCCGTGATCTGGAGCAGGCGGCAGAGCATATTGCAGCAAATGCGCTGTATCAGATTGAGGTGGATCATCTGAAATCTGTTACTTTTGATGCTGAGATGGTGAGAAAACTCCTCATTTAAATGGCTGGTTCACTGCGTGGTGGAATCGGCAGTTAAGGGGACGTTTGCAGAAAAGAAAAAGCGAAGCGGTAACGCGTAATCTATAGAATTAGAGGAGAGAAAACATATGGCAAGACATAAGCTTGAGAATGAACTCATTGCAATCGAAGTGGAGGAACATGGGGCAGAATTAAAATCCCTGGTCCGTAAAAATACAGGAAAAGAGTACATGTGGAAAGCAGATCCAAAATTCTGGGGGCGTACTTCTCCGGTACTGTTTCCATTTGTCGGGGCAGTAAAAGAAAAACAGTTTCGCACCAAGGGACAGACCTACACGATGGGGCAGCATGGATTTGCCCGTGATATGGATTTTGCACTGGATTCCAAGACGGAGGATACGCTCTGGTTTGTATTACAGTCCAATGAGGAAACTATGGAAAAATATCCCTATGCATTTACTCTTCGCATTGGATATCACATAGAGGGAAATAAGCTGGAAGTGCTCTGGCAGGTGGAAAATCCTTCGAAAGAGGAACTTCCGTTTTCGATTGGCGGACATCCGGCATTCAACCGTCCAAAGAATTGTAAAATCCGTTTTGATGTGGCAGGCCCGCTCACAAGTACAACAATTGTAGATGGTCTGGTCGGAAATGGTACGGTGGATTATGAACTGAAAGACAGTTATCTTACGGTCACGGATCATCTGTTTGATGCGGATGCACTTGTTATCGAAAACCAGAATGTGCACGAAGTCTCTCTCTGTGATAGGGAGGGAAATCCGTATCTGACCGTTACGATGGATGCACCACTGTTTGGAATCTGGTCACCGGCAGGTCCGGATGTTCCGTTTGTATGTGTGGAACCCTGGTATGGACGCTGTGACAGCGTTGATTTTACTGGCGATTTAAAAGACCGGGAGTGGGGAAACCTGATTGCACCGGGCGGTATCTGGAAAGCACGTTATACCGTGGAGGCAGTATAAGAATAATTTTTCCTTGACAGAGAAGGAAAGAAAGATTATAGTTTTATACATAGACAATTTTATAGATATCTTCAGGGCAGGGTGCAATTCCCTACCGGTGGTACAGCCCACGAGCCGCAAGGCATGATTCGGTGCAATTCCGAAGCCGACAGTACAGTCTGGATGAAAGAAGATAAGCGATAGAAACACAAGAGACCGTATACGGCTGTGATGGATATTGGAATATTTGCTCTGGAATTTATTTCCAGAGCTTTTTTATTTTTCAAAAGAAGCCCAAGCAGCAGAACACATCCGAAAGAAGCCCTGAGCAGAAATTGCCCGGGGCTTTTTGTAGTATGGAGGAACTTATGACAGATGAAACTTATATGCGGCGAGCACTCGAACTGGCGGAAAAAGGAGCGGGATGGGTATCCCCGAATCCTCTGGTGGGAGCCGTGATCGTAAAAGATGAAGAAATTATCGGGGAAGGATATCACGAACGGTACGGACAGCTGCATGCGGAGCGGAATGCGCTGGCACATTGTACCAAATCTCCCAAAGGAGCAACCATTTATGTCACATTGGAGCCGTGCTGCCACCACGGAAAACAGCCGCCGTGTACCGATGCCCTGCTTGCCGCTGGAATCCGCAGGGTGGTGATTGGGTCGAAGGATCCAAACCCTCTGGTACATGGAAAAGGCATTCGGATTTTGCGGGAGCATGGTGTGGAAGTGACCGAACATGTACTGGAAAAGGAATGTGATGCGGAAAATGAAGTGTTTTTCCATTACATGCAGACGAAACTGCCGTTTGTCATTTTAAAATATGCAATGACACTGGATGGGAAGATCGCAACATACACAGGGGCATCACGCTGGGTAACCGGGGAGGCAGCGCGTGCACATGTACACCGCATGAGAAACCGTTACCGTGCCATCATGGTTGGTGTGGGAACGGTACTTGCGGATGATCCGATGCTGACCTGCCGGCTTAAGGGAACAGAAAACGGGGCAAATCCGGTGCGTATCATTTGTGATTCCACACTGCGGACACCATTGGAATCACAGATTGTGCGCAGTGCGAAAGAAATTCCAACGATTCTTGCAACCTGCAACAGACAGGAAGCCATGCATATGCCTTATATCGAGGCGGGATGTAAGATTCTGGTTACACCGGAAAAAGACGGACATGTGGATCTTTCAGATCTGATGCGGCAGCTTGGGCAGCTGGGAATCGACAGTGTGATTCTTGAAGGCGGGGGAACCTTGAACTGGTCGGCACTGCAGGCAGGAATCGTGCAGAAAGTGCAGGCATATGTGGCATCAAAGCTGTTCGGGGGGACAGAAGCAAAAACCCCGGTTGAGGGGCAGGGATTTCACACCCCTGCGGATGCCGTGGAGTTAATCCGGACAAAAATCACAGCACTGGGATCGGACTGGCTGATCGAAGGGTATCCGGTGGAGAACAGGAGGAATATGGGATGTTTACAGGAATCATAGAGGAGATGGGAACGATTCTGGAGGTCGCAAAAGGCGCACATTCCGCAGTGCTTACAATTGCAGCCCAAAAGGTGCTTGAGGATGTGCATATCGGAGACAGCATTGCGGTCAATGGTGTCTGCCTGACGGTCACTTCCTTTGACGGTGAAACATTTACCGCGGATGTGATGCATGAAACATTAAACCGGTCGTCACTGGCACAGTGTAAGCGGAAAAGTCCCGTGAATCTGGAGCGTGCCATGCCGGCAAACGGAAGGTTTGGCGGGCATATTGTGGCAGGACATGTGGATGGAACCGGGCAGATCGCCGAAAAAAAACGGGATGACAATGCCGTGTGGATACGGGTGGAGGCACCGCCGGAAGTGCTTCGGTATGTGGTGGAGAAAGGCTCGGTTACCATAGATGGAATCAGCCTTACGGTCGCCGCTGTGACGGCACATGACTTTTCCGTGTCCGTGATCCCACATACGGCGGAGGTGACAACGCTTGGAAGCAAAAAAGAGGGAGATATTGTGAATTTAGAAACGGATATCATCGGAAAATATGTGGAAAAACTGCTGCATCCACAGGAAGAAAAAAAAGAAAGCCACATCACCCGGGAATTTCTGGAAAACTGTGGATTCTAAAACACCATGGATATAAAAAGAGAAAAAATAACAGGAGGAATGAACAATGGAAGGATTTGCAACCGTTGAGGAAGCACTTGAGGAATTACGAAACGGAAAACTGATTCTTGTCACCGATGACGAGGATCGCGAAAATGAGGGCGATTTTATATGTGCCGCGGAATTTGCCACAACGGAAAACATCAATTTTATGGCAATGCATGGAAAAGGGCTGATCTGTATGCCAATGTCCGCTGAATATGTAAAAAAGCTGCATTTTCCGCAGATGGTGGAAAACAATACGGACAATCATGAAACCGCGTTTACGGTTTCTGTGGATTATGTGGAAACAACCACAGGCATTTCCGCTGCCGAGCGTTCCATGACCGCCATGCGCTGTGTGGCAGAGGATGCAAAACCGGAGGATTTCCGGCGTCCGGGACATATGTTTCCGCTTCTGGCAAAGAAGAACGGGGTGCTGGAGCGAAACGGGCATACGGAAGCAACCGTGGATCTGTGCCGCCTGGCAGGCTTAAAAGAATGTGGGCTCTGCTGTGAGATCATGCGCGAGGATGGCACCATGATGCGCACAACGGAACTGCTTGCACTTGCAAAAAGGCACGGTATAAAAATGATTACCATTGCCGCACTCCAGGAATACCGCAAATGCCATGAAAAGCTGGTGGACTGTGTGGCTGTGACAAAGATGCCGACGAAGTATGGAAAGTTTCGGGCATACGGTTACGTGAACCGTTTAAATGGTGAACATCATGTGGCATTAGTCAAAGGAGAAATCGGGGATGGAGAAAATGTACTCTGCCGTGTACATTCCGAGTGCCTCACCGGAGATACCTTTGGCTCCCTGCGGTGCGACTGTGGACAGCAGTTTGCCGCTGCCATGACACAGATTGAAAGGGAAGGCCGCGGGATTTTACTTTACATGCGGCAGGAAGGCCGCGGTATCGGATTGATCAACAAACTGCGTGCATATGAACTGCAGGAACAGGGAATGGACACTTTAGATGCCAATCTTGCCTTAGGATTTGCCGGGGATGAGCGCGAATATTACATCGGCGCACAGATCTTAAAGGATCTGGGCGTGCACAGCATGCGGCTTTTAACCAACAATCCCGACAAAGTATACCAGCTCGGAGAGTTTGGAATTTCCATCACAGAGCGCGTGCCGATCCAGATGCAGGCCACACCGTATGATCTGTTTTACTTAAAAACGAAGCAGAATCGTATGGGACATGTATTAAACTTTTAAAATGAAGAAAAGGAGAATGAACATTATGAGTACACTGGAAGGAAAATTAGTAGCAAACAATATGAAGGTAGGAATCGTCGTCGCACGGTTCAACGAATTTATCACCAACAAACTGCTGGGCGGTGCCATGGATGGCCTGCTGCGTCATGATGTGAAGGAAGAGGACATTACGGTGGCATGGGTGCCGGGGGCATTTGAAATCCCATTGATCGCAAAGAAGATGGCAATGAGCAAAAAATACGATGCCGTGATCTGTCTGGGTGCCGTGATCCGCGGAAGCACAAGCCATTACGATTATGTCTGCAATGAAGTATCCAAGGGAGTGGCAGCAGTTTCCCTGGAGAGTGAAATTCCGGTTATGTTTGGCGTGGTCACGACGGAAAATATCGAGCAGGCGATTGAGCGCGCGGGAAGTAAAGCTGGAAATAAGGGATATGATTGTGCACTGGGTGCTGTGGAGATGGTAAATCTCATCCGCCAGATTTAAAAAGAAAAGGACAATGCAGGCACGATATGAAAATGTAAGCCATACTGTATGATATGGCTAACTTAAATTAGTTGATAAAAACTATTAGAAAAAATGCTTGCTATTTTTCAATATGTCAGATATAATCTTTCTTGGGTTAGATACAACTAACTTCCTTGTGTAAATCATTGGAAGACTCCTTCGCAAACACATAACTGCTGAGTGTGTTTAACGGAAGTACAGACGACGCCATTACCGCTTCCGGAAGGAGTTCTTCGCATATCGAAAGGAGAACAGAAAAATGAATGATCTGGAGATTGAAAAAGTAGTTGGGAGAGAAATTTTAGATTCGAGAGGAAACCCCACTGTGGAGGCAGAGGTTACATTGATAGATGGTACAATCGGAAGAGGTATGGCACCAAGCGGTGCATCCACCGGTGAGTTTGAAGCATTAGAACTTCGTGACGGAGACAAGAGCCGTTACCTCGGAAAGGGCGTGCAGAAAGCCGTTGAAAACATCAACACCGTGATCAATGGGACACTGCAGGGAATGGATGCATCCGATACCTATGCAATTGACAAGGCAATGATCGATGCGGACGGAACAAAGGACAAGTCAAAACTCGGAGCAAATGCAATTCTTGCCGTTTCCATCGCATGTGCCAGAGCGGCAGCAATTTCACTGGATATTCCGCTTTACCGTTTCCTTGGCGGAACTTCCGGGAACCGTCTTCCGGTTCCGATGATGAATATCGTAAACGGTGGATGCCATGCACTGTCTTCCGGACTGGATGTACAGGAATTCATGATCATGCCGGTAGGAGCACCTTCTTTTAAGGAGTGTCTCAGATGGTGTGCGGAAGTATTCCATGCACTGGCTTCCATCTTAAAGGACAGAGGTCTTGCCACATCCGTTGGGGATGAGGGTGGTTTTGCACCGGCACTGAAATCGGATGAGGAAGCAATCGAAACCATTCTTGAGGCGGTAAAGAAAGCCGGATATGAGCCGGGGAAGGACTTTAAGATTGCAATGGATGCCGCTTCTTCCGAGTGGAAGACCGGAAAGAAGGGCGAGTACAAACTGCCAAAGGCCTACGGAACCGTATATACTTCTGAGCAACTGATTGAGCATTGGAAAAAGCTTGTGGAGAAATATCCGATTATTTCCATCGAGGATGCACTGGATGAAGAGGACTGGGAAGGATGGCAGAAGCTTACCGCCGAGCTGGGGGACAAAGTACAGCTTGTCGGTGATGACCTTTTTGTTACCAATACCGAACGTCTGGCAAAGGGAATCAGCCTTGGCTGCGGAAACTCCATTCTGATCAAGTTAAACCAGATTGGTTCCGTTTCCGAAACTTTAGAGGCAATCAAGATGGCACACAAAGCCGGATACACAGCCATTTCTTCTCACCGTTCCGGAGAGACAGAAGATACCACAATCGCAGATCTGGCGGTCGCATTAAATACCTGTCAGATCAAGACCGGTGCACCGAGCAGAACAGAGCGTGTGGCAAAATACAACCAGTTACTCCGTATCGAAGAAGAACTTGGCGCAGCAGCTGTTTATCCGGGTATGGGAGCATTTAACGTACAGAAGTAGTATCCGGATATTATAATTGACAATATCAAATTTTTGTTTTACATACTTCAATTTTTTCTTCTTATTTGAGAGAGATCGTAAGGTCTCTCTCATTTTTTGTGCATGTATCCGAAAAAAGTAGAAAAAATTTAAAAAGTGCAAAACATTGACGATACAGGCGTAAAAAATTATAATAGGGACAGAAGCAAAAGAGGGAGGGAATTGTTTGTGAAAAAGAAGAGTAACATTTCTATTAAAGCAAAATTACTTGGAATTATTATTCCGGTAGTAATTGCGATTATACTGATTCTGGTGTTTACCGCATATCATGTATCATCCGGAATTATCGAGAGTTATTCCCAAAATTTACTGGAATCTTCGGTAAACAGTCAGGCATCAAAAATTGAGGCATGGCTTGAGGAAAATCTGGCTTCCATGCAGATGGCAAAGACCATGATTGAAAAATTGCACCCGGATGAGACACAGCTGCAGACCATTTTGGATGCATCCTGTGGATACAGTGCAAATTATCCGGATGGTCTTTTCCTTGCAGATGCCAATGGCAGCTTTTTAAAAGGTACAGACTCCAAAAAGCAGGAGCCGAATCCGAAAGAGAGTATGTGGTATCAGGAAGGAATGACAAGAGTCAATATGGCAGTCGGTTCTGCACACCAGAATCCGGACGGAACGAATGTTGTCAGTGCATCCGGACTTTTGAATGACGGTTCAGATACCATGCGTGTAATTGCAGCCGATATGACATTGGACCGTATTTCCGTGATTGTAAATTCTTTTATCGAAATGCACGATGCAGAGGCATTTCTTGTGGACAAGGACAGCAGCGTGATCCTTGCAAGCAGGGATTCCGATCTGATTTCCAGGACACTGGGGGCAGACGGACAGAGTGCATTTTATAAAGATGTGGAGAAAAAGGTTTCCGGCAAATCGTATGATTTCTGTACACTTGATGGAAATATGACAGTATTTAAGGAAGTAAACGGAACCAACTGGCTGCTGGTTTCCTATGTTCCTACGCGTGTTGTACTTGCGGATCTGGTAGGATTGCGGAATCTTATGATCATTTTCAGCATTATTTCGATCCTTGTATTGTGTGTTCTGATCGAACGTGTGACGCATGTGGTGATTCGACCGGTGAAGGAGATGACAAGGGTAATTACCAGCATGGCATCCGGTGACTTTACCGTATCCATGAAGGTGAAAGGAAATGATGAGATTGCTGTGATGGGGCGCAGCGTGGAACATTTTATTGCATCAATGAAGGAAATGATCCGGCAGATGGGACATGTCTCCGACCGTCTGGAAAAACAGGCGGGATCGAGCAAGAATGTTTCGGGTGAAATGAATTCTGCTGCAAATATCCAGTCACAGTCCATGACGGAACTGAATGCAACGGTTGATCAGCTGTCGGTTTCCGTCAATGAAATCGCACAGAACGCAACCCAGCTTGCCGGTGTTGTTGCGGATACCAAAGAGGACAGCGATAAAGTAGAAGATAAGATGCGTACCACTGTGGAAGTATCAGAAAAAGGAAAAGCCGATATGGAGAGCGTTGGAAATGCGCTTCATAATATCGAAATTTCCATACATAACCTCGAAGAAGCGGTTGATAAAGTGGGTACGGCTTCCGGAGAAATCGTAGATATTATAAAACTGATCGGGGATATTGCGGAGGAAACCAACCTGCTCTCCTTAAATGCATCGATTGAAGCAGCGCGTGCAGGGGAAGCCGGACGTGGATTTGCGGTAGTTGCCTCACAGATTGGGGTACTTGCAAAAAACAGTGCGGATTCGGTAGCGCATATTACATTACTCATCAATGAAATCAACGGACTTGTGGATGATGCCGTCAAACAGGGCAGAAGCAGTGCCAGCGATATCGAAAGCAGTGCGGATCTGATCCATACAGCGGTGGATACATTTGACCAGATTTTCCAGAATATCCAGGAAACCAGCCATCTGATAGAGGGTGTGGTAGAAAAAATCAACCAGGTGGATCAGGTGGCAACCAATGTTGCCGCGATTTCCGAAGAACAGGCGGCAAGTTCGGATGAAATTCTTGCCACTTCGGAATCCATGCTCCAGCAGGCAAAGAGTATTTCCAAGAACAGTGAACAGGTGGAAGCGGAAGCCGGAAATCTGGCAGAATCTGCAGACCAGCTGGCGGATCAGGTCAAGCAGTTTCAGATATAGGGAGGGTAAAAGGTCATGAAGAAAGTAATCAGTTGTATGATATGCGCCCTGCTTCTTGTGGGCTGCATGGCAGGATGCGGCAGTACCGGAGGCAAATCCGGCAGCGGAAACGGAATCAAAATCATGATGTCGTTGTCACAGGGAGATGATTTCCGCAACACGATTGTGGAACAGGCAAAAAAGACGGCACAGGAAAAAGGTGCAACACTGGATGTCTATGATGAGGATGGTTCCATGGAGAGTCAGGTGGAACATATCAAACAGGCAGCAAAAGAAAAATATGATGTGATTTTATGTGGACCGGTCAATGCAGATACCGCGCTGGAACTGGAATCACTGGCAGACGGAATTCCTGTTATCTTTTATAACAGTTGTCCGGATGCATCGTATCTGGAGGCCGGAAAATATATGTATGTGGGTTCCGATGAAAATGTAGCGGGACAGTATCAGGCAGAGTATATTCTTGATAAGTTTTCTTCTTCGGATGAAATCAATGTGGCAATCTTCAAGGGACCAAAGAACCATTCGGCAACGAAAGGACGTACAGGTGCATTGAAGGATACATTGAATGCGTCCGGCAAGAAAATCAATTATGTATTTGAAGATAATGCAGACTGGGATCAGGCAACGGCACAGAAGATGTTTGAACTTTTCTTAAAGACCGGACAGTCCTGTGATGTTGTGGCATGTAACAATGATGCCATGGCGATGGGAATTGTCGATGCATGCAAAGAGGCAGGAATAAACGGCATGCCGATTCTCGGAATTGATGCAACAGCCGGCGGATGTGCGGCAATCGAGTCTGGAGATATGGCGTTTACCGTGTATCAGTCAGGCACCGGACAGGGAAAAATGGCTATAGAAACAGCAATTGCAGTTGTAAACGGTTCGGATGTGACAAAACTCGAAGGAGCAACCAAAGATGGACTGTATGTATGGGTACCGTTTGAAAAAGTTGACAGTTCAAATGTAAAAGATTACGAATAGACTTGCAATCGTGCGTGCATTTTGGGATAATAAAAAAAGTTTGAACAAAGGTGGACGTAACAGTGAGTCATAGAATAAAAATAACGGACTTTTTGGCACCGGAGCTGGATGTGTACGCGCGGCTGACCGAAAATCAGCTGCTGAACCGTGCGCATCCGGAAGAAGGAATGTTTATTGCCGAAAGTCCCAAGGTGATTGAGCGGGCACTGGATGCGGGATGCATACCGGTGTCTTTGCTTATGGAAACAAAACATGTTCAGGGAGAAGCAAAAGAAATGATCGAAAGATGCGGGGATATTCCGGTGTATACGGCAGAATTTGATGTGCTGACAAAGCTGACCGGTTTTGCCCTGACCAGAGGGGCGCTTTGTGCCATGTACCGGCCGAAAATGCAGGAACCGGAGCAGATTTGTGCCAAAGCCAGACGCATTGCAGTACTCGAAAACGTGGTAAATCCAACCAACGTCGGTGCCATTTTCCGTTCGGCGGCTGCGCTTCATATGGATGCGGTGCTTCTGACGCCGGGATGCAGTGATCCGCTGTACCGGCGCGCCATTCGTGTAAGCATGGGAACCGTCTTTCAGATTCCGTGGACATACCTGCAGACAGAAAACGGGGTGAAAAATCCACCCGGCCAGGCGGCAGGAGCGGATATTGACCATTTGCATAAAATGGGATTTCGTGTGGCAGCCATGGCACTTTCCGGGGATTCGGTTGGAATTGATGATCCGGCACTGGCTGCGGAAGAAAAGCTGGCTGTCGTGCTTGGCACGGAAGGGGATGGTCTGGCAGGACATACGATTGCAGACTGCGATTATACGGTCTGTATTCCGATGTCGCATGGCGTGGATTCACTCAATGTAGCGGCGGCAAGCGCCGTGGCATTCTGGCAGCTAGGGAGAAATAATTGTACAATTAAGCATTAATGTGGTACACTATATATTGTTTTTATTAGCTTACAATACTTTTCAAAGGAGAAATATATATCATGAAACTCGGCATTGTCGGACTCCCAAACGTGGGAAAAAGTACATTATTTAATTCACTGACCAAAGCAGGTGCCTTATCTGCGAACTATCCGTTTGCGACCATCGATCCAAACGTAGGAATCGTTTCGGTTCCGGATGAGAGAATCGTAAAGCTCGGTGAACTTTATCATACAAAAAAGGTGACACCTGCCACAATCGAATTTGTTGATATTGCAGGACTTGTAAAAGGTGCCAGCAAGGGAGAGGGACTCGGAAACCAGTTTCTTGCCAATATTCGGGAGGTCGATGCGATTGTACATGTAGTGCGCTGTTTCGAGGATACCAATATTATCCACGTCGACGGTTCCATTGATCCGGCGCGTGATATTGAGACCATCAATCTGGAACTGATCTTTTCTGATATTGAGATTCTTGACAGAAGAATTGCAAAGATTGCCAAGCAGGCAAGAATGGATAAGACACTTGCCAAGGAACTGGAACTTGTTGAGGCAGTCAAGGCACATCTGGAAGATGGAAAGATGGCGAGAACCTTTGAGGTGCCGGATGATGATGACGCACAGATCTGGTTTAAGGGATACAACCTCCTCACGGCAAAGCCTACCATCTATGCAGCAAACGTAGCAGAGGATGATCTGGCAGATGACGGAGCCTCCAATCCGCATGTGGCAAAAGTGCGTGAACTGGCAAAAGAAGAAGGTGCAGAAGTGTTTGTTATCTGTGCACAGATCGAGCAGGAACTTTCCGAACTTTCCGATGAAGAGAAAAAGGAATATCTCGATGACCTCGGCGTTTCATCCAGTGGTCTGGATAAGCTGGTAGCGGCAAGTTACAGTCTGCTGGGGCTGATCAGTTTCCTGACGGCCGGCGAAGATGAGTGCCGTGCATGGACCATCAAAAAAGGAACCAAAGCACCACAGGCAGCCGGAAAGATCCATACGGATTTTGAACGTGGATTTATCAAGGCAGAGGTTGTCAACTATCAGGATCTGCTGGATAACGGAAGCCTTGCGGCAGCCAGAGAAAAAGGAATCGTTGGCATGGAAGGAAAGGATTATGTGGTTAAAGACGGCGATGTGATTCTTTTCAGATTTAATGTCTAGTCAAGAAATATGTGATAGTTATGTGGGAGCATATGACAGAGCAGCAGTATCAACATGAGGTTATTGTGCCGGACAAAGGCTTTCCGTTTAAACTTTTTTTATTCGAGGGACACAGCGGAAAATATATCAGGGAGAAACACTGGCACCGGTCGATTGAGATTTTTGCAGTGCAGGAAGGAGAACTTGATTTTATTCTTGACACAACGCATTATCATCTCGGAGAAGGCGAGTTCATCATTGTCAACAGCAACGAGGTGCATGCGATCCATGCAAACAAGCCGAATCACACGATTGTGCTGCAGATTCCGCTGAATCAGTTCGCGTCGTATTTCACGGGGGAGCAGTTTATCTGGTTTTCGCACAGTGAGCGTGCGTATGATGAGCAGGTGGCATGTCTGATCTTTCGGATGTATAAGGTGTATCGGATGCAGACAGATGGCTATGATTTTGAAATCTTAAGCATGTTCTATCAACTGTTACATATTCTGGTGAAAAAATACCGGAAGCTGGATGTGCAGGATGACTTGATCAAAAGCAATATGCAGTTGAACCGGCTCGGTATGATTACATCCTATCTCAAGGATCATTATATGGAAGATATTTCGCTTGGAAAACTGGCGGGAATATTTGGATATTCGCCGTCTTATCTGTCAAAAATGTTTGCACGCTATGCGGGCATCAATTATAAGGATTATCTGCAAAATATCCGGCTGGAACATGCGGTAAAGGATTTGGAAAATACGGATAAGCAGATCGTGGATATTGCATTTGATCATGGATTTGCCAACAGTAAAGCGTTTACCAATCTGTTTCGCAAACGGTATGGAATGGTGACAAGTGAATACCGAAAGCAGCTTGTTAAGAAAAAGCAGAGGGAATCATATGCCCATCATCGGGCATTGCTGGAAAAAGACAAAAAAGTGACATTGTAAAGACAAAGAAAGGCATGTCTCCATGGCTACCAAACTGTTATACTCAGAAAAAATGAGTATGAGGAGGTAATCATGGAGATTTTTTCTGTTAATGATGAAAAATTCCGTAAATACGGTAAGGTTTGGAATAACATCGAATGCACAAAACTGATAAAGGGGATGGAGCACACACCGCTTCCGGAGGATGTTATTTATGTGCCGTCAGTCGAGGAGCTTGAAGCGGTTCCGGAAGCAAAGACATTCAGCGAGCGTGTCTTTGGCGGACTTCCAATCCAGATTGGTTACTGCAACGGAAACAATCACAAGTTAAACGCGGTAGAATATCATAGAAATTCCGAAATCAACATTGCGGTAACGGATATGATCCTTTTATTGGGATGGCTGCCGGATGTAACGGATGAATTTACTTATGATACAGCAAAAATCGAGGCTTTTAAGGTTCCGGCAGGAACGGTCGTTGAAATGTATGAGACGACACTTCATTATGCACCGTGCAACGCAGCAGACGGTGGATTTAAGTGTGTTGTGATCTTGCCGAAGGGTACAAACACACCGATTGATTTTACCCTTGCAGCAGATGGTGAGGACAAACTTATGACCGCGAAAAACAAGTGGCTGATCGCACATGAGGAGGCTGCCATCAAGGGTGCATTTAATGGATTAAGAGGAGAGAATATATCATCTTTAACCGTGCTTGCGGATGCGATTGCTTGTCCTTTGACAGAAAAAAAGCTATAATAAAAGAAAGCTTTTGAGGAGAAGGTAGAGTTATATGAAAAAGAAAATCGTATCAACTTTAGTTGTGATTGGATTGCTTATTGTACTTGGGGGATACAGTTACAACGTTCAATATAGGCAGAAACCGGAAATTAAACATTTTACCGCTTTTTTCAGTGTTACGGGCAGACCACTGGGAATGCAGAACGATATAAAGGAAATCATTGCTGACAAGATCGGAGCAGACTGCGAGGAGAACTGGCTGGTTGGACAATCCAAGGAAGAGGTGCTCAATTCGTACATTGCTTCGGGAGAATATCCGGATTTTATTCTTGGAGAGAAAGCATTACTGGAGGCAGATGCTTTGATCCCGATTGATGAATACTGGGATGATTATCCGAATATCAGGAATTATCTTTCGGAGGAACAGTGGGAGCGCTTCCGGCAGGAAGACGGACATATTTACTGGATTCCACAGTTTTGTGTGTCTCAGGGAGAGAATGTTGAAGTGACGCATACGGGCGAGGCATTCTGGATACAGACGCGCGTTTTAAAATGGGCCGGATATCCGAAGATTACAACGGTGGATGAATATTTTGATCTGATCGAAGCTTATGTGCAGGCGAATCCGGTCATGCCGGGCGGAACAAAAAATGTTCCGTTTACCATGTTGTGCGATGACTGGAGATTCTTCTGTCTGGAGAATGTGCCGCAGTTTCTGGATGGATATCCCAATGACGGAAGTTGTATGGTTGATCCCGGGAATGATCAGGTCATTGATTATAATACGACGGAGACTGCCAGACGGTATTTTCAGAAGCTGAACGAAGAGTACCGCAAGGGTATTTTTGATCCGCAGTCGTTTACCAGTACATACGAAGAATATCTGGATAAATTAGGAACCGGTGCTGTTCTCGGAATGGTTGACCAATGGTGGCAGTTCTATTACAATCTGGCAGAGCCTTATGAGACAAACGGACTGAGTGATCTGGGGTGCGATTATGTTCCGCTTCCGATTACAATGGACAAAGGTACGTCAAACCAGTGGCATACAAGCCGGAATGCAGAGATGGATACATCGAGCGGACTTTCGATTACCACATCCTGTGAAGATGTGCAGGGGGCACTTCAGTTTGTAAATGATCTGCTGGATTCCGATATTACGAAGCTTCGATTCTGGGGAGAAAAAGACCTGGACTATTCGGTGGACGAAAACGGTATGTTCTATATGAATAGTGAACAGGGAAAACGTCACGGAGACAGCGTGCTGAATGAATCCCATTTTTGTCCGTATTCGTATTTTCCACGAGTAGAAGGTCTGCTTGACGACGGAATCAATGCATTTTCGATGGAGTATCAGCCGGTGGAGTTTATGAAAAGCCTAAAGCCCGACATACGGGAGTGTTTTGAAGCGTATGGTGTACAAAACTATGTCGAGCTGCTGGGAACAAATGAAGCGCCCGGCGCATGGTATCCGATGTATTCGTATACACAGTCTTTGTCATCAAAATCCAAAGGCGGCATGATTCGTGATGAAATCGACGCGGTCAAGAGAAGCTGGTTACCGCAGGTGATCATGAGCGATGACTTTGCATCGACATGGGATGCATATATGGCTGCATATCAGGAATGCAATCCACAGGACTATTTCGATATCCTGCAGAGGCATGTGGATCAGATTCTTCAATAATACGACAATTATGTGATATAAGTGATAGAAATAAAATCCTCATTCATAGTGCGATATTTTTGATCGTACACGGATGGGGATTTTTATTTACGCTGAGCAATGAAAGGACAGGCAGATGGGGAGAAGTAAATGGAAGTGTTGAAATTGTATATTCATGTGAATGGCTGCGAGAAGGTGGAATCTGAATGCGCTACCGTACAGATGATTTCGTTTGACGGAAGGTGCGATGGAGATTATTTCAGAGGAGAGATCCTTCCGGGCGGTGTGGATACGCAGATTTATTATAAGGATCAGCCATCAAAATTATCGGCTCGTTATCTAGTGCAGGGAATAGATCATACGGGGCGCGGATGCCGGATATTTATCGAAAATAACGGAATCATGTATGACGGTGAAACGATTACCAGACCGGTCATCTATACGGACAGTATTGCACTGAAATGGATGGAAACGGCATCTATGTATGGAACCCTTACGGTTGTGGAAGGACAGCCGGTAATCACGATTTATACGGATAAGAATAAAAATAGTGGAAAAGGGAGCGCAACATGAAATTTATCATAGAACAGAGTGCGTATTCCGGGGTTTTGAAGATCGCAGGAAAAGTTGCACATGACATGGAACTTGTGACCGGCACGCTGCCGGAAATCCGTGTTGTCGAAACGATCGATCATGAAGAGGTAAGAAGCAGTGCAGCCCGTGAACTGACGATCATTGTCGCAACGATGGAGCATAGCAGGTGGCTGGATGCACAGAAAAATATCCCGACGGATGTGTTAAAAGGAAAACGGGAGTGCTACGGATGGTTTTTCCCGGATGATGGCTTGCGGGAGAGACTGCTTGTCATTGTCGGAAGCGATAAGCGGGGAACGATATACGGACTGTTTCATTTGTCGGAGATCTTTGGTGTATCCCCGTTTGTGAACTGGTGTCATGTGGTGCCGGTGCATCGGGATGAAATCCGGCTGAGCACGGATATGGCATGTATTGCAAAGGAACCATCGGTGGAATACAGGGGATTCTTTATTAATGATGAGTGGCCTGCTTTCGGTACCTGGAGTGAGTACCATTTCGGAGGGGACCGAATGCGAAGGCATACGAGCCGATCTTTGAACTGCTTCTTCGCCTGAAAGGAAATTATCTCTGGCCGGCGATGTGGAGTGCGCGGTTTGAGGATGACGGTCCGACTTCTGAACGCAGAACTTGCGGATGAGTACGGCGTGATCATGGGAATGTCGCATCATGAGCCGTGTCTGCGGCAGGGTGAGGAATACAAATATCTGCGCGGAAAAGACAGTATTTACGGAGATGCGTGGAATTTCAAGACGAACCGGGAAGGAATCATAAGATTCTGGGAAGATGGTCTGAAGCGGAGCGGTAAATTTGAGAATGTGATCACGGTTGGTATGCGTGGAGAAGCGGACACCGCGATCATGGGAAAAGGGGCAACGCTTGCGGACAATATTGAACTGCTCAGGGACGTGCTCAGAACGCAGCGAAAGCTGATCCGGGAGAATGTCAATGAAGATCTGTCGAAAGTTCCGAGAATGATCGCTTTGTACAAGGAGGTGGAGGCTTTCTTCTACGGGGATGAGACGACGCAGGGGTTGATCGGATCCAAGGAGCTTTATGATGTGATCCTGATGCTTTGCGATGACAATTACGGGAACTTAAGAACGCTTCCGACGGAGGAGATGCGTAAGCATCCGGGCGGATACGGTATGTATTATCATTTCGATTATCATGGGTGGACCTCCTATGAGTGGATCAACAGTTCCTATCTTCCGAAAATCTGGGAACAGATGACGCAGGCATATGATTTCGGAGTACAAAAACTCTGGATCGTCAATGTGGGAGACATTGCAACGCAGGAATTTCCGTTATCGTTTTTTATGGATCTGGCTTATGATTTTGAGCGTTGGGGAACGACTGCACCAAATACGACGGATGCCTATACCAGACTGTGGGTAAAGCGGCAATTTGGCAGGCTGTCGGAAGTGCAGCAGGCGCAGATTGCGGATATCCTGACGGATTATACAAGGATGATACACAAGTGCAGACCGGAGGCGTTAAGACCGGAAACCTATCATGCAGCAAATTATCGTGAAGGTTCACGGGTGCTTGCGGAGGTCGGGCGGGTGATGCAGACCGCACAGGATTTGTACGATGAGCTGGAGCGTGTTGCGCCCGAAATACTTCCCGCTTATGTTGCGCTCATCTGGTATCCGGCGATGGGAACGATGAATGTGCTGAAGCTTCAGCTGTTGTCCGGAATGAATCATTATCTGGCAGAAATCGGTGCACTCAGTGCCAATGATTATGCGAAAGAGGCAAAGGCATGTCTGGATGCCGATCAAAAGATCATAGAGCAGTATCATCGGACAGATGATGCGCGCTGGTACGGAATGGGACTGTCGCAGCATATCGGGTTTACGAATTGGAATGAGGATGAGTGTAAGAACCCGCTTCTGATGCAGGTGTTACCGCTGCAAAAGCCGACGATTATAGCAACGGTGGACGGTACCGTGCAGCATGTGGAAGGCAGTCCGTGGCTGAATCAGAGAATGACGATTTCGGATTTTCTGAATCCGGAATGCAGATGTGCTTCGATCAGCCTGTACAGCAGAAGCGAACTTCCAGCATCGTTTCGGGTGATCGAAAAGCCCGAATGGATCGTACTGTCCGCAATGGATGGAACGCTTGACGGTGAAGAACACAAGAGACTCACCATTGATGTCACAGTGGACGAGAGTGCGCTTGCGATGGCGCTCACCGATGGAAGAACGCAGGGAATGATCCGGCTGGAATTGCCGGCGGGCATCTGCAAGATCAGCGTGCCGGTCGACCGGTCAACGTATGAATATGGAAACAATACGTTTGTGGATACACAGGGATGGATCGCAATCGAGGCGGAACATTACAGCAGATGCAAGGACGGTTTTGATCGGGAAGGACAACCGATGCAATGGAAATGTCTTGCCGGCTACGGAAAGACTTTATCTGCGATGAAAGCATTTCCGACGGATTCCTACGCAGATGCAGAGAATGGGGCACCGTATATCGAATACAGCATCGTGACAAAGCAGGCGGGGGATTATGAAGCGGAATTTTATATGCAGCCGTCGAATCCTGTGACAACAGAGAACCGATTGCAGTATGCAGTGTCCGTGAACGGTGTTCCAATGCAGATTTTGGATGCCGTTACGGATGATTTTAAGATCGGAGATCATCAGCCTGTGTGGGCGCGCGGTGTGCTGGATCAGATCCGGCGCCGGAGTGTACCGGTGCAACTGGAACAGGGAATCAATACGATCAGGGTCACTCCGGTTACACCAGGCTTTGTTCTTGAGAAGATCGTGATCTATCCCCATGGAAACAAACCGGCAGAAGCCTATCTTGGACCGATAGAAACGTATCGGTGCAGGAGCTGATCATATATCAATACAGTGAGGAGCATGTCAGTCTATTTGCGGAAAGAAAATTTGGCATGGGCTGACCGAAAGAGGAAGGAGAAAAATATGGCAGGAGCTTATGAAACAAAACAGTACCGCAATGTATTTGCGGAGTATGGTTATTCGGAAGAAGAAATCGAAAAAAGAGTACAGGAGACATTTGAGACGATTTTTCATGGCAGCGAAGAGGAGCGCTTTTACCATGAAGCCGGGGAGGATATGGGATTTATGGAAGATACCGGCAATCATGATGCGCGAGAGGGCATGTCGTATGGCATGATGGTCTGTGTACAGCTGGATAAGAAAGAGGAATTTGACCGTCTGTGGAAGTGGACAAGAACTTATATGTATATGGATGAAGGACCGGGAAAGAATTATTTTGCATGGTCCTGCGCTTTGGACGGCACAAGAAATGCGGACGGACCGGCACCGGACGGGGAAGAGTATTTTGCTATGGCATTGTTCTTTGCATCAAGAAGATGGGGAGACGGAGAGGGCATTTTTAATTACAGCAGGGAGGCAAAAGCGATCCTGCATGAGTGCGTGCATAAGGGAGAACCGGGACATCCGGGCGATCCGATGTGGGAGCCTTCCAACAAACTGATCAAATTTGTCCCGGGACTGGATTTTAGTGATCCATCGTATCATCTGCCGCATTTTTACGAGCTTTTTGCGGAATATGCCGATGAGGAGGATCGTAAGTTCTGGAAAGGCGCTGCCGAAGCAAGCCAGGTACCCTGCATAAAGCCTGTCATCCGGATACCGGATTGTCGGCAGAGTATGCGGATTATGACGGAACCCCGCACAGCGCGCATCAGGAGATCTTCTACCGCCACGACTGGTATTACAGTGATGCATACCGCACGATCGCCAATATAGCGATGGATGTCTGTGGTTTGACAAGGGCCCGTGGCAGGTGCAGATTGCAGAGAAATTCCAGAAATTCTACTGCGAGGATCAGAAGGATCACTGGGACGGTGTTTTTTTGACCGACGGAACCAGACTGGAGGAGAAAGCACTGCATCCGGTAGCCATCATTGCGGTCAATGCCGAAAGTGCACTGGCTGCGGACGGAACTTATGCGAAACAATGTGTTGACAAATTCTGGAATACACCTCTTAGAACCGGTGAGAGACGGTATTACGACAATTTTTTGTATATGTTTGCGATGCTTGCTTTATCGGGAAATTACCGGATCTATTAGAAATGATGATTAGAAAATGAGGTATTGGAAAAGGTGGAGAAAGTGGGACACAGTGCGGAAATGATCCAAAAGGCGATCGCACAGGAAAACGGCAAGGTACATGTGAATGCACAAAGCATTCCGGAAAAATATCAGCAGAAGAGAGCCGATGAGGCCGGAGTGATCGAGCATATCCGCTACCCGTCAAAAGATTATTTTCTAGCTGGAAAAGAAATCACAAAGGAAGCAAATGTTTATCTTCCGTATGGTTACAGCCGGGATAAAAAGTACAACGTGCTCTACCTGATGCACGGAATCGGTGGAGACGAAGCCGAGTGGGGAATGGTTGATGAGGATTCGCTGGTAAAAAGAATGATGGACAATCTGATCTATTACAAAGAAATCGAGCCGTTCATCGTGGTGACACCAAACGGACGCTCCACCGAAAACTGTGCAAGAGAAGGTTCGGATTATAACTCGTTTTATGTGTTTGGCAAAGAATTGCGTTCGGATCTGATCCCGTATATGGAAGCGCACTATTCGACCTATGCGGTGGAAGGAGATCCAAGTGCTTCAAGAATGCACAGAGCGATGGCGGGACTTTCGATGGGAGGGATGCAGACGATTAACATCGGAATCGGAGAATGTATGGATCTGTTCAGTTATTTTGGTGCATTTTCCGCAGCACCGACCAGCAATCTGGCGGAGAAGACGGCAAAAATATTAGAGGATACTCCATATACCGTTGATTATTTTTACAATATCTGCGGAATGGAGGATGAGATCGCGTACGACAGCGCGGCAGCAGCTGCAAAGAATCTTCCTGATTTATGCGATAAATTAACGGAACCTGATAATTTTATCTGGCAGGAATTAAAAGGCATGCATGATTTTCATATCTGGTATCTCGGCTTTTTCAATTTTGCGCAGATAGCCTTTAAGTAAATTGACGCGCGGTGTTATTTTACCAGTAAATGTAAAATTTCGCCGCGCGTGATTTATTTTATGTACAACGTTAGCAAACAAGCAGAATAAGAATTGGAAGTGCCCCAGCATGTGGGACAAAAATCACTACAACATCACACCACATTACACTCCTTGTTCAAAATCCAAGTCGGCAAACCCGAATTGTTTTACTGCAATTTGTCGGCTGTTCTTCTATAGTTTTTCCCTGTTTTTGTCGGCTTTGATTTTGCTACTATTAAGATACACAAAAATCTATTTAAGGAGGAAAATAGGAGTGGGAAAAATGGGGAAAATGGGGGCGTGCATTGCACTATCCGCGGCAATGATGCTCACGAGTGTAGGCAGTATGCTGCCGTCGGATTGGGGTATTGATACGGTATATGCGGATGAGACAAAGACAACAAACAAGACGTTCACCGCGGACCAGCTAGACGTAAGTTGGGGAAATGCAAAGTACAAACTTGAGGATGGTAAATGGAAGCTTACCTTTGCAAATCAATATGATCAGGTAAAATGGAAAGTGCCGGAGACGATTGCACTTTCAGATGTGAAGTCCGTTACATTTCATGTCGCAGATCAAAAAGGATCCGTTACTTTAAAAGTGTATAATGGTGGAGATGATGCAGAAGGCGCTAATACAAAGTATAATTTAACAGGAAGTGAAGAATATACGATTGAACCATCTGGAGAAGGTAGTGTTAATGCAGTTGGACTTATGACAACTGACGCACCTGGATCAGGTTCGGAAGTTAGTCTGATCAGTGTAACATTTGAATTAAAAGAAGGAAGCGGAAGCCAGATTACTTATGGCGAGAACATCATTGCTAATGGAGATTTTTTAAATCAGGATTTCTCATCCTGGAGTGCTTCACTAGGAGGTGCTACGATTACGGCGGAACCTGTTGAAGATGGAGCTGATATTGGTGTTACAACATGTGGTGCTATTACAAGATCCGACGATTCCTCAAAATCATATGAATGTTTTGCACAGGACATCACGGAAAACGTAAGCGAAGGCGAAGAATATGAGTTTTCTTTTTGGGCAAAATTGTCGGATGATTATAAGGATTCTGAAAATAAAAAATTGAAAGATTCTCAGAAAACTGTTCAATTTCAGCCGTATTATGTGAATGGAAATGATAAGGAGGTGTATGATACAACAGGACTGATTTCCGGTACATCCGTGCAGGTTCTTGAAGTTGGAAAATGGACGAAATTCGAAGGAACATACAAGATTCCATCAGGTGCGAAGAAGGTTGTGATTCGTATTTTGGAACAGGGAGATTGGCAGGAACCAGGTTCCTGTATCATGGGAAAATACTATGTGGCAAATGTATCCATGAAAAAGATCACAAAACCAAAACCGGAGATCGAAGAGAACATTCCGGATTGGAAAGCATCCGTTACAGGAAGTCTTGGAACTGGTTCGATCGCAGGTACTGCCATCATGTCAAGTGAGATTTCAGATGATACGTTGATGGCACTTGTCAAGAAGCATTTCAATGCGGTGACATTCGGAAACGAGTTAAAGCCGGATGCACTGTTTAACTATCAGATCGGACAGTCTGTTGATTCTACAACAATTACGTTCCAAGGGAAGGAACTGAAGGTGCCGGTTGTTAATGATAAGCAAGAGAATTTAGATTTCTCACGCGCGGATGCAATGCTGGACAAAATTCTTGAGTGGAATAATGCTAATCCGAACGATAAGATTCGCGTCCGCGGTCATGTGCTGGTATGGCATTCACAGACTCCGGAATGGTTCTTCCACGAGGACTATGATGTTGCAAAGCCATACGCAGATAAGGGAACTATGAACCGCAGACTGGAGTGGTTTATTTTCAGTGTGTTTGATCATTATTTTGGAAAGGCTGCAAACGGAAAGTATGACGGACTCTTTTATGGCTGGGATGTTGTAAATGAGGCGGTCAATGGCAATACATACCGTGATGATAAGGTTATTTCTGATGCAAGTGATACAAGTACATCGGATACCCGTCATGGAAGCAATTCCATGTGGTGGAGAGTATACAAGAGCAACGAATTCATCATCAATGCTTTCAAGTATGCAAACAAATATGCGCCAAATGATGTAGAACTTTACTACAATGACTTCGGAGAGACAGACAACACCAAGTGTGAGGGTATCGTAAAACTGATCAACGACGTGAAGTCTGCAGATGGAACCAGACTGGATGCTTTTGGTATGCAGGCACATTACAATGTGGACGGTTTTTCGGCTGCACAGTTTAAGAGTGTAGCGAAGAAGTATGCAGCGGCAGCCGGCAAAGTGCAGCTGACTGAGCTGGATTTTAAGGCAAGCAGTACCTACGATGGTACAGCGGCTACAAAGGAAAGCGAATACACCAAGATGGCATACTGCCATAAGAATCTGTATGAGGCGATCAAGGCGTTAAAGAAGGAAGGAGCAAACGTATCCGGCATTACCGTCTGGGGTGTCATTGAGCCGAATTCATGGCTGCATTCCCAGTCGGATCTCGGTGGCGGAGCAAGCGGCTCTGCACAGTGCCCACTGCTTTTTGACGGAAACTATAAAGCAAAGCCTGCTTATTGGGCTTATGTGGATGCAACGAAACTTCAGCCGGCGATTCAGAAGGTTACCATTACAGAGGCGAAGGATGGCAATATTGCAGGAGAAACCTATACGATCGATCAGGGTGCGGTACAGGCAGAATTTATCCCGGTTTGGGATGCAGACGGTCTTACCGTACAGGTAAAAGTAAAAGATACAACCGTAAATGACGCAGATGCCGTTACGGTATATGTAGATCCGGACAATTCGGCATCGGATATCACACCACATAAGGTGACGGTTGCAAGAACAGCTGCTGCTGCGATCGCAGGCGGATATCAGGCAACCGTCAAGGTTTCGATGAAGGGTTTGAAAGTTGCACAGCAGATCAGTCTCGATGTTGTTGTAAACAATGACGGGGAGACAGGAAGCTTTAATGATCTGACCGGAAAGCAGGAGTCAAGCAGCAAGTATTATGCGGTGGCAACCATGAAGCCGGGCATCGAGAAGATCCCGTACGGAACAATTTCGGTTGACGCAGATGCAGATGCTGCATGGGGCAATGCGGTAAACATCCCACTTACGATCAACAAAGGCTCCGAGGCTTCTGCCAATGCAAAGGTTCTCTGGGATGATGACAATCTCTATGTATATGCAACTGTAAACGACGCGGTATTGGATAAAACAGGCGCTCAGACGCATGAGCAGGATTCTCTTGAAGTGTTCATCGACGAGGACAACGGCAAGACCGCTTCCTATGGAGAGGACGATAAGCAGTATCGTATCAATTATGAAAATGAGCAGTCCTTCAATGGTAAAAAATGTCTGGCAGAGAATGTCAAGTCTGCAACAAAAACAATCGAAGGCGGATACGTGGTTGAGGCTGCTTTCAAGTGGACGGATATCAAGCCGGCAAACGGAGCCAAGATTGGTCTGGAATTCCAGATCAACGATGCAAAAGGCGGCAAGCGTATCGGTACGTTAAGCTGGTATGATGAGACCGGAATGGGCTGGTCAGGCTCAAACGTATATGGTACGGTCGAATTAACCAGAAAGCCCGGCGGCAATGGCGGCGGCTCGTCTGTAAATCCGGGAACTTCGGATACGAAGCCGGATGTGAAACCGGACGGAAAACAGGATGCGACCATTGAGACAAAGCCGGACGAATCAACTGTTGAGACATCCAGAGTGGAAATTACAGTTTCCGGCGATAAGAAGGCTGAGGCATCGGTAACCATAACAAAGGATGCGCAGGGAAATGTGACCAGCGCAAAAGCAACGGTATCGGGATCAAAGGGAACACTTACCGCAGATGTGGTAAAGCAGCTTACCGAGGCGGCAGGAACCGAAGATCTTACGATCATCGTGCAGGTTCAGAATACGAATGGTGATGTGAAATACACGGTTTCCGTTTCCGCAAAGAATGTGAAAAATAATAAATCACTGAAGGCATTTGTTGTCAATCGTAAGACGGGTGAATATGAACTGATCAACAGCAAGACCTATAAGGCTAAGGATGGAAATCTGAATGCAAGTTTTGGAAAGAAGGGCAATTATGTACTTCTGACGACAAAGGAAGCAGCCAGAATTGAAAAAGAAATCCTTAAGACCATCGCTCCGAAGAAAACAAAGGCAACGGTTAAAAAAGGAAAAACAACGGAGTTTAAGCTTGACAGCAAGCTGAATCAGAACAATGTAAAGAAGGTAACCTACAAAACTTCCAAGAAGTCGATTGCTACCGTAAACAAGAACGGTAAGATCAAAGCAAACAGGAAAGGAACGGTAACGATCAAGGCAACCGTGACTTTAAAGAATGGAAAAACAAAAACAGTATCAATGAAGATAGTCGTTCGATAGAAAATATTGACAGGAATACAATTACTATAGTTTGTCGGTAATTATTCCATAAAAAGCCCTCGTGACGCAAGCGGGGGCTTTTTTTATAATCAAATCACAAGAAAAGCATAATCCCAAAAGAAATCAAGCAGTAATAATAAGAAGTGGCGGAGTGGATCTTTTGAAGAGTGCATGCGCATGAGTGATATAGAAATGTATAAAGAAAAGAAAGCAAAGAAAGTAGGGAGGTAATGATTATGAACGGACCGGCAGCACCAAAGGATCCGGAGAAGAAAAGACCATATTTTTACATTATGAAGGATAAAGAAATCTTCGGAGCAAAACAGGAAGACGGAAGTGCGATCCACTTTATCTATGAAAGTGACGGAAGGCTGATTAACAGCGCACAGATCGTCGGAAATATTACGGATGAGAATATGCTTCGGTTATTGGAGACAGTGGAGGGATTCGGAAAGCTTGTACACAGTATCGGGGTGTCTGTTGAGACCGACAATCCAAAGGAGGAGATGGAGTTCATCTTCCAGATGTACGGGAAAAAAGATCTCTACGGAGGCGGAACCAATCTGCGATGCAGCCTGACCGGAGATGGAATGGAACGGCGCATTTATCTGTCGGATTATACCTGGACAGAGGATGATTATATACCTGGACAGATCAAGTTCATCATGAGCGCACCGGAAAAGATGGGAAAAGCGAGCGTTCGGTTTTATCTGAACGACGGATATACGGCTCCGGAAGAGGTGGAAGAAGAAGCGGTGGATACGAAATCGGAACTGTACTGCACGATGATCGAGCGTTCTCTCATGAATCTGGGTAACACCTACCGTATCCGCAAAGCGATCGAGAAGGCGAGAGCCGGAAAAGAAGTAACGCTTGCCTATATCGGAGGTTCGATCACGCAGGGGGCGGGAGCAACACCGATCAATACCGAGTGTTATGCCTATAAGTCCTATCAGCTTTTCAAAAGCAGATTTGCGATGAGAGATAACGTTAAATTTGTGAAAGCGGGCGTTGGAGGAACCCCGTCGGAGCTTGGAATGCTCCGCTTTGACAGAGATGTGTTAAGAGACGGCGAGAAGCCGGATATCGTAGTCGTAGAATTTGCGGTCAACGATGAGGGCGACGAGACGAAGGGCGATTGCTACGAAAGCCTTGTGCGCAAGATCTTAAAGCTGGATTGGAATCCGGCGGTCGTTCTGCTTTTTTCCGTATTTGCCAATGACTGGAATCTGCAGGATCGCTTAAGTCCGGTCGGCAGACTGTATGATCTGCCGATGGTCAGTATCAAGGATACCGTAGTGGAGCAGTTTACAAAGAAACCGAACGAGGGAAGGGTTCTGACAAAAAAAAATCAGTTCTTTTTACGATATGTTTCATCCGAGCAACCTCGGCCATACCATTATGGCAGACTGTTTACAGTATCTGTTTGAGCGCTGTGATTTGAGCGAACATGCAAGACTTGACGCTTTTGAGAGCGGCCTGACCGAGGAGGGAATGCTTGCACAGCAGCTGCAGATGAAGCCGGCAATCGGCAAAAGCTTTGAGCATGTACGGCTTCTGGATAAGAAAGATGTCTATGCCGGGGCCCAAATCGACGCCGGTGGCTTCTGTGCAACGGATGATCAGCTCCAGAGTGTGGAGATGGATGACCGGTTAGAATTGACACCGGAGTTTCCGTACAATTGGATGTACGATGCAACGATGACGGAGAATGCTGTCTTTACAATCCGCATCCATTGCAAAGCGCTTGTGTTGATCTTTAAGGATTCCGGAGAAGTGGACGTTGGAAAGGCGTATGTCGATGTGGACGGTGAGCGTCGCATGACGGCGGATCCGCATATTAACAACTGGCAGCACTGCAACGCGATGATCGTGTTCAATGAGGATGAAAGCGCCGACCATACGGTACGCATTGAAGTCGCAGAAGAAGACAGAGACAAGAAGTTTACAATTTTAGGATTTGGTTACGTGTTATAAGGAGGAGTAAAATGGTTACAGTTAAGAATCCGATTTTAATGGGATTTTATCCGGACCCTTCCATTTGCAGAAAGGGAGAGGATTATTATATCGTCAATTCAAGTTTTGTGTATGCACCGGGAGTGCCGATCTTTCACAGCAGAGATCTCGCACATTGGGAGCAGATCGGTAATATTTTAGACCGTCCGTCGCAGCTTCCTGTGGCGGGAGCGGATATCTCAGATGGTATTTATGCGCCGACGATCCGCTATCATGATGGTTTGTTTTATATGATCACGACCAATGTGACGCACGGCAACAATTTTATCGTCACAGCGGAGAATCCGGAAGGACCGTGGTCCGAGCCGTATTATCTCGGCGACGATGCCCCGGGCATCGATCCGAGCCTTTTTTTCGACGATGACGGCAAATGTTATTATTGCGGAACCCGTCCGAATCCGGAGGGCGTTCGCTATAACGGGGACTGGGAGATTTGGATTCAGGAATTGGATCTTAAGACCATGAAGCTGGTCGGTGAGAGCATGGCAATCTGGAAAGGTGCGGTAAAGGGATGTATCTGGCCGGAAGGTCCGCATATTTACAAGATCGATGGTTATTATTATCTACTCCACGCAGAAGGCGGAACCGGTCCGGAACATAGTATTACGGTGGCACGCAGTAAGAAGCTGTTCCAGTGGTTTGAAGGCTGTCCGCGCAATCCGATTTTCACACACCGCAATCTCGGTATGGATTATCCGGTCATCTATGCGGGACATGGAGATCTGGTTGATGACGGCAAGGGAAACTGGTATGTTGTAATGCTTGCATCAAGACCTTGCAAAAAGCATAGCAGCATGGGGCGTGAGACTTTCCTTGCCAGGGTGATCTGGGAGAACGGCTGGCCGGTGATCGCTCCGGGAGTCGGACATCTGGAGGACGAATTTACGATCGATATGCCTGAGCATCGCTTTGCGGAAGAAATTACGAATTCCGATGTCATTCATTTCTGGGGAGAACAGCTGGATCAGCGGCTGGTGGCGATCGAGGACTGGACATCCGGAATTTATTCGCTGACCGAACGTGAGGGTGCACTTCGGATGTACCTTCGCAAAGAAAAGATTTCCGAGAGAGCAAACTGTGCATATCTTGGTGTAAGACAGAAGAGTTACCGCTTTGTCGCAGAGACTGGAATGGAATTCTATCCGGAAAATGAGTCGGAGACGGCGGGACTTGTGCTTTACCAGAATAATGAAAATCATCTCCGGTTTGAAGTGGTGCGCGTGGATGGAGAAGTTTGTTTTGTGGTTACCAGCTGTATTCACGGAGATGAGCAGACGCTGGCAACAACACGTCTGGAGAAGAAAGGAAAATTAAAGATCCGCCTGCAGTGCCGCAATCAGTGTGCCCGTGTCTGGATTTCGGAAGGCAAAGGATATGTATCCGTTGCGGAAAATCTGGATCTTCTTGCTTACACGACAGAGGAAGCCGGAGGCTTTGTAGGATGCACAGTCGGTGTATATGCGTCTTCCAACGGCAGTGACAGTACAAATTATGCTGATTTCGAATGGCTGACATGCCAGTCGATGGATTGATAGAAAGTGTTTAAGATGAGGAGATGAAATAATGAGTAAACAGACAAAAGAATATGCAAAGAAACTGGTTGCACAGATGACGGTTGAGGAAAAAATGAGCCAGATGCTCTATGAGTCACCGGCGATCGAGCGACTTAATATTCCGGCATATAACTGGTGGAATGAGGCTTTGCATGGTGTTGCAAGAGCCGGCGTGTGGAAGCAAAACTCTCCTGCAGGATATGCAGGAAGCTTACGAGAAGGGACTTGTTTCCGAGGAGGCGATCACAGAAGCGGTGGAGCGCCTGATGGAAGTTCGTATTCGTCTGGGTATGATGAAGGATTATCCGTCCCCGTATGAAGAAATTACCTATGATAAAGTAGAATGTCCGGAACATGTGAAGTTGTCTGTTGAAGCGGCAAGAAGAAGTCTTGTTCTGTTGAAAAACGAGAATGCGTTCCTGCCGTTGGATAAAAATAAGATACAGACCGTCGCAGTCATCGGTCCGAATGCGAATTCAAGAGATGCGCTGGTGGTCCGCAGAGAGGGTGCGCAGACACCGGTTGAGTATTAGCGTGCAGAAATATCATGAAATAATTTTAAATATAGTCTCGTATATGTTATAATGAATTTAATCGGTTGTACGAATGAGGAGCAGGTCGAAAAATCTGCTCCTTTATCGCTTTGTTGTGTGTGAATTTAGAGGGGTTGGTATGAATATCATCGAAAAGTTCATCAAGGTATTGGAAAGATATATGGATAATCTTTCTATTAAGAAAAAATTTATACAGTTATACATTTTCTGTGTTTTATTACCGCTGATCATTACGGACAGTGTCGTCTTATATATTGAAGACAGCATGGAATCGCAGCGGCAGTATCATGAGATGGCAAACGTTGCGAATGCAGTCAGCTATAATATCAGTGCACTGGTGGAGAATGCGGGAGAAATTGCCAAAAGTATGTACACCGATAGAAGGATGAATACCTTTTTGGAGAAGCAATATGAGAGCACTTCGGATTATTATGCGGAATATCAGAATTTCTTTCAGGATTCGACGTTGGAAAACGTACTCGGCATGAATCAGATCGTCTTTACCCTGTATACGGATAATCCTACCGTGGTAAAGGGTGGAAAGATTGATAATATGTCCAATCTGAAGAAAACGGCAGCATATGCGGCGTGGAAGGAACGAGGCGAAAACGAAGGGCTTTTTTTTATATATGAAAATAAAGGATATGCCAATTCCTATCGCGTAAGATCATTCTATTGCAGAATCTTGATTTTTTTTCCAAGAATAAGGAAAAGATGCTGCAAATCGAATTTGATTACAACAGTATGATGCGGATGCTGAGGCGGATGAAGTTTGATAATGAAGTTCTTATTTGTCAAGGGGATGAGATCGTACTGAGTAACGGATCTTTCAGTGGTGTCGGTAAAAAATTTGACATGATCAGTGTACAGCAGAAGATGGGATACAAACAGACCATTACACTTCACGGAGCTAAACTTGATATTTATGTTTTAAAAGCGGATAATAGAGTGCGGAGTAAGATTGTGCGTTTTCTTCCGATTCTTGGTTTTCTGGTGATCATCAATGTGGTTCTCCCGATGGGATTTGTGCTGCTTCTCAATCATTCGTTTACAAAGAGAATCCGTGGGCTGAGCAAAGTGTTCCAGTCTGTCAACGGTGAGCATCTTGTTCGGATGGCACACGAAAACGGTGGGGATGAGATTGGCAGCATGATCCGGAATTACAATCGGATGGTCAAACGGACCAATGAACTAATCCAGACCGTATACAAGAACAAGATCAAAGAACAGGAAATCCTTGTCGGCAGGAAAAATGCAGAACTATTGGCATTGCAAAGCCAGATCAATCCGCATTTTCTGTTTAATGCGCTGGAAAGTATCCGCATGAGAAGCCTTTTGAAGGAAGAAAACGAGACGGCAGATATGGTCGAAAAACTGGCGATCATGCAAAGACAATATGTGGACTGGGGAAATGATTCGGTAGAGATTGAACAGGAACTTGAATTTGTAAAAGCGTATCTGTCCTTGCAGAAATATCGTTTTGGTGACCGGCTGAATTACAATCTCGAGATTGATCCGGAATGTGCGCAGATCCGGATACCGAAACTTACGATTGTAACTTTTGTGGAGAACGCCTGTGTACATGGAATCGAAAGTAAGGCATCACCGGGATGGATTTTCGTAAGAGCTTATAAAAGGGAAGAACAATTATACATCGAGATTGAGGATACGGGAAGCGGAATTGAGGAGCAGAAGTTGTATCAGATGCAGCATGATATGCAGAATGCGGATATTGAGATGCTGAAAAACAAGAAAAGCGTGGGAATGCTCAATGCATGCCTGCGGCTTAAAATGTACACAGAAGATCATGTGTGCTTTGAAATTGAAGGCGAAGAGGGTGTGGGAACATGGATTACGATCTGCATTCCGATGGAGTATTTATCATTTGCTGAAGGCTGTGTTAATGGACCGGTGTGCAAAAGGGGGAAAGAAATATGTTAAAGGTTTTGCTTGTAGATGATGAGCCTTTTATTATTCAGGGATTAAAAGTGCTGATCGACTGGGAACAGGAAGGTTATACGATCGCAGGGACTGCGTCAAATGGAAAAGAGGCATATGATTTTCTGAAAAAAGAGAGCGTAGATCTGATAATTGCGGATATTCAGATGCCAGTCATGACAGGGCTGGATCTGCAGGAAGCGATACGAAAAGAAAATCTATCGAATGCATATTTTGTCATATTAAGCGGATATGCGGATTTCGAGTATGCAAGAAGGGCGCTTCAAAATGAATGTACGGATTATATTTTAAAGCCGGTTGACCGTGATATGCTGCTGAAACTGCTTAACAGGGTATCTGCGATGCGTGATGAAGATGACCGGATGAGGCAGAAGAACAATAAAATGGAAAAGGCATATCTTGCAAGAAATCAGATTGCTTTGATCAAGGGAAAATACGATGATTCCAATCTGCAATATGTCACATCACAGATGAAATGCAAAGAAGGTGTCCGCTACGTTGAAATTCAGATGGCGGGATGTGATGCGGACGAAGATGTGACGGATCAGGAGATGCGCGAATTCCAAAGACAGATGTATGAATGCTGTACTGCATTCCTGAAAGATTATGCGGAGAATTGTGTGTTTGACGCATCGGCAGATGAAAAAATATATGATGTGGGATTGATCTTTTTTCAATATATGGCGGAAGAGGCAGGACTCGATGAAAACGCTTATCTGAACGGGTTGGTGGAATATCTGGGTGAGAATCTGTCGCGCCCGGTTACGATGCTGGTCGGGAAAAAGGTGCAGGATATCAGCCTTATTGCAAGATCATACGGGAATGCCTGTATGCTTCGTTCCTTTCAGGGATTTCGAAGCAAAAAGGACATCTATTTCTACGAGGAAGAAGTGCAGGTGTCCAATGACGGTATGGTTTTGTGCAAGAAGAGTCTTGATGATTTGCTGAAGGTAGTGGAGCAGAACAATCATATGGAAATCCGGGCGGCGGTGGACCGTTTCTATGGAGAAATGAGTCAGAGAGGCCTGCGTGGGGAATCCATGACGCTTAATATTAACTATCTGCTTTTTCAGTTGATCCATCTTGCAAGCGAGCAGGATGATGAGGTCAATCAGGAAGAAATTCTGCGTCTGATTTCGGAGAGCAGTTTTGAGGCGGGAACAATCCGCGGCAGTAAGTCACATCTGATGCGTTTTGCATGCGAGTACGGAGATTATCTTTCCCAGCTCCGCAAGAATGTATCCAGAGGTGTTCTCGGAAATGTAGAGAAAGAAATTAAGGAACATTATGCGGATAACCTCACACTCAAGGGGCTTAGCGAGAAATATTATGTCAACAGCGCCTATCTCGGACAACTGTTCCGAAAGAAATACGGTCAGTCGTTTAAGGATTATCTGAATAATTACCGGATGGATCAGGCTGTTGATCTTCTTCTGCATTCCGATAAGAAGATTATTCAGGTGGCGGAAGAGGTTGGATACCATGATCTGGATTATTTTGTCAACCGCTTTATTCAGGTAAAAGGATGCACACCGGCAAAATTCCGGAAGCAGATGCAGCAGTAAAATGGAATAGAAAGAGATGGAAAACAGGGTAAATTATAGTCCGGCAGAATGAACTATAGTTTACCCTGTTTTTGACTATAATTCGTCGGATTGTTTGAAACCGTAAAAAAAGTAAAATAGTTAATATAAAGAAGGAGGTACATTCTATGAAAAGAAAAAGAATGCTAAGTGCCTTGCTTGTAGTAGCGATGGCAGCAACCATGTTCGCCGGTTGCGGAAATAAAGGCGGCAGCAATTCTTCCACACAGGGTGGAAAAGCAGCAAATGATGGAGATATTAAAGAGTTTACAGCTTTCTTTGCAGTTCCGGGATCCGAGATCAACGATGACAATGAGGTTCAGCAGATCATCGCTGAGAAGACCGGCGTAAAGGTAAAAGAGACATGGCTGACAGGCCAGACGGCAGAAGAAGCAATCGGAACGCTGGTAGCCGGTGATGAATATCCGGATTTCATCTGTGGTGGAAATGGTATGCCGCAGTTATATGATGCAGGTGCATTGGTAGCATTAGATGATTACATTGACAAATATCCGAATATCAAGAACTACTTCACCGAACAGGAATGGGATCAGCTTCGTCAGGACGACGGACATATTTACTGGATTCCACAGTTCTCCAATATTAAGGGAGAAGAGAAAACCTGTACGCATAACGATGAGGCATTCTGGATTCAGGCAAGAGTTCTTGAGTGGGCTAATTATCCGGAAATCAAGACGATGGATGATTATTTCAAGCTGATTGAAGATTATAATGCAGCAAATCCTACCATGGAAGATGGAACGGAGAATATTCCATATACCATCCTTTGCGAGGATTGGAGATATTTCTGTCTTGAGAATGCTCCACAGTTCTTAGATGGTTATCCAAATGATGGTTCATGTATGGTTGATCCGGATACATTAAAGGTAATGGATTATAATACATCTGATACTGCTGTAAAGTACTTCAAGAAGTTGAACGAGGAATATCAGAAGGGTATTGTTGATCCTGAGTCATTCACACAGACTTATGATGAGTACATTGCAAAGCTTTCTTCCGGACGTGTACTTGGTATGATCGACCAGTGGTGGGATTTCGCCTACACAGCAGGTGATGCAATTAAGTCTGCAGGACTGGATGCACAGGGATGCGATTACATTCCGGTACCTGTAACGATTGATGGACGTAAGAACCAGTGGCACAACTCCGGCGGAGTTTTAAATTCCGGTGATGGACTTGCAATCACAAAGGATTGTGATGATGTGGAAGCAGCTTTACAGTTTGTAGATGATCTTCTTTCAGAGGAAATTCACAACCTTCGTTTCTGGGGCGTTGAAGGTGAAGATTATCAGGTTGGCGACGATGGACTTTTCTATAGAACCAAGGAGCAGAGAGCAAAGGCTGCAGAGACAGATTATAAGGCGTCTCACGCATGTTCTTATTCCTATTTTCCACAGTATGAGGGAACCTGTGATGACGGTCTGAATGCAACAAAGCCGAGTGGACAGGCAAAAGAATTCTTTGACGGATTAAATGAGGATGTTAAGAAAGCATTCCAGGCATATGGTGTTGAAACATACGTTGAGATGCTTGGAACAAACGAGGCACCTGGTTCATGGTATCCGATGTGGTCATTCTCAAACAACTTTACAACAGACACAGAGGGTGGAATGGCATGGACCAAGATTGGCGAAGTTAAGCATGAGCAGCTTCCGCAGGTTGTAATGGCAAAAGACTTTGACAGTGCATGGAAAACTTATATGGATGCATACAATGCATGCAATCCGGACGCTTTCCTTAGCGAGTTGCAGGCAGAGCTTGATAAGCGGATGAAAGACGCAGCAAAATACGAATAATACATAGAGAATGAGGTTTTAGATGGGCAGATGTTGTGAAAACTCCATCTGCCCGTTTAAAAAAGGAGTGAGGTCATGTCTATAGAGAGAACAAAATCCAAACAGAAAGTGAAAGAACCGAAGACGAAAATTACCTGGAAAGAGATTAAAAGACAGAAAGTATTATTGTTCTGGGCGGCAATCATGGTAGTGTATGGCGTGGTTTTCTATTACCTCCCACTTGCAGGCTGGACTATGGCGTTTCAAAACTATAAACCGAGACTTGGTATCTTTCATTCGGAATTTGTAGGATGGGATAAATTCCGGACATTATTCTCGGATATGACTTTTATCCGGGTAATCAGAAATACGTTGGCAATGGGTGTTATCAATCTGGTGGTAACATTTATTACAGCAATTGTTTTTGCAATTTTATTAAATGAAATTAAAAGCAAAGGCGGTAAAAAAGTCGTTCAGACAATTTCTTATCTTCCGCATTTCCTTTCATGGATCATTGTAACCGGTATCTTACACGATATGTTATCCGGTGGCGGAATTGTGAACGAATTATTACTTAACTTCCATATTATTTCACAGCCGATCAATTTCTTTGCTCATCCGGGTTATTTCTGGCCAATCGTTGCATTTGCCAATGTCTGGAAAGAAACAGGATGGAATGCAATTATTTATTTGGCAGCAATTACTTCGATCGACCCGTCACTTTACGAAGCTGCAGCTATCGACGGTGCAGGCAGATGGGCAAAAATCAAGCATGTTACACTTCCGGGTATTAAACCAACCATTATCATTCTTCTTCTGATGAATGTAGGTAATGTACTGAACGCCGGTTTTGAAGTTCAGTATTTGTTAGGAAACGGTCTGGTTCAGAAAGTATCACAGACAATTGATATTTACGTATTAAAATGGGGAATCAGTCAGGGCGATTTCGCAATCGGAACTGCAGCCGGTATCTTCAAGAGTTTCGTAAGTATTATTCTGATCGTGATTGCAAACCAGATTGCAAAGCGTAATGGTGAAGAACAATTGTTCTAAGGAGGTTATACAATGGCAGCAAAAAAAGCGAAAAAAAAGGTGCAGATTTTTCCGATTGTCAATACGATCATTATGATCCTGTTTGTAATCATTACACTGTATCCTGTGTTAAATACATTAGCAATATCATTAAATGACGGTACGGATTCCCTTCGTGGAGGTATCTATCTGTTACCGAGAAAATTTACATGGAAAAACTACATTACGGTACTTCAGAAAGACAACCTGATTACAGGTGCTTATGTTACGGTTGCAAGAACTGTGATCGGAACCATTCTTGCGCTGATTGCCAATGCAATCCTCGCATTTATCGTCAGCAGAAAAAGATTTATGTTTAAAAAGCAGCTCTCTTTATTCTGGGTTATCACCATGTATGTAAACGGAGGTCTGATCCCGACATTCCTGTTGTACAAGGGACTTGGGCTTACCAATAGTTTCTGGGTATATGTAATCCCTGGAATGGTCAGTGCGTTTAACATGCTGGTTATCCGTACTTATATGAACGGAATCCCTGACAGCTTAGAGGAATCGGCACAGCTCGACGGTGCTGGGTATACGACGATTTTCCTGAAAATCTATTCACCGCTCTGTAAGCCGGTATATGCAACTGTTGCATTGTTTGTTGCAGTTGGTCAGTGGAATTCATGGTTTGATGCAATGTTATATAACCGTATGAACGGCAAACTGACAACCTTACAGTATGAGTTGATGAAACTACTGTCATCCGTAACAAATACGAGCAGTAGTGTCGAGGCAATGAAGAATGCAGCGGGAACGGTTACACCGACATCGGTTCGTGCAGCTGCAACGATTATTACGATTCTGCCGATCATCTGTATTTATCCATTCTTACAGAAGTATTTCGTAACAGGACTTACGCTTGGTGGCGTAAAAGAATAAAACTTAAATCTTCCCTTTTTATAAGCTGTGCCGCAGAAGTGGCACAGCTTATATATTATAAAATGAAGCAGCGTGCATAAACATAAAATACAGCTAAGACGCATAGAATATTCCAAGAAAGAAAAGCAGGAGTGTTCTGTGCGTTTTTCTGATTTATGTGAAAAAGAAGTAGTCAATGTAAAAGACTGCCGCTGCCTTGGCAGTGTCCGGGATCTGGATATTGACAAAGAGTGTGGGAGAATTCTGGCACTGATCGTTCCAGGACCGGGAAAATATCTGGGTTGTTTTTGCAGGGACAGCGAATTTTTTATTCCATGGGCTAAAGTTATCCGGATAGGACCCGATATAATACTCGTAGAGTTTGATGAAAAAGAAATGAAACACCGGATAAAAGGATAAAAATTTGCAGATTGACAGAAAACAGGAAAATTGTGTATTATAAAAATAGTCATATATTTTGGGATTGGATGCAGGAGGAGAAATCCTATGAAATGTCCGTATTGCAGCAGTGAAAATACAAGAGTGATTGATTCGCGTCCTGCGGATGACAATAATTCGATTCGCAGAAGAAGACTTTGCGATGATTGCGGAAAGCGTTTTACAACCTATGAAAAGGTGGAAACCATTCCCCTGATCATTATAAAAAAAGATAACAATCGTGAGCAGTACAACCGGACAAAAATCGAAAAAGGTGTATTGCTTGCATGTCACAAGCGGCCAATTTCGGCAGAACAGATCTCAAAACTTGTGGATGATGTGGAAATCGAAATTTTTAACCGTGAGGAAAAAGAGATACCAAGTGCTTTGATCGGTGAAATTCTCATGGATAAGTTAAAGGATTTAGATCCGGTTGCCTACGTGCGTTTCGCATCGGTATACCGTGAATTCAAAGATGTAAACACATTTATGAATGAGCTGAAAAAAATGCTCGGATGAATTTGTAACCAGAGGTGCTTATGAATATTTCAGGATATGCAGAAAGCAATTTCCGATATGGAAAAGGATCAGGTGTTGCAGCAGTATCAGTATTTTGTGGGAACGCAGGATACCGGAGTGAAGAAGACCCCGTTGGATACCGGGATTTCTGCTTTGCGTTCCGGAGAGAATTTTTCCCTTTAGTACATAACACACAAAGGAGAGACCTATGTGCGCATTTCTATATCCGGATGAATATCTGGATTCTACTTACAGCATAGATTTTGATCAATTATATAAAGAAGGATACCGGGGAATTATATTTGATATTGATAACACCCTCGTACCACATGGAGCGCCTGCGGATGAGCGGGCGATTTCTTTGTTTGCACATTTAAAGGAACTGGGTTTTCATTGTATGCTTCTTTCGAACAACAGGGAGCCGCGTGTGAAAATGTTCAATGATGCCGTGCATGTCAATTATATTTACAAAGCAGGAAAGCCAAAGCCGTCCGGGTATCGCAAAGCGATGGGGATCCTTGGCACGGACACGACAAATACACTTTTTGTGGGAGATCAGATCTTTACGGATGTGTGTGGGGCAAATTTAGCAGGAATCCGCACGATCCTTGTAAAACCGATCCACCCGAAAGAAGAAATCCAGATCGTGTTAAAGCGCCGGCTGGAGGCAATTGTGCTTTTATGTTATCGTCTGCACCGTAAAATCGTAAAACCAAAGTACCCATCTGTTGCAAAAAAGGAGGATTCATCCATTTTGTAGGATAAATTTTCTTTTTGCAGAATTTTCTATGCGTGACCGTACACAGCCGGTCGTTTTCTATTTGACGAAAGTTCGTTGAAGCAGTAAGATAAAAGAAGTGCAAAAACGAAAAGGAGAGTTGTGATGAAAGTCGGGATTGGAAATGATCATGCAGCAGTAGAACTGAAAATGCAGATCAAAGAATTTATTGAGAGCATGGGACATGAGGTTGTAAATTATGGGGTGGATACCGCAGAAAGCTGTAATTATCCGGAGATCGGAGAAAAAGTAGGACGTGCAGTGGCTGACGGAGAAGTGGATTGTGCAGTTTTGATCTGTGGAACGGGTGTCGGAATTTCCATTGCTGCCAATAAAGTAAACGGAGTACGTGCAGCTGTCTGCTCGGATGTGACAACCGCGCATCTGGTAAAAGAGCACAACGATGCAAATATCATCGCGTTTGGTGCAAGAATTGTCGGAGTGGAGCTGGCAAAGGATATTGTGAAGGCTTATCTGAATGCGGAATTTCTTGGTGGACGTCATGCGACACGCGTGGCTATGCTTGCGGACATCGAAAAACGGAACAAATAAAATACTTGAAAAGTATTCCATTTTATAGTAAAATTGTAAGTCGAGAGACTTTATACTCGTAATTTAAGGAGGAAGATCGAATGATTTCAGCAGGAGATTTCAGAAATGGTGTTACCATCGAACTTGAAGGTAACATTTATCAGATTATCGAATTTCAGCATGTAAAGCCAGGTAAGGGTGCAGCATTCGTTAGAACAAAATTAAAAAATATCGTCAGTGGTGGTGTAGTAGAAAAGACATTCCGTCCGACAGAGAAGTGTCCGACTGCTCACATTGATCGTAAGGACATGCAGTATCTGTATTCTGATGATGATTTCTATCATTTCATGGATGTAGAGACTTATGACCAGATTGACCTGACAAAGGACAGTGTCGGTGATGCACTGAAGTTTGTTAAGGAGAACGAGATGGTTAAGATCTGTTCTCACAAGGGCAATGTATTTGCAGTAGAGCCACCTCTTTTCGTAGAACTTGAGATTACAGAGACAGAGCCGGGATTCAAGGGAGATACCGCTACAGGTGCTACCAAGCCTGCTACTGTTGAGACAGGTGCAAACGTAAACGTTCCTCTGTTCGTAGAGCAGGGAGACAAGATCAAGATTGATACCAGAACAGGTGAGTATCTGTCCCGTGTATAATCGCACCTTATAATAGAAAAGTCTTGATAAAGAAACGCCGGTTCCGGCAGAGTGATCTGTGGAAACCGGCGTTTTTTCTGCCTGAGGGAGATCAAAAAGTGAGGAATCATCCGGCACGGGAATAAGGCATAAGCAAAAGAATGTCTGCAATCGCAGCAAATACATAGGACAGTAGCATCCCCCACAGATATGCATCGATTCCGTACTGTGGGACGAGAAACAGAATCATGCAGATCCTGATCATGCATGCCAGCAGTGTGACAAACAAAACCTGCCGGGCATTGCCGAGTCCATGTAGAATACTGTTTAGCAGACTGGTGACATACAGCAGGGGACACAGCCAGGAGAGCTGGCAGATAAAATTGCCGGCCAGCGTATTGTGAAACAGAACTTCGCCCATCCGGTCACCGAAAACCAGAAACAGAATCGTAAAAACAAAGCCAAGAAGCAGTCCGTACAGGATTGCTTTTTTTATCGTTCGCGCAATCTGTGCGTGGTTGTGTGCACTGTGGGCTTCCGAGACAGCCGGAAGTAAAAGGACGGAAAAGGAATTGGTCAGTACACTGGGAAACAGAATGATGGACATGGTCATACCGGTCAGGATACCAAAAATACTCAGGGCATCCGAAGCACTGTAACCAAATGCCTGAAGTTTTTGCGGGATCAGAAGATTCTCCAGGCTGTTGAAAAGAGCTGTCGTCACCCGGTTGATGGTAAGCGGAACCGCCATGGAAGCAAACAGTTTGCCCATCGTTTTCCACTGACCGGAAAGGGTGTGGTAGGAGTGTCCGGGAAGCCGTTTTTCCAAAGACATGGCAATCAGACTGGTGATAAGACCGGAACATTCCCCGGCCACAAGACCGGCAACCGCGTGGAACGCCGTCAGCTCCATGCCTTTTTCCAGCGTGTACTGATAGATCAGCCATACACTTCCCACGCGTGCAAGCTGTTCCACCAGCTGACAGAACGAGGGAATTCCTGCCCGCTTTTTTCCATAGTAATAACCGTTGATACAGGCGTGGATGCAGCAGGGAAGCATGGAAAAGCTAAGGAGCGAAAGGAGGGGAGCGCAGCGGAGCTCTCCGAGAAAATGCAGGGCGATCCAGTCTGCCTGTGTGTAAAGAAAAATACCGACGATTACAGAGGCTGTGCAGGAGATGACCAGACCGAGCAGCAGATATCCGCGTGCAGTTATTTCTCCCTGCGATGTTCCTGCGTTTTTGCCGCAGGCATCGCCGACAAATTTGGAAATGGATGTCTGGATGGAGGAGGCAGTCAGGGCGAAACACATTGCAAAAACGGGTGCAATCAGCTGATAGATTCCGAGCGCTTCTGCACCAATTGTCTGTGCCAGGAATATCCTATAGAAGAAGCCGATGATACGGCTGGCAATACCGGAAGCCGTCATCAGAAGGGTGCCGGTAATCAGAGGATTTTTTAGGAATCGGGAAATGTTCAATGGGAACTCCAAATGGAAAACTTGATAACTATTGTATGAGGGGATGGTGCAGAATATGAGCTGTAAAATCTATATGGATCATGCGGCCACAACCGAAATGCTTCCGCAGGTGCGCAAGGCTATGGAGCCGTATCTCATGGAAGAATATGGAAACGCCTCCACATCTTACGAAATGGGGCGCCGCACACGGGAGGCATTAGAAGGGGCAAGAGAACAGATTGCCATGCTGATTAAGGCAAAGCCGGAGGAGATTTTTTTTACATCCGGGGGAGCGAATCGGATAACTGGGTAATCAAAAATGTGGCGGCGGAGAAAAAGGAAAAAGGGAAACATGTGATCACAAGCAAAATCGAACATCATGCGGTGCTGCGCTCATGTGAATATCTGGAGAAACTGGGATATGAACTGACTTATCTGGATGTCGATGCATACGGTGTGATTGATCTGGCACAGTTGCGGGAGGTATTGCGGGAAGATACCACATTGGTTTCCGTTATGACGGGAAATAACGAGATTGGAACGATCGAACCGCTGGATGCGGTTGCATCCATGCTGCGGGGGACGGGAACATTATTTCACACCGATGCGGTGCAGGCCATCGGGCAGATTCCGCTTTCCATGAACCAGCTTCCGGTGGATTATCTGAGTGCAAGTGCACATAAATTCCACGGTCCGAAAGGGGTTGGCTTTTTGTTTGTGAGAAAAGACCGGGATCTGCCGTCGTATATTCACGGAGGCAGTCAGGAAAACGGCAAACGGGCAGGAACCGAGAATGTGGCAGGAATTGTGGGGATGGCAAAGGCACTTGAAATTGCAGTGGAAGAGATGCAGGTCGTGCGTCCGCGGATTGTGCGGCTGCGTAATTATTTTGTGGAGCGGGTATTACGGGAGATTCCGCAGGGAAGGTTAAATGGGCATCCGCATAAGCGCCTGCCGGGAAATGTGAATTTCAGTTTTGAGGGGATTGATGCGACATCCCTTCTGGTGCTTCTCGAAGAAGACGGAATCTGTGCTTCCGCAGGATCTGCGTGCAATACCGGACAGACACGGATCTCCCATGTGATTGAAGCCATACACGTACCAAAAAATTATGCACCAGGCAGTGTACGTTTTACCATGGGAAGGGAGACCGACCGCCGGCAGGTTGATGCAGTCATTGCATCTTTAAAGAAAAATATCGGGTTGTTGCGCGGTGAGTGAAATTACAGGATAAAATGTTCGATGGCCGCTGCCACCCCGTCCTTGGTATTCGTTGTGGTGACGTAATCTGCCCGGGCTTTGACGGCATCAGTGGCATTTCCCATTGCCACACCGATACCGGCAGCCTCAATGATGGCAAGATCATTTTCGGTGTCACCGATTGCCATGGTGGCATCCGGATTGACACCGAGAATTTCGGCAAGTTTTCGTAAGCCAACGCCCTTGTTTGCATCTGCACGCGTGAATTCCAGGTTGTTGTATCCGCCGCAGACGGTAGTAATTGACGGATTGGACACGAGAAATTTGCGGACGGTTTCGCGGTCAATGAGTGTTCCATCGGCTGCTGGATAGAAATTCAGAGTCATTTTCTGGACCTTTAACTGATTTTCATGGATAAACTGCAGGATATTGTCCAGCCGTGTGCGTGTGGTGATAATATAGTTTTTGATCGAAGAAGGCACGGTCAGTTTTTGTGCTGTTTCTACGCACTGGATCGGGGTGTAGCCTTTTCCGCCGATAAATGCATCCATATGGATATCACGTGTGAGAAGGAAGTTTAAAATCGGGGTGACCAGCTCTTCATCCATGGCATTTTCATACAGGCATTTTCCGGTGGAAATCTCATAGATTCCGCTGCCGTTTGCGGTGATGGCATAGTTGATCCCGGTGCCTTTGATCTGGTCAAACGGGATTCCCTCAAATGGGCGGCCGGTGGAGATTACGACATGGATGCCTTTGTCTGTAATGCTGCGGATTGCCGTAAGATTGCGTTTGCTGATGCGGCTGCTGTTGTCAAACAGCGTACCGTCGAGATCCAGTGCAACTAATTTTATGTCTTTCATGATAGATTCTCACTTTCTTTTTTTTCTGTGATAAGGTATGATATTGTTACGCATGACGTAGAAATAATCTGCGGTATTATTATAAATAGAACGAAACGAAACTGCAAGTGAGGAATGCAAAATGACAAAGACAGAATTTGCCGGATTTATCAGGGAACATGGTCCGGTTATTTTAGATGGTGCAACGGGAACGAATCTGATGGAGGCAGGTATGCCGATTGGAGTGTGTCCGGAAAGCTGGGTGCTGGAAAATCCGCAGGTACTGCTCGATCTGCAGAGGCGGTATGTAGAAGCCGGCAGCCATATCGTATATGCCTCCACGTTTACCGGAAACCGGATCAAACTGGAAGAATATGGTCTGCAGGAGAGGCTGGAAGAAATCAACACGCAGCTGGTAGCACTTTCCCGGCAGGCGGTGGGCGATCAGGCACTGGTTGCAGGTGACATGACGATGACCGGCCAGCAGCTGTTTCCGATGGGAGAGCTGTTGTTTGAAGAACTGGTGGACGTATACAAGGAGCAGGCATCGGTGCTGGCAAAAGCAGGGGTGGACCTGTTTGTGGTAGAAACCATGATGAGTCTGCAGGAATGTCGTGCGGCAGTGATTGCGATCCGGGAAGTCTGTGATCTTCCAATCATGGTGACACTTACCTACAACGAAGACGGACGGACATTATTTGGAACACCTCCGGAGACGGCTGTGGTCGTACTGCAGTCTCTGGGTGTGGATGCGATCGGTGTAAACTGTTCTACCGGTCCGATGGAGATGGTACCTCTGGTGGAAAAGATGGCAGAATATGCTACGATTCCGCTCATCGCAAAGCCAAACGCCGGACTCCCGGAACTCGAGGGAAAGAAAACGGTGTACCGCATGACACCGGAAGAATTTGCCGGGGCAGGTGTGGCACTGGTAAAAGCGGGAGCAGCCATTGTAGGTGGATGCTGCGGTACAACGGAAAAGCATATCAAGGCACTTTCGGATGCAACGCGGGGGATGGAACTTCACAGGCCGCTTGCATCGCATCGCAGGATTCTTGCGTCTGAGCGCAAAAATGTAGAAGTTGGTCTGGATGGCAATTTCCTGGTGGTCGGGGAACGGATCAATCCGACCGGAAAGAAAAAACTGCAGGCCCAGCTGCGCGAAGGAAAACTGGATCTTGTGCGTGAGATGGCAATGGCGCAGGAGGAAAACGGGGCAGCCATCCTTGACATCAATATGGGAATGAACGGCATTGACGAAAAAGAAATGATGAAGCAGGTGATCTATGAAGTTGCGGCGACGGTAGATTGTCCGCTTTGCCTCGATACCAGCCATATTGATGTTATGGAAGAGGCACTGCGTGTCTATCCGGGAAGAGCACTGATCAACTCCGTTTCCCTTGAGACAGAAAAAATCGAGCATATGCTTCCGCTGGCAAAAAAGTACGGGGCTATGTTTGTCCTGCTTCCGCTTTCCGATGAGGGACTGCCAAAGGATGCCAAAGAAAAGCATGAGATTATCGATACCGTATATGACCGTGCCATGGAGCTGGGAATGGCACACGAGGATATTGTCGTGGATGGGCTGGTTGCCACAATCGGAGCCAATCCAGAGGCTGCGAAAGAATGTTATGATACCATCTCTTATTGTAAGGATATCAGGAAGCTTCCGACGATCTGTGGTCTGTCGAATATTTCGTTTGGCCTGCCGGAGCGGAGTTTTGTCAATACGGCATTTCTTACCATGGCCATCTGCCGGGGGCTTACCATGGCGATTGCCAATCCGTCGCAGGAACTTTTGATGAATGCCGCATTTGCTTCGGACATGCTGCTGCACCGTCCGGACAGTGACATCCGCTACATCGAGCGTATGAATAAACTGGCAGAGGAAAAGGCAAAATATGAGACGGTTGTTGTGAAAAAAGAAGGTGCTGCGGGTGGCACGGCATCTGTGGAAGAAAAAGCAGATCCTGTTACGACAGCGGTTTTAAAAGGAAATAAAGGAACCATTATAGATGAAGTGAAAAAGGCAATTGCAGACGGCGCAAAGCCGGAGGAGATCATCAATGACCAGCTGATTGCAGCCATCAATAAAGTCGGGGAATTTTTTGAACAGAAAAAATATTTCCTGCCGCAGCTGATTGCCAGTGCAAATACCATGAAACTTGCCATTGATTATCTCGAGCCGATGCTGGAGAAGAAGAACGACGGACAGGAGATGCCGACGCTTGTCATTGCAACGGTAGAGGGGGATATCCATGATATCGGAAAAAATCTTGTCGTACTGATGCTGAAAAATTATGGCTACAACGTGATTGATATGGGAAAAGATGTGCCGTGTGAAGATATCGTGGATACCGCGATTCGTGAAAATGCTGCGATTATCGGGCTGTCCGCGCTGATGACTACCACGATGATGCGTATGCAGGATGTTGTGGAGCTTTGTAAGGAGAAAGGCTGCAAGAGCAAGGTGATCATTGGAGGAGCCTGCATCACACAGAGTTTTGCAGATGAGATCGGAGCCGATGGGTATTCAAAGGATGCCGCGGAGTGTGTGCGCCTGGTAGAGCGGCTGCTTGCATAGCATGTGTGGGACAATCCTGCATGGAAATTTGTTTGGAATAGTTACAACAAATACAAAAAATACAAAAATTCAAAAAAAGTGTTGACATATCTGTTCTCGTACGATATACTAACGAAGTCGGTTGCGAGAGCAGCCAACACGAAATGGGATCTTAGCTCAGCTGGGAGAGCATCTGCCTTACAAGCAGAGGGTCACAGGTTCGAGCCCTGTAGGTCCCATTCATCAGAAAAACTGATGGAACTAAATATGGCGAGGTGGCTCAACTGGCTAGAGCGTCCGGTTCATACCCGGGAGGTTGAGAGTTCGAGTCTCTCCCTCGCTACTATACAGGCTTGTGGTCACAGATCACAAGTTTTTTTATTTTATAAAAAGAAGAACAGGAGAAAACATATGGAAAATACAAAAAGCAGTACCATCGAAGGAAAGAACGTTGGAAAAAAATGCAGAACACATTATCGCGGCACATTTAATGATGGAACACAGTTTGATTCCTCTTATGACAGAGGAGAGCCATTGGAATTTGTATGTGGTGCAGGAATGATGATCAAAGGATTTGATGCAGCAGTTGCCAGCATGGAGGTCGGACAGACGATAGAGGTTCACCTGATGCCGGAGGAAGCATACGGACAGGCAGATCCGGACGCCATTTTTACAGTGGAACTGGCACAGCTTCCGGGAGCGGAAGAACTCGAAGCCGGACAGCAGGTTTATCTGCAGAATGCAGCCGGACAGCCATTCCCGGTAAAAGTAGTATCAAAGGATGATACTACCATCACATTTGATGCAAACCACGAGATGGCAGGAAAAGAGCTGAATTTTACCATTGAACTGGTTTCTGTCGAGGAGTAAATCGGCAGATTTAGAAACAAAGAAGGGGGCACGGGTGGATGTTAAGACCGAAGATCGGACTGGACTGGGATGATGTAACAGCACCGTTTAACAGTATCGCAATTGCCATGGCAAATGAAAAATATCATATCGATCCGCCGCTTCGGCTTGAGGAGATTGATACCTGGGAAAACCGTGGACGTACAGGTATTATCAGGGAATTTTACGAGGACGAAGAACTCTATGCACGCCAGCAGGTTCCGGAGAAAAACAAAAAAGCTGTGTACCGTCTGATGGAAATTGCGGATGTTTATTTTATCACTGCGGTAGCACCGGCATTTATGGGAATCCGTGCAAAACAGATTCTTACAGCATTTCCGGAATTCCCGCCGGAGAATATTATTCTGGGCAATGCCAAGAATCTAGTGCAGTTTGATATCATCCTGGATGATGCCATTCATAATGTACTTGAGACACCGGCCACGTATCCGGTACTGATGCGTAAGCCGTGGAACTGGAAGATGACAGGACTCCTGTCCGTGAATCAGATGAGTGAATTTGTTTCTCTGGTCAGGCAGATCATCCATGCCTCGCAGACGCGCACGATGGAAATAAAAAATCCATCGGTTCTGGCACTGGTAGGACCGTCCGGTTCCGGAAAAGACGCATTGACCAAAAAATTATGTCAGGAGGATCGCTTTGTCAATCCGAAAACCTACTGCACCAAGAAAAGCAGCAAGCATCATTATCTGACAAAAGAACAGTTTGCACAGCAGGATTTCTTTGAACGCACCATGTACGCCGGGGTGCATTACGGAACAAAAAAGGAAGATATCCAGGCGGTGCTTGACGATGGCAAGTATGCCGTCATGTCCCTGGATATGTGTGGCGCAATTGCCATGAAGCGGCATTTTCCGACCGCAATTATCTATGTGGCAAAAGATAAAGAAGACATGATTGCGGATATTGTGCAGTCGGATTTCTCTGTCGAGGAGAAAACACTTCGCCTGTTGTCACTGGATGCGGAGAAAAGGAATCGGGAGATCTGCGATTTTGTTATTGATAACCGGGATGAACAGGGGAGTGAGCGCATTCTCCAACTTCTGAATTTTTGACAAAGTGACAATCAGATGGTAAATGAAAGATATCATCGTGGTCTCTGCACAAATAAAATAGATTTGAAAGATACCATCGTGGTCTCTACACAAATAAAATTGATCTGAAAGATACCATCGTGGTACCTATATACTGAAAATTTAACATTTAGATACCGAAAAGTCTCTATGGAGAAAAAATTGCTTTCCGAGATACCATTTTTTTGAAAAAAACGGTATCTGGAGAAGCAATTTTTCTTTTGTAGGTGACAGTTCCTTATTTCACACTTTGAAAATAAGAAAATGTGTCACCTTAGACATTAATTTTTTTGCCTATAGACCCCAACATTTTATCGCTGAATGTTTCCATAACATTCTGTTTGTCGTTTGGTGTTCTGATCCACAAAATTTGCGGAAGCAGTTCTTTTCTTATATTTTTTAATCCACAAAATTTGCAGAAACAATTCTTTCCCTTATATTTTTCCCAACCCCCTTCTTCCGTCACATCGAAAAAACTTATATCTGAAACAATCTCCCCGCAAATCTGCAATCCACCATTTAATGTACTGTAGTAGAATCGGCTATAAGTAAAACTTATAACCAGCTATAAAAATAAAAGACTAACACTTTTCCTACCTCTGTGGTATGATATAACCAGTTCAAACGAAAACCCCACACTTTACCGGATCAGGTAAATGTGATTCCAAAAATAGCAGAAAAAGGAGAGTATTAAAATGAGCAAAAAACATTACGCAGACAGAAATTTAAAATTTGAAACATTACAGTTACACGTAGGACAGGAGCAGGCAGACCCGGTTACCGATGCAAGAGCCGTTCCGATTTATCTGACTTCTTCTTATGTATTCCACAACTGCCAGCATGCTGCTGACCGTTTCGGATTAAAGGATGCCGGAAACATTTACGGACGTCTGACCAATCCGACAGAGGATATCTTCGAGCAGAGAATCGCAGCACTTGAAGGCGGTGTTGCGGCACTTGCGGTAGGTTCGGGAGCAGCCGCATTAACTTATGCATTTCAGGCAGTTGCGCATGCAGGGGATCACATTGTAGCTGCAAAGAATATCTACGGTGGTACCTACAACCTTCTGGCACATACGCTTCCGGATTATGGCATTGAGGCAACATTTGTAGATCCGTTCAACTATGAAGAGATTGAAGCTGCAATTAAGGATAACACCAAAGCCATCGAGATAGAGACACTTGGAAATCCAAACTCTGAAGTGGTTGATATTGAAAAGATCGCAGGAATTGCACACAAGCATGGAATTCCGCTGATTGTTGACAATACATTCGCGACTCCGTATCTGGTTCGCCCGATTGAGCACGGCGCAGATATTGTGGTACATTCTGCTACAAAGTTCATCGGTGGACACGGAACTACCATTGGTGGTGTGATCATCGACAGCGGAAAATTTGACTGGACACAGAGCAGCAAGTGGCCATGGCTGGTAGAGCCAAACGTATCTTACCATGGGGTAAGTTTTGCAAAGGACTGCGCACCGGCAGCATTTGCTACTTATATCCGTGCAATCTTACTTCGTGATACAGGTGCAACAATTTCACCGGTACACGCATTTATCTTCCTGCAGGGATTAGAGACACTTTCCCTTCGCGTAGAGCGTCATGTGGAGAATGCATTAAAGGTTGTTAAATACTTAGAGAACCAGCCACAGGTAGAAAAAGTAAACCATCCATCCATTTCCAAAGACCCGGAGCAGCAGGCACTCTACAAGAAGTATTTCCCGAATGGTGGCGGTTCTATCTTTACATTCGAGATCAAAGGTGGCGCAGAAAAAGCACAGGAATTCATTGATAACCTTGAGCTGTTCTCACTGCTTGCAAACGTAGCAGATGTGAAGTCCCTTGCCATTCATCCGGCAAGCACCACACATTCCGAGTGCAATGAGGCAGAACTTTTAGATCAGGGAATCAAGCCAAACACGATCCGTCTTTCTATCGGTACAGAAAATATCGATGATATCATTGAGGATCTGGATGAGGCATTTAAGGCAATTCAGTAGAAAATACAGTAAAAACGTCATTTGTGATAAATCCTTCATTTTACAGGAGACCCCATGGAGAATCAGCATGGGGTCTCTTTTTATGCAAAATGTTCTCATTTTAGAACACGTAAATGCATTGAATTTCGTGAATAACGAGTATACAATTAGTGGTAGCTAATAATAAAATTAAGTATAGATAAAGGAGATTTATTATGTTTGGTTTTGGTCAACTGATTGATATTTTGAAGAAAAGCCCAAAGAAAATTGTATTCACAGAAGGAAGCGATCCTCGTATTCTTGAGGCATCTTCCCGTCTGCTTGCAAGCAACTTTTTACATCCAATCCTTGTAGGCGATCCGGATGAAATTGAAAAGGCAGCAGAGGAGAGCGGATTTAATATCCGTGGGGCAGAGATCGTTGATCCAAAAAATTTGACCGTATGGATGAGATGGTAGATCTGTTCTGTGAATTAAGAAAGAGCAAAGGCGTAACACCGGAGCAGGCAAGAGGCATTCTGTCCCAGGCAAACTACTTCGGAACCATGCTTGTAAAGATGGGCGTTGCTGATGCACTTCTTGGCGGAGCAACCTACTCTACCGCAGATACGGTACGTCCTGCATTACAGCTGATTAAGACAAAGCCGGGTAACTCCATTGTATCATCCTGCTTCATTCTGGTACGTCCTTCTGCAACCGGTGAGAACGAGGTTCTTGCAATGGCTGACTGTGCAATCAACATCCATCCGACCGAGGATGAGCTGGTTGAGATCGCAGGTGAGTCTGCAGAGTGTGCGAAGATCTTCGGTGTAGATCCAAGGGTAGCATTCTTAAGCTATTCTACCTTAGGCTCCGGAAAGGGCGAGGATGTAGATAAGATGCGTAATGCGGCAAACAAGACAAGAGAAAAATATCCGGAGCTTCCAATCGAAGGAGAACTTCAGTTTGATGCAGCTGTATCACCAAGAGTTGCAAGAACAAAGTGCCCGGATTCTTCCGTTGCCGGACATGCAAATACCTTTATTTTCCCAGATATCAATGCCGGAAATATCGGATATAAGATTGCACAGCGTCTTGGTAACTTCGAAGCTTACGGTCCGATTTTGTTAGGTCTGAATGCACCAATCAATGATTTGTCCCGTGGATGTAATGCGTCAGAAGTATATTCCATGGCAATCATTACAGCAGCACTTGCATAGTTGAAAACTGATGCGATACTTCGTTCGGGGACTGTTTGATACAGCCCCCGAATTTGTGTTATAATAAAACAGGCTTGAAGCCTGTGAAGGTCATCAGGCTTTGCCTGGTGACATGTTATCATTAGAATTTATAAGGAAGCTGTTTGCAGGGGGAACTGGAATCAGCAACATCATAAAAAGACAGGAGAAGAAAAATGCGTGTAGGAATGGGTTATGATGTACACAAACTGGTGGAGGGACGGCCACTGATTCTCGGAGGTGTGGAGATTCCGCATACACTGGGACTGCTCGGACATTCGGATGCGGATGTGCTTGTGCATGCAATCATGGATGCACTGCTTGGTGCTGCAGCACTCGGGGATATCGGAAAACATTTTCCGGATACCGATCCGCAGTATAAGGGAATTTCCAGCATGAAACTGCTCGAACATGTGCGTCTTTTACTGGAAAAGAATGGTTATGTGGTAGAAAATATTGATGCGACAGTGATTGCACAGAAGCCAAAGCTGCGTCCGTATATTGCGCAGATGGAGGAGAATATTGCAAAGACCCTTGGCATTGCAAAAGAGCAGATCAATATCAAGGCAACGACCGAGGAAGGACTTGGGTTTACCGGAACAGAAGAAGGAATTTCGTCACAGGCAATCTGTATGCTGAACGGATTTTATGAGAGCAGTATGGTTGTCGGGGGCGGGAGTAAATGTGCAGGATGTCCCGGGTGCAGCAGATCATAGATAAGACGTGACTTTTGCCGGAAAATATTGTACACTTAAAATATATAAGAAGAAACAGATGGAAGGACAGACACAATGGAGAATCAATTTCGCTTTTACAATACACTGACAAGAAAGATTGAGACAGTGATACCGCACGAAGATGGCAAAATCAAAATGTATACCTGTGGACCGACCGTTTATCATTTTGCGCATATCGGGAATCTGCGTACCTATATCATGGAGGATATTCTTGTGCGTGGACTTTCCTATGTGGGGTATGATGTAAAGCGCGTCATGAATATCACGGACGTGGGACACCTTTCTTCCGATGCGGATACGGGTGGAAGACAAAATGTTAAAAGGTGCTAAGCGTGAGCACAAGACCGTTATGGAAGTGGCAAAATTTTATGCAGATGCATTTTTTGAGGATTGCCGGAAATTAAATATCAAAAAAGCGGATGTGGTAGAACCTGCAACCCATTGCATTCCGGAATTTATTCACATGATCGAGGTACTTCTTAAAAAGGGATATGCTTATCAGGCCGGTGGAAATGTTTATTTTGATACCAGCAGACTGGAGGATTATTTTGTATTTTCTTCCGCAGTCGAAAAGGAGCAGCTGCAGGTCGGCGTGCGTGACGATGTGGAGGAAGATGAAAATAAACGGAATAAAAACGATTTTGTTCTCTGGTTTACAAAATCCAAATTCGAGGATCAGGCGCTCAAATGGGATAGTCCGTGGGGCGTGGGATACCCGGGATGGCATATTGAGTGCTCCTGCATCGGAATCAAACATCTGGGGGAGTATATGGATATTCACTGTGGCGGAGTAGATAATATTTTTCCACACCATACAAACGAGATTGCACAGTCCGAAAGCTATCTGGGACACAAATGGTGCCCGTACTGGTTTCATGTAAACCACCTGAATGACCAGACCGGAAAAATGAGTAAGTCCAAGGGCGATTTCCTGACGGTATCTCTATTGGAGAGCAAAGGGTACGATCCTCTGGCATACCGTATGTTCTGTCTGCAGTCTCATTATCGTAAGCCACTCGTATTTTCTTATGATAATCTGGACAACGTAGAGAGTGCATATGAAAAATTAGTAAAAAAGATTGCCACCTTCAAAGATGAGGGAGAGATGGATCAGGAAGCATTTGAAGCATTCCGTAAAAAGTTTGCAGATGCAATCCGTGATGATCTGAATACTTCCATGGCACTGACCATCGTCTATGACGTGGTAAAGGCAGATATCAGTGAAAAGACAAAGCTGGCACTGCTGAATGATTTTGACCAGGTGCTGGCATTGAATCTGACAACCGCAGGTAAGGAGAGACTGGACGCGGGAACGAGCGTGGATGCAGAACTGGAACAGTTCATCAATGAAAAGATTGCGGAGCGTGCCGGGGCAAAGAAAGCGAAAGATTTTGCCCGTGCAGATGCAATCCGCGACGAGCTTCTTGCACGGGGCATCACCATCAAAGATACCCGCGAAGGTGTCGTATGGGAGCGCAATGCATGAGTGAAGGAATTGACGCATACATCAAGAAAAAATTTGAGGTTCCGGATGTCGATATCCGGACCTATTCCCCACTGACACTGGCTTATATCGGGGATGGTGTTTTTGATCTGGTGATCCGGTCGGTTGTTGTGGGCAAGGGAAATACCCGTCCCAACCAGCTGCATCACCGGACGAGTCAGATTGTAAAAGCACATACGCAGGCAGTTATCATACAATATCTTGAACCGATGCTTACGGAGGAAGAAGCGGACATCTATCGCAGAGGACGCAATGCCAAGTCGGCAACCATGGCAAAAAATGCAACGATGGCAGATTACCGTAAGGCAACGGGGCTGGAGGCACTGGTGGGATATCTGTATCTGACGGACCGGTTCGACCGGCTGGTTTCATTGATTAAGGAAGCAGCAGATGGTCTGCATCTGCGTTTATAAGGTAAAAAATTATGGAAGACGAAAAGAAAACATTTACCGGAATGAAAGAAAATCATATTGAAGGACGCAACGCTGTCCTTGAGGCATTTCGTTCTGGCAGGACAATCGATAAATTATATGTTCTGGACGGCTGTCAGGATGGACCGGTCAGATCCATTACCAGAGAGGCAAGAAAGCACGATACAATCGTCAATTATGTGACAAAAGAACGCCTCGATCAGATTTCCGAGACAGGAAAGCACCAGGGTGTGATTGCTGTCAGTGCAGCATATGATTATGCCAGGGTGGAAGATATTCTGGCACTTGCAGAAAAAAAAGGAGAACCACCGTTTATCCTGATTTTAGACGGAATCGAAGATCCACATAATCTGGGGGCAATTATCCGTACCGCCAATCAGGCAGGGGCACATGGTGTAATCATTCCAAAACGCCGTGCCGTAGGACTGACACCGACCGTCGCACGTACATCGGCAGGTGCGGTTAATTATGTACCGGTAGCAAAAGTGACAAATATCTCCAATACCATGAAAGAACTCAAAGACCGCGGTATGTGGTTTGTGTGTGCGGATATGGATGGAACCTTAATGTACGATATGGATCTGACCGGACCGATCGGTCTGGTGATCGGAAATGAGGGAGATGGAGTCAGTCCACTCGTAAAGAAAAACTGTGATATGGTGGCTTCCATTCCAATGAAGGGAGATATTGATTCCTTAAATGCATCGGTGGCTGCAGGAGTTCTCTCGTATGAGATTGTGCGTCAGAGGATGAAGAAGGGATAAGAAAAGAATGAAGTATGATGCTTGTACGGATGAGGAATTGATTGAAAGACTCCGGCAGGGAGAAACAGAGATCACGGACTATATTCTCGAAAAATATAAGCCGCTTGTCCGCAAATATGCCAATGCCATGTATCTGATCGGAGGAGAAACCGATGATCTGATTCAGGAAGGCATGATTGGATTGTTTAAGGCCATCCGGGATTTTTGTCTGGACAAAGACAGCAGTTTTTTTCATTTTGCAGGGTTGTGTATTCACCGTCAGCTGTATTCTGCAATAGAGGCATCCAACAGAAAAAAGCATCAGCCTTTGAATTCCTATTTATCTTTTTTTGAGCAGGGGGCAGAAGGCAGTATTGGGTTTACCAGCAGCCCGGAGCAGCTGGTGATCGAACAGGAAGTGTCCAGGGATTTGTGGAACCGGGTGAACAGCCGGTTAAGTCCGATGGAAAAACAGGTGTTGCAATTTTATCTGGACGGAAATAACTATATGCAGATCGCAGGGCTGATGAAGAAAAGCCCGAAATCTGTCGACAATGCATTACAGAGAATACGTCAAAAGATCAGGCAGATGAATCATCTGGAGGAAAGAGGGTGAGCGTATGAAGTTTTCAAAAATTGGAAAACATACCATTCGTTGTGTAATATCAGAACAGGAAATTCAGGATCTGGGATACACCATTGAGGAAATTATGAGCAATGGAGAGCGGACGCAGGAATTTATGAACCAGATTTTTGATATGGCAGAACAAAGTTTTGAGACAAAATTTGAACTGGGCATCAAGACAGTGCGTGCTGATTTTATGTCAGACCATACGCTGGCACTTACGTTTTCGGAGCATCCGGGATCGGATGAAATGATGGAGCATCTGAAAGATATTGTCAATGGACTGATGAATGCAATTCCACAGCAGAAGTGGGCACAGATTAATGAAGCACGGCAAAACGAGGAAAATCCGGATCAGGTTCCTGTTTATGCCACGATAGTGTTTGCGGATTTTGATAGGCTGCTCCGTTATGCAAAAAACATTATGCCACCGGATCTGCCTACGGGTCAGCTTTATAAATACGAGGATCGCTATATGCTGATCCTTACATTTTCCGGTATGGAAGAGGGCAGTTTAAGGAGACTCTCGAATCTGACGGATGAATATGCACAGGATATTCTTGTCGGAGCGGAGCGGAAAGCGTTCATACAGGAACACGGCATCTGTATTTTGAAAAATGATGCCCTGCAGCAACTCCGGCAATTGTAAAAGAACTGTATTTTGTCAGAAAATAAGAATAGACGATTGTAAAAACAAGAAATAGAAAAGGAGCATCCATATACGGTGCTCCTTTTTTAATACGATAAGATTTATCCTAATACTTTTCGGATGGACTCTAATACACGGTCTGCCTGAAACGGCTTAACAATGAAATCCTTTGCGCCGGACTGGATTGCCTCAATAACCATGGACTGCTGTCCCATTGCAGAACACATAACGCATGTAGCGTTTGGATCAGCTGCTTTGATCTCCTTGAGTGCCTGAATACCGTCTTTGTTTGGCATCGTGATGTCAAGAGTAACCAGATCTGGTTTCAACTCGTTATACTTTGCAACGGCCTCTACACCGTCTGCTGCTTCACCAGCGATCTCAAATCCGCCTTTTGTCAGAATGTCCTTGAGCATCATTCGCATGAATGCTGCATCATCAACGATTAATATCTTTGCCATTTATATATCCTCCTGTTTTAAAATCTGTTTTACTATGCTGATAGGGTATAACTGTATCAGCTCGCTATCGATCAGGTCTTCCACGGTCAGGCGAAAAGTGACCTTGACGATATCCGTTCCATTACATAGTTCATCCGGAATCTCGAAAGTCTTGCGATCCTTTGAATTGATAAGCGGAAATCCAATATCTGTCGGTCTGGATAACAGTGACGCCATAGATGTGGCAATGGATCCACACATCTGGTTCATGGCTTCTGCAATTGCTGATAACGTGAGATCATCGAGCTGCAGATTGGAAAGATTACGACGACCGTCACCGCCCATCATAAGACTTGCAATGACCAGCGCATCCTGAACATCCAGGACCATAAGATTTGTCCCGTCTAAGCCGCTTGTATATGGAACCTTGACCAGAATATGGTTGTCACTTTCCAACGTGTTTTCTTTGTCCAGTACTTCTACAAGCGGAGTGGTAATGTTTGTTGAACGGTTGATGATCATACTGAGGGCGGTAGCCGCAGTACCTGTACAGATATTTGCAACTTCACCGATGATATCAGCCTGTTCTTTCGTGATATTCTCCATAGAATTTCCTCCATAGTACCTATTACTACATTTGATTATAGCAAATTTTAGCACATAAAGAAAGAAAATCTTTGCTTTTTTTCACTTCTCATTGGTATCATAACACAGATGTGGTAAAATTGGAATAACAAAACATGGAATAACCGTAGAAAGGAGAAAAAATGGGAGATAACGAATATCAGGAAGCACTCAAACTTGGAAAAAAAGAATATAAGGCATGCGTTTCGCAGGGGCGCTTTCCCTATCTGCCGGTTCTGGATGATATTTTATCCAGAGAAAATATCCAGACGGAACAGAATATGGGGCTGATGCAGATACCATTGGATTTTGTGGTTGGTACGGCGACGAAAGGAAGAACGTATTCTTTTGCAGCCAATTTTATGCCGATCCTCGATGCGGATACAGAGTTTGCATGCAAATGGATTGCGCTGTCCGATGCACAGGTAAACGAAGGTATCCGGGATCCGATTGTTGCTTATGAATATATGAACCGTTATTATGTGGTGGAGGGAAACAAGCGTGTCAGTGTACTGAAGTATTTTAAGGCAGATTCCATTGTCGCCAACGTGACACGTAAGATTCCAAAGTATTCCGAGGATGAGGACGTAAAATTATATTATGAATATATGAAGTTTAATCAGATTTCGGGATTGAACAATATCGAATTTTCCAAAATCGGTATGGTGGATAAACTGCTTGCACTGATGGGATCCACTGCCATATGGGATGCGGATACCCGAATGGAATTTAACAGTCTGGTCAATCATTTCACAAAGGCATATGAGTTCCGCGGAGGGCGCAAGCTTCCGATCCGGGTGGGGGATGCGCTGACTGCATTTATCAATGTATACGGTTACAATACGGTTCTTGGCATGTCGGATGATGAGCTGAGTTTAAATATTGTGAAATGCTGGAATGAGTTTGTCATGCTCACAGAGAAACAGAGTGTTGGTCTGGTCATGGATCCGCTGGCGGCAAGAGCGTAAGGGAAGAAACATCTTCAGTTACTTTATACCATCGTCAGCAAAGAAATTTACCGTGGCATTCCTGTATCCAAAATCACCGGATACATCCGACTGGATTTATGCGCATGACCTTGGGCGCAATTATCTGGAAGAGACGTTCCCGGATCAGATGAAGACCATCTGTGTCAATGATGTGACGGAGGAACGCACGGAGCAGGTGCTGAATGACGTGATCCGTCAGGGGGCAGATATCATATTTGAGGTGGCACCGCAGATGATGAAAGACAGTCTGAAAGTGGCTGTGGATCATCCGGATGTAAAGATTTTAAACTGCAGTCTGAATACTTCGCATAAGTATATCCGCACGTACTATGCCCGGATGTATGAAGCAAAATTCCTTTCGGGAATGATTGCGGGTGCACTGGCAGAAAATGACAGGATTGCATATATTGCAGATTACCCGATATACGGAATGATCGCAAATATTAATGCCTTTGCGCTGGGAGCAAGTTTTACCAATCCACGGGCAAGGATTTATCTTGCATGGTCACCAGTGAAAATTATGACAGGGAACGGTTCTTAAAGGACAACAATATTCAGGTGGTATCGGATCAGGATATGATTACACCGCGCGATCCGGGCAGGCAGTTTGGGCTGTATGAATGTTCGGAGGATGGAAGGAAACTGAATCTGGTGATGCCACTTTGGAACTGGGGTGTATTCTATGAAAAAATGATCCAGAGTATTCTTGCGGGATCTTACCAGTCGGAAGAAAATTCTGAGGGCAGGGCACTCAACTACTGGTGGGGAATGTCTGCGGGTGTGATTGACCTGATCTGTTCGAAGAATGTACCGACCGGGGTCAAGCGTCTGGTGGATCACTTAAAGAGTGATATTAAAAAGGGAGATATTGTGCCGTTTTACGGAGAAATCCGTGCACAGGACGGGACACTCAAAAACAAGAAGGATAAAGCCATGAAACCGGAAGCCATCATGGAGATGGACTGGCTGACAGATAATGTCATTGGGGAGATACCGACAATGGGAGAATTACGTGCAGAGGCACGTCCGGTTGTCCAGATAAAAGGTGTAGAGGAAAAAATGAAATAATGAAGATACTAGTAATAGCAGATGAAGAATCTCAGAAAATCTGGGATTTCTTTCGAAAAGAAGACTATGCGGATATTGACCTGGTAATTTCCTGTGGTGACCTGAAAGCAGATTATCTGTCATTTATCGCAACGATGATTGCAGTTCCGGTATTGTATGTGCATGGAAACCATGATGATAAGTACGAAAGAAAGCCACCGGAGGGATGTATCTGTATTGAAGATACCGTGTATATGTTTCATGGGATAAGGATTCTCGGACTGGGAGGATCTTACCGTTATAAACCAGGGGTGAACCAGTATACGGAAGTGCAGATGGAACGCCGCATCCGGAGACTTTTCTGGAAAATACACCGAAAAAGGGGCATTGATATTTTGGTGACACATGCCCCGGCAGGCGGTATGCATGATGGGGAAGATCTTTGCCATAAAGGGTTTGATGCATTTTATCGTGTGATTAACAAATACCATCCGAAATATTTTGTACATGGACATATGCATATGAATTATGGAAGGGATATTCCGCGGGAGGATTTCATCGGAGATACCAAAGTGATCAATGCATATGAGAGATATGTAATTGAAATTTAAAAATTGTCTGATAACCACGCGTTATACTGTCAGGCTTTGCACTGCGGTGCAAATGATTGCATGATTACAGCCCTGACCCATAGGGGCATGTTTTCCAGGCTGTAATCATTGCGGATCACATCAGGGGAAAACGGCAACATGCTGGAAACTGTAATTTGATAAAATAATTAAAAAATTCTTGACAATTTAGAAAATACCATGTATGATGTAAGAGTTGACGCGGTCAACGAGATGCTGATGTGGCTCAGAGGTAGAGCACTTCCTTGGTAAGGAAGGGGTCACGGGTTCAATTCCCGTCATCAGCTCGCTTCATAAAACGGTGGAATCCTTTGGGGTTCTGCCGTTTTGCAATTTTTCAGATATTTTAAAGGAGGTTTTGCAGATGGAATCAATGAAGGATTATGAAAAGGAGCTGGAACGTTCTTTCCGCACGATTAACGAAGGAGATATTGTCAGTGGAGCTGTGGTAGCAGTAACCGATGAAGAAGTGACACTTGACCTGAATTATTATGCACCGGGAATTATCAAAATTGAAAATCTGAGCAATGATCCGGATTTTCATGCGAAGGAAGAATTACAGCCGGGAGACATCATCGAGGCAACGGTTGTGCGTACAGATGACGGACATGGAAACATCGAATTGTCGAAAAAGGAAGCAAACGAAGTGCTTGCCTGGGATAAACTCCGGGAGATGATGGAGCAGCAGACGGTTGTGACTGTCCGGATCAAAGAGAGTGTGCCGAGTGGTGTGGTTGCATTCTTAGAAGGAATCCGTGCATTCATTCCGGCATCCCAGTTGTCCGCAGATTATGTGGAAGACACGGATGCATGGATCGGAAAAGATGTGCGTGTCGTTGTGATTACCGTAGATCCTGAGAAGAATAAACTGGTATTGTCCGGAAAAGTTGTGGCAAGACAGGAGCGCGAGGAAGAAAGAAATCACCGGATTGCCATGCTTGTGCCTGGATCTGTGGTAGAGGGAACCGTAGAATCCATTATGCCATACGGAGCATTCATCAATATCGGGAATGGCATCAGCGGTCTGGTTCATATTTCACAGATCAGCCAGAAGCGGATCTCTTCCGTTCATGAAGTTTTAAAAGAGGGACAGAAAGTAAAGGCGAAGATTTTAAATACCAACGATGGAAAAGTCAGCCTGAGCATGAAAGCGCTGGAAGATATTATGGAAAAGCCGCAGGAGGAAGAAGAGGCAGAGGCAATCGAGTACAGCTCAAATGAAACGGCCGGAACAAGTCTTGGAGATCTTCTTTCCAGATTCAAATTATAATCAGATTTTCTTTAGACAGTAAAAAACCCGTGAAGATGAACAGCAGACCGTTCATCTTCACGGGTTCTTTTTAGAAATTAAGCGTTGGAATTCTGATAATAACCAAGCACCTTTTTGACATAATTTTGTGTTTCCTTAAACGGTGGAATACCACCGTACTTGTCGACATTTCCACCGCCGGCATTGTATGCGGCAAGCGCAAGGGAAACATCTCCGTTGTATTTCTTTAAGTTCTGCGCCATCAGTTTGGCACCACCCATAATATTTTCCTGTGCATCGTATGCATTTGTGACACCAAGTCCTTTGGCGGTGGACGGCATCAGCTGCATGACACCCATGGCACCGGCAGAGCTGGTTGCGGATGGATTAAAATTGGATTCCTGCTTGGCAATGGCTTTGAGCAGGTTGATATCCACACCGTATGTTTCAGAAGCTTCTTTGAAATATTCTTCGAGGTTCTCCGGAGAAGAAACACTGCCGGAGGAGGCGGTACTATTTGTTGCAGAAGAACTGGAAATTGCCGGGGTATCCGCGACCGGAGACGTATCAACCGGTGCATCGGTCTGCGGGGTAAATCCAAGGATCTGCTGTACCGTATCCAGGGAAACGGCACCACTGTTGCTGGCGGCAAGCAGTGCGTCCACTGCCATGGCCTGTACGCTACGCTCGGCGGAGGCCAGACATTCCTTAAATGTGGTGACGGCTTCATCCGTATTTTTCGGTGTCTGTATATTGGCAGAAGCTGCTTCCTGCAGCCTGGCTGTCTGTGTCTGATCAATATAAGGTAAAACTGTTACACCCATGATGTTCTTCATCTTTCGTTCGCTTAATCTAACATTCGATCATGCATATCATATCATAATCTGTGGAAAAATAAAAGGAAAAGGCGAAAATTGCTTGAATTTGTAAAAGAGTTGTTGTAGCATAACATCAGACGAAAAAGTGTAGATAAAGGAGCCAGATTATGGAGAAAAAGCCGTTTGTAACAAAGAGTCAGGTGGAGGAGATCGTTAAAACATACCCGACACCGTTTCATTTATATGATGAAAAAGGCATTCGTGAGAATGCAAAAAAAGTAAAGGAAGCTTTTGCATGGAATCCGGGATTCCGCGAGTATTTTGCAGTGAAAGCAACCCCAAACCCATATATTTTAAAAATTTTACAGGAATATGATATGGGATGTGACTGTTCCTCTTACACAGAACTGATGCTTGCAAAGTCCTGTGGATTTGACGGAAAGCATATTATGTTTTCTTCAAATGATACGCCGGCAGAGGAATTTGCCTATGCGGATGAACTCGGGGCAATCATCAATCTGGATGATTTCACCCATATTGATTTCTTAGAAGAAACGATCGGTCATATTCCGGAGACCATCAGCTGCCGTTACAATCCGGGTGGAGTATTTGAACTGAGCAACGGAATCATGGACAACCCTGGAGATTCCAAATACGGCATGACAAAGGATCAGCTCATCGAAGCGTTTAAGATTTTAAAGGATAAGGGAGCAAAGCATTTCGGTGTCCATGCATTTCTTGCCAGCAATACCGTGACAAACGAATACTATCCGAAGCTTGCAGGAGAACTGTTTGAACTGATCGTGGAATTAAAGGAAAAGACCGGATGTGATATCAGATTCGTAAATCTTTCCGGTGGTGTGGGAATCCCTTATACACCGGACAAGGAGCCGAATGATATCGCTGTCATCGGAGAAGGTGTGCACAAAAAGTTCGATGAGATCTTAGTTCCGGCAGGACTTGGGGATGTATCCATTTATACCGAGATGGGACGTTTCATGCTCGGACCTTACGGATGCCTTGTGACGAAGGCCATCCATGAGAAACATATCTACAAAGAGTATATTGGTGTGGATGCATGTGCAGCAAACCTGATGCGTCCGGCAATTTACGGGGCATATCATCACATTACGGTTCTTGGAAAAGAAAATGCACCATGCGATCACGTGTATGATGTGACAGGAAGTCTTTGCGAGAACTGTGATAAGTTCGCGGTTGACCGGAAACTGCCAGAGATCGACATGGGAGATTATCTTGTGATCCACGATACCGGAGCACATGGATTTTCCATGGGATATAATTACAATGGACGTCTTCGTTCTGCAGAATTACTGCTCAAAGAAGACGGAAGTGTGAAGATGATCCGCCGTGCAGAGACACCGGAAGATTACTTTGCAACATTTGACTGTTTTGATGATATCAGGATTACAAAATAAAAGAGTTAGGATGTACAGGTAAAATAACAGAGGACGCAATCCCGGGGGAACGGGATGCGTCCTCTGTTGGTTTAAGAAAACGATGTGCCGCAAAAAGAAAACCTCAGATTTCCGATTGGAAACCTGAGGTCTTTTATATGCCGGCAGTGGGACTTGAACCCACACGATGTTGCCATCAACAGATTTTGAGTCTGCCTCGTCTGCCAATTCCGACATGCCGGCGCGAACAAATATTATATTAACATATGAAAGACGCATTTGCAAGCCTTTTTATGATTTCGGGAATAGGACTTTTGGTTCATTGACAGAAGTTATCATATATGATAACTTTAGAATACATGAGCACGATTTATAAAGGTGTAAGGGGGCGGATATGCAGGAACATAATCACGCCAGACAGGAAATTGCAGCACAGCTTCGGCAGGTGCGAAAGGAGCAGGGGATGACACAGGAACGGCTCGCAGAAAAAGTCGGTACCAGAAAGTCAAATATTTCCCGTCTGGAGAGCGGGAGATATAATCCGAGTCTGGACTTTCTGGAAAAAGTTGCAGGAGGACTTGGCAGGGAGATTGAGGTAAAAGTCACGTGAGGAGGAAGATGCAAAAAGCATGACGATGAAACTTGGAAATTATAAGGATAACGACGTGGAACTGTGCCGTACCACCAATTCCAGAGTGAGTACACATACGGCGGAGGCACTGCTTGAACAGCACATTCCATTTACAAAGAACAGTAAAAAGATTCCTTTTTTCAAGAGGGAAATCTACCAGGGGGCAGATACCCTCTGGGTGATCACCATCAATCCACGCAGATACGGGCAGGCACGCCGCGTGATCGATGGTATGGATCGTGCATACCGGGAGCGTCTGGTGTTATCCAATTACTAGAATGAAATTATGATAAAAATGTGAAATGCGTTTTAAAAGCAGAATGAGTGTGGTAAAATTCTATTCAGATAAAATCGTATGAAAAGCGATGGAAATGGAAGGAATGGAAGGAGCCATACTCATTTTTATGTTAGGGAACATGGAGCAGACAGTCGCACGCAAGCAGACAAAAAGGGAGAAAAACAACGCACAGAAACGGACAGAAGGGTGGAAACAAAAGGGCATATGGCTGTTTTGGTATGCCGTGGTTCCGGTGTTTGCTTTTTACCTGATGGAGTGTTATGAACACAATCCGTTTGCGGAAGTGCGTGTGGGAGCACAGCTTTTTAATATTTTTTTGTTTGAGCTGATCGGATGGATGTTATATTTTCTGACCGGAAGAATGTGTTTTGCGTCCAGAGTGCTGTACGGACTTGCTGTGGCGTTTGGAATTACCAATCATTATGTGATGAAATTCCGTTCCACACCGTTTGTTCCGTGGGATCTGTTTTCGGCTGGAACAGCAGCCAGTGTGGCTGGAAACTATGATTTTACACCGGACCGGCGCATGGTGATTGTTACACTTGTTTTTATTGCATTATTTGTGCTGACCCGGTTTTTTAAAAAAGGCCCGCGTTTTTCCTGGAAAATAAGGCTGGGGAGTATCGTACTGGTGGGACTGGCATTGTGTACATTTGTCAATGCCCTGCAGCAGGAATCGTTTCAGACAAAACATTATCTGTATCCGTTTCTGTTCACACCGGCATATATGACAAAAGTAAACGGCATGGCGGTGACCTTTGCCATGGATCTTGCCTATGTGGCAGTGGAGCGTCCGGCAGGATACGATGCGTATGAAGCAAAAGAGACGCTGGCGAAATACGAAACTAAAACAACAGAAACCGACACACAGGATCTGCCCAACATCATTGTCATCATGGATGAGGCATTTTCGGATTTAAAAGTGCTGGGACCGTTAGAAACCAATGAGGATTACATGCCGTTTATGCACCGGATGCAGCAGGGGGAGAAAAACACGGTCACGGGATATGTCCAGACATCTGTGTGTGGGGGAAACACTGCGGATTCGGAATTTGAATTTCTGACAGGCAATACGATGGCATTCCTTCCGAACGGAAGTATTCCGTATCAGCAGTACATCAAGAGCAGGACACCGTCTTTAGCAGGTTATCTGAAATCCTTAGGATATGCGACCTATGCACAGCATCCGTATCAGGCCAGCGGATGGAACCGGGATAAAGTGTATCCTCTGCTTGGATTTGACAATCTGGATTTTATGGAAGATTACAGGGATGTCTCCTATGTGCGCAATTATATCAGCGATGCATCGGATATGGAGCATATTATAGAAACTTATGAGAAAAACAAAGCCTCCGGCAAACCGGCCTTTATTTTCAATGTGACGATGCAGAATCATGGCGGATATACCGATACCTATATGAATCTGACGAATGATATCCAGTCACAGTATGCCAGCGAACCGCTCAATCAGTATCTGACACTGATCCACAAGACCGATCAGGCACTCGAAAATCTGATTGATTATTTTTCCAAAGTGGATGACAGGACGATCATCGTATTTTTCGGGGATCATCAGCCGAATGATACAGTGGCTTCTGTCGTGGAAAACGGGGCACAGGCAGAGACACAAAAACGTTATCTCGTACCTTATCTGGTGTGGAGTAATTATGGGATCGAGGGAGCGAAAGATAAAAATACGAGTCTGAATTATCTTGCGGCGCAGGTACTTACCGCAGCAGGAGTGCCGACGAATGCATACCAGAATTACCTCTTAAGTCTGAGCAAAACTTACCCGGTGATCTCTGCAGCGGGGCAGACAAAAGGGATCGGAGCCGATGAAAAACAGCTTCAGACTTACAAGAAGCTTCAGTATTATCAGTTGTTTGAAAAAAACAAGGAAAAGGATGAGTAAGAACATGAAAAAAATGATTTCGCGGATGGTGTCGCACCGGTCATTTCCTTATGTGATGGCATTTCTTATGCCATTTATAATCTGTGTGGTCATCTGTATCGGAAACGGGGTATATCCTTTCGGGGATAACTGTATTCTGCATATCGATATGTATCATCAGTACTGTCCGTTTTTTACAGAGTTTCTTCATAAATTAAGAACCGGCGGAAGTCTGCAGTATTCCTGGAACCTGGGACTGGGATCGGATTTTGTTTCCCTGTATGCCTATTATCTGGCGAGTCCGCTTAATTTTTTGATCGTGCTCTGCCCGAAACATTATGTGATCGAGTTTATGACGATACTGGTGCTGGCAAAGATTGCCCTGTGCGGACTGACTTTTTTTCTTATTTTTAAAATATCATTTTCATCTGATTGGAAAAGACTCAAAACTCCATAAAAATCAGGTGATTCCGGCACTTGTATTTTCTACGGCATATGCATTGTCCGGATTTGTGGCAGCCTACAGCTGGGATATCATGTGGATGGACTGCATCCTTCTTTTTCCTCTGATCATGGTGGGACTGGAAAAACTGGTACGGGAGCAGAAACCGGGACTGTATTTTGTGACACTTGCATTGTCGGTGTTTGCAAATTATTACATTTCCATCATGATCTGTATCTTTCTGGTGTTTTATTTTATTCTTCTCTTTTTTACGCAGAAAGGAGGAAAACTGAAAGCATTTTTACGGTTTGCATGGTATTCCCTGCTGGCAGGGGCTGTCTCGATGGTACTGCTATTGCCGGAGATCGCCGTGCTTTCTGCTTCCGGGTCTGCTGAAGACAGCTTTCCGAAAACGCTGGAGTGGTATTTTTCTGTTATTGCGGAGCTGGGGCGTGCGGCAGCCGTCACTACAAGTTATACGGGAAATGATCACTGGCCGAATCTGTATGCCGGGGCATTTACCCTGGTACTGGTATGGCTGTATGTGCTGAACCGCAGAATCTCCTGGAAGGAAAAAGTTCCGCGTATGCTGATGCTTGTCTTTTTCCTTGTGAGCTTTGCGGATAATCAGCTGGATTATATCTGGCATGGTATGCATTTTCCGCAGGCGTTGCCGGGCAGACAGTCATTCCTTTACATTTTTGTGCTTCTGGTCATGGGATTTGCAACGATCCGCAAATGGAAAGGAACCAGATGCTGGCATATCATCATAGCAGTGCTTGCCGCACTGACACTGATGGTTCTCTCCGGATATTACGGGGATGAACTGGTGACAGAGTACATGGCAGTTGTGATTACCATGCTGTTTATCTTAGTTTATGGAATCCTGCTTCTTTTGCTTAAGATTGCCCCGAAGAAAATGCGGATAGCCCTGCGGGAAGCTGCCTTTTGTGTTGCCATTGCAGAACTGGCTGTCAATATGGCGGTAACCGGGCTTGGCGTTACCAGCCGCGTGGCATATACGGATAAACAGGGGTACTACGAAGATCTGCTGCAACAGGCAAAAGAGGATAACGGAAATGACGGATTTTACCGGGTGGAGGACAGTGGGCGGAAAACCAAAAACGATGACAGCCTGTACGGATACCGTTCGGCAACCATATTTTCCTCCCTGATGAATCTGGATGTCAGCCATCTCTTTCAGAGCCTGTATATGGAGGGCGGAAAAAATTTCTACTGTTACAATGGTGCTTCCCCGCTTCCGTCAGCCATGTTTTCGGTGAAGTATATGCTTTCCTCTAATCCGGTGGATGAAAGTCCACTGCGGACACTTGTGGGAAGCAGCAATGGAAATTATCTTTATCGGAATAACTACTGCCTGCCACTTGGCTATATGATGAGCGAGAAGGCAATCCGTGGCTGGGAATCTTCCATGCTTGATAGGATCGGTTCCCTGAATTCCCTGGCAAAGCAGCTGGGCGCAAAAGGAGACATGCTTTATCCGGCAACCTGTACACAGTCGCAGGCAGCCGGGGATACGACAATTGATATATCTGAGGATGGATATTATTACGCGGATTATGTGACCTGCAATGCGGATTCCCTGACAGTATCAAGAGATGACGGATGGACGCAGCAGTATGGAAAGACCACCCACCGCTATCTGCTGGATCTGGGAGAGTGCAAAGCCGGAACAAAGGTCCATATTACCAATCTCAATGCAGAAACGATCGAATACCATGTGTACCGCCTGAATTTCAAGGCCATGTGCACTGCGTATGAGACGCTCAGCGAACAGACCATGTCACTCGAAAAAATGACAGATCGCAGGATCGTTGGAAGTATCGATGTCAGGCAGGCGGGAAGACTGATTCTGTCAGTGCCGGCAGATGAGGGCTGGAGTCTGTATGTAGACGGTAAAAAGACGAAAATAAAGCCTTTCGCGGATGCACTCATTGGTGTACACTTAAAAGAAGGAACGCATAAGATCGAGCTGCGTTATACCACACCGGGCGTACAGATCGGAGCTGCCATCAGCATAGCTGCGCTTCTGTTATTCCTGTTTAGTATGTGGATAAGATATAAGATAAGGGGGAAATATGGGGAAAAAATGCATCAGCATCGTCGTACCGATGTACAATGAGCAGGAATCTCTGCAGATTTTGTACCGGGAATTAAACCGCGTGACACGGGAAATGGGCGATTATGATTTTGAATATTTATTTGTCAATGACGGATCGAAGGATGCAACACTGCAAAAGATCCGGGAACTTGCAGCAGAAGATGAGCGCGTGCACTATCTTTCTTTTTCCCGCAATTTTGGAAAAGAAGCGGCGCTGCTGGCAGGATTGTCCTATGCAAAGGGGGATTATGTGACGACGATGGATGCGGATCTGCAGGATCCGCCCACTCTTTTGCCACAGATGGCTGCGATGTTAGAAGCCGGAGACTGTGACAATGTGGCAACCCGGCGGGTGAACCGGCAGGGAGAGCCGAAGATCCGTTCGTTTTTTGCACGCATGTTTTATAAAGTTATGCGGAAACTTTCCCACATTGAGATTGCAGATGGGGCAAGGGATTACCGTCTAATGAACCGTGCAATGGTAGATTCCATTCTTTCCGTCAGCGAATACAACCGGTTTTCCAAGGGAATCTTTGCCTGGGTCGGATATGATACCAAATGGCTGGAATTTCAAAATGTAGAACGGTCTGCGGGAGAAACCAAGTGGAGTTTCTGGAAACTTGTGCGTTATTCGTTTGATGGGATTATCAATTTTTCGGATGTTCCGCTGAAGATTTCCTCGTATCTGGGGCTGGTGCTCACCGTGGTTTCTTTTATTGCAATCATCGCGGAAATCGTACGCGCATTGGTATTCGGGGATCCGGTTGCCGGCTGGCCGTCGCTGGTATGTATCGTGACATGCATTGGCGGAATCCAGCTGTTTTGTATGGGAATTATGGGACAGTATATTGCAAAAACCTATATGGAAGTCAAAAGACGTCCGCATTATATCATAAAGGAGAGTAACTGTACCCGGAACAAAAAGAACAACGCACAGAATTGACGCAGATATGCTTTTTCTATATAATGATACAGAAAGACTGCACTGCATTTGGGATGCCGCGCAGTCAGATCATAACAGGTGAGGAAGAATATGCGAAAGATAAAACGCTTTTTGAGTGCTCTGCTTTGCGGAGCAATTCTTATAACAGGAACACTTGCCGGAGTCAGTGTGCGTACAGATGCAGCAGCCAGCAGTTATGCCGTGCAGCTGCGTGCGGCAGGATTTCCGGATAGTTACATCCGTGCACTTTCCGCGCTTCACACAGCATATCCGCAGTGGCAGTTTCAGGCGGTTAAGACCGGGCTTGACTGGAATACCGTGGTCAGCAAAGAGAGCGTAAACGGAGTCAATCTTGTTCCGAAGACCGGAAATGACGCAACCAAATCCACCGCAGACGGTGCATATGACTGGACCACCAATGTGTGGACGGTCTATGACGGATCTTCATGGGTCGGTGCCAATTCTAAATATATCGCCTATTATTTAGATCCGCGGAATTTTCTCAATGAGACCGATATTTTTCAATTTGAAAGTTTAAGTTTCAGCAAGGTGCAGACCAAGCAGGGAGTTTCTTCTATTCTGAAAGGAACCTTTATGGAGAATACGGTTGAGGACAGCGATGGATCTACGCTGGATTATGCGCAGGCATTTATGGATATCGGTGAGGAAACCGGGGTCAGCCCATATCATCTTGCATCGAGAGTGCGCCAGGAGCAGGGGTTAAAAGGAACCAGTTCCCTGATTTCCGGAACTTATAGCGGTTATAAGGGGTACTATAACTATTTTAATGTGGGGGCAGCGGGCATTACCTCCACACTGGTCATCAAAAACGGACTGTCATATGCAAAAAAAAAGCGGGATGGAATACCCGGTATGCAGCACTTGAAGGAGGAGCAAAAATTCTGGCGAAAAACTACATTGGCGTGGGCCAGGATACGTTGTATTTCCAGAAGTTTAATGTAGTGAATCAGAAGAATCTGTACAGCCACCAGTATATGGCAAACCTTGCGGCTGCTTACAACGAGGGCAGAAAGCTTGGACAGGGGTATGCGGACAAGCAGCAGGCATTTGTATTCCGTATTCCGGTTTATTCCGGTATGCCGGCATCTGCAGTGACATTTATAGCCAGTGGAAATCCGAATAACTATCTGAAATCGCTCAGCGTAACCGGACAGACACTGACACCGGTATTTCGCGGAGATACGACTTCGTATTCCCTCGTCGTGGACAGCAAAGTTTCCACCGTTACCATAAGTGCATCACCGGTAGCTGCGAAATCTTCTGTGACGGGAACCGGCACCAAAAAACTTCAGACGGGAACCAATACGTGTAAAGTTATCTGCAAATCGGAGAGCGGAGCATCCAAAACCTATACGCTTACCATTGTAAAGAAAGCTGGTGCAGCGGCAGAGACCGAGAAGACTTCCGTGACTTCGAAAACATATCAGTTGAAAAACAAAATGGTTACGGGGATTGCGCCGGGAACAAAGGCGGCAACATTTTTGAAAAAACTTAAAGTGACCGCGGGAACGGTCAAACTGTTCAGTGCATCCAAAAAGAGTGTTACCGGAATCGTTTCAACCGGCAATGTTCTGCAGGTGTATGACAGCAAAAACAAGAAAGTTTCTTCCTATACGCTTGTGATTTATGGAGATGTAAACGGAGATGGAAAGATCAACAAAACAGATCTGAACCGTTTGAACAGGCATCTGAATGGTACCCAAAAGCTTACCGGATGTTATCTTAAGGCCGCAGATACAAACCGCAAAAAAGACGGGGTCAATGTGCTTGATCTGGTATATCTGAACAAACATCTTCAGGGGAAGATCACCATTCAGCAGTAAAAGAAAGGCAGAACATATGAGACAAAAAAGCAAAGCAAAAGGAAAACGGATACTGGGAGTGGTACTGGCACTGGTATTTCTGATCAGTTGTATCATGACACCGGATGTGCATGCACAGGCGGAGAGCATGATCATTGCTTTAAGCGCCAGATCCGTGAAAATAGGAGATACTCTGGCAGTGACAGTGACACTTCCGGCAGGGGTGACGGGAACGGTAAATCTGACATATTCCAAAGATCTTTTTACTTATCAGTCAGCAACAGCGGAAACCAGTGTAAATGCAGGCACGGTTTCTATGACTCTGGGAAGTTACGGTTCCGGAAACAAGCGTGCAAGCGGAACTGTTAAATTTAAAGCAGATGCGGCGGGAACTGCAAGTTTTGCCGCATCCGCACCATCTGCGGGCAATCAGGAAGGGGACCGCGTGGATGTGGGAGGTGCAAGTGTATCTGTAGCTGTTGAAAATTCGGCAGCGGCAGCAGATGACAAATCAAAAGACAATACGCTGGCATCCCTGACGATTTCCGAAGGAACCCTTTCTCCGGAATTTCAGTCGAAAGTTACCGAATATCAGGCAAAAGTGGGAGATCAGGTGACATCGCTGGCAGTCAGCGCACAGCCAAATGATGCTAAGGCATCTGTGATCTCGGTCAGTGGGGCAGACAAACTGAAAACCGGTGTAAATAAAGTACAGATCGTCGTGCAGGCGGAAAATGGTGTGAAAAAGACCTATACCATTCAGGTGACCAGAGGAGCTGCGCAGCAGGAATCACAGGATACACAGCAAAAAGGAGAGACACAGGCTCCGGCAGACGGGCAGCAGTATTTTACGATTGACGAAACAAATCTCTATCTGACAGACAGTATTCCGGATCGCTATGTTTTGGATGGCTTTGTCAAAGATACAGTGACTTTGTGGGAAAATCAGTATCCGTGCATGCGCAAAGACGGAATAGACACACCGCTGAGACTTTTGTATCTGGTGGATGAAAACGGACAAAACGGTGCTTTGTATATGCTGGATCTGGATGATCCGGAAGAAATTTATCCGTTTGTATGTATGAACTATAACCAGTATAAGCATACCATAGGGGAAGAGACAACATCTGCAGAAGCTTCTACCCAGGAAGGGGAAACGGGCTGTTCCAGAGTACGGAAAGCCAGATGCGGCTGATTCTCTGTGCGTTCGTTGTGGTTGTACTGATTCTTCTGATTATCATAGTGGTTCTGATCGTCAAAAGAAAAAAAGATGATGACGATCCTTATGATGATTTTTATGACGATGATGATGACGACGATGAGGATTACGATGATCCGGACGATGAAAAACTGTATGAAACGGATGATCCGGATGACACCGGGATATCCAAGCGTTACGGAAAGGAAACATTCCGCAGAAAAGGCGGATTTATGCATAAACTGTTAGAGGGTATTGAGGATGATCTAGAGGATGACCTGGATGATCTGGAGGATGACCTGGATGATCCGGAAGAAGATACCGATGACAGGGAAAAAAGCGGGAGAAGCGAAAGGACCATTACCGGGATGCAGATGATGAAGATATCATGCTGCAGAAAGAACTGGCAGAAGAAGTTCGAAGCTCCATGCTCGGAAGAAAGAAGAAAACAACCAAAAAAGATACCGATGACGATATCGAATTTATTGATTTGTAGAATTGTAGAATTGTAACAGGAGGTATAAATTTTGATTCCATATACAGATAAGGCGAAAAAAGCTCTGAATTATGCGAACCGCCTTTCCCGTTCGTCCGGCTGCAACTATGTCGGAACCGAACATATTCTGGCGGGGCTGCTCAAGGAAGGAACCGGTGTAGCAGCAGAAGTACTGACAGCCAATAATGTGGAACTGGAAGCGCTGCTTAAGCTGATTGATGAACTGGTTGCGGCAGGTGAGGAGGTGACGGTGGCAGACCGTGACGGATATTCTCCGCGTACCCAGATGGTGCTGGATCGTGCCAGGGAGATGGCAGACCGTTTTGACAGTGAACGGATCGGAACCGAACACCTGCTGCTTGCCATCATAAAAGAGGGGGATTGTGCAGCTTCCCGGCTTTTAAATACAATGGGAGCCAACCCACAGAAACTTTTTGTGGATATTCTTGCTGCGATGGGAGAGGACCCGGCACAGTACCGGGAAGAAATCCAGCGTGGAAGAAATGAGGAGGCAACACTTACCCCTACGCTCGATCAGTATTCCCGCGATCTGACAGCTATGGCGCGGGCCGGACGGTTAGACCCAGTAATTGGCAGGGAAAAGGAAACCGAACGGGTGATCCAGATCCTGTGCCGCAGAGGCAAAAATAATCCGTGTCTGATCGGAGAGCCGGGTGTCGGTAAGACAGCGATCGTTGAAGGAATTGCACAGAGTCTGGTAAACGGAAACGTACCGGATATTGTGGCAGATAAACGTCTGGTATCTCTGGACATGTCCGGACTCGTTGCAAAATCCAAATACCGCGGGGAATTTGAAGACCGTATTAAAAAAGTGATAAATGAAGTGGAAACGGCTGGGAACGTGCTGCTGTTTATTGATGAACTGCACACGATTATTGGCGCAGGTGGAGCAGAAGGTGCACTGGATGCGTCCAATATTTTAAAACCGGCACTTGCACGCGGAGATGTGCAGGTGATCGGTGCAACCACGATCGAAGAGTATCGCAAGTATATTGAAAAAGACGCAGCACTCGAGCGGCGGTTCCAGCCGGTACAGGTGGAGGAACCGACAGAGGAAGAATCCATTGAGATTTTAAAAGGGCTGCGAAAGCTGTATGAAAAGCATCATCATGTGCAGATTACGGATGAGGGAGTGGAAGCATCCGTGCGTTTATCTGCCCGTTATGTCAATGACCGTTTTCTGCCGGATAAGGCGATTGATCTGATGGATGAGGCAGCTGCAAAAGCACGGCTTGGAATGATGCATGGATCGGATGAGATGATGCAGTTAAACCGTGAGATCCATCAGACGGAACTGGATATGGAACATGCGCTGCAGGAGGGAGATATCGAGAAAGCCCGCACATGGAAAGAGACACGGGAGAACCTGCAGGCATCCAGGGAAAAACTCGAAAAAAAGAACCGCCGCGTATCCAAAAACAAAGTTCCGGTGGTGGGCGAAAATGAGATTGCCGATGTGGTGGCTGGATGGACAAAGATTCCGGTCAGCCGTCTGACAGAAAGCGAGGCATCCCGTCTGCAGAAACTGGAAGAAACACTGCACAAGCGCGTGATTGGACAGGAAGAAGCGGTATCTGCAGTTTCTAAGGCTGTCCGCCGTGGTCGCGTGGGACTCAAAGACCCGAAGCGTCCGATCGGTTCGTTCCTGTTTTTGGGACCTACCGGTGTCGGAAAGACGGAAGTTTCCAAAGCACTGGCAGAAGCTGTATTTGGAAATGAAGACTCCATGATCCGGGTAGATATGTCGGAATATATGGAAAAACACAGTGTATCCAAAATGATTGGTTCCCCGCCAGGATATGTGGGCCATGAAGATGGAGGACAGCTTTCGGAAAAAGTCCGCAGAAATCCGTTTTCTGTGATTTTGTTTGATGAAATTGAAAAAGCCCATCCGGATGTGTTTAACATCTTACTTCAGGTGCTGGATGACGGGCATATTACAGATTCCCAGGGACGCAAAGTAGATTTCAAGAATACCATTATCATCATGACCAGTAATGCGGGCGCACAGTCGATCATCGAGCCGAAGAAGCTTGGCTTTGGTGCAAAAGAAGATGAAAAGCAGGATCACGAGCGGATGAAAGCCAGCGTGATGGAAGAAGTCAAACGTATTTTTAAACCGGAGTTTTTAAACCGTATTGATGAGACAATTGTATTCCGTGCGCTGAACAAAGACGATATGAAAAAAATCATCGGCATTATGGTGCGTGATTTACAGAAACGCTGTAAGGAACAGTTGCAGATCGATCTGGTGGTACGGGAAGCTGCAAAGGAATTTATTGTTGAAAAAGCGTATGACCGCAAATACGGTGCCAGACCTCTGCGCAGAAAACTGCAGGATGAGGTGGAAGACCGTTTGGCAGACGCACTGATCCGTGGAGAAATCCATGCGAAAGACCGTGTGATCGTGACGACGAAGAACAAGGAAATCATTGTATCAAAAGATAAAAAGTGATATAATTTAAGAACCAAATAATCAACCACACAGGAGGAAAAATCATGGCTGCAATCAGTGAATTAATTCGTACGGAAGGAAACGGAACCCTTAGTTTCGGCGATTACACTCTGGGAGCGAAAGCAAAGCTTGATAACTATGAATTTCATGGAGATAAATACAAAGTAAAAACGTTCAAGGAGATTACAAAGCTGGAGCGTAACGGACTGTTTGTATATGAATCTGTACCGGGTACAGCTGTCACCAATTTTACAGAGGATGAGAATACTGTCAGCTTTACGGTAGAGGGACCGGAAGATGCACAGATCACATTGGAGCTGGCAGAAGAGACAGAGTACGAGATTGATATCGATGGCAAGTCTGCAGGAACAATGAAGACCAATCTTGGAGGCAAATTAAGCCTGAGCGTAGAATTAGAAGGAGCAGATGCGGTAGC